>Ga0210059_1012322_pt1 | contig 12937 bp, 7 predicted proteins | sample Ectturendosymbi2_FD_188042 | JGI IMG/M metagenome (GOLD analysis project Ga0210059, IMG submission 188042) | Ecteinascidia turbinata endosymbiont from Florida, USA - Sample 2 (SPAdes) (version 2) | ecosystem: Host-associated > Tunicates > Ascidians > Unclassified | place: Key West, Florida...
AGGTTGTGGTCAATGTTAGTCACAAATTTCGGATGAACACAATTGAAAAAGTCACAAGTACTAAATTCCATGTACAGTAGACACAGTAAATGGCGTTTCCTTCTGCGCTTTCATTTAACTTAACCTAACAAACGAGCTCATTCACTATACTGCAGGAGACCATTGGATGAGTGCAGAGCTTTGCAACAGGGTTTGTCACAGATAGAGTCGGAAAGCATTTGCGCTGAAAAGTTCTTAAGCAAACAGGCATTCGAAACGTGTATAATTGTGATGTTGTCTAACCGACAACGCAACGTTGCAAACAAAGGATGTAAATCAGTGATATTCAACGTGGGCGAAATCGCCCCCCATGTGGAACTTAACATGCCTATGACATCACACTTACGCGTTGGGATTCGGAACGCTTTCAGCATACTAGTAGCCAGTGGCATAGCCAGCCCAAAAATTTGGGGGGAGCCAAACATTTTTTGGGGGGCCAAAATTTTGGATTTTACGCGAATAAAGCTATTTTGTTTGCAAAAACGCCTCTCAAAACACAAAATGACTATATTTTCTAAACATTTGGGGGGGCCATGGCCCCTATGGCCACCCTCTGGCTACGCCTATGCTAGTAGCTTCAACTAAATTTTGGTTTGCCAAGATTTAAAGTAAGTTATTCAATGTAATTTCAGACTCGGTAAGGATTTTCGGTTGGACATCTGCTTTAGCGAGAACACCATGTCTAGTGTAGAAAGGCTGGAGGGAAAGCCACACTGACTTTCAGGAAGTATCTGATTTGCAATGGCTTGCAGTAAGGTAGGAGAACCTGTGACAAGATCTCACCAACTATGTTCCGAAGGGAGATACCGCGTTGTTGTTGCTATCCTGCTGAACTTCCTTGTTTTTGAAGGTATTAATGATGTTAGTATTCTTCAGATCTTGTGGTATGCAACGATTATTTTCGCACGTTGACGAAGTTGTAGGATCAGGTACTATTCTGGGGGCTGCAAAGGATATTTTGCCCAAATTTCCCCAAAATAGCTTTTATTCGACAAACTTTCTCCCTGCAAATTTTCTGTAGCTGTTGGCACATTCTGTTTTCCTCTGCCGTGTTGCCATAGAGTTGAAAATAAAAAGTTTAGTTCTTGAAAATTTGGAAATTCTAAAACATTCGTTTCTGGAATATTTTCTTTCTGGTTCTGGAGAGTTCTATTTTCTGGAAAATTCCCCGATTGCGTTATGAATGGATGGAGGGCTTGTCATGGTATCGAACACTACGGGCATATTTGAGCAAATGAAACAGGATTAGCGATGACGAATATGTGAAACAACATGCATCGAATAGCATAAACATCAGATGGCAAATTTTTTTTTAATTGTCATGTAGACGTCTTGACTTCTACACTTTATCTTATAAAATTATTGGATTTTGGAAGGACCGTACTAAACGCTAACAAATCATGCGTTTGCATTGGACTGAAAGCGTTAACGTAGCATGTGTAACGTGGGTGCAACTATTTCCATTAAGATGTAGATTTCAATACACAAACAACAAGGAGACAACCAAAGCAACTTCTGTTCAGCATGGAAGTTATTTTACCGGGCACCCTGCGGACATAAGCACAAAAATGAAACCTTAAACGACTCATTCAGCTATTTTAACTCTCTACCGCCCAACTCAAGAGACTTGTAACGCTTCACGCTTGTTTATTTATGAGGTCAGGGAAACGGGCTTTCGCTCTATTGTCCATATCAACAGATTTGTTTTGGACTCGAACCTTTCAATGGGAATTTTGAAAGATTAGTCAAGCGTGAATTTCAAGAAACACTTGAGTTCCTCTTGCCCGAGGTCTACAAATACCTACTCAATGTTGAGTTGTTTGGGGGTTTTCTGTGGGGGGTTAGGAAGCGACTTGAGCTTTGGTAAATTTGTATTGAGTTGCTACTCAATTCAGTGTTTGAATCTGCATAATAAGCTTTATGGACTTATTTTCTGATAGAAGTTATTAGCCTAGGCCCAAATGTAATAAATTTGTGTATGCGGTCGCTAAGGTGACTGTACAGTCTAATTGCTTTGGTCTTATGTTCAGTACAGCACTGTTTTGCATAGCATTTGACGTATAAAACTATGTATTTGTACCAAGCAGCCCAGCAACCGCGGGGAACATTCCTGGGTAGGGACCCCTTTTTTTGCCTCATTTCAGGCAGGTCCGTGGCCCTGGGGGGCGCATTCGGGGGCAATACGTCCCAAATTTTTTGTTCCCCCACAAAAATGTTGTGCTAAATAATTTTTTTTCAAAAATGCAACAAAACGAAGTCTTTCTCACTAAAACTGTGTTTTGAGCCCCCCGATTTTAAAACTTGGCTTCCAGACCTGATTGAAAGCGTAGAGACGTCCTATAGGTAGCACCTTTGTGTACCATTGTAAGAAATTTGTGAGTAAAACATTTTTTTCCAAAAATTTTGTACCAGTGCAATTATTGATGCAGTTTGTGGTAAAACTAATACGCAAAAATTTTTTTAATCAATGAAAAACAATTTGCTCCTTTGAGGGTTAGATAAATTTTCTCTGAGTCTACAACTGGCGGTTGGAAGAGAAGCATCTGGATGTAGCTTGTTTTTTGTCGTGCTGCTTTGGTTAATGCTGTTTTAGGCCACTTGTTGGTGAGTATTAAAATACTGGCTTGCACAGGATCATTTATGCATCTGTTTAGATCAGGGGTTCCCAACTTGGGGTACATGTAGGCCTACCCCTAGGACAGGGTTTCTTAGCCTGTGGTACTAGCACCCCTAAGGGATGCTGAAATCAATTTCAGGGGATGCTAGGGAAGGTCACAAATGTAGCGGTCAAAGGTTTCTGTCCATGAGCTTTCCTTTATTTTCTTATTGTTTTTGTTAATGCTACTGCCATAATTGCTGTTTTTGTTTTGGAGAATGAACCAAGCATATGATCAAGATGTACTGTACTTGTCTTTACCTTATCTTTATAGTAACCAGGTGTTAGCCAATGGTAGGGGTGCTGGACTCCCAGCAAACCGAAAGGGGTGCTGAGGTAGAAAAATGTTAAGAAACGCTGTCCTAGGAGGTCATTTGCCTATCTGAAGAGGTACATTTAAGGTTAGCGATAGCAGGGAAAAATTTATTAATATTCTATTTACTTCCAAATATTTGTACATATATCGGTGAATATTATTTTCTAAACTCATTACATGCTAATTGTTAAACATATCTGTGATTAGCATGATGAAATATTTGGGAAAAGTTGATCTATGCCATAGAAAGAAATTTTAGGGGCACATGCTCATCGTTTTTTTCCTGCTTCAACTGCTCGATCCTTTCGTAATTCGTCACCAAGAATTGGTAATCGTAATATCTATAAGGCTTTCGGTTCTCTTGTGCTTGCGATGCCTTAGCCATTTTCTTTCTTGTACTGTATTTGAAATGAGTTCAGATATATTTTTGGACATGTGTGAGATGGCATTGCTAATTTTGTTGTTTAACTTGTTCTGTTTGGTTCTCCACGCTTTGCTAAACCGGCCGCGTGACAATAGGCGTTTCACGGACACAACTCGTGTGCCTGGCGTGACACGTCACGGTAAAAAGAGAAAGCGAAGCGATAACTAGGGCGAAACAGGCAACTTAACATGGCGTCATATGCACATGCAATCCTCAAAAATTACCAACGTCCAGATAGCCTAAGCTTTTACTGTTTTGGAACGTCGCTGACAAATTGCTGCTTGATTTCTTTGGGTAGTTTGGGAAGAAACAAAGAAACAACATAACGATCAGCACGTGGTGAGAAATTTAAATGTAAGATTTGCAAGGTTGTGATATGACGAAGTAGTATAAAGGTTAACAGTTGTGTTTAAATGCCGTATTGCAATATTATTATCGCATTGCTGCGTGTATGGAAGTACTCGTGAAAGAATTTGAAAAACGCTGCCGTGCCGCGCTGATCACGGCCCGCGCTAAAAATATCAAACCGGGTGTCTGCTTACGACTCCTGCCTGTGGTTGTGTGCTTCTCACTTTTTTCATGCCTGAATGACGAAACTCTTCAGCTGCGCTGCACAATCCACTGATTTGCAACAGTTGCTCTGCGTTTCGTGTTACATTTTAGTTGGTAGCAGTGAAAAAAGGCGCGCCATTGCCGACGGAAGTCTGATGTGAGTTTTATTGCGTAATAGCAGTTTTTTGCAAAATTATGGTAAGAAAAAGTTTGATGAAAAAGGTTCAGATGGCGTTTTTGCTTTCTTCAAGATAATCTGAGGCATTAGGCCTATAATTGCGGAATCAGCTAATGTTGCACCGAAAAGTGGCTTTGGGTCGCGGTGCAAGAACGTTGAAAACCACTGCAATCTGAGCTTCGAAGTTTTCGCGTTTGCAATTGCTGTTCGAGGTCAGATCAATCAAATATGAAACGGGGAGTATTAGCGTATCTTCAACAAAATTAAAAGTGCTTTCCAACAGGATGCAGAAAGAAAGCAAATGAAACAATACTGAAAATGAGCAGATTTAGCGAAGTTGCTCATAAGAAATGTCTTGGCAAAAAGCAACATTACACGTCTTACACCAGGTACTTTTAAAATGCCAAGCGCGACATAAAACAATGCAGAAAATGCAAAAAGTGGCAAACTGTTGGTATTCGTGAGCTCTGAGCTGTTAGTAAACTTATAGCAGCCATTGAGGCAGGAAAACAAGTACAACTCTGAGCGTAAAGCTTGCTTCATGGCTGATGTCAGATAACTGTTACGTATGTGATATGTTTCACACAACATGCTTGTTTTACAGTGACAGAATTTTGGTAAGCTTTTTGCAAAGATATTTGGCAGTCAATGGCTGGTTCGTACCATATATAACCGATTTTTGCATATTGCTTTTCAAAGCCAGTGTCAATGATAATGGCAACTCCGGTTTTGGATACGGAAGCTTATTCCTTGTTTGACGTCACGGCCGATTTGAATGTTACCACGAACATGTAAGTCTTGTAAAGCATGGTGCAACATGAGTGTTTTCTACGTTGCAGCAACGTTTTCAGCCGGTGGCGCTGTATTTTACGCACAATAAAATTTCAACATCACTTGAGATAAGATGTAACTTGATTCTATTTGAATAAGGACTGAGGATGCGTAATTTTACGTGAAATCGATTTCCTATTAAAAATTTGCTGATCGATTCCTTGCTTACACCCATCGTGGAAAGTACATACTTTCTTCATAGCCATTGCAAAGGCAGTGTTGGTTTACAGTTATTGCGTTATGCCTTATTCTGTTTCTGGCAAAACTGAAACTCAACTTCAGCCACAGTCTATTTTTTATTGAACACTTTCCATAACTATACACTGTACATGCAAGAAAGGCTTGATTTTGAATGTGTTTCAGACAGGCATTCAGTTCTTTTATGACGTTCGTGTGATTTTCATTGTGTGATTGATGTCTTAAGCCTGAGATTTTCGTAAGTTACACTCAACTTTGAAAATAAGTAGTTTCCGTGGAGAAACATTCCAGGCCTACACATGTCGGGCACACCAGCATGAAAAACATGCGTTTTTTTAAGAATTTCTCCCGCCTTTAGACATTTCAATAGGTTTTACAAGAGTCGTAAGGGAGTTCGATGAAACAAGATGGCTATATCTAAAGGAGAAAGAGAATTGCAGTGTGTTGGTGGCAAAATCCATTCAAGTAATCTCTCGATATTCATATTTCTTTCCACGTATATTAATGCTATGCGAAGATTTCACAGCTTCGCAGAACTGGTGAATAAATAAATCGATCAGCGCTTTCCGTGACCACCAGCAAAGCAAGTGACGTAAAATATCGTGTCACAATTGCAAACAACAAACGATTTCATTCTGGCGAGACCCCAAGCTTTATTTCAATTCGTGGATTAAGGCCTGTCACCGAGATGTCTTTACAGCCAACACCGAAATTTTCTGTGTCGGCTTGTTATCGAGAAAAGGGTAAATATCTTGATGACGCACTCAAATTATTTCTTCCTGATCGAAGGTTCCCAAGAGTATGTTTGTAGAATTGTAAGTAGGTAAATGTCACTTCAATTTTTCAGGCCGTATGTTCCTCCTTTCGATGCAAATGGAATCATTTTGTCAACCACCTTAATCTCTTTCTTTTTCGTGGTTGGGTTTGTTGGCAATGTTCTTACCATTGCGGTGATCATGTCTAGTAAGCAGCTGAGGTCAGTGAAATACTTTAGGCTTTTTTCCTTTTTATGAAATTTCTCCATTTGTTTTGTTTCAGTTTCATGCAAAATACACCAACTTGCCAAAAATATACATTGGCAGAGGAGTTTTTCGAAACGAAATAAAATTACTTCCACTCAAGTTTCAACAAACAACTGGTGTTTCTTTTTATTTTTTACGAATATGCACATGCAAAATCGATAATGATATATTCCTGATCCAAAATAAAAATCCAAACTTTTTATAGCTTAATTTAGATTTTCAAGAGGTGTCATGTCTTTGTTGCTATGCATTAAGTTTGCTACTGTATCAACCTAAGAAGTGCTACGTCCAAAAAAGAAGTGTTCTGTCGGAAAAGTTTAAATATTGTATAGATAATTTTTTTGATTTTGAGAACGAGGAAAGAAATGTGAAACAGTAAGCTTCTACTGGTTTGACTAATATACCTACTTCTCGCAATGAAATTTTGATTTCGGTATTATCAGTAATGTGTCACGTACTAGATACTGTCCAAACTAATGCCATTTATTCCAGAAATATTTTTATGCACTTCCTTTTATCGCTCTGTGTTTCGGATCTTATATCATCGTTGATAAGCTGGTTGTTCCTGTATCGTCGCACTTGGGGTTTTGAGACTTGGAAGCCGATTCCAGAGTTCTTTTGCAAAGTAAGTATGGAGAGTAATATGATGAAATGCAAATATAACGCATTGCCGAATATTAGTACTTTCCTTCAAACCAGTGATCGGCAAACGTTCACTATGACGGCCCAAATCATTCTTTCAGTCATAATTGGGTCCATGCATATTGAAGGCCAGATTTCAAACTACCTCTATTGTATTGAGTTACCTGTTGCATAACAATGGTATGTCAATGTCATAAATCGTATTATGACAAACACAATGCTCTGTTAACGTCAAACATGTTCCATAGAGTTGTTTGTTCAGTAGCCTATGGCTATTCGCTATACTTTTGTCTACGCAGCTGGCACAGGAGAGCTACCAACTCTTACATAACACGCGCCCCAATGAAAGGTGCTGAACTACCCACAATTGTGTCGAGGCCAACAGCTTGCCGATCACTACTTTAAAACACATAACCAAACGAAGCTACCCACTGTATTTCGCATACATTTTTCAAACCTATTACGTGGATAGAATCATTGGAAAAAATGCAAGCTTGGTTTGATCCAGTGTCTGATTTAATTAATTTTTAATTCATCAACTTTATAAATACGGTTGAAATTTGCTTATTTGCTTTCAGTCGTATTGCTTTAAGGCTAAAACCAAGGAAGCCAGAAAACCCGAAGCATATTACAGTATATTTTATAGAAACGATAGCTGACAAACAGGGGTGGATTCAGCTAGCAACGTTAGGGGAGAGAGATTTCAGTAACATTTGGTATTCAAGTCAGTCCCGTCGCCACGGTGAGGCTTTGGTAGGCTTAGGCCACCCAAACAATGCTCCAACCCTCCCAAATTGAAATATTAGGCACTATAAATATTAGGCACTATAAATCAGAGGAATTTTGTCAATTTTTAGAATGTAACCCCCCTTGCACAAATGTAAAGCCGATGACTTTCTGGCGACGTTTCTGAGTCAAGTCTTATAACTAGGGCAAGTTTTTGTTGCAGTAAAGTGAGAAAGTTGCATTTATTTTCAACGAAAATTGCATTTATGCGCAAGCATTGCAAACAACAGTAATTTACTCAAGTGATTTATTTACATACAATGCTAAATATTTCCAAATATTTTCTGGGGAGAAATGGCGGTCTTTTGCCAATATTTTGCCAAGCATGCTGAAACGTCTCTCCACAGTGCATGAAGTTGCTTGGCAATTTAACAATTTGGCACGCAGTCCTGGATTGATGTTTGGCCGGGTCATTTCCACAGTTGCTTTTAGGTCACCATTATGTTCGAATCGGTGATCAATGTGCAATTTTATTCCTGCTGGATCGCTGCCAAACTCATATGTAGCCTCTTTCATAGGCTTGAGCAATTGTATATTTTGGGCTCTCTACTCTTTGTATTTCATCAATGAGTTTGATGTAACTAAGTTGTCTCAACAGAATTTGATTGCGAATGACTTGACACAACCTATTTTCGTTTGCGTGGACTTGGCCAAAAGCCAAGATTTTCCGCACTTCGTCCTCTAATTGAGTTCGGGCATTGTCGTACTTAGCTGGGGTTGTAAAACTTCTAGCTTGCAAACCAATTGTTTCATCATAGATAACGTTGAGACGCAGCTAATCCGTCGTATAGCTCTTTTTCATGCAATCAAAGAGAATACAACTAAACTGAAATAGTTTTGTAGTATTTTTTTAATCACACTTTTACTTGCGCAATACTTGATAAAATTTGCAGTAAAAAGTTGCACGTAAAAATCGAAAAAGTTGCAAAAAGTTGCAATATGAAATTCCTGGAAACAGCTCAAAACACTGAACTACATATATTTTGAGTATTTAGGAAACTGTTGGAAGCTGTAAAAGAAGTTGCGAAAACTTTCCCTACTTATAACGAATTCGCTACTGTGAGAGAGATGAAGTATACTTCACAACACTGCTGTGACAAAACAATGGACGGCAGAATGGCCTTAGATCGTTAAAAATGAGACAATTCGATCGTGACGAAAGACTTATTCGGAATTGGTTTTGATATAATTATTTTTCGAATTGTACAAAATCATGGTGGCTGAAATTACTTTCGTAGGATTTAGACGGAGCGATCACCTCAATCGCTCCCTCCCCTTGGATCCACCCCTGCTGGCAAACATAACGTGAATGGCCGTCACCAGCGGGGGCCCAGTGGTGCCCGACCCCGCATTTAAAATTTGTGTCCCCAATTTGTTTGGTCCCCTGGTTGCAGCATACATCCAATATTCCAATTAAAAAATTCGCCCCTCCCTTGTTGTTTATGACCCCCTGCTGCGAAATGCTGACGACGGGCCTAATCACGTGCCTTAGAAAATTATCAACAGTAAGAGAGAAAATCGAAACGAAAACGATAAAATGAAACAAATCGGCGACGCAAACTTCATGATGCAATGTATACGCCGGGATACGTAGCATAGTGGCAAGAAAAGCAGGACCAAACGGGATTTTAAACTTTTAGCTGTGTGCGATCTGCCGTCTGGCGAACAACAAATAAAAGCTCCAGGTTTTTCTGCAAAATTGAGGGCTCCCTTTTCATGATCTTTCGATGACTGTTGATTGCATCAGTAAGTAGGCGAAACAGTGAACGAATTTTCCACATGATGGGCATCGCACTGAGATGTTTGGAAGAAACCAAGTGATAAGGATGACAGTGGCCAAATGGCCTTATCGTGGCACTGTGCAGTGTCTCGTGAGATGCTAAATAACCGCTTATTTATGACTCTTACACTGTTATTTTTGTATAGCAACCCGGTTTGGCTCTCTAGATACCTGTAAAGACAAGTGGCTTAACAAACTAAACGCAAGAATTACCATCCAAAACATTATCTTCCCTGGTGTGAAATAAATCGTCAGTTTTCGATGTTCAGTTATGTATGGTATTGCCATTTCGATCTGCCCAACTGTTTTATCCCCTTACTTACCACACATCTAGATTTATTTACCCATTTTCGCGCTTGAAAACCCCTCCCAGGTGACATCATTCAACAGCCCGCTATGACTGAGACACCGCAGCATTGCTGAGCGGTGATTTCGTGTGTGTTTCATTGCTTATTTTATCAGCTTTAGTAAAAACAACTATTTTCCAGTTTTTACTTTTCGCAGGTTGTGTTTGATATATTCATCTTTGCGTAGAGTTTGCTTTTTCTTCTTTTGCTTTATTCTTCAGTATTTCCCCCGTAAACAGGTGATTTCAGATTTCAGGACTGAGAATGCGTATATTTGCGTGAAATCGAGTTCCTATAAAATTATGATTGGTTTGACTGCGTCACCTTTGACTAATTCACCATATGATGAACATTCGAAAAATTTTCTGCAACAACCCAGACAGTAAGTTTGTCTGCGTGTCAGAGCAGCTAAATCTCGCGCAGCAATTGTAACTATGTCTCATACACCCAGTGTTTCCAACCCAGGTTTTCCCGAAACCTATTTTGGACCTGAAACCCGAAACCGGGTTTTTTCAACCAACACATCCGGATATTTTGAAAAACCTGAAATTGCTTTTGCGTTCAAATGTTAGTAATTCTCAGGGGCGGCTCGTCTAGAGGGGCTGCCGGGCTCCAGCCCTCCCTGAAAAAATGTAAGGCAAAGATTCCGCCAAACGGCCAAACTCGCCTTAAAGTCTGGATTTAGTTGCGAAATTTCACAACACAATCATTTTTCGGTACTTCCGACACCATTTTGGCTCAACGTTTCCTAGGAATCCAACAAAACCAATGTTTCGCTCTTTTCCAGCGACGCCGCTTATGCGATGACGTTTTCAGCACACTTGCCGATGAATTTGGCGGTTTCGGGGCTGTCTTCGGCACAGCCCGAAAGGAAATAAACCAAACAAATGGCTACAAGAAACATGGTGGTATATCCGCCTATCGCAAAGCGTTTTTGTTATTTTGACAATGATTTTTTAAAGAAAAAACGGAGGAAATATGATCTTGACTGTTTTTCACAACCTGATTTTCTTGGATATTGAATTTTATAATTAAGTTTAACAATGCTTTTACTAGCACTTTGGCGGCATTGGATTCAAATCTAGTCGCCAATCTCGGGCTGCGAAAACACAGCCCTTCGTTTATCTACAGCTTGCAACAGTAAGCTAAGCTGATGAGCTGTCTAGGGTTGGCGTTTGAAAATGTACGGCAGTAGCTGGTGGATATCATTCTTGGACAACAAAAGGTGTGACTGATTTAAAACACTGAAATGTGAAATTTTGAAGCATGAGAAGTCTGGCAAAATTTCAGCATTCAAGTAGCCCCTTAATTTTTTGGTAAGGTGAACATTGCAGCTGTAATTTATTCAGGATACAAGCTTTTACTGGAAAAGCATAACAATCCGGTTAATCATAAACTGTTTTTTGAAAATTTAAACTTCATTTGAAAGAACATGATGAAAGTACCCGCTCAAAGAAAATGGCTGTAGCCTTGGTCTGATGCCATGACACGGTTGGAATAAAATGCTAAGCTTTGTCATACTAACAATAACACCTTAGAAGTCGAACGGAATGTTCCAAGCTTAGTATGCGAGTGGTCCTTGGTTCGACTCTTGCCTTTACAGCTTTGGTGACACTAGTTACGCGTCATACTTTTGATGGGACCGGTTGGGTTAATTCTTTTTGTGTTCGTGTTTAGGGTTTGGGTTCGGCTTAATTAAACTGAAGTGAATATATTCTATGCATCAATCAGGACAACAGAAAATTGCCAGTTTGATAAGTTTAGGACTGCTGGAATGACTGGAAACGCCATTATAAACAGCCAGGGACAGGGCGACAATCCTGTATGTTCAACCAGAGATGAAGTTTCGCAGCCCTCCCGGCCATTTTCACCACGAGCCGCCACTGGTAATTCTAATAACACTGCAGTTGCAGAGTGCCGCGTGTAACGGCCAAATTAGCACTTAAACTTTCATCTGTTATCATGAGGCACGAGTGCACGGGTTTTGCGAGCTGTCCACCGGACGTTCGATATCAGTCAGCTTACAGTTTCGTTCAATTGGCCTACTCGGATGGATCGTGTCGTCATTTTGCACATGAAAGATGTCTGTGCGCGCGCATCTCTTTGTTTGATAAATAGAATGCTTACGTCCAGTGGCGTACGCAGAAAATTTTCATGGGGGGTTCTCATTCAGCGGCATAGGGTAGTCATTTGTATTTGGTGTGTGCTGTTTGTGACGTCACAAATGACGTCATAGTCTTGTTTTCAAACCAACGTTTTGGCGAAGTTTGTTGACATAATATGCACATTTTTCTATACATACACTCTTATTTTATGTGTCAATGCACTGAATATAAACTATTAGAGCTCCAAGTTAGGCTATCGGAGGAAAATACGTACACCCAACGCTACGACACAGCAGTTCGTAACTGCAAAAAATATCAGGCTGCGCGTTAAAACAGGGGAGTAAAACACACTCATCAATTCGTCAGAGCAATTTACAAAGGAAAAATGAAGCTGCGCTAATGTCTTGTCGAATACGAGCAGTCGAGCATAGACTAAGTGGTGATGGACTGGCTGGCGCACACCCCGGTTTAAAAAATCGAATCTTGCTAGACTACACAAGAAATGAGAATGCGCATAAAGTATGAAAGAAAACTTTCGATTTTGTTGTTATTTATAGAAGTCCTGCAAACTTAGTTTTCCTTTTTCCTGCTGAGACACAATGAATGCCTGAATGCTTCTATGTTAACAACTGATGATTTTGAGCTCGTGCAACAGTTCTATCATGCTACAGAAATTGGCAGGCCTAATGCAGCCAATGCGGTCAGCGCTTGCCCTGATCAGCCATAGCAGACAAAATAAATGCAGTTGTTTCGGATAAAGTGAATTATCGCCGAACACAATGGTAAACATGTAGAGCCTAGTAGACGAAAGGTCTGCAAAAAGTGGTGAGATGGTTTCTGTACCCAGACGATAACCCAGATTCCCACCGAAACCTAATCATTACTTTCTCGCCCATTTACAATGTTCCTTGAAATTTGCATGCAAATTCATTCCGTGTTATTTGCATTAAGTCGACAAATTAACAAGCAGAAAGTATGCGAAAACAATTAATGTCGTTTGCGCAGGTAATCAAGTTTTTGTAAAATATCAAGCTTAAGCGGGAAGTTTAACCCCAACCCCC
>Ga0210059_1012323_pt1 | contig 12937 bp, 6 predicted proteins | sample Ectturendosymbi2_FD_188042 | JGI IMG/M metagenome (GOLD analysis project Ga0210059, IMG submission 188042) | Ecteinascidia turbinata endosymbiont from Florida, USA - Sample 2 (SPAdes) (version 2) | ecosystem: Host-associated > Tunicates > Ascidians > Unclassified | place: Key West, Florida...
TGTTTATTTTGTTTAGGATATCGCCTCTCAAAGCACAAACAGACTGTATTTTCTAAAAATTGGGGGGGCATGCCCCCCTGGCAACGCCTATGGTCCACAGGGTGGTTACAACGGATATTTTCCCTCCCTGGAAATCGGAACTAAGAACCAAAATATTCAAGAAAACTTGACGTCAGCAGCTCAATTCCTATTAATTGATTTATTTCTTGCAATGACAGTTTATTAGCCGGTACGACACTCACACGGCACAAGAGCCAGGTTCAGTGTTCTGATGTCATGCAGTGATGAGCTTGCAGTTCACTCGTGTCCACTCAGTGTTGCCATTCGGTTGTTACGGAAAAGTACTAGATTTCATGATAAAAAAACACTAGATTCACCCAAAAACACTAGATTACAAAAGCAAACTTAAAACACGGTGAAAATACCCAGAAAATGCGTTGCAATGCCAACCATAGACATTGCACAACTCATTGTCAAACAGAGACAAAGAAAACGGGTGATACAGCAGCAACGCTTGTGTTTGTTTGTACAGGTGACTGACACTTTTAACAGATGACGAAGTGGCTTCACAGCGGTTAACTCAAAACATATTTTGTCTTGTGTAATTTAACTTTAAATTAGGTAGAATTTTTAGCAAGTTACAATTGCACTAAGCAAAAAGTCTCAATTACAGTTGTAATTACACAAAATTGTGCAATCAATTACATTCAGCTCACCCATAAAAAAAACACTAGATAGCCATAAAAAAACACTAGAACACTAGATTAAATGAAAAAACACTAGATCTAGTGGAAAAACACTAGGAGTGGCACCACCGTTTCCACTCCTTTGTCTGCAGAGGCAGGTTGCGAAACTTGAAACTTGCAAGCGGATTGCATAACTGTTGGCCTTTATTGTGTAACAATAACATGGCAACAAATCTTCTAAAGTTCACTTCAAGTTACGATAATAGGCGTTTTGCTGCATGTGACTGTTGAACGCAGACATCTTGGCAGGTACTGCAGCGAGACTGTGACTGCTGATAGCGGTAAGCAGGGACGCTGAGAGTGGTGGCATTACCCCTGACATTTCAAAAGAGGGACAACGGGGACAAAGTTGTCTTTTTCATAACAACATTATAGGCAATTTTATGGTTTATCGAGATCGAATTGAAGCAAATTTTCTATAGTTTCTTTTATTATTTTTGAGGCCAACTTCATTGTTTAACAGTAGCAAGCATAATTGGCAACGATTTTTTTTGTGTTTCGTAAGTTTCCATTGCCCTCAACATTTTTACTGCCCCCTGCCCACCGAAATTCCGCACGTCCCTGGCTGCACGAAAGTGAAAACAATTCGCATGAAAGCTAAATGGTTTCAACCACGAATTCTATCCAGACACAGAGAAAAATGGGCTCTTGATAGCCAACTACATTCGTCAAAATATTCTTAATACAAAGCAAATTTTAAAAAATAAACCATCTGCCAACAGATTGGTGATTACTGAGTAATCTGTTTTTGCGGTAGCTTACGGACACCTTGTAATTGTGGTGTAACAATAACAATGCTATACAACTACTATCACAAGTGCAATAATACTCATCTGCAGCGGGTGAGTACTATTCAGTGCACTATGCAGTTTTAACAACAGTGGGGTTTCGGCACCAGTGGCGCCTAAAGTAGCATAGTCCCGCCGCAGATACTGCAGGTGTGTGTGCATCTGCGTTTAGGGCGTGTACCTAATAGCAAAAGGTAACAGCAGGCATAAAACTTGCTTTGCAGAATATTCACAATACAGTCGTTCATTTTAATGTTCACACTAAATTTCCTCTGCCTGATCCTCAAAAGCTGACTTTTAAACCTTGCGTTAATTTATGACTATCTTGTCATCAGCGAAACACACACTACTACCTCAAATAAACCAGAAGAAAGATTCAGACAAATAGACAATATGATTTTCACACAAATCCCTGCACAGTTTACGTCACAATTTCGTATCAATTACCATCATCAACTCAGTGTACTGTAACTTAATCCTTCGATTACCATGCTGACTGTCAAATTCATCAATGAAGTCATCTAAATCTACATTCTTTTTTCAGCTCGTACCCTTTCGATTGAAAGTGGAGCAATGTTACTCAGTTTTCCACTGGCCATGGAATTTCTGAGAAACGTTTTCACTACTTTCATGCTTGAAAAACTTCCCTAGTATGAAGCGCTGGTGATGGGAAGAGTTATAGCTATTGGTAACAACCAAACGCAGCTTTGTAAGGAGCTATAATTGAGAGAAAGTGTTCGAGCGATCTTGGCAGCCGCGACTCTTTCCAAACAAAATTCTTTGCCAGAGGTATTTCATGTTTTGCATCTTTTCTCTTATTGAATATGCATTTGCGAATTTTTTCAAGTGTTCTTCTGATCGAAATGTTTGGACTCCGGGGAAACGAGCTAAATTGTCGGAAAGAATTGCTCATGAATTATTGCAAACACGGCTATCTGATTCTTTGATCAAACAGCCAATGACTGAATAGAATATTTTGCTGTGCACATGAAGTGTCTCACAAGATTGTTTGCCAGTGGGTCCTATCACAATAAAATGCTCTTCGTGAGGAGCCAAAATGAGCTCCGCTGCTTTCCCCAGGTTTACCTGCATATTCTGCAGCAATTGCGATACCTTGTCAACTTCGGGGAAAATGCTGCATGCAGGCTGGAGGGCTTTTAAATTAGCGTTTGAAATATTGCTGGCTGAAAGTTATGTGCTGTATATGTCAATCAAACGAATGGAACATTTAAGCACAAAAATGGGGGGCCAAACTGAGGGCAAGGCAAAAATCTGGGGTCCGTAGCCCTCCCAGACCCCCCTTGGAATCGCCACTTGTCCCGACATGAATGATGATGCGTATTTGAAAACGTTTTCACCGACATTGGTACGTTTTGACTGACTGAGCTCGGTTTCGAGACACTTGCAATTTACAACAGACTGGACTGGAACCACACCTCGATCCCACGCTACAGGCACGTACCCACACCGCAGTACGCATTATTCGCGTTTTTTGCCAGCAAGGTTACGAAAGGTATTACCATGCAGGGCCACTTGAATGGTACGCGAATAGAGCAAACGCTTCTGAAGAGTGGAGGGTTCGAACGTAAGACCTAAACAGTAGGCTGTTTGTGGCCTTTCAAGTCTCGTGCTCGATTAAATTGATGCAAAGGAAATTTCGCGTGTGATGCTGCCAATAACCACTACGAAATCTGTGTGGCCTATGGCGCAAAGTAAGAGGAACTGTGAGTTTTAGCAGACCGCTCGTTACACTCTTACTAGGGATACAAAGCGAGCAGAATGAAACTTTCTTATCAGCGTGTGGTATGGTCCGAGAGAGGGGAAATGGTACAAAACCTGGTAATATTAATTTCTTCGTTTGGATCAAATCAAACCATGCTGAAAGTGAGACAAGACTCCATTTTATGTGTTTATGTGCATTTTTAAGAACGCTTGTGCTTGACCTTACGTTCGATCGTAAAGTGGCTGCTGAAGAGGTGACATAATTTTTATCTCGCTACCTCCTGACATGACTTTGTTTTTCTGCTTGTTTTCGTATTGAAATCTCAAAATGCAGGAGTTGTTGTTAGCTTTATCTTCTTTATCTTCATTTAAAGATAAATACCTCTGAAGGTTCGCCATGGAAGAAACTTTATCTTCATTTAAAGATAGAAACTTGATCTTCATTTAAAGATAAATACCTCTGAAGGTTCGCCATGGAAGTGACAAGACATAGTGGGGTATCAATACCACGTGCAGTTCATATTTTTCTGAGAATTTCTTTAGTTTTTGGACATGAACTTTTTGCTCATCGGTCAAAAAGATACATGTAAGCACAGGGTGGGAAATTCTCGCTCACCAATGAAGTATACTTTGCCACAACTACGTGGCAGTTGCACGTTAACTGAAATCGTAAGCTTTGCTTAAAAGTTAGCAACTGTTTAAACAGCTGCAAGTAAGGAGCAAATAATATAAGGAAAAGAGCTCTTAGGATCTTTATCTTCCGCTTGCATGATGTTCCGTACTTGATTTCCAGCAGAAGGCGAAAAAGCTCTGAGGAATAGATGGCGAACTGCGAGCATCGGATTTCTTCAAAACTGTCATACGGCGCACGTAAGGTTCAAGCAAGGTTGAAAGCATTTCCATCAAGTCATATATAATTTACAGTCGAAAACGGAGGTAAAAACGGTTTTGCGCATAATTGCAACTCATTGACCTCCTTGGTCATATTCTTGTACCCAGCAAGGTTAATAAACCCAATTGATGCAACAGAATTGCAGCTTGAAATTCAGTTTGGGACTCTGTTTTCAATTGGCATATGCAGGAAATTCCCTGAAACACGCCAAGCCACCTATAAACGTCCTTTATGACAAGTTAATTAAGTAGAAAATCAGACCATTTTATTGTTTGTCTTCGATCATGACTGTGTGCCATACGCTAAGTACCAGAATGATCTAGGCATCAATTGCACACTGGTGTGCCATTGCATTTATTGCACAATGTAGCAAAACATTTTTTTTTTCCTTAGTAAAAAATTGTGGCATCCTGTTTGCTTATGCCATAAAATCATGAAAAATCTTTATTGTGCCAGCTTTACTTTGGGTTTGTGTTTGTAAGACTACTTTGAATTTTTCCTACTTTTCGTGAAATAAAGATGTAGGCCTACAATAGTTTGAAAAATTACTTCTAGCAATAGTTACAGAACGTGTTCAGTGGTATTGTCGTCAGTTTCAGTTCATGGGATCATGAAATCGTGGTGATCATGCAACGACCTCTTCAGTGATTATGAAATGTTGGCCTGCAATTAAAAATAGAAAAAAATATGTTAGTCCTTGTTTTTACCCTAGCCATGTTATAGTTGATGGTGCTGCCCCAGATTTTGAAGAAAAAGTAATTCGATTGCCAAAAATGTATTGTAAATGTTCCAGACGCTTTAAACGAGGCATGGGTATCTTAAAATATTACAAAACTCACGAACAATCCGCGAACTCGAATAAGCATCATTGTAAGTCAAAGGTTGCGTACAGTGAACTAAACAATGGTGCTTTTTCATTGACTGCTGGTTTGGAAGTTGCGTTGCGCTTTGTATTATAACAAAGGCAGTGGATGTTTGGCAAAGGTTTTGCAATTCATGAAAACTGATTAAAAAGTGTTCGGTTACTGGAAGTATACATTTTCAAATCCAAACCAAAAACACTGTCACATTTACAAATGAAATAAGGCTACACTTGCTGCTGTTTTGCAATGAACTAAAAAAACAAATATTTACAAAGCATTTGTTTTCACTGTGGAAAGTGACTTTATAATTGCGAAGAATTTACAGTTCTTACTTCAGAATTTTGACGTTTCCCCAGGCTCAACTTCTCTTTCAAAACGATGTGCATCTTACTCTTTCAGGGTATTGCCAATGTTTGCTTGCTTTGCATGAACTGGGACTTGACAGGGAGTTCACGTGGTTCACGAGCATAGGCGTAGCCAGGAGAAGGCCATGGCTCCCCCAAATTTCTAGCATATCTTGTCATTTCGTGCTTTGGAAAGCGGTGTCCCAAACAAAATACTGTTGCGCACTTAAAGTCAAAAATATGACCCCTCCGAAATTTCGGGCTGGCTACGCCACTTTACACGAGTTTTGTTGTACCGAGTCGTCATTGTGGAATCACTTCAACTGTTTTAAGCTTGAAGCAATTTATGTCAGTTTTGGCGTAACAGCGAAAACAATGCTGTTAGCTGAAAATGATAGACGGCAGTCATGCTAAGCTTTTTCTGGCGGGTTATTAACCAAGCTTGTTACATTCCTGCCCATAAGGATGAAATAAATTTAACAGGTATTAGGTTGAAGAGCGGTGAAATAGGACAACAACCTTTTCAAAAGGCCTCCTTACGTACGTTTCCACCATACATGTCTACACGCCTTGGTATTGCGGTCCAAACGAAAAATTTTAACACTACCACAACACAGCTTACCTTCATACAAAATACCTTTATCTCAATATCTATGCGCTGCAGTAACTGGTATTATATGGTATTATATGGTAACTGGTATTATGTAACTGGTATTATATGGTAATATGCAGTAATTGGTATTATACTGGTATTATATTTTGAATAAAATGTAGACATTTTGTGAACGTTTTTCACTTTTATCTTGAACACGATGCGTTGTTGCTAAATAGTTTAAAATGAGAGCACAGGCGGTTTATCCATATTTTCCATAAGTTTTGTAATAAACAACTTTTTCCGTTGCGATTCATTTGCACATATAGGCTAATTCAAATATCAAATTAACAAAAAGTACGAAACTGTTCATATTCATTCACTGATTTGATGTGACATACAACTCACTTCGATTATTTTCGCCTATTTCAGGAGGTCGTCGAACAAGGCAGGATTTCAAAGGTACTTTGAACTTCTGAAAAGGATCAAAAACGAGATTTTCCTCAACAACAACTTTTGCTATTTAAAGAAAAAGGCAAGGGTTAGAGTCAAATTTCCGGAAAGATCAACTGTTTTGCACTTACTGTACAATAGGTTAGATTCGGAGGCCACTTTCCCTCGCAAGTATGACTCTGCACGAGCACTCCACCTTCGCTCAAGTATAACGAATGCGGTGCAAGACTGCTGCTACCGCAAAGCGCCCGTGCCACAGCTGTGTCGCGGGCACATGACTGGTCATCAATTTTTCATGGGAGAGGTCTGCGTAGAAGCATGCCGCTGAAAACGTATGTTCAAAGCAGTCAAATTTTCTCAATCGATGTATTTCGTCTGTCCCAGCCCAATGGTTGAGTCCCACAAAACTGAAGATAAAACTTTGAAAGGAATTGGAGCAAACGTTGGTAATTAGTGATTACTGCTTGATATGATGAAAATTAGAGGTAACGCTGGCCTTAAATCTTCGAACAGCTTTTGCCAGTCTCCCCAAGAATTCAAACGAGTGGAAGATTAGGCCACAGTTAATGTTTTGATTTTCGTTTTACTGCTTGTCATTCCTTTTCACATGATAGTCCTTAGTTTTCAGGTAGCTTATAATAAAATTGCCAACATTTTATACAAAACCAAAATTTAACCCCATCCAATTCATTCATAATAGTTTTCGATAAATTGCTTCAACTTCCGATTTCAGCCATAATATCAAGTTTCCGTTTCTCTTCTTCACAGTCAAATCTGTTTGACGACACTGCCATTTGACCACCATGCATAAAAAAGCGTAGCAAGATCATGCAGCTGCGAGAAGTTAGTGCGAGACTGTAGTGATTGACAAACTTAGAACCACTGGTCACAGAAATTTGCCCAACGTGAGTTCTACCATTTGCCAAGTAGCACGTCTCACTATTACGATGTAGAATAAACTGCTGCTGCCTCAAAACTTTCAGATCTTCTTGACATCAGATCTTGACATGAACCCTCTAAACACCGCTTCCCTCACAGTAAGCAGTCTGTACGAAACTGATGAGAAACTATATTTTGTTAAGATTTACAACCACGCACAACCACTCGGGAATAAAACCGAGCCTTTTTATATTTTGGCAGTGATCAGTTTCTTCGACTTGCACGCGGTGCCAATAGCACAAGGATAAACTAAACCGCTGAAAATCAAGTTAAAACTGCAAAAACTTTTTACTTTCTGGAGTTTGACGTACTTTGTAGGTCCTGCACTTCGGCCTGGCATTTGGGTGAATCACGAGTTTTAGGCAAACCGATCCTCTATCTCTACTATTAAATATTTAAAGTAGATATTGTGAAAGATTAACAACTTAGCTCAAGTCATAATGGTGTCAAATATGTGAAAGTAAAAACTAATTTAAAAACAACAAAGTACTATATTGTAAAAGATATAAAAACAACTTCAAAGCGTCAGAAAGATGAAAACTTGATATGGTTCATCATAACACGCTTGAAGACTCGTGTCTTTTTTCTGCACTAACAAAGAATCATCACTGCGACAATTTCTCATGCACTGCGACAAAGACTGCTGACGTGGTGGCATGTGGCCGTGAGAACCAATGATATTGTGCTTCTCAGGTTTGCACCAAGCGCTTTCATTTGCAGAGAGCCTGGAGCGCCCTTATTAGCACAAGGCCAAAATTGATAGCGGTCGCTAGCAATCAATTTTGTGCAAGTGCCAAAAAGGACGCGACAGAAGGAACAAGTTGAACTGCTGAAACAAAACTGGTTAAAAAAGAGCTGAAAACATCATTTTTGGTCTTCTGCTAAACTTCTCACTGTTCGCGCGATCTCTCGATTACAATCTGTGCCACGCTTCACAAAAGGTAGGAAGACTTTACAAAGTCCTTGCAACGGCGTTCACGTCAAATGCTCTGTGGCGCGATGTCCTCACAAAGGCTTGTCTTGAACGCGACGAACCAATACACGCTTCTCTGCGTAAACTGTCACTGCACCGTGCGTTAAATCGACCGCTGCTGATCTGATTAAAACTGCCATTGCTCTTAGCGCGGGTCAGTTGCTCGAGAATCGCTGTCAATATCTTCCTGCACTAGTACAAATGTCACGCAAGATATAACGTAGCGCTGTTGAACACGCCCGTCCTCTCCCTGTACGACTTTTTTTCGCAACGACTCTAAACAGCATCGATGCATTATGCATTAGCTTAGTCTTTCCCACAGGCGAAGCGCATGCATTCAAAGTCAAGGTACTTATTAAAAAGATTCTATGTCCAGTGTCCGAGAGCAATTATCCGGGGTCGTGCAGTTTTTCGGGGATGGTAAGTGCTGTCATTAGCTGCCGCCGAGCATAATCCTCTTCCCGTGACGATCGTAATGTTGATGATGACGTCAGCAGAGCGATGCAAGGCACCCGGTGAAACACTGATGCAAATCAGAACAGTGAATTCAACGAAGTGCCATAGACCGCCAAGCTTAATGGGATTGACTTTGATGACCCTGTCGCTCGTGTAAAGCTGCTTTAACTAGGATCTAATGCCGGAATTCATATCTCCTTGCACTTGCTCAGCTGTTGGGCTCGGGTCAATCGTGGGCGAATTCGAAGACTTTTCTACGTCCTTTATGCGCAAGTACCACGAGCGTAAGATCCTAAAAATAAAATGCATCGCGAAACGTGTAGCATCGCAACGTGCTTGAACTCAGCTGCGAAAAGCACCTTGAGCCAAACAGACTCACAACTACTTTAGCTTCTTTCAAACCTTTCAAGATTTCCCTTGGTATGTGGCGCCAAACCCAAAGTAAAATTTAACTTTTGTTGTAAAATTTAACCAACCTAAATGATGCGTTTTTTCTCCATAAAAGAGATCAGAGAAAAGACTGTGTTCTCATTACGGCGCATTCAGAAATTTTCGTCAATAATTTTCCTGAACAACAAGTTTGACAACACCACTTGTTTGCAAGTTCAAAATTTTCTCTGCACCCTGCAGCAGAAATTAAATCCAAACTTGATTATTTTCTGATAAAGGTTGTCGCATCGCAAACTTTCCAGCTCCAAGCTGATGTTTTTCTTGTGATTCATATGACAGCTTCTAATCACTGTGCTGGGACAGTCGTGGTGTGCTGCTGTTATAAAGACCTGCATTAACATCTACAAGCAGTAAAATTTAACGATCCATTACGAATATGACCGCAAGTGACTAATTTAGTAATTAACGTCTTCCCTAACACTCCTTTGGCTCATCACGTTGGTTTGCCATTGTTACAGCATTGCTTATATGCTTATCAGCTTAATTTAGACTGTCGTCTTGTTGGAATATTTTTTCTATTAACTCATATCAGATAATACCTGTGAAAAATGTACGGAAACTCCCACTTACAGGCAATATGTGCTGTGGCGCTTTATTGCCAAATGAAGAAAAGAAAAAATCACTTCAGAACACTCTCAGTGCACTTCCATGTAGAGCCATAAATGGTTGCACACTTACACGCTCCGATATACTGTATGTAGCGAAAATAGTTCGACAGATAAATTTTCAAAAACGCAAACAGAGACGGAACTCGTATTTAGACCTCTCACCCCCTCGATAAAAAGTAACTTTGCAACTATGAGAGTTTTATCGTCCAGCAATTTTTGCTACATCGATTGCAAAAACATCTCATCAATTAAGCAGTGCAACAATATTAAGATTACAGTTTTAACATTGCCATATTTTTCAGGACGTTTTAACCCAAAACTGCGGTTCGGTTTATGTTACAAGTCCTTCAGATCGCGCGTTTGCAGTTGAAGCTTTCTTTGAACAACTAAGACTCAAACCAGAGGTGCAAGGTATTTCTAGTGACGGTCGGACCTTTTTTGTTTGATATTAACATGGTTTTAAGTAACTACACAAAACAAGTATAAAAAGAAATAACAAACCAGTGCTGCAGGTCAGCATACGTTTTTGACGAAACCATTCTGTTTACGATTTTAAAAATGAATCACTCAACAGATAAAACTGCAGGTTTGTAAGAGGTTAACTTGTTCAAAAGCAATTAGTGGCTTTTGCGTCCGTCCCTTTTCTCCTTAGATTAAACGAAAGAACAGAGTAAGATACATTTACTATATTTATATCTGAAAGGCTTTTTCGTCGTTCTAGTTTCCAGAATTTAGCGTTAAGCATTTTGGGGACGCTAGAGATCAGTCTTTTTGTGTTGCAGAGAGCATACCCTTATACATCAGCCTCTTGCACATTTTTGGAAATCCTTGTTATCACTGAGTCAGCAAACTGAAAAGTTTGTGGTGAATGGCCGTTTTTTGGAAACAGCTGAGTTGCTAAAAACGTCTCTGCTTCCCATTCACGCGGTTGCTCGTCACGAATGAAAGATTAGTGATGGGTTATTTTTTCATTAGACACCTCCAACGAGATTACTAATGTACGTACTTCAAAATTTATTATTTTTTTAAATCTTTTTTTCACCTTATCCGTCTACCAACCTATTTTTACGATTTGTTGATAATAATGGAAGGAAACATTTCACTACCTGAATTAAATTGCTAAAACGATCATGAACAATCGGTTGTATGAAGCCATATTTGTTTCATGCTCTTTTTCAGTCAATCAGGAATCATTTTGGCTTGGGTAACTGGTACGACTGTTGATGGAAGGTGGCGGTTTCTCTTATCACAGGAAGTTAACATGAATGATGAAAACCAATTAAAGCTGAGTGATTTTAACAGTATGTAATTTTTGTAGTCTGTTTTTAGTAATCTTTTCAATAAATTTTTATAGTTTTTTATAATCTAAATATCTTTTTTAAATAATATTTATTTTTTTCGGACGCCTGGAGCAAGGAAAACGCAACAAATGATCAAATTAGTGATGCAAGGGAAGGATTTTTACAAGCTCTCTGTTTTTGCTCAAATTTTTTTAATCGTTAGAAGAAAAACTTAATATACGGGCGATCTGCAAGTTTCAAGCTGGTCTCCCGAACTGAATTGTGTTTTCCCGGTGTGGGTTTTTCATCGCAACCACTAAATCAAATTCGGTGCACGGTTTCCTACATCTGGTTCATCTGCGATGTAGCTCATTTCTTTGTGAAAAAAAATCATTTGTCTACAAGTGCACATGTCAAAAATATGTAAAAAAATGTCCTGAGTTAACTGCTTTAGAATAGTGAAGTCATGCTTTATAAAAGCTTTAAAAATATGATTAGGAATATATCCCTTTGGATTGTCATGAAGTTGCCACAAAACAACTTCCTCTCTGTTTCTGAAGTATCTGCGAACCAAACTTTAGGGGACTTATTCTATAATGATTGTGCATCCTTTGAGGGAGTAGCAGCATACTTTTGGAAAATATAAACCGATGAAAACGAAACGAACACGTTTACTTTCTAGTATATTAAACGATTGTACTGCCATTACATAAACGTTTCAGCAAAGTATGGTTCCGGTTTTTCTTCCGAAGAGATGTGACAAAATAGAAATTGATATCACCAACTTTAACAAGTAAAATATGGGAAAATCAATCTACAGGGTGCTTTTTCTCTCCATACTTTTTATGAAGAAGGATAGTTTGCTGAAAATTCGAAACACCTTCCACTGGCACTAACTTGCACCGCTGAAGTAGATTAAAGAGCTTTGAAAATAACATTCGCCCGTATAAATTTGCTGTTGAGCAAGCAGTTTGAGCAAGTACTTCGCAGTTTTCACCACAAGCCTACAAGTGTCCTTTGGTAAACTCAGTTTGCTGCCATAAAACAATGATAAAATTTTCTGTACTCACATACCGACCAGTTTCATTCATCTGGAGCTGGCAGGATGCAGAGAGGAAGATTGTTCTTGCTCCGAAGTCCTCGCCATCATTGCTTCTGCGAAAGTGTGCCGATAAATGACTCCTTAAACAAAAAATGTCGATCTCCTCAAGCTGAAAACGCCTATTACCCTATAAATCAACGTCTCTTGGTGAAGCAGTAAAGCATCGTAGTTGTACAGTATCACCTCAACCGCGCAACAGGGTGGGCGGCAGCTTTAACGCACAGTATATTCACGGGAAATGAATATAGTAATTTCCTGGCGCTGCTTGACCGTTACATACTGCTGTTGTTATCATAACAGAATCTATTCCGTTAGACGCATTTTGCAATGCAATACGCATAAGAAAGCTTGTGCCTTCTGCAAAGCTGATACTCTTCTCGGTTTTATCATGAAAATGAGCCTCATCATACTAGCAGGCTGTATATGTACCAACACTGAGCGAATCATTTTTGCAACACATTCGGCGTTCTGTTTGTATATACTGTGACAACGGTTATCTACTCGTCCGCCCACTTCCGTTGCAATGGTAATAGAAATTTTGACGTCACTATAACACTTCCGTATAATGTTCTGACAGCTACACACTCGCGAAGAAAAGCCTTGTGGTAGCTAAACACTGAATACTTACTTCATGCAAAAATTTGCACTCTCTTTACTGCTTGGAAAAACAAGAGGCTGTCGTTTGGTTGTATATTTTTCGCAATTTGAAGTTACGCCGTCACCTTTGGT
>Ga0210059_1012324_pt1 | contig 12936 bp, 8 predicted proteins | sample Ectturendosymbi2_FD_188042 | JGI IMG/M metagenome (GOLD analysis project Ga0210059, IMG submission 188042) | Ecteinascidia turbinata endosymbiont from Florida, USA - Sample 2 (SPAdes) (version 2) | ecosystem: Host-associated > Tunicates > Ascidians > Unclassified | place: Key West, Florida...
GCCCTCTTCAAACTTCAGCCAATTTCTGATATCAAAATATTACGGAAAGTCTACTTCTCTTTAATTTATCCTCATCTCCAATATGCAATTCTGACCTGGGGTAGAGTCCCTGCAACGTATTTAACTCATCTGAAGGTACTTCATAACCGTTCGATACGCTGTATTTGTAAAATATCTAGAGCTGCTCACGTCCCAATGCTAGATCTATATCACTCATGCAAAATATTTCAGATTAATCAAATATATGAATACGAATTAGGAAAATTTATGTACAAAATAGTTCACAACTGCTTTCCAAGTTTCATCTCCAATTGTTATTCTCATATTAATGAAAGACATAATTATCCCACTAGAATAGCTACTAATAACAATCTCACTACAACTTCATCAAAAAATCTTTAACACGAAGATCTGTACAATGCACAGGACCAAGGCTCTGGAACAATATTCCAAAAGACTTAAGAAAAAAATCATTCCTAGCCTTTTGTCCAACATACAAAAAATATTTGCTGGATCAACTTTTGTTGCAATATATCTATCTACAGAGAAATAATTCTTTAAATTTTTACTTGTATGCTCCAGTTCTGTTTAATGTTAACGATTCTTTTGATTTTGCTAGTCGATGCAGCTAATTTTTCACTGAACTAAAACTTAACAAAATCGTGCTTTATTTGTCGCTGTGTCCTGCTTCACAAAAATTTATCGGTGACCCCCCTCGGTCTGCTTAATGTGCTAATTACATTACATTGCTGCCTGTTGTCGTTTTTTTGTTTTTTTTACGCGTTCTGTGTCTTTTATGTTGCGTTTTGTTTGCGTTTGTTTATGCTTGTTTATGTGCCTTTTGTTTTGTTTGTGTTGCGTTATTAGGGGCTTGATTCGATGACCTTGCGGTCCCTCGCCCCATAACAATAAACTTCTACAAGATCAGCATTCGAATGACTATCACCAAAAATATAAATCAGACCGCCTTGCTTATCTGTACGTGAATATCTCCAAGCAATTCTTCAGGAAATTATATTTTTATTGTTTCCTTCAGCAAAAAATTGTATAAGGCATAAGTTCCTAAGGCAATTAAAAGCTTTAGGTTTTCTGTAGACGTTGTAGGAATCAGCCGATTTGTCCATGTTTTCATCATTTTCGATGATTCGAAATTGCGCATATCCATATTCAAGTAACGGCACTTTTCAGGTGAAACAAGCAAGGAATTAATCACAAATTTTTGATAGGAAATCGAAAACCCGTAAAACTACGCATCATCAGTCCTTACATCTTATTATTATCAAATAAAGATGTGTGAAAAAAACTGCAACATTTCGCAAAAAATGAAAGAAGAGCCCAGTCGGTTGATTTCTCAAATAACCGACAGCAATCCTAGAGTTTTTAATTGTCGTCGACCCGGCGCGACCCGACTAGCCCAGCTTTCCTGAAATGTTTGGAATGTGATGAAGCCATAGAAAAGTTTACCTTCTTCATGAGATGTACGAGTGAAAAAGTGTTACTCCCATCAAACCGCCGGGAACACGCTGACTTTGATTTGTTGATCGAGCAACAAAATAGTTATCTACGTGACGATTTACTTAAACTTAAAAAATCACCTAATGGGACACACAAGTGTGGAAAATCTTAAACCACGATGAAAGGTGCCCCATTTACAGGGAAGGCGACAAGACTAAACTGAGTTTTATACAACAGTTAAACTGGATATGCAGTAAACAGCCCAGTCACTTTGCACAGCAGGGCCTAGCTATGAAGGCTATGGACAAGGATAGCCGGAAAAAATGCGAGAGACACTCAACGCTACAGGAAGCACCGTATAAATCGGAAAATGCAAGTTATGTCGGCAGGAGCTCAAAATATGACTTTGACAAAACTCTCCCAACACCCCATTGAAGTAATTTGGTTGAGAACACGGAATGGCTCAATTTTCAGCAGCATGTCAGACGAACGGAATGGCATGCGGTGCTTGGAGACAGGAGTGTCCCTGAGATTTTCTTGCCAAAAAATTTACGATTCCCAAAATATCTAGCCCGTTAGGAACAAAATTGATAAAGAAACAAAACATTGACACAAGTGGTCTTTGAGACATGAGGAACATAACCTTTGCTGCTAATCGCGTACCGTACCAAAAACAATTTATCGGAGGATTATGAAAAAGTCTAAGCAAACTGGCTAAACCTAGGGTCTGTAACCTACGACTTTTTGACGCCTCTGAAGTGTCTCCCTCTGGATTTGACAAAACTTAGAATTTAGATTTGCATTTGATTATGATTGCTATTAGAATTAAATTGAGTGCAATTTAGCTTATATCCATGCGAAGTCGTATGAAAAATAAAACAATATCAACGATTTGTGGCTCCTCACCAGTCATATTGACTTGAGAAGGAAACAGAATGGCTCTTTTGTTTTAAAATTGCTGGGCTAAATTAACAGACAAAGGAAAATTTTGATCTGCCTTGCGGATGAGAATGAGAAGATTTGTTATCCTTATTTATGAAGATTGCGACGCTATTAAGACGAAAGAAGTGCAAAATTGGAAAAACAATGGATGTGCCTGTAGATGGATGCGCCGCTTACCTTGACAAATTCAGAACAATTTCAACGATCTTGTTGTCAGAATTCATGCTATGGGTGCAGTGAACGATGAACTGCTGCTATACACGTAACTGGAAAAAATGCAACTGCAACTCGTACCGCTAGGTCAACGGTGCATTATCGAAGATTTTCCATTGCAGCACCCTAGCTTACAGGCTTTTCAAGTCACACTGGCTTATCCCGGAGAATTTATTGAACGTTGATATAAAAGACATACCGGTACATGTGCTACAATTTGCCAGGAACATCAGCACCTCACGTATCAATGCATTTCTGGAATTCATGCTGAAACCTATTTGTGCAATCATTTGCAAAACGGCCCAGACGAGCTTGGCAGGTATAACCGTCATTGCATTGGCAGATATGCTCAGTTGGAAAGACTGCCAAACCAAATCCGAAGCAACTGGAAGGAAAAATCTAACGTTTGCCATTGTGGTTGCAGATATGAAAGCACTTCACCCAAGCTTGTGTAGAGAGACGGTAACAAAAACTCTTGACGTTTTTCGCCTCCAACATTCCGGCGTTTTGGTTGCCATCATTGGGAATGCCCCATTGTTTACCCTTTCCGCCGATCTTCCGAACCATACGTGTTGTTCCAAGCTCAAAATGTACCCGTTGCCTTGCTCAATCAAGAATCAGCTTGTTTTCAACTTCAAACGAACGCAACTATCTCCGAAAGACATATTTTCTAGTTGTGATTGTCATAGCTTGTGTTGTTATGTCTTAATTGAAGATTCATCTGAAGTAGGTTTTGAAGTTCCAGTGAATGAAATTGTTTGAGAAAGACGTCATCAAAAGTTTTAATTATCGTTGCAGGTGTTGTGAGTTATTCACTTCAATCTTGAGTTTGTTTCCTTTCACTGCCCCTGTTTTACCCTTTCAATATATCGCCTCTTACCATTGCTTTCTTCTTCTTTTGAGACAGTTCTTCTATCCACTGCTTGGCCGCGCTAGATTTCGGGGCAGGTGTTAACCAGACACTCGATTGTCACATCGTCCAGAACCGTCAGGCCATGCAGTCCATGAGGAGGTCGATGGATTGGACATTGGAGGACACATGGTCGACGGCTTGTTCTTCTGCGCCACATTCACAGGTCGCAGAGGATGCCATACCCCATTTGTACAAGCAGGAGCGGAAACGTTCGAGACCCGTGCGGAGGCGGTTGAGCCAGACCCAGGCTCATCTTGGGAGGGTCATTCCTGGTGTGGGAACCGGTGCCTGGAATGAAAATGCGGAGTCTTGATGGGTTGTCCGCCCACTCTGCATTCCATCGATGATCCGCCCACTGTGCCGAACGTATGTTGTTGTTGTCAGAAAAACTGATGAGTCGTTGTGCGGCCAGTACAAATGGGTGTCTCAGTTGAGAGGCCATGCATCTGCACTCGATGGACGGGTGAGCGCTGAGTGGATCAGGTGTCCACGCTCCACGGCACGGCGTGTTAGAGATAGCGTGGTTCCATTGCGACGAAGCTCAGTAGGTGGGATTCCTTCGAAGATTGGAAGGTTGTCCGCTGATGTAGGACGCAGGCATCCAGTCACAATTCGCAAGGCGTCGTTGATGGCGGGGTCAATGAAGCGGGTACAAGCACTGCGGCACCAAACAGGAGCGCAGTAGGCTACTCTGCAGTTGAAGGGACCAGGGTTAGGGTGGCTGATCGTAATGTTGTTGCTCCAGCACTCCAACCAGAGCTAGCAAGCCGTCGCAGGTCTGCGACGCGTGATGTTAGCTTATTGCGAAGTGGCTCAAGGTGTCAGTGATACGTGAGCGAGCTGTCCAACGTTACCCCGAGGCATTTAGGCTCGGAACAGAAGGGCAAGTTTTCGTTGTTGAAGTTGATTTTCAGTTCATGATCAGCTTCCTTGTTGTTGAGATGGAAGACTGCCGACACCGTTTTTGTAGTGCTGAGCGTTAGCTTCCAATTCTGGTGGTTATCACCTAGCGTTGCCATGTTCTTACACAGCACCGCTTCCACTGCCTGCCCATCTCCATCAGCATGCATGATTGCTAGATCGTCAGCATATGCATACTTTCTGGAGACGGTGGTTGGCAAGTCAGAGATGTACATGTTGAAGAGAAGGGACGCCAGGACAAATCCCTGTGGGACGCAGTTCTTGAGACGTCGTAACCTGCTTCTTTGGCCATTTCCGGTGGTAAGTGTAAAACTGCGATTCCCACCATCTCCACGATCAGGCTGAACATGTGTCTATAAGGCACCATTGGCAACAGCTTGCAGGTGAGGCCGCTGTGCCATGCAGTGTCGTAGGCTGCTGTGAGGTCAGCAAACACAGCTCCGGCCTTCTTTTTAGCTGAAAAGCTATCCTCGATGTCCTATGTCAATAACTCACCTACGGCCGACTTCCTGTGTCGAAAGCCCGCCTGCTCCTGTGGTGAGCAGTGGGTCAATGATTGGTCGACACGAGCGTAGATGAGTCTATCGCGGATTTTAAAGAAAACACACAGCAGTGATATAGGACGATAGATCTTGGGTCCTCACAATGGCGTTTCTGGCATAAAGATCGCAACTACTAATGCTCTTCTCCAGATCTTTGGAATTTTGAGTTGGCGCATGCAGGAAGTTGAGCATAAACTCCGGGAAAGATGAAACCAAATCCAGGAGAGCCTCCTGTCTTCAGGCGTCTGAGGGCAGCAGCAAGCTCTTCCGGCATAAAGGGTCCAGAGATGCTATGACCCTCAGGTGTTGAAATCTTTCATACGTCGATAGGTCGGAATACTGCTTGTTGACGTTGCTGGACTCGAGGCCGCCGGTCCTGCGTGACCCGTTTTTTACGAGTTGCGAGGCGATTGAATTTTCTGTGACGGGTCACAGGCGAGGGGAGCGTCCAGACCTGCGAGAAGTCGATGGAATTGACAGCTTCCTCCCACCGCTCCTACCTCTTTTGTTGTAGCCGAGATAGTAGAGATGAAGCGGCTATGTCAGAATCAGTCCCCACTGGGCTCGGATAAAGGAGCAATAGAGGGTCTCGCATTTATTGTCTCAGCATGGCACATAGTTCTTCCGACGGCCACGGGGGGTACATTGTTTAGCCGCAGATAGCAGGCTCTCGCAAAAATCCTTGATGCCCTCTCAATATTTAATGTATCCGGAGGTGGCAATCCCTCAATGGATTCACCTGCAAAAAGTTAAAAGCGCTTCCAATGGTAGCTTTTGCCCAAGGGAACAATATGACAAAGGAGTGATAGTGCTTGCTTTGCCATCCTGTTTTAGAATGCATTCTAGCAGCTGGCATGTTGTGTAATATTAATATTTTATTGTTCATTCAGGTCAATGGTTCCCAAAGTGATCGATATGGACCCCACACCTCAATTGCAACATCTAAGGGCTCGATACATGGTCACGTGGTCGAATGGAGTAACTGAATGGCCAAGGGGTCACTAAATAACTGCTGGAGTCTACTGGAGCAATGAAGCCTCAAGTTCAAAATTATTGTTAATCGGGCAAGGAATGCAAACGGCGTTTTTCAACAAATCAAACAAAATTAGGAGGTCTGTTCGAATCTCAGCAACAGTAGTTTAAAGGTACATTCGATTCGAATAGTTTTTTTCAAATCATCCATTGTGATGACACGATGAAAAATGTTTCTGTTAGTTAAGTCACAAAAATATTGTAGTGCATGTGTCGTAGTTCAGCAGTTGTTAGACTGGTAGTACAATAGTAGCCTACTTTATTGGGCAATTGGGCAAACACATCGATTTTTTGGGCAACACATCGATTTTGGGCAACACATCGATTAAGCGCTTACGCAAAATAAGGTGTCGCGACGACGGAGCGGAACCTCCTGACCAGTCTTGCGTGCAAACGTCGCATTTCCTAACACGAATAGTGCGAAAAGACTGACCACTGACCAGATGGCTTTGTAACGGAATTGGTCTTCGTCTGAAAGTAAACACTCGCTTAAACTCACCGTTTCCAAACAGCTAAAATACTGTATTATCGCCATCTTTGCAATGTCATCTAGCAATGAAAAAAGGAACTCGCCAAAATTTTCTACGACAGTTCAAATACGAATTTCGAGCCAGGTATGACCACCAGCCCAAAGAAAGGCTCAGAACGGAAAATATCTCCGTTTTACCCCGGAGAGCAATCCGAAACACCATTGCAGCTCAAAATAGACAATCAAAATTCTGAATATTATTTTACTGTTCCTAATTTAAAATTGGAAACAAAACAGTTTAAAAATTGCCTGAATTGGACAAGATCGGACATGTAATCTTTCCCTTGGTTGTTGGCGTCTTTTACAAGGTAGTTGCAGGGCTGTTTCGCATTTTCTGTTTGTTGTCTGTTTATAGGTCTTTGGCCTATAAAACCGTTTACTCCGAAGGCCTTCCAGTTAGTGAACTCACCCCAGCTCGAAATCAAATCTTTGGCCAGCCAATCAATTTTGATGAATTCCCGAAATTCCCAATTTTACTTATCAAAAACTGGCACCCACCACCTGTTAAGAATCAGTTCCAATCTAATGTCCAAAAGCTGCATGCTTTGCCCACTGCCCGTTGAATGCCACATAAACAATTACCGTGTTTGCTTATGCGGCGATAAATACAGTACCACATGTTCATACGATGCTGTATATCCGAATGGCAACCTGTTCCGCACACAAAATAACGTGTTGGTCCAGGCGACCCGAACAAACGCAATAAACCCCAATGGGGGTAATTTGTCATTTGTCCTTGGGTAATTTGTTTTGTCGTTTTTTTAGTAATATACGTTGTATATTTTCAACTTTTTAGAACGTACAAAATTACCTGTGTGTTCATATGTTGTTTCGTTTCACTTATAACACCATGCCTTCTGTGACGTCCTTCTTGGGAAGTCTCTTATGAATCGGAGAGCAGTGGTCCATAAATCCCTGGTCCTGGACCGGTACCGGGCCGCGGATCAAATGGTAGCGTGTCGCAAAATTACAAAATGTATATATTGGTGTGTTTCAAAAGGATGCCATAGCGACTGCAGTCAGAGAGCGTTAGGACAGTGGTCGCCAAGGGAGGGAGGAAGAGGAGGGCTTGTGAGCCTTAGGTCTGTACAAAATTGCAGCAGCCTTATGTGATGGTTCATACTGGTAACTTCATTTCAACTGTTAAAAAATAACAACGATCGTAGGGTTGCCTACTCTCGGGACGCGGTAAAATATTAGCGTTGATTGATTACAAAAGGATTTGGGACTGTTTTCGCAAGAGACCGTAGTCTAGTGATGTGAAAAGAAATTGCTCCAATGTGACCGCAATTTGTTTTGAGATGGCAGCTGGAATTTTTTAGGGTGATAATGCTCCATGTCATGGAGGAAAATTGGTAAAACGTGAATGCAAGCCAATAGTGGCAAACGAAAAGGTTTTGAAAACGTTTAAAAAGATGTTCAAAAACGTTTTTTGTTAGCTGGGAAGTTTGATGGACTAGCCAGCACAGTCTGCAGTTATGAAACACATGGATATTTGGCGGCATAGAATAAACACCCACTTGGCAAAAACTTGCCAATCAATGACAGATTTAATTGAAATGATCGTCAGAGCTTGGGTTAGCCTTGTGACTCCCAAACAGCTTCGAAGCATTGTGCACAGCAAGCCCAGACGTTGCGGAGTTGTGAATCAGAGTAAAAGGGCAGGCTACCCTGCAGGGCATTGAGCCATAAAATCCTAATACAACGACGCTTTTTAGAGCTACCAAAATTACAAAGACAGTCGGAGTTAAGAGTTCAAATTGATGTAACCTCATCATTTTTATAAATTTATCCTTGTTGAGTGTTTCTGATTTAAACCTTGTAAACTGTTTTGTACAATATGTGCCAATGCCCATTTTGTACGCTTGGGAACATTTCGTCTCTATCCGATCAAAAAAAAAGCAGAATGTATTCTAAATAACTGCTTCATGAAAATGAAACCCAGTTAAATTTTCTCCACTTTGATCTGAAACGCAGATAGTATACAAAAAAGGCTGTTGATTGTGGAAAAAAGATTTTTACTAGTTTTGTTTGCCACTTGAATCAATGTCAAGCACAATCTAACTTGCTTTAGCAATCGGCACTATAAACAATTTTTGATGATAAGCAGGCAAACTTTAATAATTTTCATTGTGCCCATACGACAGCATGGTTGTTGGTCAACAACCATGAAGTCTCTAATACAAGTTGCCTTACGTTTGTTCTTTAAAGGTTTGAAAAGCAAACGTTAAATAATAGGAAAATTTGGTAAAACGAATTAAAACATCGAAGGTACATGGCTACACAATCTCAAGCTGCAAATGTTGCTAAACAAATGTGTACTAAGCGTGCAGTCAAATCAAACTGATGCCAGCACGTTCTAAACCACTCTTTTACTTGCCAGGAACAACTGCACGAGAAATCTGTAAATAACGTTTATCAAATAGTATTTGACGTTTCCGTTTCATCGTCTTTGATTTGCTCGGTTCTCATTGCTTCTGTTTCTAGTATCCGAAGGTAACGTTGCCTTCGTCGATACTTTAACTCATTCCAAATAGTTTGAATGCACAAAAGAGGAAATATCATCATGCTACAACCAGCCATGATGAAAATGACCAGAAATTTTAAAAGTCTTGTGAACGAGTTTGCAAAATTTTTGAACCACCTTGCTTGCATATCTGCAAATAAACAATGTGCGTGTTAGTTATGCCGTGAGTTATGCCAAGCAATTTTATTGATCATTACAGGTAACTAAGCTTACGCTGCGAACACTCACATGAGCTGTCGATTGGAAGACGCTTCCAGTAAATGCGGAAACCTCTTCCAGAATACAAAAAATCGGTTTTGAAACGTATATGAGCACCTCCAGTGTAAGAAAGATCTAGGTGTTGATCGTACGAACCGCAGAACGTCAAAGACTAAAAGAGTAAATAGGATAATTGTAATTCAGGTTGGCTTACATGTAGGTTAAAATATCAAAAATATCTTCTGGTGTTAGAAATTAAGCAGCACACAAGTTCCATCCGAATAGGATGCACTTTTCGTTTACAGTAAGTAATAATTTTGAAAAGACCATAGAAAGACACTTGCCTTTTCGATCGTGTAATCCCCCAACTCCAGTCGGTCCGCGCGACAGTCCTCAGTACGTTCAATGTCCGTGAATATTTGTGTAAATACAATTGTCTGAGAATAAAGGTATTTTTGTGATTGACCACACCTAACACTAAGTTATGAGTACTTGATGAAAATTAGAAACCTTCATTTTTCTATGCACTGTAGTCACGGAACGTCGATCAGAGCTTGAGTGCAAGGGCACAGAAAGGAGCTTTGTTAATTCTTTTAAAATGTTCTGTTGCCTTCTTTATTTTCAAACAGTGTTCGAAATACAGTTTGCGTTCCACAAAACGCTACAAAACAGCAGTTGTACTGAAATTGTGGAAGAGAGACAAAAGTAAAAAAGTAAGCAGCTAAGGAGCAAAACTGCATTGCTTCAGTATGTCGTCACCGTTTTTTACGATCTCTGCTGGCAATTGAACTCTTTTAGATTTGTGAATGCTTTTTGTTGGGACGAAGGTAACTGATGCTCCTAGAGCTTTTCAAACAATTCCACTTTTGCAGTACTTGAATTTCAACTTGCTGTTTTTATTTTGCAATACCTGTCATTTTGTAAGGTGTGAACTCAAGAGAAGGTGTTAGTTACACTTACACTACTGGTTTTCCTAACAATATTCGGTTATTACTAGTTTATTTTGGTTGATAGAGAAAACCAATAAAATATACATGGTCAATTTCAGCTTGAGCTTTCTTTTCATAGCCGTAGGAGATGAGGATGCAACACACCTTACACGATTGCGAAATATAAGGCAAACTGTTTGAAGTATTCATCAAATTCTCTCATAAATATGAAATATATGCATATTGACCACATGTGTGAGACAATCGCATAACAATATTGTTTACAAATCTACTTCTGCTGATGGCGATTGAACGAATGCTCAACCTGTTCTTGTTCCACTAAAAAGGAGATATGACAGTCGTGTGTCCTTTTATCGTGTTTGAGGATCCTAATCAAAACGTTTGTTCTTTGTTGAATGGCAGAAATTCAGCATTTCTTTCATATTTTAAATAAAAAATCTGCAATATTGGGAAAAAGGTTTTGCATATCGAACACTTTTATTCGTCTAAGGCAGCTATGTCCAACCCAAATGGCTTACTGGGCCAAACATTATGTCATTATCTTAACCAGGGCCGTACATTGAATAACATATTGAGGGCCGCACATTGAATGGCCTACACTCTGATCTTCAAAAACTAAATTCAGCCAAAGCTAATGTCCTGAAAGCGTTCGCATTCTAACTGCAATGGTAACAGACGTGATAAAGTGGCACTGAGGACCACCTGCAAAAATAATGTCAAATTCAAGATTATCAAAATACGGACAAGTTGTCAGTATGTAGGATACTTTTACTACAGTGAAAAACCTAAACTGGGCCGCACAAAACCTTCGTCTGGGCCGCATGCGGCCCGAGGGCCGCGGGTTGGACATAGCTGGTCTAAGGTTATTTACTTTTGTTTTTAATTTTCTTTTTTTTTTCATTTCATTTTGAACAATGAGATGACAATATTCTCTCAAAAAAGCAGAGTTGGAAATCACACTGGGCGACATATGTCGATATTTTCTGTTTGGTGCTGGAGCAATAAAATATATAATTAAAATGAACGGATGTTCATAAGAACAGTAACAATATGTTGGGACATGTGGTGCATTACGTCCTCCACTGGCTTGTAGGACATATTTGTTTATCACTGGTCGCCTAACCTCATTTTTATAAGCTGGTATTGTCCACAAGCAATCGATGTTCGATGGATATCTGCGGTGCTGCGGGAAAACACGCCGACTTAGAAGAGAGTCAATGCCATGTTCGATGACGCCACCACAAATGAACTGCAAAGTAAACACGAAAAATTAAACAAGACGTAGTTCCAGAATCGAGGTCGTGGATGTAACCAACAATTCACTTTCCTCTGGCGAATGCTTACCTTACTTGAGTTGCCATTGAAACCTAGAAAAAATATTGAAAAGTTCAGGCGTATGCGACAGAAATTTCGTTAACGTTAGGGATTTTCGCAACTTTGCTTAGACATTTGCACTAAATCAAGATTGAGTTTTTGTCGGTGAAAGCATCTCTAAACACAACACGTATCGTTCCAAAATAAAAATGAAGTGAAATGAATGAACCTCACGTGTCCCGCGGCATTTTCGGCAGGCTTTTTATTTTTGTACTAAATACAAATGGATAATATTTTGAAAGAAACTCTTTAATTCATTTCAACTCAAGTACTTCATTTGTAATTTCTTCTTCATATGACTTTTGAAAATATTTATTTTTTTCTCGTTGCGAAACACTGGCCTTGAAGGAACTGAGTTTCAGAGTTTTGTGTCCACATACGTGGTCAAACGAAGAACAAACTTTCCTAGAGATGGACATCGCACCGCAGTGATTGGAACAGACCCAATTGTGAAATTAATGAAAACGGCAAGATAAAGTGGCCTTGTCGTGGCACTACTCACTGCTCCATGGTATTAAATAAACCACCGATACATGAAGCTGACAGCGTTACTTTTGTTGAAGGACCTAATTTTCTCTCTTGGAGTACCTGTGAAGGTAAGTGGTATCACAAACTCAACGCACAAATTGACATTCAAAACATGAACATCCCACGCGTGAGATACCTAATGTTGTTTCAAGCTATTGTTGGACGCGTCGCCTTGCCAGAAGTTGCATTTATCTGAAAACGACGTATTCTATGGTGTTAATCATCGTAGCTGGCGTTGGGATTTCTAAGTTCTTGTTAATTTTGCAGTATGTTTTGAAGCTTCAGTGAATGCATATGCTTGAATAAGATTTAATTTCTAATTTTAATTGTAGCGGTTGGTGTTGTGCGATTTTTCACTAGTCTTTAGGTTGGTTACTTTCTCTGACCTTGCTTTCAGCCTGTCAACGTTTCACCTGTTAGAATTTCTTTTAGATGCAAGGACTGACGATGCGCAGTGTTACGTGAAATCGATTTCCTATTAAACATTTGCGATTGATTCCTTGCTTTTCCCACATGTAACGTTATTTGAAACCCCCTGTCTCTGTTTTGCGCCCGCGCTCCAGGCGGACAAATCGATAGATCTTGAGGCTTACTCTCAACAAATCGCAGTGAAAAGACTGCTCTAGTGATTACGACCCCGATCTTCAACTAGGTCGTTTGCGAATGATTTAGCACCCCGCCTTTCGAACAGACTCAAAGAAAAAGCGATCCGTTCAAATTTTCCCTTGAACATGACTAATGACATGATAGCACTGGCATCCAATTGGGAAGACAGACTACGGCCTCCAAAATGCGACAAGAAAGAAGACCCA
>Ga0210059_1012325_pt1 | contig 12936 bp, 8 predicted proteins | sample Ectturendosymbi2_FD_188042 | JGI IMG/M metagenome (GOLD analysis project Ga0210059, IMG submission 188042) | Ecteinascidia turbinata endosymbiont from Florida, USA - Sample 2 (SPAdes) (version 2) | ecosystem: Host-associated > Tunicates > Ascidians > Unclassified | place: Key West, Florida...
CAACTCAAGCGGAAAAGGAGTTCGTCAAGAGAAAGAGACTTTTGCAAAAGAGATAGAAATAACACTAGCTCGTGCTCAGACTCTGCCAGTCACATATTCAGTAGTGAAAATGATATTGGTAACTTCGCTGGAATTCCTCTGACTGATGCTGATCGACGAAAGATATTGTTTAACTGCTGGTCCCCTCCAGGTTTCTCGTTTCCGTATGTAACAGTTGGTGCTCAAAATCGAAGTTTCCAGAAGCAATGGTTAAACGAATTTACATGGTTAGCGTACAGTAATATTTACAATGGAGCTTTTTGCAAATGGTGTGTTGTGTTTGCTCCTCAGACTGTCAGTCGTAGCGCAAAACCTCCCGGCTCATTAGTTTCGGGACCACACTGCAATTATAAAAAGGCAAAGGAACATTACAAAATCACCAAAACTGTCACTATCATAAATTATGTGCAGCCATGTTCGATAACTTTGTGCAGACAGATGCCGACAATCCAGAGATGTACGAAATGCTTTAAACAGCAGTCGACAGAAGGCCGTCGAGGAAAATCGAAATCGTCTTTCCCATATCAACAGAACTATTGAATTTTGCGGTCGCCATGAAATACCATTGAGGGGTCACAGAGACGCTGCTGCATTTTCACTGAAAGAAACTGATTGCAATGACGGAGTTTTTAAAACTCCTTTAAGGCTGCGAGTGGAGGCTGTTGACAAGCAAACATCTGACCTCTTTTTAAAAGCTGCCCGTAATGCTTCATATTTAAGCTGGAGAGTGCAAAATCAAATCATATCTTTGATGGGTGATGCCATACAAAAGCAAATACTTTTCGATACTAGCGGATGAAACGGCTGATGTAAGTCAAACAGAGCAACTTAGTTTATCCGTTCGGTTTTTCAAAGATACCAAAGTGCACGAAGAATTTTTGTGCTTTGTTCCAGTTTTTTCAACAACAGGCAAAGATCTTGCATCTACGATTATCACCCAACTATCTCAACTTGGGCTCAATCTGGAACATATGCATGGCTAAGGTTATGATGGCGCACGTAATATGAGCGGAAAATATCGTGGTGTCCAGGCTAAAGCAAAAGAATTGGACCCTTTGGTGATGTACACTCATTGCTGCAACCATGTTCTTAACGTGGTCATTAGTACTTCATCGCAGTTGCCAGTTATTAGAAATGCGATGGCAACTATATCGGACATATGCATTTTTCTGTCGCGTTCTGCACAGCGCGTATCGATATTTCAAGACAATGTTGAAAGAGAAGTTTCAGGCTCGGCTTCTTTGCGATAGAAGCTGAAACCAATTTGCGCCACACGCTGGGTAGAAAGACATGACTCGATCATCATTTTCGTGACACTTTTGCTAGAACAGTTGTTTCCACACTTGAGGAATTGCAGCAGGAAAACAAGCAAGTGGAGGTTGCGACCAACGCAGCAACTTTGCTCAATTCTGTGCAGAAATGCACGTTTTCAATCGCGGCTTTAGGTATGCAACACACTTCTGGTATAATCCTGCCTGTTTCAAAACTGCTACTAAAGAATGAATTGGATATATTTGCAGTGATTGAGTTTATTGATAGTGTGCTAGATATTCTCCGACAAAACAGAAGCAATTGCGAAAACGTTTTTCACAAAACATTTGACCAAGCTAAGAATGAATGTGAAAAATATGATGCTGCACTATTGATTCCCAGAAGATGCAAAAGTCAAATTTTCAGAGATAATTATCCTTCTGATTACCCTCAGCATTTTTTTCGGGAAGCCATATTTGTACCGTATTCAGATCATTTAATAGTGGAAACGGAGAATAGATTCTTTGATCAGAAGCAAAAGTGCCGAAGTCTTTGGGGCTTGATACCGAAGTATTGCGATGCTTCGCCAAACACTGCTCAAGATTTAGAAAGGTTACTGGAAATATATCAGGAAGATATTGGTCCCAGAGCAGTGGTTCTTCCTGAAGTGCAGCGTTGGGTAAATAAGTTGAAGAAGGAAGATGTTAGCACTGTTCCTTCGAGTGCCATCGAGGCACTCTGTGCTTGCCATGGTGACATTTATCCGAATATTGCTCACCATTTTAGGCACTCTTCCTGCACCAACTGCTACAAGTGAGCGCAGTTTCAGCTCCATGAGACGTCTTAAAACCTATCTAAGATCGTCGATTGGAAATGAGCGAATGACAGGACTTGCACTGCTTTCCATACACAAAGACCGCCAGATGGACAGAGAAAAAGTTATGAATGACTTTGTCGCCAGCAGTAATCGCACACCTGATTTCGTGCTTTAGCATATGTAAAATTTGTGAAAGGGTTTATTTTGCTGAAGCGAAAAATTTGAAATGAATATTGTACGACAAGCAACTACTTTGCCCATGACCCTATAGGTAGGATCAACACTGAAGAAACTATAAATATTAACTGTCGCCGGTGTATTCGTGCTATCGCTAAGATTCTGTTTGCAGTGACGGTTTGCTTGTAAGAGAGAGTGAGAGATGTCACGTGCTTAGTTGGCCAAATAAGCATGCATGGGCTGCTCCAAGAGCCTCCTGAAGAGCATCAGTCCCTGTCCATTCCCTCATTTCAAAATTTCTACGGCGGCATCTGTCTTTACCTTGCGCAATTATCTGTACAGTTAGTGATATGTCGGTTAAGCTTTGTTTGCTACCACTGCCTTGAATATGTTTGATGATGCACTAGCAATTCGCGAACGCTTGTGCTGCCTTTTACGAGTATGTGTAGAAACTGTTGTTTCAATTCTGTTTTGGTGATTTAAAAAGGTATTTTGCTTTTGGTATCGACCAACAACCATGTAGCGTGGCTGTGAAATAATTCTACGATCTGTAGTGGTACTGACAGTGCATTTTTCTTGTCTGCGATGTTGAGAAAAGTGCTGTTGATAATTTTGAATGTTTTTTACAGGTGTGCAAAAATAACGATTCCTCAAAAAGTATAAAAAGTAACGGTTCCTTAAGAAGTAACAAAAGCAGGTGCATGTTCTCTGTGAGAAAATCGAAGCATTTAATCCAATTCTGTCAACTTAGGTTCCCAAACCAATGAAAATGTTTGAATTTCGCGCACACAATAACAGGTACACCTCTTTCCATAGGCCTAGCCAAGGGGCCTGCAGGTCCATGCTTGCCCCCAAATTTTTTGAATATATAGTCATTTTGTGCTTTGAGAGGCATTATCCCAAACAAAATAGTGTTATTCGCCTAAAATCAAACATTTTGCCTCCGAATGTTTGGGTTGTCTACCAGTGTTGCCAGATGGTTGTCACATAAAACTGCTAAATCGTGGCACGAAAAACTGCTAGATCCTGCTGAAAACCATGTCACAAATTTTCAGCTAAGATTTGCTAAAAATGGTGAAATTCTGCTAAGAAATGCTTTTTTTGAGGTGTGTAAAATAGACTTGTAAATCTATATATCAATTTTTGGTCTTGCATTTACTATCAATGGAACAGACATTAGGCCTTTGACCAGGGGCTGATCCAGGGGGGTTTGCGATTGGGGCGATCGCCCCCCTAAAACCTATACGAAAGTAACTTTTATTCATTATGATTTTTTTACAAATCGGAAAACAGTATTCGCGATATAAGGCCATTTTGTCGTCCATTATTTTGTCACAGCAGTGTTGTGAAGTAAACTTCATCCCTTTTGCAGTAGCGAGACCGTTGAGAATTGACTACCAGGGCCAGCCTTAAGCGGATGCAGCTGCATTGGGCCCCGCGCCATGGTGTTTGGGGAAGTTGTTGATTTCTTGCCAGATGCTCATTGCGCTCAAGTGTTCAGTGGAAAAGACCTAGAAATCTCATTGTTAGCAAACAATGCTTTTGTTTGAACAAATGTGTTGAATTTCCTCCAAATCGAACGTTATCAAACGTGCTCAATTTTCAGGCTAGTGTGTTATATCTGCGCCAGTCCTGTCGCCACGGGGGGCTTTTGAGGGCTTAGTCACCCCAAACTAAGCTCCAAGCACCCCCAAATTGAAAGATCAAACACTACAAATCAATTGAGTATTTGTCAATTTTTATAGTGTTAAGCTCCCCGCACAAACACAAAGTCCCCCGCAGAAACGTAAACCCCCCTTATTGAAAACTTTCTGGCGACGGTTTTGGTCGGCGCTCCACCATATATTATGTTGAGTTCGCGTTGCATCCTCAACATGAAACGTCTTTTGATTCGGAAAAACGACCCGTTGAAGATTTCAACCACTTTAGAATAGGGTTACCATATCTGATAAGGCACAATTCCTGACGGATTTATGTTAGTCATTTTGACCAATTTTTGCAATGAAAACGCTCTTATTATGGTATGAATTCCCGAAAACACTCTTATCATGGTATGAAAACTACCTTTCCGGAAGCATGGACGTTTTGCCTTCATCTTGTCAGTAAATCTACATCTTCGCTTAGCCATTATTAACGGTAAAAATTACAAGTTTAATATTTAGCACTAAATAATTCTTATTGTGAAAACATTGCGGTTAGATTTCGTAAAATGCATTATTCCAAAATCCCGGACATTTAAGCACTTTTTAACATTTCTCCCTGACGCATATTTGGCCACTAAAATCCCGGACATGTCCTGGAAAAACCTGACGTATGGCAACCCTACTTTAGAATCAAGTTCAGAAAGCGACTTAGAAGCTTGTCGACAGTCTCACTGAATAGTCATGATTGGGAAGAATATTGAAACACCAAAGTCATACCAAGTAATGGGCTTAATTTCAAGAGAATGAAGATGGAATATTGCAAAGAGTAGAAATATTCAGTCTACAAGGACAGTGAAATACGTATTTATTCAATGATTGTGTATTTATACTCCCCACATTAATTTTAAGTCACACCTAGGAAGAGAGTAAACCTAAATATATTGGAAACCATTTATAGTAATATTCAACATTAATTAATAAGTAAATTCCCCCATTTAAACGGATAAAATCGATGCGCACTGATGCGTAGCTCCAAATTGACGCGATCACCCATTGAGCGCATGACGTTGCGTGAGAGCATGCGTCAAGAGCATGACGCTACGCGACGCGATTACATCACGCGACGCCCTGTCACGTGATACGCTACGATACAGTGTGTCTATGTCACGACCCGAAAATCTACCTTAGAGTCAGTCTGCCCATAAGCATACGGGAATGCATTTTGCTGAGGGGGAGGAAAAACTTTGCCCTGAAAATAACAATTTGCCCTGAAACTAAACAATATGCCCCAAAACTAACTTTTTTAATTTAATCCGAATTGGGCCTGAAACCCCTTGTAAAGCTGTTATATATAGTTGAATTCGTTTATAACCACTTCTTATGTAACGTCAATTCGCCTATAACGTTGCATTTTGGTCGGTCCCAATGCCATCTTCTACATCAGGGGTTCCTAAACTTTCCCCGTCCGTGTACCCCTTCAGCACTTCGATAGATGAGCGTGTGCCCTAAACATGAGCGCCGGAGGGATTATTTCCAGGAAGGGGCCAATAGTGGATTTTCCAGGGTTGGGCCAAAATATTTTTGCAGGGGCGGCCAAAAGTGGCAAAATGACATTTTCACCACTCGAAACTAAGAAAACAACCTTTTTTTGCAAAAATTGATGGGAAAATGTCAAACTTCAAAATCTTGGTGCAGCCTTGACCTCCACTTCCGAAGCCCATGCCCCTGAAATTTCTTATGATAAAAAGGCTGAGGAAGATAACAAAAATATATTTACCAATAAGCATCCAGTGATTTTTGAAAACAATCTTCAATTATTTTTATTTTTGATAATAACAGACACAGAACATTTTGTATCGGCGTTGGTGGTACGACCACAGGAATACCGATACTTGTTCGCTAACTTGTAACACTTTGTACAACGCTACATTACAGGCACTTCCTCAACATAGTTGTTGGCTAAGTCGTAACACTTGGTACAACACTACGTCCAGAGTTGGACGTGAAAATCGCATTTAAGAAATAGAGTCCAACCTAAGTCCTGGTGATGTACGAATGGTTTGTGGCCTGCACACATCCTCAAACTAACACTGTAACGTCCGGGCACTCGGTCACAAAGTAAAATACGGTTGTAGTGTTCAGATAATAAGGACTAATACAGGTATAAATAATCTGACTGCAGCAAAGCGCGCGATCATACATTGTTGGACTCTTTGCATCCTTCAAGAAACAGATACACATTTTTTCAATAAGGTGTCAAAGGTAGGAATGTTACACTGAACTTGATAACTACTAACACTCGCTCGCCACGGCAGGTTGTACAGAGCCCTGCAACCAAAGTTGTAGGCCGCACGCAATCAGGGGGTATATGCCTTCCTGAAATCACACCAATAATTATTATGCATACATGGACCTACAGAAGGAACGAATGAGTGCATTTTTCACTGTGTTCGAACATCGGGAAAAAGAAGCTCGCAGCTTGTTCACTGCTTCATACTGATATCGCATTTGTCTCTGAATGTCTTTGTCATCTGAGAGTTCAATATCTAACACAATCCCAAAATATTTGCAGCAGGAAACAGATTTTACTTTCAGTACACCCAGAGTCCGCAACGGGATGGCTGCGCTTTTACACTCTTAGCCTTAAACATCATACAAACAGTTTTGCTGCAGTTGAAAATAATTTCATGCAATCCTGCATCAGCCTGACACATATAGTATTCTTTGCAACCCACGTACACTTGGACAAACACACTAATGTCATCAACAAACGTCAAGTGGTTCAATAAGATTTCACCAATATAATACCCAGCTTTAATGTTGCTTGGTTCAAGAGATAAATCATGTAAATATACAGCAAAAAAGTATGGACGCAATACTCCCCCTGGTATAACCCCATAAGTAACATGAAATGGTTTGAACAAATTCATATATATAAATAATGTGAAATGAATAAAGTATAAACATGTTTTTTTCCTTCTCTTGATAACCTCAAATGTACCCTTTCAGATAGGCAAACGTACAACTAGAGGTACATTTACCCCAGTTTGGGAACCCCTGTTCTACATGCATTTCAATTCGCTTATAACTTTAATTCGGCAGTAACGTTCTTTATATTGTACAATATCCTGGATGTGCCGTTACCGGCAAACTCTGTAGTTACAGTACCTTGCTTGTTAACTCAAGGGAGTGAAGTTTCTTGCGTGTTGTGTTCTCCCAGACAAGAAACTTTACGGTAATTGCCTTTACTGGATGAATATACTGTATTGAAATTTTTTTCACCTTGCCCTGGAAAAGAGTTTGCCGTGAAATTGTCCACTGTATTGAACATACTTTTTACCATTGAGGATTTTTGAGCAATTTGCGCTTGCCCTGAAACACAGAGTTTGTCCTGAAAATTTTCACTGTATTGAATATACTTTTACATTCAGGATTTTTGAGCAACTTGCCCTTGCCCTGAAAAACAAAGTGTGCCCTGAATTCACTGTATTGAATATATATTTTTTATCATTCAGGATTTTTGAGCAACTTGCGCTTACCTTGAACAACATAGTTGTCCTGATATTTTTCACTGTATTGAAATATTTTTTTATCATTCAAGATTTTTGAGCAACTTGCGCTTGCCCTGAAAACAGAGTTTGCCCTGAATTCACTGTATTGAATATATATTTTTTATCATTCAGGATTTTTGAGCAACTTGCGCTTACCTTGAACAACATAGTTGTCCTGGTATTTTTCACTGTATTGAAATATTTTTATCATTGAGGATTTTTGAGCAACTTGCGCTTGCCCTGAATTCACTGTATTGAATATACATTTTTTATCATTCAGAATTTTTGAGCAACTTGCGCTTGCCCTGTAAAAAGAGTTTGACCTAAAATTTTTCAGGACAGGGGGGCGGTCGCCGCCCCCGAACCCCCGCCTCGTACGCCTATGACCAGGGAAGACCTACAGTCTTCGTCATCTAGAAAGCGGGTTAAATTTCCACCTGGCATGAATTCCGGAACCAGTCCAATTGATCCCGGCCATTTGACCCAGCCGTAAACACACACAATGTGTTTGTTCATTACTTGCTGAAGTGCTTGTAACTCTCTCTTTAATCTGAAAAACAAAGCAGATGTTCTTGGTATAAAACTTGATAACTTTTGAAAGAGACACTTTAGGAAAGAGGCAAGTTTTAGGAAATGATAGGAAAAAAGTTTTTCCCGCCCAGAAACAAGTTTTTGCATACTGGAGGTCTTAAGTTGCATTGGAAACAACTAGAGATTAATTGGTTGTATGAAGGTCATTTTTTGTCTAAACAGTACCGAAAAGACACATTTGCAAAATATAAACAAACGTTTCATTGACAAGTGAAATTGTACAACGTGTGAAAGTGTTGAAGAACGCGTTCCTCGTCCCCACTCGTCTTTCTAGTACTTTCATTAACTTCTGCGGATTTTTAGCCGAAAACTGAAACTAAAGTGCACAAATTAAACATAATGAAAAGCTCTAGATTAGCTGCAAGCTTTTGAGGAATCAGCAGACTTGGTTGTGCTTTCGTCTTTTGTGGCAATGATTCAAACTTCCACATCTGCATGTAAGTCACTATAGTCTTTACAAAAGTGACGCAGGTGAATCTATCAGCAACTTTTTTCTCTCAGCACAAATTGCTGATAGATTCACTTGTGTCGCCTCTGTAGAGGCTAGTTACTTGCACAAATTTAAATGTGAATATTTGAAGGAGGTTAGCCTGCACCAGCTTGCAAATATGATTTTGTTTAAATGTGAATATTGACATTGAATATGTGCGGATGGAAGAAAAACTACGTGTTCGTCTTTCTACTAATGATGTGTCAAATTTTTTGTTCAACAAAATAACTGATTTGGCAAAAAACTTTAACAGATTCTTTCAATTTTTTCATAGCACATACTTTTTCACAATTTTGCTTTTGTCCTGATCTCCTCCATGAACACTGAAGCATTTGACAGTTACATATCCGAAAGCACCTTGTATAGACAATCGAACGACTGAACTTGCACCCGATCCGAGTTCTCCATCACTTCCAACGATGTAAAATATGTCATCGCTATCGACCTCCTTCAGTTGAAGTATCTGAGCACGATTACATGAAAAACAAATTCAAAATTTTCTGTTGTTTGCTTTGCGCAGCGGCTAACGCTACACGGGGAAAGTCCCTCGCGAAAGCAGCAGCAATAGGGATCACATGCCATGATCACTCTATACTGCTTAAGTTCATTCTTTATTATATTCTTTTCAACTATCTTTGATTTTTTTTCTGGTGACTATCGCAGACGTCCAGGTACTTAAGTTTCTTCCTCTGGGCTACTGTCACCATTTTTCTATTCTTCTCTGGAGATTCGCCATGTGATGGAACTTGTTCCATTACATTTGATACATGGCGATGAAGTCCTTTTCGACTAAAAATGTCTGGTGTTGCATTTGTTTGAGTATTCTCACGAAAGTGTCTTCAGATTTTTGAGGTTAAAAAGCTTTTTATTATTTTTTAACTGTACATTGTTTGTCAAGCAGTCAAACTGTAGAAAACAACTTAACGTTGTTTTGTGAATTTCTAATGAGCATAAAATTCTAAAATCAAACATTTAAAGTCACATCTTTGTTTCACGACTAGAACGTTTCCTATGGCCTTGAGGTTTTTCTTATCTGGGTTATTCCAGGTTCCGAGTGGTTATTTCGTTGTTAACAAGTGGGAGCAAGTGCAGCTAAAATGATTTTTTTGACATTGGTTTATACCAGCTTGAGCAGGTGGCAGTCCACCTTAGAATGAGTGATTGTTTCAGCTAGTGAAACGTTTAAATGTTACCGGTGGTTTGACACTTCGTGAGTCACAACGCTTTTGTTAGATTGTTGTGCTGCTAGTTACTGTTTGCAGTTCAATCTCCAAAGAATTATAGGGAAAATAATTATTTTCCATTGTTTTCGAAAAAACTTAAATGCGCTTCACTTTCCCTTGGAACGATTTTCAGAAATCCAGTAGGCTACTGCACAAATATTTCGCGATTTTTGCATGCTTACATATATCAAATTGAGTGCATAAATACTGAAAGAAGCTTAGAGATGAAATTTGCGTGTTCTTATGCCCTGCAGTTTAGCTTCTTTGAAAACGGCAATCCTTTTCATTATTTCCCATACAAATCATTCAGTTCTTGAAATCATTTCAGTTTCTGATAAGATCAAACGTAATTACTTAACGTATTCATTCAGTTTTGACTAAAGTTGAAGGAAAACTAATCGTGTATATCATTAGTTGACCGTTTTCTCCAACAACAAACGCAGGAACTTCAACACTGTGCATTTGATGTTACATTTACCATCAGTTTGTTTTGCATTCACTGACGGGCTGATGCACTTTCGACTGAAGGAAACGCGATGAGCATATGTTTCTCACATTAGAGTTTCTCTGCCAGTAAAGGAGGCAAACCAGTTGTTGTAGAAGAGCAGAAAACGCTAAAACCTTCACTATGCCACGGTTGTCAGCAAATAGACACTAAATGAATAGGCAACAAAACTACTGGAATAAGCGCGTCAATAACGTTGCATATTATGCTTATACTGTCACAGACAGGTGAAATCGACAAAAGTTAATATGGAACGATTTCTGCTGAAAAACGCGTTGCCAAACTGCATGAAAGTTCAAACCAAGTTTAGTCTTTAAGCTTTATTACCATTCCAACTTTTAGAAAAAGCAAATTTGTTTGAGAGGTTTGAAAACCAAAGCACGTTAAGAAGTAAAACGGAGCATATCCGAAGAAATGAATTAGCAAGGAAAACTACACGTTTAGTATAATCAAGTCCTCAGTGGCGTTTCAAACGCTGTTGTTAGCTTCAGCTAATTTTCGAAAATAAATATTCGTCAATTTTGTGTTGTTTGGCTTACAACATTTTGCTACAGTGGAAATCCAGAAATGTGTATATTTTCCTAAAATTTTTTTATCTTAATTGATGCTGACTTCCATCATTGTAAACCTCATGAAATTCATTCAGGGCCTTCGAAGTACTATCTAACCTTTCAACCCCAAAAGGGGTACGTATATATTATTGAGCGCGTTACACCGCAACGCTGAAATGTGGCATGACACTTTCAAATACAATCGTAATCACTGCTGGGGTTTTTATTTCTAAATTTGACAAATTAAAACGAAGGTTTATCTTACTTCGGTAGTCAACGTGTAAAAAATCGTGGGAACTCGCATAAATGAAAGTCATACTTACAGGTACATCAATTGACATTGTATTTCCACTTCGACCACATGAACAAAATGCTGAAATTATCCTTATTCTGCTAATGATGTTTCAAGATGCTTCTAAAAATATTCGAACACTAAGCAGCAGTTGTAGCAAGGATATTTATGTGCTACCTTGTTGTTTGAAATGGCATGTCTACATTTAACTTATTTCGCTTGTTTATAGATAAATTACCAATAACATTTCACAAAGTTTAAAAAATAAGCCAAGTGTTGTGCGACTGCAATTTCAAACACTTGCCAGCATCACTTTGAAACACAAAGTGTCCTTCCCACTGGCAAAGCTTCGATGGCGATTTACTGTTTTGAAAGTCACAAGCAAATCCGCCTTCCACAAATATTTGCTGTCGGGTAAAGTCAAATGTCATTGCAACTCTGCATCGATCGCATGACTGATATCAAAACCAAATGTTTTAAATAGTGCAACATAATGTTGGCAAATAACTCACGTGAACACTAAATTGCCAGGCATGAGCAAATGTTAAGGTTTCAGAAATTGCGTCTGCAAAACACAGATCATAATTTTAAAAGTCGGAAAAGATTTTCGATTGTGTTAATGATACAAGTAGGGAAAACATTGACCAAATAAACTATTTTCGTTGATGCATTTAACCTGTTGATTTGGGATTTTAGGAACATTTTGTCCTTGATTGCAAATACCTGTTGTCAGTTTCTTTGAAACGTTTTTATAATTGTACACCTTTTTCATGTATTAGACCTGCTAAGAAGCTGATTACGATCAACAATTCTTTTCTTAACGAAACCAACATTGAAAAAAACGTCACTAAGCTACTGTATATATTGAACGTATAGCAGAAAATATCTTTGGAAGTTTAGTATTTAATTTTGCCTCTTCAACTAAGTGGTTGCAAAGTGGAATGTAATTAAGCATACAAAGTTCACAAATAATTAACGGAATGGGACTTTTTGGCTCCGCCGTTTTGGCAACGACGGTTTGACGTCGGCGATTTGGTGCTGGGCCGTTTTGGCGCTAGCGCTTATTTGCTTGATGACTGTTACGTACACGTCGTTGCCTCCAGAACAATCTTTTTTATATCTTGCGCGGCTGTTTTTCAAGAAGGTAACTGTTTCTTTTTGAAGAAATCAAAAAACAATGTGCATTTTCATTTGTCCTGAGATTCGATTGAGTGTATGTCTGTATTTTAATACAACAAATAAAATAAATGTCGAGGCGGTTGGCCAGTGTTAGAGATGGAACGAAATGTGAATGCTAACAGAAATTTGCAGAAAATCAGAATCAAGTCTATCCTTCAGTTATGAAAACACTGTTACCGAAGGAACAAACCTGAGGCGGATGAAGCATGTGCGCCACGATGGAAGGTTTGGTTCATTTGCGCTTAACTGAATTTTGCTTGAAAAGCATGCTCATCGCGCTTTTAACTGACCGAAACACGCATGCACAAACTTTTCTGTTGTATAGACTTGTTAATATCCTGGTGCATGGCACATGTTTAGATTAATAACATTTTGCATCTCAAATAAGCTATAAATGTTGACAAATATAGGCCAAGGAGGCCTGCGTGGATGCAATAGAGTTAACATCCATAATCCACTAACGGCATTAGTCGGTTGGGACAAGTTTAGCAGTGATTGAAAAAGTAAATAAACTCTTCTAACTACACTATGAAGTCCATCTTGCTGTCTGAACAACAGGCTGTGCAAATGTAGGCTTATAACTTTAGTCGTAAGCACCAAAGGTATTTTGCTTCTATGCAGTAGAAA
>Ga0210059_1012327_pt1 | contig 12935 bp, 7 predicted proteins | sample Ectturendosymbi2_FD_188042 | JGI IMG/M metagenome (GOLD analysis project Ga0210059, IMG submission 188042) | Ecteinascidia turbinata endosymbiont from Florida, USA - Sample 2 (SPAdes) (version 2) | ecosystem: Host-associated > Tunicates > Ascidians > Unclassified | place: Key West, Florida...
CCTGCGATATCTGTACAGATGAAGTAAGTCAAATCCCCTTTGAACGTAGAGAGCTGCACACATTAGAAAACTAGTAAACGCATGAGCGCGGCTTGAAGCCATTAAACGCAGATGGGACATAAGTCGCGGCGCGCCGTTACAGTTTTTGTCTCGAATAAAGTACATATTGGCAAACTTTTGTAAACATCCCTTTTGATTTAGTTATTTCGTACATATTTCAAGCAATTGATTTTTTATAGAGTATATTCAAATGTTAATTTGTGTCATACTTTCTTTTCCGTATATTTGATTTTATAGACCAGGGGTTCGCTTGCCATGTACCCCTTCAGCATTCCAACAATTGAGCATGTACCCCTACAGCATTTCAACAGATAAGCATGTACCCCTTCAGAATTTTGACAGATGAACATGCACCTCTAAAATTCCTTATGACAAAATATTTTCTCATGATTATTCATAGATGTATTTAACAATAACCATATAATGACTTTTGAAAATATTATTAACTGATATATGTATAAACATTTGAAAATAAACAACATGTAAATACATTTTTATCTTCTATTGCTAGCCTTAAATGTACTCCTATGGATAGGCAAATGTACCCCTGGGGGTACGTGTACCCCAGGTTGGGAACCCCTGTTCTAGACATTATGAAAAATGTAAGTTTCTTTCGAAACGTTTGACACACAGTCCTTGATTGTAAATTGTAGAGGTACGAGGTCAGAACAAAATGTTTTAGGGGTTCAGAAGTAGAAAAGTTTGGGAACCCCTGTCTTACGTTAATAAGTGACAACTTAATCCCCACGATAGGAGTCGAGTAAATAGATAAATGAAAATCACATTTCCAAGTTTTGAAAACTCCGAGTTTAAAAACAGTTGTGACACTGTTCAACAGAAGCAAGACACTGACACCCCAATGTCTAATAATTTGCACTACATATATAATCGAAGCCTTTTTTACTGGTTATGTGCTTGTTTATAAACATTTTCTCTCGTTTTCAGTCAACACCACCACAAACCTAATTATTTTAAATTGTTGAGTATATCGATGGATTGTTTGTCTGTTGTAATTTAAGCGAGCTACTGTAAATAGAAAAGCTGAGTATTCGCTGACTTTACAGACCACGTACAATTTGCCATTTCGTTATCTAAGGCCAACTTTATACCACAGCGTAAATGCTTACCACTACAACAGAAAAAATTGCGCTATTTTGTGATATAAGAGCCGTTGTAAATCCAGCGCTGATAACACATTTACCGTTTCAAAGCAAACTGGGAAAGTGCCGGATTTTCCCAGTAATCGTGCAATCGTAGTACCAGATACTGTAGCTCATCAATTTTGGAAGGATATTTTAGTTACTTATAACAGCTCCTTTAAATTTTCAGTTGCACGACTTGAGTAAGGCAACGCTGATGATCTGCAAAATCAGTCCAATACATAGGCAGTTGCCTGCAGAAGCTGCCTACGAGGTTGCTAGAATCTTGTGTCAGTTACGAGCTTTCCATGTTGAATTGCTCTTTTCACTACTGCTTTTCCTTTCAATGATGACATCAGGCATTAAAACATAAACTTGTATCAAAAACAGACGAATTTTCAACAGCCCAGCGGCAAATCGAGAACCGTGGTGTGTAAGCGAAAGCAACTGCGTTTGGGTGAGACTGGGCATTTCTCATGCGGGAAAGAAATAATGGAACAATAGTATTATCACGAAAGAATAGCATTTTTGATACTATTCTAAATAAGAAGCTGGGTAAAGTCCTGCACGTAAATGCTACAGTTCAACGATGTGTAAAGCATGGTTTAGTTTAGAGTATTTTTATCACTGTTTTTACATCGATACGCTGTAAAGAAGGGCGCATTTATATCAAAGGAGCGCCATTCAACGGGAAGCCACAGACGTTTGGGGGGGAGTTACCCCAAACTGCTCCTCTTGGCAGGTGCGGATCCAAGGGGGGGAGGGGGGGCTATAGGAACGATCGTCTTCTCTAAAACCTAATCAAGTAACTTTGTTTACCATGATTTTGAAAAATTCGGAAAACAGCATTCGCGAGATAGAGCCATCTTCTCGTCCATTGTTTTGTCGCAGGAGTATTGTGACGTATACTTCATCTCGCTTACAGTAGTGAACTCGCAATGAGATTTGACTACCAAATATTACTGAAATCGCCCCCCCCTCTTGCTTTTCTGGCTGGATCCGCCACTTGTACATACTATGAATAGCAGTGCTACTTTCCCAGCGCATCTTTAAACAGTGAATATGACGTTTAAGTTCAGATATTTAAGTTAGGCTCATGTTAAATATGAATGTAAAACTTCTTATTGACGCTATTTTTTTACAAAAATCTTGAAACAATTTTGTTTAAAACATTGAGTAATCCACATGTTTAGAGTAATGCAAAATAATAAATTATATTAAAGTTTTTAGAAATATTCCTTAAAATGGACCAGGCGTAAAATCATCTGATAAATAAATACAACACTACCGTTTGTCTGAATGCAGAGTTTATAAATTACAAGGAGCTTAAAAATTTTTTTCAAAGTCAAACCGAATCGATGAAAAGATCCTTATGGTGTTGTGTAAATGAAGCCTTGTTTCACAGAAACTTTATTTCTTTTGATATGCTTAATGTTTTGGGTTGAAATTAAGTTTACTTTTGCGTTACCGTATTTATTCGATTGTAAGCCGCGGCTTATAAAGTTTTTTCATCATTTCGTGCGGCATATAATCTAAAGCGGCTTACAGTCAAAGGCCGTTTATATTTATTTACCTTATCGAAAATATAGATGACGCTCAGTATTTCCTTGGCTACGCTTTTATTCGACCAAACCTTCGTTTCACGTTCTACCCTCTGCGACATCACGTGCACATTCGTCACAGGAGGGATTATGATGAACAGAAGGCAGTTGTAGTGGTGAAGCATTATTACCAGGGTTGACAATTAAACGTGAAACGTGCCAGTACGCGAAAGTATCTCAGGGGCTTAGGTAACATATGTTCAAGTTCGGCTTACAATTAAGGGCGGCTTACATTAATTTTTTAACAACATTTCGTGCGGCTTACACTCAAGGCAGAACCGTCGCCAGAAAGTCGTCAATGGAGGAGCTTTACGTTTGTGCGGGGGGTTTTACGCACGTGCAGGAGGGCTTGACATTCAAATTTGACAAAAATTCCACTAATTTATAGTGTTTCATATTTTAATTTGGGGGGGTTGGAGCTGCATTTCGGGGGCTAAGCCCACCAAAGCCCCCCGTGGGGACGGAACTGATTCAAGAGCGGCTTACCGTCAAGGGCGGCTAACAATCGAGTAGATAAGGTATCTTTGCTTCATTACATGTTAACTTTTATATGCAGCTCCTTCCACAAATCATCGTGATGTTTCAGTTCAACAAACCAACGATGCAAGTAATGATGTCACGAAAAAGGAAGCGCTGAACAGCAAAAGTATGATAAACGTTAAAACCATAAATAAACAATGTTTCGGAAAACAAAGTGTTCATTTATGCCTAGTAGTTACTTATGACCTAATATTAAAAAAAGAATATGTTGTATTGAAAGAATATGTTGTATTCTATTTGAATAAGAGCTGATGATGCCGACTTTGTAGGTGAAATATATACTCTGTAAGATCTTAGTGTCTGATTCTGTGCTGAGAAAGGATTTCTTTCAATAGACATTGCATTGAAACAAGCGGAAAATACTTCAAAACTAAAGGTGAAGTCTTTCAAAAAGTATTTTTTTCACACCGTTTGCGCTTTTATCCTCTGTTTTCATATTTTTAGATCACTTCACAGCCCATGTCTACAATATTCTTTTACTTTCTAACTTCCTAGTAGCACTAGTGGGATTTGTCGGGTTTGTTGTAATGTATCAGAAGGTATGAACTTTGTATTACAAATGACAAATGCAAGATTTATTTTGTGCTTATGTGGGTTTTTGAGATAAAAGTGAGCAGCATCATTATAAAAGTGCATCAGTTTCATTTCAGTGTGATTGGATCTAATATCTATTACTTTTTAGTTTCAGATGGTTGGTATGCGGAGACAATGGTTGGAGAAAAACTTTTCAAAGGGTATTTTTTCAAAATGTATTAAAACCTTATACAAATAACCAATATTTTTTAATGGAAACAACTGATAATATCGCAAACATAACTTGCGAAAGGCTGAACGCTGAGCAAAAGCAATGCCAAGTAGTATTTAAAACTAAAACGGTATAATTTCACCACAGCGCGGTGTAGGATAAAACATTAGCGGAAATATTATTTGGTCTGATTCAATCCAAATCGAAGCAAACGTCTAGCCTTTGATGGCTTACGAAACATTACTTCCTGCTTTTAAAAGTCACCGGTTTACTCAGCAAAGAAATTCTGGAAATGGGGCATCAGTATTGATTACCTGGCCTGAGTAAGCAGCATTGCAATTGCTGGGATGTTTCTCGTCCACGGAATCAACTCAGCGCAACAATGTAGAGCAGTGTTTTTCAACTTTTTCATGCAGCGACCCATTTTGCAACCCAATTTATTTCAACGACACCCTTCCGAAAATTTCCATTCAGGCATATGAAATGCAGTTGTGTTTGCACAAAAGAAAATCACAACGACTAAAAAATAACGTACTATATCACTATGTTGAACAAAGACTCATTTATTAAATCCATGCATATGGAAAGTCTAACAAGCAGCAAAATGAAGTTACTTATTCTTTTCATTGGCAAACAAGCTAGAATCCGCTTAAATACGTCCACGCATATGGGTCGCTAAAGCAATTTTCCGCTAGAATCTTGCAGATTAAGAGCGCCAGACCAATTATTTTGCAGCTAGACAGGGTTAAAATCGGCTAGACCTAGCGGAAAATCCGCTAAATTGGCAACCTTCTGCATGGGATATTTCTTGTCCACGCTATTGACTCAGTACAATAATACAGAATGTTTGACAGATGAAGGTATGTCGCCTGCCGTAATTCATTGCTTGGTGGTTGAGTTGATCCTTCCTCTAACATAAAATGAACAGGACATTTGAGAAACCTGAAATGAAAAAAATGACGGAAACAAAATGAAAAATATTTACATACATTTCTAACATTTTGCCGACATGATAATGCAAAACCTTTTTGTTATTTTGCACAGAAAGTACACAATTTCTTTATATCAGTGGTTGAAAAATAGAATTAGTTGCCGCTTTTCGTAACGCAAACAAGCAAAAGCTTTTACTTTGTCTTATAAAATCATTTTGATTTTGCTTGCCAAAGAATTGAAAAAATAAGTTTTAGTTCTTAATTTTGAAAAAATTGTTTCAGAAAAAGCAAACTTCTCTCACTTCCAATACAACATGGAAAGAAATCTAACACTTTTGTTCAATCAAGCTGATAGGAACTACAACTTGACATCTGGTAGGAAAAATCAACTGATTTTGATCAATTTTACATTTCCTTGGAAATGTCATTCCACAAGTGTAAATATAAAAAAACGTTTGCAGAGATCCAAAAAACATTGACGAAGCTGGAAGATCGTGTTAACCACAATTCTAACAAATCAGCAAGAGCGGAAACTTCTTTTGAACGTTTAATAGTTGGTATGACAATGTTTCTGGAATGACAACGCTTTTAACGGGAAACACAGTGTTGCAATATTATCGCTTTGATGCATGCGGACATTTTTTAAGTTTTTTATTTTGAGTAAAATCAACATTGCACTGTGCAACAAATGAGCTACAAAAACGTCACTGCGCGTAGAAGATTCGATATACGTTGAGAGCTATAATAAGCTTGGTAATGATAAGGATCAAAGTTTTATCAGCTATACTGCGCCACCGGTAACCAATCTAGGTAGTAACCAAAGTGAATAACAGACACTTTTTACGCGTACTATGTGAAGCATCTGAGTCTAACATTGTTTTCGTAACTTTTTCTAATTCTACCATAAGTTTAAACTCGGTAGATATTTAAAAATCCAATTTTGAGAAACGAAATTTCCATATCAAGGGCGTACGCAAGGGATGGGGTTGGGATTGAAACCCCACCTTGAGTTTGATTTTTTACAATAACTTTATTACCTGCGCAAACGAGATTAATTGTTTTCGCATACTATCTGCTTGTTAATTTGTCGACTTAATGCAAATACCACGAAATGAATTTGCATGCAAATTTTAAGGAACATTGTAAATGGGAAAAAAAGTAGTGATTAGGTTTTGGTGGGAATCTGCGTTCTCGTCTGCATCCAGAAACAATCTCACCACTTTTTGCAGACCTTTCGTTCACCACGCATGTTTAAGATTAGGTTCCGCGACAGTTCATTTTATCCAAAACAATTCTCTTTATTTTGTCTGCTATGGCTGATCAACGCATGCGCTGACCGCATTGGCTACATTACTAATTTCTGTAGCATGATAGAACTGTTGAACAAACTCAAAACAGCAATTGTTAACATAAAAGCAATCACGCATTTGATAATATCTTAGCAGGGAAAAAGGAAAACCAAACTTTGTTGGACGTCTATGCATAACAAAAAATCGAAAGTTTTCTTGCGTACTTTGTGTGCATTCTCAATTCTTGGGTAGTTTACCAAGGTTCGATCTTGCAAATCGGGATGTGCTCCAGCCAGTCCAGCCGCAAATTTTCCATGCTCGACTGCTCGTATTCGACAAGACATTGGCGCAGCCTCATTTGTAGTTGTAAATTGACGCAATGATGAGTGTGTATCACTCCCCTGTTTTAATACGCGGCCTGATATTTTTGCAGTTTTGAACTGCTGTGTCGTAGCGTTGAGTGGAATTTCCTCCGATATTCTATCTTGGAGCGCTGATACTTTACTGTGTATTCAGTGCAGTGACACAAAATACGGGGAGTGTGTGTAGAAGGATATGCATATTATGTCAACTAACTTCGCCAAAACGTTGGTTTGGAAACATGAATGTGACGTCAGATTGTGACGTCAAAACAACGCACACCAAATACAAATGTCCACCATATGCCACTGATAGAAACCATAACAATGAAAAGTTTCTGCGTACGCCACTGCTCCGAACCGAAGAGGAAAGGATCAACAAAAAGCATAGTATCGAAGGAAAACATTCCTTGACCAATCTCGGTTGACTGAAGAACGAAGTTAACTTTGTACAACCAGCGCCTGTTTTTTACAGTTTTTTTTTCCCGATCAGAATTTATTACTACGAAAAATTATACCCATCCCGCTCTGGTTGACTTTTATCTCTGTCTATAGAATGTTTTTGTTGACTTTGTTAAGGTCTGCATCGTAATCAGTTGCATTCATTTGATGATGGATATTTATACATCAAAATCGAAACAAAACAGTCCTGGAATGCCAGTCGAACTTTGTGCAAAGGTTTTGGAGGAGACCTGGTTGTGGATGGCGTAGCTGCTACGCTACGCCGTAGCACATTATGAAGTCAGAAAGTAGGTTCTATTTATTTTTGTTATGGAATTGATGTCTGATGTTTCTGTAACCACTTGATACATCTAATGACTGAATATATTTACACTTACTCCACATCCATATTACATTGATTCAATAGAAAACAAACATGCGTCCATTTTTTCTTAATTGTGGCATACTTGGACGCTGACTAGAAAAAGTGCTGCATTGCGTGAAATGTACGAACTTTAAATGTAAACGGCCAAAAGTACATTCAGGCGGATGGTGCTGGATCACCCATGGCACTAGTGATGGTTGATGCTTTCATGAAAATGCTGTCATTCAAACTTTGAAAGTAGTCTCTTCCGAGCGGCAACCAAACGTACTCTTACGATTGGTCAGACGGTCTATTTTTTATTTTTCCCAAACCTTCATTGTTCATATTCACTTTAATGCTTAGCTCAGACGCAGTGAATTCGTAGCTGTTGCCATAATCAGGGTCGAAACCAACTGATAGTTTTTTTTGGGGAGTTAAATGATTGTAACTTGTTGTTGTACCTAACAACTAAACACGTTTTTGAAAATTTAGGGAGTAGCAAGTGGCAATTACCCGCTTACACCTCTGGTTGCGGGCCTGAACATAGTGATTGATTGATGCTTTGTGCTTGTTTTTTGTACTTACACGCCGATTGCATTTGATATAACCAGTTGCGTAATTAGAGGTTTGAGCCGGGGTGGGGCAAACTTTGCTGAAGGGGGCCCATTTGCCACCGTTTGTGTATGCAATACTTAGTTCCCAAAAAGTCACATACATTACATATATATGGGGTAAGTCTTCGCTTGTTCTCGCTTCATATATGTGGGTGTAAGTCTTCAAAAATACCCCGTTGGCGGTGAATCGCACATTCAACCACACACTAACCGAGAGGTTGCAACAAAGGGTAGTCGAATAACACAAAAATGGTATTTGTAACGAAGTACAAAGCAGATATTAGATTATACACACAAACAACACAGGCATGGACGTCCGCAGAAATTTTTCCACGGGTAGGCAAAGTCGACATTTTGCTTGTCCATTTCAGGCTGCTGAAGATACAATGCAAACGGACGTTCACATAACGCTTTACCCTTTCTACACCACAAAGAAAATGACCAATGTTACAACAACAGTCCAAAAAAATATGCTTCGTTAGCAGCAGTGTTTCTTTTCACACCGTACAAAATTACAGTATGTGTCTTACTGCTATCAGCAGTCATTTGTCTCGCTCAGGGCCGGCCTTAGCAGACGCGGGGCCCAATGCCAGACCTAGGGGCAGGGCCCCTCTGAGCAATTGCGTCATGACGTCACCGTGCTGCGACCTTTTTTTGAAGATGTTTTAGCAAAATGGCCTATATGATTATCAAAAAAGACGGAAAAAGCATGCTTCTCAGGTGGACATTGAATTTTGCACTGGTCAAGCTGCGTTGCAACTTCATTTTCAAAATCGAATTTATCTTCCTCTTTTCATTGCTACAACGGTAGGTTCTACGTATGTTACACTCTCTTAAACAATAAAAAGTCTTTCGATTTTGCAGTTTTTTGCATCAGTTTTGAATTGCGTTTGAAAGCATCAAGTATCATTTGCGATTAGATGGGATTTCAAGCTTTATCTTGGCAACTACCCACAAGCTAGTATAGTTTCCGACCGGTGGGTAATATTTCCACCAGCAGTAATCCACAGAGGCATAACAACCGTTTAATGTGGATTGCGATTTAAAAAGTTTTGGGCTGTCATAAATTAAAAAATTTGGGGGCACAGTGAATATAAAGTCTGTAATCAAATCGCGGCACACTGTACATTTTTCTCAAAGCGAAGGCCCCAACTTGAAATTGTTTCAGAACAACGACCAACAATAGTTTTGGTACAACTAGCGTTGCTACTCAACAGCTATTGACCTACTGCCCAGACAGGCTGACACGCTTCAGTGTCCAGTACAACACTTGTTGCTGTTGGTTGAATGGTCAAATGCTGGAGTCCTCGAACTCGAATAGGAGGTATATGTTCACAGGTTCAACCTTTCATCTTTTGTCATTTGTCTCAATGTTGTCGAGTTAATTTTATTTTGACAAAATATTAAAACATATAATTTATGCTAAAATCTGCCATAGAGCAAAATTGCAGGCCTTTGCCAAAATGCAAATGATCCGCAACCCGTCACAACTTTCCAAAGCAGAAGCATGTTTTGAGAACGAAACAACGTTACGTTAGCAGAACTGCCATCGCAGTTACTACGACCGACACTCGTCTTGAACTTTTGCGAGTTGAATCACTACACACATTGATTCCAACAGCTGCAGATATACTGTCGTTTTAACTGGCACTACTAAAAACCAAGTTCCATCCATAAAGAGTAAGATACGGTGGAGCGCAGATGCAACCACTGCTCTAAGAAAAGTTTACACTCAGTGAATGTTTGTTTTAGTGAGCATGAATATTTTGAGACTGAATTAGCAGGCAGAGTTCTAAATGAATTACAAACTTCGTGAATTATTAAAATCAATATAAAATTCTTATCAAAATACGAACAAAGGACACATGTAATTCAAATAGGTTATCTTTATTTTCATGTTTTCCCAATGTTTTGGAATGTTGCAAGTGTGCAGGAATGAGATTTCACTGCGACAATGGTCTGGTGGTGCTGCACATTTGCGCACCTTAGAAGGAACATTGGTATTATTGCATGCAAATTATACGCTCTTTTGGCAGCAGTGTTTCTTTTCACATAGTATAAAACAGGGTTTCTCAACCTTTTTACGATCCACCAATTTGTCGATGCGTGGCGTAATTTTGCTAATAGTGCATCGAAAGTCAAAATGTTACATTATAATAGGAATAGGAGGCTACAGGAAAATTTATTTATTTAAGAAACAAAGCCCGATACGTAAACTAGAACGCTCTGAATCCAGGTTTTTGTGAAAAAATGGAAGTTACTCGCGTACCACCTGGAAGACCTTCGCGTACCACTAGTGGTACGCGTATCACAGGTTGGGAACCACTGGTATAAAAGTACGTGCCTTATGCTATCAGCAGCAGTCACTCGCTGCATATACAGTACCTGCCAAGATCTGCGTTCAACAATCACATGCGGCAAAACGCTACTGCCACAACTTGAAGTAAACATTTGAAGATTAGTTGCTATGTTATTGTTACGCAACAAAGGCCAATAATAGTGGAACAATGCGCTCACAAGTTTCGCAACCTGCCTTTGCAGGCAAGGGAGCGGATTTAGTCAACTACAAGCTCATTACTGCATGATACCAGAACAGTAAACTTGACTCTTGTGAACTGTGAAAGTCATACCGGTAAATAAATTGCCATTGCAAGAATTAAATCAATTAATACGGAATTAAACTGCTGGCTTCAGGTTTTCTAGAAATTTTTGCTTCGTCCCAACTTCCAGGCGGGGGCTAATGCCCATTTTTCCCTCCCCTGCGGACGCCCATAACTGCAGACAACTGAGCCTGAATTAGATTGATTTACCCACCACTACGTTTGTGGTGCTCTCATTAGTCTGTGCGGGTTGAAACTCACTTCTCAATCTCTTGTCTGAAACGTTTTCTACACTTCAGCTATCAAATGCTTTTTCTTTCACAAACTACCTGATATCGTTTTTTTTGATCACTTTTTACAAATAGCGTAAGACATAACTTAAGAATAATCAACGTCCAGAACAACATTAGCGGTGGAAAATCAAGAAAGTTAAACACTCGCAAAACTGTTTCAAACAATGAGAAATAGACCTGTACGTTGACAACGACTATCGCACAACTAACTAAAGTTGTAACACCACAAATTCTTAACAAGAATGAGCAAATATTAAATTAATGAGCAAATAAATTGTGAAAACTCGCCACAGTAAATATAGCTTTGCACTTGCTCACTCAGTATTTCCACGAGCCTGCATAGATAACAAGCTCCATAATTTTATACTGTGTGAAAAGAAGCCGGCATAGGCGTATTTTGATTAAGATGGCCTATTCACTCGGGCACGTTAAGTACGCTCAGTCTCACGCTGGCAATGGAATTTTTCAAACTTGTGGAAGCATTGCTACAGATTAATTCGTGTTTTTTTGCGCAGTATAAAAATGCGTTGCTTACCGCTATCAACAGTCACTCTCTTGCTGCAGTATGCCTGCCAAAATGTGTGTTTTTCAACAGTCACATGTGGCAAAACGCTTTCTACCGTTACTTGAAGTGAACCTATGAAGATTTGTTGCCATGTTGCTGTTACGCAATAAAGACCTACAATAGAACAAACCGCTCGCAAGTTTGACCACCTGCCTCTGCGAGCATAGGAGCGGACAGGAATGATCTGCAAGCTCATCACTGCACAACACCATAACATCATAACAGTGCATAGCGCCAAAACAGTGAACTTGGCTTGCGTGCAGTGTGAGTGTCATACTGGTACATAAATTGCCATGGCAAGAAATTAAATCATTGATCGGAAATGAGCAGCTAATTTCAGTTTATATAGAAAATTTTCGTTCTTAGTCTCGATTTCCAGGGGGGCAAATGCCCGTTTTGCCCTCCCCTGCGGACGCCCATGATTGTAGACCTATCCTTGTAATGAGCTTACTTATTATTACAAGAATGGACATAACGAAATATTTTGTCAACCGACTATTAACGAAATATTTTGTCAACCGCTTCTATTTTTGATCGCGAGCCACAATAAATAGCCACCCCACCCACAGGCCGGTGACCACTGCTTCAAAGCATTCTGTCGAAATACTGTAAGTAGTTGGCTTCTCCTGTATGGTTTCGAAATCTTAAGGTTTCTGGGTATGTCCGCTAATCCTAAACTCACATTGGATTAGAGCTTGTACCTGCTTGAGGCGCAAGTGTAACAATCAGCAAAATGCACGGCACACCGCCGCAGTTAACTGTAAGCACTTGTGTCCTGCACTGCAGTTACTTGTTCATTTAAAAACTTTTTAGTTATCTTACACATATGCGCAACATTCGAGGGCTACTATTGTTAGATTAGATTTTATTGTGAACTGGCATGCTTCCACTTAAATTTAAATTGAAGTATCTCTTAGTTTGAAACTCTTGGGTTTTTGAAGAGAAATTTTATTAAAGTTTCAAAATAAAAGACTTAACGAAAAATTCAGTTCAATGAACAGACTGGGACAATAATCGTGAATGTCTTAAATTCGACAAAGTAGGCATACATTCAAGTTCAACAAAAATAATTACTGCTAATAATTGTATCAATGCATCATATCAGGAAAATGCACTGCCAGCAATTCACATTAAAATGCATCACACTAGTTTGTCGTCAAATCCTTTAGGCCAAACCAGTTTTATCACAGGGATTAATTTCGCTACGTTATTGCGAGTTTGTTAGTAACAAACACTCAAATTTTCCTTCAGTCTCGGGCCCTTCCGTAGCTGTCGGGCCCCGGAACAATGTACCTGCTGGACCCCCTTTCATTGGCCCTGCTTGAGCGCAATGAGTATCTGGCAAAATATGAACAACTTGCCCAAACACCGTCGCGCGGGGTCCCCAGAGGCG
>Ga0210059_1012328_pt1 | contig 12934 bp, 7 predicted proteins | sample Ectturendosymbi2_FD_188042 | JGI IMG/M metagenome (GOLD analysis project Ga0210059, IMG submission 188042) | Ecteinascidia turbinata endosymbiont from Florida, USA - Sample 2 (SPAdes) (version 2) | ecosystem: Host-associated > Tunicates > Ascidians > Unclassified | place: Key West, Florida...
CCTAGAAATATTTTTGCCCCCCTGGAAAAATGTGTTGGACATAGTTTAAAAATATTGGACACAGTAAAAAAATTTGGGCCCCTCTCGGAAAACTCTTCGTCCCTCCTGGTGTCCCAAGCTGGTTACGGGCCTGCCTTCAACTGTCCATCTCTCTTCCCAATTCCAGATTCCTTCTTACAGCACTAATAATTTGAGTTGGTACATTTGCCTGCTTGGCTGTCTTTCTGCTTGAGGTCACTATGCTTGAGTAAAACTGTGATTTGTCCTCTTATAATTTTGCCTGTGCCCATCTTTATCCCATTAAATAGTCAGGAAAACTTTTGAATTGCTTTAAAATACTGGCTAAATATGATGATTTACAAACCATTGCAGACTAAAATGGTCTATCAGGCAGAAGAGGTCACTCGGTTTCAATTGAAGTATTTTTAATCTGATATTCTCTTGTGTAGTTGTGACGTCATCATAAGCAGTTTCGCACAACTTGAATCTCGATTAGGTTATGTGGAATTGCAGTCTCTTTTCTTTGAACCACCTTCACATTCATTCATGTGCTGTCAATAACGGAAATAATCAGTATAAACCAGCAATTTCTAAAAAAATTCTTGGGAAATAAAAATTCAACAATAATTTTTCCAGTAATTTAGTGCTATGACCTCTCCAGGTCATCACAGGTCAAATCCAAGATGCTTCCACACCTGAAAAATAAATTTTATGATATATAGAATGACTGTGGAAAAATTCATGTTTTCATCACAATTTGCAGAATAGGTTTGCTTAACACCTGTACGTATTTATTATTCTTCTTCAGGCTGTAAGGCAAGAATGATCTCAGTAGTTAAAAACTATGATCATTAGCGCCATCTAAAGGTTGCTTTTTTCCAACCTTGGGAGAGATTAAGGCATTTATTGATTAATTTATTGTTTCATATGACTCAGCTAATAAGCAGAAGAATGCAAAAAAACATCATGCACAGAAGTAAGCAAGTGTCAATGGAAATTGAAATAAATGAAAATACAATAGCAAGATAACTGATCAATGTAAACAAAGAGTGTCGCTGTGTCACATGGAATTGGAGAAGAGCCATGGCGGTCATCTAGGCAACCGATCTTGTTGGAAACGTATCGACAAGTGTTAGAAAATGACAGTTGAAAATAAAATAAACACAGTTAGAAAACAAACAAACAAACGCAACATGATGTGGAATAATTGCAGATGAAAAGAGCATGACTAATGCCTATGTACAGAAGCGAGTGAATCTAGTTTCATTTCGGAAATTCCGTGTGGTCCAAAACTACACATCAAAAACTAAAAAAGCAGTTGATAAAGTAAAATTAAAACTGCACAAGAAAGAATAACAAACAAAAAATAGAAATAGATAAAAAACAAAAACGCAGATCATTCAAATTACTCTTCTCTTTGTCGTTTGAGCGAGATGTAACAATCCACTGCTGGGATGCACTACATCTCGACGCAGGTGTTGAGCAGCCAATCGATTGTCTCATTATCCAGAACCGCCAGGCTGTGCAGAAACTAGATGATCATCCGCGTCTTTAGAGTCCTCGATTGACCTTCTAGCATATCTGGAACCAGAATTATGGCTCAAAAATCCCATTTTGCACAAAAATCCAAAAATTGCAGAAAAACCATGAGTCTCCCACTAACGCCATGTTCTGCTAGCGATTACTCCACAGCAGCTTATGCTAGAGAGCTATTCAAACCCTCAAAAGACTCATGAAGTCTTGTAGTTTAGACTGAAAAAACTTGAGATTTGGGTTTTTCGGTGGATGTCGTCAGGGTTAGGGTGTTTTGCTTTTTCTTGGTTTTTCTTTTATGACGTCATCGCCCAGACAATGAGCCGATATTGTGGCTCAAATTAGTTTGGAGTCTAGGCTGGAATTTGAGCCTTTTCAGCCCTTGATCGACTTCCTAACGTTTCTGGTGCCAAAGTTATGGTCAAAAGACGCCAAACCTTGTACAAAGTCCCTAGGGATTAGTGGGGATTTCCCTAATTAATTTACGCTTATTTTGCCATAACCTTTGGACCACAAACGCTAGAATGTCAATCAAACCCTCTAAAGACTGGCACTATAGCCTAGAATACATTTAGATCCAGTGAAGCTTTGAGCCACCAAATCAGCTCGATTGTTGAACTCCCACGGGAGGTTGAAGTCATCCAATGTTTTGACAGACCTGTCAAAGCATGTCAAAACATCTTGTGGTTATGTAAACATGGCTAAAAATGCCCACAACCCACACTAAAAAGTTTTTTTTTCAGTCTAAACTACAAGACTTCACAAGTCTCTGGAGGGTTTGAAAAGCTCTCTAGCTCGATCTGCTGGCGCGTGATGGCCATTTAAAATATGGGTGTAATCCACCCCAGGTTAGCGTTTGTGGGGGTAGAAATTTTTACCATTTTTTGTTTTTTGCCCATGATTTTGGCTCCACATATGCTAGAAAGCCACTTAAGGGCTCTAAAGACGCAGATCACAGTCTAGTTTTCAAGAAAAACTTGAGCCAAAAATATGGCTCATTAGGTTGGGGCCCAGGCCCAGGTAAAGTTGGCCCAAAAGTCGCGAAAACATGCCCTCATTGTGACGTCATCCACAGAAAACTTCAAACCAAAAACGAAAAATTTTTTTTTCAATCTCAACTAAAAGACTTGTTGATTCCGTAGATGCTTTGAACAGCTCTCTAGCTCATTCGACTGGCGAGTTATTGAGTTGCAAAAATGTGAAAAGTCTGGTCAAAAATGTGGCCCGTCCGGGACTTAAAGGGTCAGTGAGGGGGTTGTGAGCACTGCGGCATCAGAGCATTACTCTGCTGTTGAATGGACCAGCGCTGAGGTAGTGAAATGTTATGTAAACACATCGTTACTTTACTTGTCTTTTTCATGTAATAGGCGTTTTTTAAATCGCCTTTTGAAGGTAACCGTAGCAGAATATGTAATGGAGTCTGGTAATGAAGACCACACCTTCGGACGAACAAATGTACGGGAGCATTGTCCTGAAAATGGATTAACTCATGGTAAAATCAGGTTAGAAGTGGATAGTCTTGTGGCGTGAAAACGAATACAGTTTACTGGAATAAAATAGTCATCAAAATGGTTTGGAAGCAGTTTGTTGTAATAGAAGTGCATAAATTTACCTACTGAGAATGTATAAAGTTTGTAATGGTATAAGATGTTTGATTGCTGAAAACATTCCTTCAAGAATGAATGGTTAGTTGGTCTCATGAGTTTCACTGCTATATTTGGGAAAATGAGAGGTTGAACAGTTTTGTTTGAAGCATGTTATTAATGGAGGATCGCGTACGTAATATAAGGTTGAAATAATGATTTACAAACAACTTTCAATACTTTTGTGTTGTTCAGTGTTTAAGTTTGGGTAAAACTCCACAAACTCTTCATAGTTGAGTATTTTAGTCTGCATTTGCCGACAAGATTGCGTAGATTCCTACTAGCAGCTGCTGTTTATAATCTCGAGATGCAACATTTTCTTAAGATGCAAAACTAACTTATGCAGCAAATTTCTGCAAAAATAAAATGCATTTTTCTTGCTGACTTTATCTTCATCAAAGTTCAGCTTTATATTGGTAAAGGTTTTTCTCAGCAACTTTGCTGTTTGAAACATTTTAGTTTTGTCAAAATTAGTTTTACTTCTCATCATGTGAAAAAATCGTGCTTTGAGAAGTTCAGGTATCAAAAAAGCTTTTGGCCTTTCAATTTTTTGTGGTTTGTTTTGAAGAGATCGTGGAAAAACATTTTACTCGGAAAGGAGCACTTAGAGCGAAAATTTGTCCGCTGGAGTGCATCAGCGGTCCATAAGGCTGTGCTAAAATACAGCATGATTGCCGTCACTGGTTAGGCCTTCCTGGATTTGTTCCCGTGATTTTCTACTTCAATTTTTTTTATTTTCAGTAAATGGTATTCGTGTTTCTGCGATGTTGTGGCTTTATACGTTGCTTGTTCTTCAACCTCAAGCTAAATATCTCGCAAAAAAGTTTGCAACTTTGATCAAAACAATCTACATGCCTTTGTACGCCGCTGAGCACCCCCGTCTGACGTTATTGGACGTTTACTTCAGAATGTGATGTTAGACTGCTTTCATTTTTTCCCCACTCCCGCATTCGTATTTGATGATAAGTGAATGCAGTAATGGCTGGTGCGCTGTTTCAAGGTTTGGCTCTTCTCAGTGTTGACTGTGTTTATCATCATACTTACTCTGTACCAGGGGCGAACCCAGGGGGGGGGCGGTTAGGGCAAATGCCCCTCCTAAAACCTACGAAAGTAACTTTATTCACCATGATTTTGTAAAATACAGAAAACAACGTACGTGATTAAAAAGGTCATTTTGTTGTTCATTGTTTTGTCACAGCGGTGCTGTGAAATATATTTCATTTCTCTTACAGTAGCGAAACCGTTATGAGACTTGACTACCAAATATTACTGCAATCACCCCCTGCAAACTACTGGCTGGATCCGCCCCTACTCTGTATTGCGCGATATGACGAAACATTTTTGTGTTCTTGTGCTATTAGATTATCTTTGTTTATATGGACCATGAGCCTAACTCAAAATAAATATTGTTGTATTTTATGCTACTGCAGCTTGCCAACTGTGCAACAAATACACGCATGACCAGCTGTGCAGAATCTATAAAACGTCCTGGAGCGTAGCCAGAAATTTTGATCGGGGGGGCAAACAACATCCAAGCATCAACATTTAAATATTTAATGCCTCGTGTTTTTAAAGCATCATCCATAAAACCTGCAATTTTCTGGCGCTTTTTTCTGATGTCTGTTTTCGTTGAGTTTTAAAAAGTTTGTATTTAGTAAAGTTCATAGCTTCTACTCTGGATCGAATCCACCATTTGCTCGTAAAATTTTCCTGCATAAACGCTTGTGAAAATCTCGATGCTATAAGTGCAAGATCAGCAAGTATGCTTTTTGCAGCCAATATTGCAGTTGAGCAAGAAGTCATCGTGCCCGCGATTATGATTGCGCTTTTTATATTTACACGCTTGTGATGTACACCAGCAAGTTCAATCGAAGCCAGCAACGACTTAGGGCTAAGACACCGACGCGGAAGTAGGTCTACAAAACGTCCGCACGTATAAGACCTGGATTTTGTCCAATTCTTGAGCGACGTATGCAGCTGTTAACGTAAAGGCTAGAGTCACTCCATGCGTTTGAAAAATGTTTGCATTTTATGTCACGAAACGCTGTGAAATGGGATCCCAGAAGCATTTTTTACGCTACTTGCACTAAGCGTGCTTCCCAAATACAATTGGGTATAGCCATGCCATTTAGAGTTACCGATATCATTCACAAATATGATTCAGACAATATCGTAAATTGGGGGAAGTTACACATGTTCTCTAAACAAACTTGCATATGTTTGACTTTTTTCACTATTTGTAAAACGTCTTCAATTAAAATTTGGTTTGTGACAGCCACAAATAACGAAAATATTTTTAATTCAACGTTTCAGCGTAGTCGTAAGCCGTCATCAGGAACATTAATAAACGGCCCCTTGCCACTCACTGTTAAACAATTGTTGTATTCCTGCTGAGAAGTTTGCGTTTGTACCAACATGGCTACGTCAAAACCGTTGTCCGTGGATGCTGGAAAAACTATTTTTAAATAATTGCGAAGTCAAAGCATAGAGTTGAGATGTTAATTCAAAGAAACGACGAAAAAGCAAACGAACACAATTAAAAACCAGGAAAAACACTTTTACCGGAATATGTGCACATACGTCATCTAAAACCTGTGCCTGTGCTCAAGCTAGCGTGAATCGGTGGCATAAATAATATTTTTTCACAAACTAAGTGCCAAATTTTAGATTTAAGGCGGTTTGTGCCCAAATATAGGCTGAAAAAAGCTTAGAAAAAAAAGCGGTTTAGAGAAAACGTTAGCTGAGATCCTACGTGAAACGCTGGTCATTATGTTTTGGCAAACGCAAATTTTTGTTCAAAAAAATTAAAAAACTTCAGGAAAGAAATGCCTGGTTTGCACCTGGTTTCGGGCCTGACCATATGGAAAAGAATCAATATGCAGTGGAAGTTTGAAATGATAGCATTAGTTCCGAAAAGAAGCCAGCGAGTTTCGACCACAATGAACAAACTAAAAGGCATCCTAAATGCTGGAAAACTTTTAAGACTTGACATATGCATGTATTGAGGTTACGAAAGGTTGCAGCTACGTAACAAACGCAATTGAATGTTTTTTTAGCCAGGGGTGTCTAAACGTTCACATTATTGTAAAAAAAATCAAGAGAAAATTATTTGAAACACAACGAAAGGATGAAGAGCAGGTTTATGTGATACCAAGCTGTATTCCATAATTATGAAGCAGAATTTTCCTACCGGTATTAGACATAAAGTAATCAAACTATTAAAATCATTTAAAACAACGACAACGGCGTTAGAGGCAATTATAATACAACCTGGCATAATTTTGCCTGCAGACAACTGGCTATTATCCAAAGGTAGAGACTCAGATTGGGGGCAATTGTTGCATAAAATAAAAGAAAAATTGGATGAAAAATCGGTGCGGGTTGGACCGAGACTTCCTGGGCATCATGTTCGGGTTACAGCAGATCTCATGCGATTAACTTGCAGTTCGACAGGATGATATTAACCCATGAGCACCAAGAATAGATATAGTGAAAAAGCAGGTCTCTTTGTCCATGGGTGTCGACTTCTTTACGCAACGTCTCTGAAAGATCAGTTGAGGGCCGACAGCGCCTTTCGCCAAGAAACAATTTTTTTTCTTTGTTTTTCACAAATGTTGGAAACAATGTTATATCCTATTTGCTTCTGCCTTAAAACAATGAAAAATCTTTATTATGCCATCTTAAACTTTGGGTTTGTGCTCCTATGATTCCTTTGAATTTTTTCCAACTCATAAAAATAAACATGAAGATTTGGTTGAAAAGTCACTTAAGCAATATTTACTTAAAAATGGGTATAATTATGTAACAAGGCAACAGTGCCAGCCGAAAAATCATTTTATCATTTTGATTTTGCGATGTAACAAACCAGGTTGCAGGGTTGCCAATTCGGCTTTTTTAAAGCACGATTTTGAAATTCTGGCTTTTTTTAATGCCCTTTTAATTTTTATTGCTTTTTTCAATGCCATTTCTGGCTTTTGAAAATCAAAGAACCCAGACAACATTTGCCTTTTTCTGACTGTTTTCTATCGGAAAGGCTTGGCTCTGACAAGCAATTGTCTGAGCTGCATATTCATTACAAATCTCTTCTGACGAGAGTCTATGACCATGCATGGTGCAAAGAATATTGCAAAGATTTTGTTGCTGCCCTAAAAATGTTCGATGTTTTTAATAAGAAGCAAATGTACGTCAGTGTAATCACGGGGAACGAATACGCTCCTGAAGATTAGAATTGTATTACATTAATGTTTCTGACCAGTTTTATTATCTATTTTGTGTTTGTTTATGCATGTTTTATATGTGTACACTATATGACTGCCATCTGGCTTTTTCTGGCTTTTTTGGGACTAGGTCCGGCTTTCTTTGGTGAAGACAGGTTGGCAATCCTGTCATGTTAACATTTCTTACAGCAGCAGCATGTCATATCAGGTGTTCAGTCAAACATTCTTTGCAACAAAAGCAAAAAAGCACTGCCTGGAAACATGAATCCGTGCATAGAAGACATATCATGCAAATTTTGATATGCCAGTCGTGACCAAGATAAGTTTTGGGCACCACACGCCATATGTGAATATCGCTGTCGTACTCTAAATCTAAGGTTGGTTTAGAGAGAAAATGGCAATGCGTTTTGCTATCCCTGTGTCCCGTGTCTGACGTAAGCCTTAAACCATCTCACAGGCTGTTACTTTTGTATGGTAGATCCAAGCAGACGACGGAAAGGAAAGAATGTACCTCCCATCAAGTACCCTGACATTTCACCTCTACTGCACCTGTAATCCATAACACGACTGACATGCTTGTGCCATAACCACACTTGAAAGATGAATCTTTTATAACAGGCGCAAGCTCTGCAGATTCTGAAACGCAGCACTCTTTTGCTACGTCTGCAATGCCGAGTTGCTGGTGAAAGATCTCCGTACGAACCCAACCAACCAAGATGATATTAATGATCTTGTCAGGAAATTGTCAGTGACAAAGTCGAATGCTGAACTTCCCATTTCCAGATTAAAGCAATAGGATTTACTGGATGACAGCGTTCGAATTACTTCATAGAGAAAGCGACATCGCGACTTCTCAGTGTTCTACACGTTTAAAGATGGGTTATGTGACTGCCATGATTAGAAGAGCTCCCATGTTCGAAACTGAAGTCTTTCGGAAGCAAATAAAGGTCATTGTATTGAAGACAGTATTTGTGACTTTATTGAAACTTTTCGGCGCCCAAATAGTGATTCAGCTCCGGGGGAATTGTGCCCCCTTGCCCCTCATCACGCTCCATGTGCGCAGTGTATTTGCTTCATTATCAAGCAGTTTGTTAAACAAATTGACACAGAGGATGAGGTACTCAAAAGCTATTTCCAAATTTGTCAGAGGCAAAAATCAAAGCTAGAGTGTTTGTGAGACCTGACGTGAAACGACTGATTAATTCCATCGATTATCCCCGAGATGCTATCTACAGTTGAGCGGACAGCTTGGGCGTGTTTCTTGTTTGTAGTCGTCAACGGGTTCTTGGGAAAAAGCTCATGGCAGGAAACTACGGAGAACATGTTGATGGACTTGTGGATGCATAGGCCAGTGATGTGTTTAAGGGGGGCGAGCGAGGCACTTGCCTCGGGTCGCCCCTTGCTAGGGGCCCCCCTCGAGGTGTTTCTAGCGTAAACTACCCTCAATTTTGGTGAAAAACTTATTATCCACTCATATATTACACTCTGAAGCGGATCATAAGAAAATACTCTGCTTTCAAAATGCTCCCCAACAGAAACTGCAATGTGTCAGCAGCCTACTCGGCTTTCTAAAGGGTTTTAAACAGCAAACGCAAAGTGCAAGACTGCAAGTACTTTGCTTTCAAAGGGGCTCCCAGTAGCACCTGTATTGCGTAAATACTTTTCTTTCAACGGGGTGCCTAACAGCAACTGCAACGTGTAAGCACTGGCGCAGCAAGGCCAAGTGCCGCCCGGGGCCGACCATAAAAGTGCCGCCCTCTCCACCTCTCAAATTTGCTTACAAGAATTTAAAATGAAAGAAGATCATGCTTCCTGCGTATTTAAAGATATAAGGATGTGCGAAGCATCTTGAAGACCACAGTCAAACAACCACAAACTGAACTGTGTCTTGTTTTTCATTCTCGATTATGAGACTTGCTTTTTCTGCTTGTCGCTGCCTTTCTCATCATTACTTTTTCTATATTTTTGCTTTCTTTACATAGGCTATGCATATACTCGTGCAAACCCGACATGTTTCGTAAAATATTCTTCCCTTTTGGTTTTTAGTCTCCGGTAAGCCCACCGCATGGCTTTTCAATAGTTCACTCATTCCGGGGATCAAATGAAAAAATTAAGGGATTTGACAGCGGCATACCTACTTTACAGATGTAAACATTTATGTATGTTAATATTTTGTGTAGTTTCCCTCGGAATATTTTGTGTAGTATCCCCGCCGTTAATATTTTGTGTAGTATCCCCACCGTCTTTAATTAAAAAAAAAAAATATATATATATATATATATATACTGCATATGGTAGGATATAATAATAAATCTGACAATACAATCTCACTGATGTAACAACGTTTCATTGTTCACTTCACGTTTCAGTAGTGGTTTAAATCCTCTTAGAATATATAAAAGGCTTCAAACGTTAACTCTGTCGGCACTTACGCAGTCTCTAGGTGTGGGGACCCATTTTGATGAAATAGGTCAAATAGACTTAAAACTGGCTGTGGTCAGAAACGTTTGACTTGCAGCCTTCATTCTCATTGTGACCTGCACACTTGGTCTAGTTGTTGGGCTTCTTCGAATTAAACGTGCACAGTGTTATTCCTTGCCTTTGTTCGTTACCAACAGAACTATAGCCAGGAGCTCTTCTATTGGGGGACTACGTTTGTGCAGGGGGGCTTGACATTGTAAAATTTGACACAAAATCCACTGATTTGGTTTATAGTGTTTCACATTTCAATTTTGGGAGGCTAAGGCCACCAAAGTCCCCGTGGCGACGGTACTACAATTATCAACAAACGTCCATTTCGAAAACTACAAATAAAAGCTTTAGGTTTTCTATAGGCTTTCGAGGAACTGTTTCGAAAACTGTATTAACAAACCATACCAGGTGGGTCATAAGCCTTTTTAATACTCAACAGTGATCACAACCTCTTACGTTCGACGGTAATTGTTTTGAACAACTCTATTCAGTCAGTCCCGTCGCCACGGGGGAGGTTGGTGGGCTTAGCCTCCCAAACAAAGCTCCAATCCCCCCCAAATTGAAAGTGAAACGCTATAAATAAGTGGAGTTTTGGTTAATTTTAAAATGTCAAGCCCCCTATTGAAAACTTTCTGGCGGCGGTTCTGTATTCAGTACAGTCATTGCCAAGTTGTACAACAGCTTCGCTCAACGCCCCTTTCAACCAAAGCCCTCACCACAATCACATCTAAACATATCGTTTACCCTTGCGTTAGGTTTTCAGACTAAGGTTCTTGCCTCAAATTCATGAAATGAGAGCAACACCTCTAAGTTTTTCTTGTTGAAATGAATTTTTCTATGACCGGAAATTAGAACTTTTAAACTCCTTTCAAAAATTAATTTCTATCAGCAAAGTTCCGCCCCCAGAAGGTGCTGCCCGGGGGCCCCCCTTGCTACGCCACTGTGTGTAAGTACTCTGCTTTCAAACGGGCCCTCAGTAGCAACTGCAGTGTGTAAGTACTCCTCTTTCAAAGTGGTCCCCAGTAACAACTGCAATGTGCACAAGTGCTTTGCTTTCAAAGGGGCCCCAACAACAACTGTAACATTAGAGAAGTGGGGGAAGATGCCAACTTGCTATCGCTTAACTTTTATGTGTTGCTAGCTTTGTCTTCCAAACATTCAGTGTTTTTGAAGTTGTGTATCATGAACACCTTTTTGCATGTTTTTATGTTCATTGTGCCGTAATCTCAAGAACGCATCTTTAGGTGGCCCGCATATCCCCTTCCCAGGCTTGATCAAAGGTATTATCCCGGTTGGCTGAGTATGATGACATCACCAGAGGGCCCCCGTTTTCATCCTTGTCTAGGGCCGACCAACCCTAAGCCCACTGGCATAGGCTATCAGAAGATAGGCTACAGGATGTCGCTGAAAGTACACGTACCACATGTCCACCTAATCAACTTGATGAATTCAATGATAACACGGGAGGCTACTCAGAAGAACAAGGTGATAGATTCCACCAAGATGCCAGGCCTTTCGAGAACCGCTAAAAATAGTAATACAATGAAAGTATGATGGGGTTGGGAAATTACATACGGAACCTTTTAAGGGAAAGTGAACTGAATTATAATTCAAAAAACATTTCATTTTATTTACTCTAAGCTATAAATTTTCAGTGCTGTATAGAGATATGCGCTCTGTAACAATTTTGACCAAAAGCCTGTGTGATTAGACCTTTAGGCTGCTGCTGTGTCGTGTTTGTTTGTGCAGCAAGACCGCCTCCACTCACCGTTTAACAAGGCGCAAAAACATTTGTCATTCTTGTCTCATCATGACAATCCAGACAAGTAAAATAATATTAAACAACATCCTATTTATTTAAGATATAGGAGGGCGTTCTTGTATTTGAAGAGAGTGCTAGTCGCAACTTGCCAGACGCTTCAAATTAGGGTTGCCAGATCACTTGAAATTTTTTCGATGACATTTTGTGAATATGAAATTTTGCTTCATGCCTGCTTTGAATACTTTTTAGATACAGTGGTCCAGCACATTTTTTAAACTAATATTGCTGAATAACAATGCGTAATCATTGATAACTTAATCAATTACACTGTTTGATCTTGATTCTTTAATGTTCAATGCAATCAATAGTTCAATAATGAACAATTTCACAACTGTTCAAGAACTTTCCAGGACGCCGGAAAATACTCAAGGACAGCAAAATATTTCTCAAGGATCAAGGACACAACGAGTTTTGATGAAAAAAAGTCCTTGGGGCTCAAGGACGTCTGGCAACCTCATTTCGAATGAAACAGTTTTAGCGGTTCAGAATAGTTGCTTCATACCAACTGCTTAACGAAAAACACTGCGACGTTTTTCGCTTTTTTCACTTTCTGCGTTCGCATGGTCGGCAGGGGTGGGGGACCGGGGGGCCGCATGGGCCTAGACCCCTCCACTTTTTTTCTGGGTATGTGTGCCCCCGCTTTTACATTTAAGCAACACAATTAGTGTTGGGTCTATTGTTAAAGTAAATCGCTTAATGAAAACAATTTAAATAGTTTCTATGACGTGTGCTTGTCAGAGCCAATTTGAAAAAGGTTCCTCCACAACTGATGGTGGGTTACGGCCGACTTGGAAAAAAAGCGTTTTTATTGCATTGTAGCTTAGTGTGAGTCATTGCGGGTTACAGAAAAAGTTCTTTCTTCCCAAACTATTTTTACATCTGACACTTGCCAATTTTTCTCGCAAGTTTGCAGCTATGACATGTCAAAGATGTTTCTTCCTTCACAATTAGTGTTTACTTCTGACCAGTTGTGAGCATTTGATAATCTCACTGTTGATAACACATACTGAGCAGTAGTGAAAGAACAGTAACGAACTATCTTTCTGTCTTAAAAGAACATGATGGATGTGAGATTACAAAACTTGTTTCAGATTAGCATTCCAGTAGCATCGTTTGTATTTATCATCGGATACTGAAACTTCGCATTCAGCTCATTTTGTACATTGACGAAGTAGAAAAGGTGTTGATTGTGCAAATCTTCTGGTTGTCAATTCCTGATAATGGGGTCGTAATTTGCCACCGGGGGG
>Ga0210059_1012329_pt1 | contig 12934 bp, 8 predicted proteins | sample Ectturendosymbi2_FD_188042 | JGI IMG/M metagenome (GOLD analysis project Ga0210059, IMG submission 188042) | Ecteinascidia turbinata endosymbiont from Florida, USA - Sample 2 (SPAdes) (version 2) | ecosystem: Host-associated > Tunicates > Ascidians > Unclassified | place: Key West, Florida...
AGAAGAGTAAAAGTCAAGGGTACAGAGACGGCTCTAACTCACTAATACAATATATATTGTGGGGCCCCTACGAATGGTCGGGCCCCTCCTCCGACCTGGGGGTACGGGGCAGCCTTGCCACGGCACTGACCGTGGGTATAACCAGCAGGACTTGCTTCGCCAATCTTTCGTGGAACATTCTGGACACATGGCCGAAGTAACGTATCTACTGCTTAAACGTTTTGCTGAAAAAAAACGTTTCAGTCGCGGCGTTTTAGCAAACACTGCCAGATTCTTGCACTTTTTCTCGTTTTAAAACTTTCCATTTTAACCCCCTGATGGCATTGCGGTTTTCTTAAGTTCAGTTCATTGTCTTTTGGACACTAAAACCATGTAGTCTTTCAGGCAATGGCTATACGTCGGCCATGGGACCTTCACTTTTGAAAACTTATTCGTCCACCGACTGTAACGTGTCACACGACACGTGTGCACGAGGCTGAACTAGAATTGCTAAGAGTAACATACTAAACCCTAAATCTAAATCTTAAAACCCTAAGCCAAACGTAGCCTCTAATAAACTAGGGGTTTCCAAACTGGGATGCATGTACCCTTTGGGCTACATTTCCCATCTGAAGGGGTACAATTAAGGTTAGCAATTGAAGGGAAAAGTATGTTTGCATGTAGGCTATGTCATTTCGAAATATTTATGCATTCATCAGCTAGTAGTATTTTCAAAATCATGCGTATTCGTAAATATGTTTGTTATTTTCCTCAACCTTTTTGTCATAAGAAATTTTAGAGGTACATGCTCATCAATCGAAATGCTGAAAAGGTACGTTTTTGGGAACACCTATCCTAAACCTGAACCTGGGCAACAGCGACAGACTTATAAATGAAAGTGTTTATTGTTTTGATTCTTAACATGGTTCACTGATTTGCATGGAAACAAGTGAAACGGAATATGAGCAGAACGGTGAAAGAGAAAGAATAGCAAACAATTTCATTGTTATATTTTGAACTTTGCAAAAAACAAAAATTTCACCTCATTGGTGAGCAGACTGCAGCCGCCCGGAATGACGTCATCGCTAAGAAAATGGTTAGCGGACAGTTTCAAAACCTTTAGCGGACGGCCCGAAGACTGGACTGTTAGCGGCCCATGCCATCTCTATATCTTGCAATAACTAGACAAAGTGGTCTGAACCGTTTCTTTCTGTTTGTTTTTACTTTCTGACAAAACCTTGCAATTGGAGTTAAAGCACCGATCAGCATGTCTAGCCAAAGTAGATCTACCTGAAGTCCCATGTTTGAAACAAAACAAAATTTTACACTTATTGCAAGTGACATAATTGGTGTAGTTATCTTTATCACCAACTACTTGTGTGAGCTTACACCAAACAACGGATCTTCCATTGAACTTTTTCAAGGAGTAAGCTCCTTGTTGCAATTTTCTTTTCACAACACTTTTATTTTGATATCCTTTGATCAGCCATTTTAACAACTATCTACCTCTAGCCTAGGCCTGAAACAAATGCACAAATTACATTCTATTGAGCTAGGTAAGCCTAATTCCATGTCCACTACTATGCTCGCCACAGCAAAGTACAAAACGTTCTGTGAAAGTTCACACAAGGCTGCAAGCATTGCAAGGACTACCTAGCTAGGCGAATGTAGCCTAACGTGGTACTGTAAAATCCTACAGTGTGACGGTATGATGACACAATGTCTATGGCAGCGGCAGGTCAAAAATTAAAATCTGAATCTGATTCCATCTATACCATAGACTATAGATCTCCTGTAAAACTGCAACCTAAAATAGCAATGCGAACAAACGCACAAACCCAGTCTACGACTAGACAGCAGACTGATCATACAATCAATGCCAAACAACGCCATTATATAAAGTAGTCAACAGCAACTCCATACAACACGGAAAATGTAAATGCCATTGCGAAGAAATCGCAACGCGAACGCCCAAACCTAGACCTTATCTCGGGTCTCATGTCATCACCAAATCAAGCGTTCGGTGACACGGTTTGTTGCTTTGTTACGACCCATAACATGCTCCACTGATTTGCGTAGAAACAAGTGAAACGAAACTTTTGCAGAACGGCAAAACGGAGAGAACAGCAGCAAAACCGTTCGTTTTTAGATTTCAAAACTTTAATGGAAGCAAAAACTTTCACCTAATTGGCTAGCAGACCATAGCGGCCCGTTGCGGTCCAGAATGACGTCACCGCTAAAAAATTGGTAGCGGACTGTTTCAAAATCTTAGCGGACGTCCGGAAGACTGTCAACGGCCTGTGCCATCTCTAATAGTCAGCAATGTCTTGCCAAGAAGAATTCATCACGCTGTACAGCGCACGCGCTTCAATGGCATTTTAAATGCAACCGCAATTCCAACCTCTACCACACTGCATTTGATTTGTTACTGAGTAATCAGCGTGTCCCGTGCGTTCGCGGGTGGCTGACCGGAAGCCGCTCTTTTTCAGTTGTGGGAGAGTGGCTTGAAGACCGGGAGTCGGTTTTTGCAGCCGAGATGTGCGGAGTACGGGCTTGTCTTGTTGGTTGCTGATTTGCGACAGTTTGGTTTTTGCCGCAAATGTCAGTTACAGAAATCAGATCCAGCTGTGTAATGTTGACGTTCTCTGCTATTGTCAGGTTTTCATCGTTCAATCGTCAAAGGTCGATTGTCTAATTAGATAAGTAACCAAGGAGGATCTAGCTTCTGTATACACCGTCATTCCTACTTTTTCGCTTGTCTCGTCAGGTTCAGCCCGTTGTAAGCGGCTTGATAACGGGAAAGTCCTATAATCCATTTGCAACAGACAGTTGTTGAACGAAATGCATTGGAGAGTGTCTTGTGCTAAATTTGAAAAACTGATTCTTTCTTAACGCTGGAAGTTGCAAGTCTGTTTGCCTTTAGCTTTCTATGGCACTAATGTTATAATACCCGTTTTGGCCACCCCTAAGGTCGCGGAGGATAATTGTCCAGAATCACTCTGTTCTATTGCATTTCCTTTTCCAGAAGTATTTACGGGAGTAAATTGAAGTCCATTTTTGTACTCCCTATTGTATTGAGTAACGTCGTCACTCCCACATGCAAGGCGCTTCAATTAAGCATGCATCGCAGTAACATGGAATACGCAAATACATGAAGACGCATACAACGCGGTAGTAGTTTACGCTTGATGGCGTAAATACATTTACTTTGATTGAAACAAGCTTTTGAGACATACGCATGAATGACGTCATCCTGCTTATTATAATGTAGTACTGCGATGACTGGTACTTCGATTTATAAAATGCCTGAGGGAGTGGGAGGCTGCGAAAGACCAAGGGTCATCTACGCGGCAGACCTCCCAAGGGCGAACTGCCTATTTCGTGAAGGGAATAGTACATAATAGTTGAAGTCTTGCTCTGGGTATAAAATGAATATGGGTAATTCGGTTACGAGGTACATTGAATTAAATGTAGTATAGTTTTTCAAGTAAACGTTTACTGTTTCCACACTTGTAAAAAAATCGTGCATGCTGGAGAGGAAATGCGTGAAAAGCTGTAGATCGCTGCAGCTCTGTAATGGTGTCACGAGAATCTGTGTGTACAGGCTTCAGCTTCCCACTACTTCATACACTGGTTTGATGCGACCAATTATGAACAACCAGACAATGTAATATTTAACAGAGATGCTTCATTATTGGACAGTTTCCACTGTAATAATGTTATGGAATTAAACCAATCCACTTGGATTATGTACACCAATCAATAAGATCGCATAGTATACTTCTATTATCGGAGTTATACACGTTTATTATACTCCTCCGAAAAAAGTGCCAAACACGTTTCCTTTTGTTTCTAAAGGAATCCTTGACCGGATTTCTACTGCACTCATTTTAGCTCTTAGGTCGCTGTCAGAGCGATTATTCCTTGTTATTCACAATCAGGAAGCAATTAAGCATTGCAATGTTTTGCAGTCCATTCATCTAGGTTCAGGTGGGAGCTCACTTTGCACTGCTGCGCCAGCAGCCATATATTCTGAACAGAAAGCATTCCAACATAAACTTAACACACTTACGTATGCATTTTACCTCGGGCAGTTTTTTATTCTAAGTATTCATGGAAGGTAATCATTGTCTTCGACATTGATTTCGAACTCATCTGCTATTTTGAACAAAACCTCTTGTTGTCTGTCAAGTTGGAAGACAAGCAGATTTGTTTTCTGAACCATCTTATCGCGTAGTTCTTTTTCTCTTTCAAGCTGATTCAACTTCGTTTCAAATTCAACCATCTTTTGTTGTATTCAATTTAGCTTGTGCTCAATAGTTGTTAGCTTATCCAGTATTTTATTCTGAATGAGCAGCATTGTTTCTTTCAATTCTTTGATGCCTTGCCGCCAGAGTTGATCGAAATTTTTCGAACTTGACATCCTGCTTGGTTTCTTCACTTGATGCCGTCTTCGCTGATAAGTACGCAGTGGTTTCCCTTGATCTTCATGATGCATTGTGCTCATGGAGAATGGTGACACAATACTGCAATATTTCAACTTATTAGTACCGTCCACCAGCAATGAAGAACCTGGAGAAAAAAACCATTAGCATGCTTTTTGTCAGATTTCCTGGATTGTCCATGAAGTTTCATAGTTGCATCAGTGATAATTGGTTGGTCGAGATGGTTGCTGCTGACTTTGCTTTCTGGTGAATAGCAATGACTGGGTAAGCTTTGCAGTGATGTATACTTGTGATGAAATGGCACAGATTCAGGTCCTTTTATTTCAGAAGGAAGGAAACGTTTCTCATCCAGATTTAAACTGCTTTTACACATGCAAAGAAGGGTGCCAAAGGAGCACCAATTTACTGTTGTCATACCAACACCAGATACTTATTCAAATATAATGATTTGATGTAGCCCCATAGATTTGTGTCCACTCCTTCGTCCAGAATGCCTACAAAGCTTTGTATGCCACGCCTCGCTGTGAGGAATGCGGCGCGATAATGCACTGCTTTCGTTTCCGTTGATTCCCCGTTTTGTCACTTCCGTTTAATCGCTGGCTTTTCAAATTCCTTAAGCAGTATTTATTCTGCCAAGGCCTTTCAACACCATACCAAATCTTTGTATTTTGATAACATGCATGTTTGAGGCACGAATTTAAATCGAACATCCCTCATAAATGATCAACCCGTTTGGTGTACAGCACATTTAGGCGCACGCACATACTGAGGCAAGATTTTGAGACTTGTACATTTTCACCAAGCAAATACCAGCAAATCAGTCGGTACATCTCGTCCATTCAATAACAAAGTGTAGGTTTGATTTTTCCCACGTTCAACTTTCATATCAAAGAGGTTCACGCCAAATTGCTTATCATGCCTTTGTAACATGGGAATCACTTGTGGTTAAACAGCCATTAGTCGTCCCTCAACGAGCACAGGATCTTAGCGTCACTATTCTCTGTGTTACCAGTTTGGTTACTTAAATTCACTTCAAGGAGAGCAAAGCACGCTCGGACTTTACTAGTACTTGGCTTCAGCATACGCTTGTAGCTTTGCGAAGCGTGACTACTGTCTTGTGTTTTAGTTGCAGTCCTAGATAGCATTCCCGAGATCTGCAAGGAAGGTTTATGCAGTAAAGCATTTTTTATTCTCCTAAACGTATTTTCCGCAAAGAGTTCGTTGTAGTGTAGGTCACGTGTATTTCCGGTACACAGCAAATTGGCCTCACGTTTCAGCACAAGGATAGCCACTCGCGTGACAACCGAAGGAAGTGTAGCATAAATCATTCGGAGCTAGTTAGTTACGCATGATATTCCAACCCTGCCACAGAATCACTTTAAAATGATGAGTTTCAGCAGTACGTCCAAAGAATTTGCAAACATTCGTGTAGAGTGTCTTGTGTGTTCCAGAAGCTGTAATATTCGCAGGAAATACATTTTTTAAGTCATTAATATACAAGTAGCCATGATAGTCATTCACACGGATGTGCCTTTCGGAGGTTGCCAAACAGAGCCTCAAGCCCTTCATATTTCGAGCACGTACTTTCATGCATGGATTCGAAACGGGCAGGAATTATTTTCAGCTTGCTTAGACCAGCATAACTTTTCCTGTGGTTGGAACATGGAAATGAAGAAACAAAATGCTAAGTTAGCGCAAAACTAACAACTCCAATTTCTGAGTGACGCAAAGCATAATTGCGCAGAGAAACAGATCAGCTGGAACAAAGTGTCATTGAGAGTTTGCAAATGGTGACACAGCGATGTTGGGAAATCAGCAAGCGTTGTTGCGCCCGGGAATAACATTTTTCGTTGCGAATTTCAGTCGTTTTACCTCTTCTCTGAACAACCCAAAGCTTAAATATCACTAGTTAAGCAAGTGGTGATTTGCTAACCATTCCCGTAGTTCCCCCGCTGTTAGGTACGAAACGATATATCTGAAGAGAATGCGCCTGGTGCATTAACCATGGTTGTGTCACAATGAGAGATGGTACAATGCTTGTTAAGAAATCCAAGCTTTTAGCAAGTCACGAACGACACAGCTGTCCATAGAAACTTCGAGATTTAGTATTTGCTGATCATTATAGTACTGCAACAACAAGTAATTTACTTTGCTCAAATCAACAACCGCAGTGCCAGGCCAAGCTCGTCGAAACAATAGATTTCACTGGTAGTTCTATGCAGCGAATACGCAGCCCGCACGAAACGCTTCACATGCACTATATGAGCAAGAGTGCTTTCAGCTCGTGTTGTTTAACAACTTGATTGGGTTGTGCTTCCTTGGAGTAGACGTACGATGCCACATCAGTTAAAGAGGTTTTTCTGTTGGCTTTCTTTTGTCGAAGTCGTCTACTGACATATTTTTAAGTTTCTCCGTGGGAATTGCAAAGATTTGCAATAGCAATTAATCAGAATTTTTTAACACAAACCCAGAACTGTTAAATTGCCAGTGTTGACATTTCCCATTATTTTTTCAATATTTGTTACCCTTTTTAAAATCAAATAGATATTAAATTGGTGATTCTATACTTTGCTAAAACTTCAATCGTTCTCCTTGTGAATGGTTCATAATTATCCAGAAGTCCAATACCTTATTATTCCAAGTGCGCTACTGGGCATAGAACGGAACAATTTTGAGCATGTTTTAAACTGTTTCCTGTTAGCATGCTGACTTTTTACATCTTTCCCGCGTCGCTCCCCACAGGCCCATAACCAGTTTGGGACACCAAGGGGGGCCAAGAGTTCTGAGAGGGGCCCAAATTTTGTACACTTATGTCCAATAGATATCATGTCAAACATTTATCTAGGGGGAGCTTCGCCCCCTGATTACGGGCCTGGCTCCCCATCTCAATCCAGTGACTTATTTTGATCTCCATCTCGGATTTCATTTTGCGGTCAGCGCTACAACACGTTGGTACAGAACGGCTTCTTCTGGATATGCTCCGGACTGCAGTTCCAAATTATTTCATGGAAAGTGTCTTTGCATCTTGAGATTCAGCTACTCTTTATTTCGGAGACCCGAAAATCTTTTTGCTATGAATTTGGAACTACAAAGCAATTAAACCCGCCTCTACGTTAGCCATCCATTAGCGACAGATAATTCCACCAGATGGTGAAAGAAACCATAATTTTTTTAAATATCTTTACCCAATCCTGCAATATGATATGAGCGCGTCCAATGCATCACCTCCCATAGTTATATTTACCACCAAGTGCTGGATAGCAGCAGCACACACTGGCGGTTTGTTTGATCGACCATTTTATCAACGTTGCGCGCTGGATTGGTGCTGGTGCAGATGCTAAGGCGACCGGTCGGTTGCCCAACGTTTCCACTGCTTTCCTTGTAATTCCATCGATCGTGGTTTCTTAAGTTTGTCTTCAACTCCAATTCTGCCTGTACTTCGCATCCTAATGCAGGGTGTTATGTAGGACCGAATCGATTAGGAGGCACTAATGCAGGCACTCCTGTAAGGTGGAACTTAGACGCCACTTCCTTTGACAGGGACATGCAGGATTCAATCCGATTCAGTCTCTTGTTTGTTCTTACCTGGCCTCAATTTTACATTACTGCAGCAACGCGGTAACGGAAATGAGGTAGCTCCCCCTGGCGAAGAAAACCACGTGTTTCGCGGTCGAAACGCAGAAAACAACCGGTCGGAATCGCGATGTGTTGCGTAAGCGGTCACGTGGCCATGCGCACGCACAGAAGTTTGCCGATTGTGACTAATGAGATGTGCAACACACACACACACACAGTATTCTGTCGTAATTAGTCTACCGGTGTTGCAATGTAAATCTTCTGAATGGTGTCATCAGAACCTCCTAGTTTCTGCTAAAAATCTTGTCACCAATCTTTAACTTAAAATCTGCTAAAAGTAGAGTAATTCTGGCAAAAAGCATATGTTTGGAGGCGATAAAGTTAAATATCGCGACGTCAGTGTGGAGAAGCTGGGGAGAAAAAGCGGTTGTCTTGGCCACCGCACTTTTCGGCCCACAATTTTCTTTCCGTCGACATTTGTGCAATTTAACTGCAGTTTTTAACAACCCCTTTCAAATGATCGCGAATAAAAATCTGGTCTTTGTAGTTCAAAATTTCTGTTATTTACATTAGGTAGCACACAATGCTGTTTAGCCTTAAGTTAGTGCTTTTTGCTGCTAAGTACAAGCATGCTTTTTACGTTCACAGTGTTTCCCTTAGATTTTACTGTTATTGCAAATTTTGCAGTAGGCTTTCCTTTGAATCAGGTCTTAAATTCTGCTTGTCGCAACCATCCGTCAAACATTTGACATTATTGCTTTTGAGTTTTGGTTCACGATGAAGATTTTTACCAGGCCCTAACCAGCTTGGGACACCAGGGGGACGAAGAGTTTTCTGAGAGGGATGTCCACTTATTTTAATTCATGTCCACATTTTCCATGGGGGACTAGGCCCCCTGCGCACCGCAGTTACGACTTGCAAATATCGTGTGTCGTTGGATGTTTGCTGATGATATTTGTGTGTTCTGTCCAAGTGTACGTTAGTTGCAAAGAATACGAGATGTGTGCCAGGCATATGAAGAATCGCATGGGATTATTGTCAACTGCTGACGTTTTAAGTGCAAAAGGCATTTCCACTCCAGTATTGAAATTGGGTGGTCAGTGCGTAAAATCTGTTGACCAATACAAATATCTGGGGATTTTATTGGATACTGAGCTCTCAGTTGACGAAAATTTCGGAGACAACTGCGATATCAATATTGTGCAGCAAACAAGCTGCGAGCCTAAAACGTACTTTTTCGTTTTTGTACGCCCACGTATGCATCTCAATTATGGTGTAATATCACGAAGTCATGCATGCACAGATTGCGTGTGGCATATAATTTTGGTTGCACAGCTCTATACAACCTGCCCTGGAGACCAAGTGTTAGTAGCCACCAGGTTCACTGTAACATTCCTACCTTTGAGGCTCTGCTACGTAAATACAAGTACCTGTTACTCGAAAGATGCAGAAAACCTTTAACAACGTATGGTTACGTGCTTTGACGCAGTCAGATTGTTTGTACTCGTCACTATTTTTTGGAACACTGTAATCGCATTTTACTCTGTGAACGAGTGATCGAACTTTGCAGTGTCCGTATGATCGATGGCGTGAAGCCACAATGCTTTCGCATTTTACCTAGACTCGACCAATTTAGGAATTTGCGCCCTACTCCGCAGTAGTGCTGTAACAAGTGTTACGTATTAGCTTGTTAAGAATGTGTTTGTAAGCCTATGATTCTGTCTTCAATGCAGTTGCAAAAAGTGTCTTTCCGTAACCCGCCGGCTTCAATGCCTTGTACTACGTTCTGTTTTGTTTGTTTTTATCGATCTGCGTTCTGCAGAGTGTGTGTGTTCATACCATGGACTTCGCGTCTGCTCAAACAAATAACTAAATTAAATAACATATTATACCAATGCGGTCTCGATGCACAGCAAATTATTTAGGCTTTTCCAAGCCTTCTGGCTACTTATGACACAATTAGCTGCTTCAACAGCTTTGCTGGCGTAACTCTAAGTGTTTGAAGGCAACTGGGTGAGCATAGTCCTGGTGAATTTTACAGGTAACAGCAATAAATCCTAGATTTAGCAGCTAATCAGTTAAAAATGTAGCACTGCAGTCTACGCTATTTACAGCATGAGGGGCGGTGTTATATTGTGTATAGCCAGTGCCGGATTAACAATAGTAGCAATTGCTACGGACCCCGCGCTTTCGGGGGCCACGAGGTCGTTTTTGTTAAATGTGTTATCTGTGGATATTAGAATTTTTAATCACGGAAAGGAGGCGCAGCAATACTTTCATGCGTGGGTTGGAAACAGGCAGACACTGTTCTTCAGCTTGCTTGGATGAACATCATTTTTCCTGTGACTTTGAGCTGGTTGCAAAACTGTCAACGATGTTGAGCCTGGGAATAATAAAACATATTAATAAAATTGTCAGTCTTTTTACAGCTATCTGTTCAATAAACATAAGCGAAAAAATAACCCAACCCTCTTCTAACCTTACTCCGAAAAGCAAAAGTGATGATTTCCAAATGCATTCGAGTTCCTCCTCTGCCACGTGCGCAGCAAAACATCAACAGAAATGAAACAAACAGCGCATGATGCAATCAACACACGATAGTCATATAACGATAAAAGTGCATTATTCAGAAAGTTTTAGATGTTGTCTTTCCAATTGTTCGCTGTTTTTTGTTGTTGTGGGTCCTAAATTTCAACGCAACAAGACGAAACACAACATATGTTGGAAACCCATTGCTTCCGTAAATAACGAGATAAACGTAATTTTCTCACCTTGACAATAGCAGAGCTGGTACCACTTATGTCTGTTCGTCAGCAAGTTCGTCCTGAGGGCGTTTGATTGGTGAGATACATGAAAGTCTTGACCTTCGTTCAATTTGAAAACGCCAGCTGCAATAGTATTACATGTTATAAATTGGTTTGTTCTTTTGTGACATTTTTTTTCCCGTTTCACGGGGTGATCTTGTTCTGTTTTTATCTTGTATGCACATCCACGACATCTGGATTCACTTTGAATAAGATGTATGGACTGGCGATGCGTGGTGTTACGTGAAATCGATTTCCTATAAAACGTTTGCGATAGATTCCTTGCCTGTTTCACCTGTGGATTAAAGTTACTTGAAACCGGATTCACTGTCATTTCTTAAACTTTTTTATGAATGTTCGCTAGTGGCGTCCCTAAGGTAGGTGGCCAGTGTACCCCCCCTGTCTCAAACCTCTAGTTACGCCAGACCAGTAGACATCACCAGGGTTGGCAAAGTGAGCGTTTTGCGGACAATTTTCAGATATTTGGCCGCATTTCAGATTGGTTGGCCGTGCGATTTGTTTCGGCCGTTTTCACGGTTGTTTGACCGAAATTTTTTTCTGTTTGACTGTTTTAAAAATATGTCTATGCTAACCTGTCCACGACATCTTTTTTCAAAGTCTCGTCCCTTGTGTGTGCGTTTCACCTTGTATGGTCAAAGCGAAGCAGTGTGAATCTGCGATTGTGCTTGCTGCGTTGTGCAGACCTTGCAGGCCAAACCGTTGTGCGTGTGCGTGTTTATAGGTGTTATATGGCTTGTAATAGACCATAAGGTTGGTATGACTTGTAACAACCCATACGGTTGATATGGCGTGTAACCAAACATAATCTTTATATTGTTAACTGCCTGTGTTACTCGTCAGTGTTTACGTTATTTTATGTTGCCACATGTTTGTTATTCCCAGGTGCAACAACCCTGATTTCTCAACAGGGCTGTGTCCTTTTTTGCAACCTTTCAAAGACACTTTTGTTCCAGATGATATGTTTCGTGGTTCAATCATGCTTTTCGTCATTTACATATTTTAAAAGTTTTTTGTCCTGTGTGTTTGCTTCTCATGAATTGCATGAGTGTCGTATAAAAGAGCTAAATTCCATTTGTTATAATTGACTAGTTTTTTTATAATTTCAATGTGAATATTCTATATAAGAAAATCTTTGTGTTGCTGAAGAGTCGTTGAACTGCATGTTTTTATTTGTGCGTGTTGACAGAAGTTATTGTGCATTTTTTACGCCGACACAAATTACAACATCGTTGTTTAGATCTGAAAAGAATGTGTTCTTGCAACTGGATCCACATTTCGCATGACACCAAATGCAACTTTTAATAAAACATTTGCACAAATTTGTATTGCTTTTAGATACAGCAACCGCGACAGCATACTGACGATGCCAAGAGTTCAATTGAAAAACGCAGTCACGCATCGCACTGTCGTTGCGCCGTCAGCTTTCACAAACTTGACTTTATGCTACAAGCCCAGGATACTGAAGGATAGTACCGCCAAGATGGGACGTTTGTTGCTTAGAGGATGTAAATCGTTAACGAACCAACCTCGAAGCAAACGAGGAATCGAGATGTTGTGGCCATGGTCGCTGAAAACCAGTGGTCAAGGTCTGTTCTCAGGATTATACCGATAGCATTGTATATCTAGACTACCACTCCCACAACAACCACTATTAACGTTTTCAGCAGGAATGGCATAATTTTCCTTGGCGTGGCCTGATTCACAAAAGCTTCGCGTTTGATGCAAAATGAGAAATTATCCGACTGGGCTCTGCTTTTTTTGCTTTGCATTCCACACCTTTTATTTAGCACTACATCCTTGGACAACAGTGTTTAATATATGCAACATATCGTTGTATAAAGAGAAGCAAGTAGTAACATGCAATTTTAAGTTCAGGCAGAAAGTGGTGTATGAAGTTCAAAGATTGCCTCTTTGGCAAACCCAGATATTTTCGGCCAAGAAATTTCCCGTACCCCAAACATTGTGCCCCTACGCTTGACTACGAAAATTATCACAATTAAAACATTGTATTTGCGGCCATAACTTTTTGAAAAACAGCAATTTTGGCAAACTTTTTATCATGATTTTGGCCATAAACTAGAGTCTCTGGCAACCCTGGTTCTCATTACA
>Ga0210059_1012330_pt1 | contig 12933 bp, 5 predicted proteins | sample Ectturendosymbi2_FD_188042 | JGI IMG/M metagenome (GOLD analysis project Ga0210059, IMG submission 188042) | Ecteinascidia turbinata endosymbiont from Florida, USA - Sample 2 (SPAdes) (version 2) | ecosystem: Host-associated > Tunicates > Ascidians > Unclassified | place: Key West, Florida...
TCAAGAAGCGAATCTTCCATACTGCTTGATACGTAAGAAGTTGCTTGTTGACACTGCAAAGTGCGGATGAATAAACTGTCCTCGCACAGTATTTTCTAAAAGTAAATGTAGCACCCAGGAGGAGATCCTGATTTCTACTAAGATAAAGTTCGATATAGCCTGGTACTCAAAAAGTCCTGTCTCCAAAAACTTGCGACCAGTCCCAGATAGCTGTTGTATTACCTTGCAGCGATATGTTCACGGATAGATGCCGATAAAGCACGGCCAGTCGATATACAACTAGTCACAGATTTAAGGAAAACAAGCTTTTAGAAAAATGTCCGTACCTGGACCAAGCAGTTATGAATAAATTCCTGGCCAAAACAAATTCGATCAGAAACAACGCAATATTACAAGCCAAAAGAAATTCGACTGCACGGCAACGCGCATCACATTTCGAAAGCAAAGACACGCGGCGAGCTGCTACCAACAGTTTTCTTCGGCTCGCAGGCGCTGCACTAATCAACGCGTGAGGAATGCGCGAAACTCGGCCGGAGGAATTGCTTGGACGTAACAATGACACTCACACTGCACAAAGAGCCAGGTTCACTGTTCTGGTGTCATGCAGCTTGCAGTTCACTAATGTCCCCTCCTTTGCCTGCTGAGACAGGCTGCGAAACTAGTGAGCGGATTGTTCTACTGTTGGTCTTTATTACGAAACAATAACATGGCAAGGAATATTTAAGGTTCACTTCAAGTTACGGTAGTAGGCATTTTGCCGCACGTGACTGTCGAACAGGGTTGTCAGACTGGCCGTTTGGCGGCCAAATTTCATAAATTTGTAAAAATGCTTACGCATAACAGTGGCTGTTGGGGGCCCTTTGAAAGCAGAGTAGGCTACTAAATTACGACGTGCTTTGTTGTAATTAAATACACCATTGGCTGTGACCTGCTGATGTTTGAGACGTGTGCGTGTCGTTATCTGTTCTACCGTATTTACTAATACAAGCCATCGCCACAATCAACATGGTGGCAGCGGTGGTGAAAATATGTCCAGTTGCCGTGACGGCTACAGTTGAGCCACTTAGTCTAAATTGGTTTGCTCGGCTGTACAAAGCCGCTGATTGTTGCTAGTATCGTATGGTATGGTTTATTCATGCATTTGCATCGCCTTGAACTACTGAGGCAAGCACAAGAGAAAGATGGTAATTCGGGGCATTAAACTAACAATAAAAATCACCCGACGAGATCACTCCACTGATACTAGGTTGCACTATTATTACATATATATGGATAAGTGCGTTTTGATCATTTGCTAGTGATGACCATCACAGAGATGAGCTGCTTATTGGCGCCGTCTACCGGTGACCACGTTTTTACATGTAGCGCCATCTCCAGCCCTCCACAGTCCAGTTGCTGACAGCGTCGAGCCCTGCGTCATGGCGGACTTCGGGTTTCGTCCTCCACCGCGACTGGATGTTAACGATCCGCGTTTAGCACATGCTTTCACAAAGTGGAAAAACTGAATGTATGACTATATCTCTTAGCTAGTGGAGCTTCTGATAAATCTGCTGAGGTCCAGTGTGCAATTATCCTTCACGCTGCAGGCCAGTGGCGTGCAGAGGGGGGACGAACGGGGCGATGTCCCCCGGCATCCAAGGCAGGGGGCATCCAAAGAGTGAAATTACAAAAATTAAAATGCTGTAACTAGATGATTTTTCCTATTGTAAGTCTACTAATTGTGGCGGCCTGGAGATGGCACCACATGTAAATAAATGGTCACCGCTAGATGGTACCCATAAGTTACAAGTCACTGTGATAGTCACCACAAGTGAATTATCGTAGTTCACTTATCCCTATATAATGATAGTGAAACCTAGTAGCAGTAGAGTGAACTCGTCGAGGGAACTCTATTGCTGCCGGTTGCTTTCTTGTTAGTTAATGCCCGAATTATTGACTTTCTCTTGTGCTTGCCTCAGTAGTTCAAGGCGATGCAGTCAAATGCAACATAATACATACTGAATGGATTTACTTTATCGAAACTTTGTTTTGCTGTCAACACTAATTTTCACATATTCAAATGCCAGTAATTCTCAGCTTCTTCGTTATAATGGTCTTTTGCTCTAGGTGCTCGGCGCACACCCAATCAAACTGATAATAACGTCTGTTGTTCCAGATCAAGCTATTAAGGGAAAATCACAACAGGATTGAAAGATTGTCAGGGTTGAGAAAAACCCGTTTTTTTCAAAAAATTCCAACCCTCCTGTTTTTTGAAAAGAAACAGGTTTTTGTTCTTTTTTCAAAAGAATTTTTTCTTTTTTTTCTTTTAAAAAACTCCATTCTGAATTGTTTTTATTGCATTATGCAATATCACCATTTGCAGAATCACACAATAACAAATTGTTATAGCTCTTATGGCGTTCTAATTTGAGGGTAAAGAAATGTACCCCATCTCTCTTTGTTTTCGCAAAGTATTGTTGGCAAATTCACTTCAAAGTAGTAAAGCTTAGCAAGAATGCGCACAGCAAACAGAGAAAATCTACTCCCACATAAACTCTGCGGTTTCACGTCAAGTTTATGTACATGCCCATCTAGTTCAGCATCTACAGTATATAGTGTATTTTTTCAACATGTGGTTTGGTATGGTCCAACATCAGAAACAGCTTGGATGCAGAGAAGGCAGAAAAAATTATTAAAATATACCGAATTTACAGAGCTGAAGAAGATAACCAGTAGAATTTACTCAAACTGTTCGAATTATTGTTCTCTTTTTTTCAAGTCCTTCAAATTTCGTTGCTGTTCATTTTATTTCATTCAAAAAAATTTGCAGTTAACTGTATAAGTGTGCTGCTTTTTTTTACTTCTTTGTACACTTTCAAAGGAAAAGTAAAGAGTAGGATTTTGGTGGGTTTTACTGGTAATTGTACATATAACAACAACATCCTAAAAAACGAAAATTTTCTTGCGTACTTAATGCGCATACTCAATTCTTGTGCAATTTACAAGTTCCAAACTGTCAACCCTGGGTGTCCGTCATCCCAGCCGCATACCTTCTGATCGACTGCCATTCGACGAGACATTCGCACAGCCTTGTGTTTTTGCAGTTATGAACGGCTGTGTCTTAGGATACCGTTGATAATTTATGTTCATTACAGTGACAAATTGTAGCCTACAACAGCGAGTAAAGAGAGTGCGTGTAGATTAATATGCACAGGGACGCCGGAAGATGGAGGCATGGCGGGGTCACTCATCCCTCTATCCTTTCAAAAGGGGAGCAACGGGGGCGGAGGTGCCTTTTCATCATAGGTTCAGGAGCAGGGAAATTTTTGGTGTGGCGAAGGATTTTTGCCCGAATCTCCCCAAACTTTCACGAAAAGTTTTTTGTGCAACTTTTACCTACAAATTCTCTCCCACGAAGATCATGAAGACCTTTCTTGTTGTGACCTCCAAAAAAGGTCTTCATGTGATTTTCTGCAAACCTTGGGCGCCATGTTTTGAAGTCAAGCAAGGTTGGGCGCCATTTTCACGCGGATTTTCAGGGATATTTCCCAGATTTTCAGCAAATCAAAACTTTTGGGGGTGCGCTTGACCCCCACCTCCAACAAGCACCACTGTTTTTCATAACAGTATCATAGGTAATTTCGTAGTTTATCAAGATCGAATTGAAACATAGTCATTGCAGTTTTTCGAGCACCCAAAAAATTCAGAATGATTTTATATAATTTATGTTATTATTTTTGAGGTCAACATTGTTGATGAACAGAAACAATCATTGGTAACCATTTTTTTGTTTTTCATAACTTTCCATTGTCCTAAAATGTTTTACTGCCCCCCCTGCCCTACCGCTGCTCCGGCGCCGCTAAATTATGCATGTTGTGTCAACAAACTTCGCCAAAACGTTGGTTGCAAACCTGAATATGACGTCACAAACAGCGTATATCCAGTAACAATGACCACCATACACCACTGCTCAATACTAGAATTTGGTAGGGGGTCATCCAATCAAGCAATCGCCCCGGGCATCACCAGACCTCTGCAGGCCCGGATTTCATTCAGAAAGAACTATTTCAGTACGCGAATGATGCTGACAGGAAAACCCCCTGAAACTACTGGAGAAACTTGAGGAATATTGCAATGAAAACCAGAATCAGGAAGCTTTCCGTTTCTGGAACACAAAGGTGTGTGAACCATTTGATGCATTCCTCAGTGAGCTTATTAGTTACCAACCAAGCGGTATCATGTGGATTGGGATTACAAAGCGAGCGTATGATCCACGACAAAAATTGTTTTCAGCGTTGAGCAAAATTTACAGCACATTTTGTTACGTGAATCAAATCTCACTCTAGCAAAGACTATTGACATTTGTCAAACATGAAATTTCTGGCAAAAATGAGCTGCAATAAGCTTCAGAACAGCACTGGGTGCAAACACTCTCTGACCAAACCCGTAAACATGGACATGAAAAGTTCCACGTCGACTGCCCAATCACAAATGTCAGTTCTGTGGTAAAAACCACCAAGGCAAAACTTTCTGCCCAGCTTATGGTCGGGTTTGTGCCAACTGCAAAGCACGAAATCAGTTGGTGCACCCACTGACCACCGCCCCAACAGAGCCCAGCTAATCTACTGCGGACAATGTTTATCTACAGTCCTACACAACGTTGGACGTGGTCACGAAAGTCAGAGAACTGCTCTCATGAAGGTGAATGACTGCGACATTTGTTTTCAACTTGATACTGGCGCTGGTGTCAATATTATCACCAGTAACTTTGTTAGAAAAGAACAAGTCATCCCAACTGAAATTACACTTAAGATGTGGAATGGCTCAAAGAGCCAACCACTTGGTGAAGCCACTTTGGATGTATGCCGCCTGAAACACAATAGTGTACACCGTATTAAATTCATTGTCGTCCAACGTGATTTCTCATGTTTTGCTTGGTTGGGCGAGTTTGATTGATATTATTTTAATTCATGTAAATGATAACCGCGTTATTGCATGTGTTCCTAATTCGAGTAACTTAGGCAAGCGACAGATTGCATGTGAATAAAATGCCGTTTTAACTTCGAGCAACCGGAAATATTGGGAACCATCGTCGGTCAAAAGAAATTTCTACTCGAGTCTCTTCTAATAGAGGGACACCAGCCAGATCTCAACATCGATGGTTCACCTCTCCCTTACTGCTTTTTAATACATAGTGGTCTCTATGACGCAATACAATACGAATACCTTCAAACTGCATCCTTAATTTTTCTTTCTGTTACATTTTAATTTACATTCCTCATGATGGCTTACGACTAAGCTGAAACGTTGAATAAAATAATGTATTAGATATTTATGGCTACATGTCCGCAATAAGAATCTAGAGCAACTCTGTGCATTGCTTACCAAAAAAACATCAAATTACATGTATTTATTCACGAGGCCAAAAACACGCAAAACCAACACAACCTTAACTTTCGCACAAGCACGGGACAAATTAGCAATGTACCTAACGTGGTTTCGAAACAGAAACGATATGTCAAAGTCTTAGTGTGCGCATGCCAGAACCGCGTGGACTTTTCTCTGTGCTACGGGCAGGGGCGTAACGTGGGGGGCACAATTCCCGGGGCCCCGAATGACTGTGAGGTGCGCCGAAAAGTCCTAACAATGTCACAAGTACTTTCTTCAATACACTACATTTACTTTCGAAATATCTTAGGTTCGAACGACGTTAGATGGCGCCAGGGGCAAGAAGCAATTTAGGGGGTGCCTAACTTGCTTCTTGCCCCGGGCGCCATCTAACCTTGTTACGCCCCTGGCTACGGGACCTGTTCAGCTGATCACAGTCCAGAACCTTGTTACATATACAGGGAATCCCGGTCAGTTTATCGAGTTGCAAACCATGCAACCAACTCCGCACGTGAAAGACACAAGGTACACAAATAACTGTATGCCGTGTAACAAATGCACGGTCATTTCCGCGCTCAACTTCGCCATTCCTGCGCGACCTGGCGAACCTTTGTTTCAGGAAATACCTGAAGAATAACGCGCGACTTGTAATCTCCACGAACACTTTTGGACAGTTCACTTTCAGACTGCAGTGAAAATGAAGAAATGTCACGTTTTTAAACCACGCCAACGCAGCGAACGGACGGAGACACGGTCGTTCGTTACGAGCGTTGTTCCGCTCGCGGGTCGGCTTGCATTCTCGGAGCGAGCGAATTGCACAACTTGACGGATCGATGGATGAGCGACGAGAGGATGCCGGGACAATTGGGATTGCGCGCCATATTCTCTAGCGCCAATCTCAGCTCGTAGAACACCAGCCTACAACACAGGCGCGTGCACGAATAAGATCGACGCTTGCAGGGTTAGCGGAATGAAGTAGTACAAGCACCGACAAAACGTTTCGCTTGATCGTCGGTCCTTGTGGACTATTTCATTCCGCTGAAAATCCATTGCTCGTGCAGCGAAAGCCCTTTGTGCAACATACCAAAAACATTGGGATCGTACCATTCTGAAGACGAATTATCACGTAGGGGAGGCTGAATCGGTATTGAAACTATCAGCGTAGTAAAGTAAGTTTACGTCAGTTATCCCCAGGGGTGTAGTGGGGTGGGAACGGCGTTCACATACCTTTTTTGGTGTGGGTGTGGTAACGCGTTCCCATACCTTTTTGCACTTGTGGGATCTAAACGATTACATAAAAACATGGTTGCGATCTATCTCACAGATGTGCTAGCGACACGCAGATTCGCATTGCTAATCAAAAGTCTACAGTGAAACAGGAAGATCCAATGCATTCTTGTAGGCAACTGCGTTCCCACACCTCTTTTTTAAGCACTACACCCCTGGTTATCCCTTAACAGAGTGCTGGCTCCGTAGCAGCAATGTGGCGAATAGTGTTACTTTTTAAATAACATACATAGCAGAAATTGCTCATAAACAGCAATTCCACGCTATAAACACTGAATGCGAAATTTTGTGGTGATTTTTTCAGCGGCATGACACTTCTTAAAGTACAGTACTATGACTGTGCTATGCGTTAGCTAAGTAATGACCAAAATGTCTGAAAAAATAAGATAAATACCTGCAGTACGGATTTCTTCGAGATAGGTAGCGGTACTGAAGAAACTTGTAGTACAAGAACGGTGCGAATAAATTTGCTCGTCCTCTGTCCGTCGCAACAAAACACAACAAAGAAATCGTGAACAAAACACTCGCAGTGAACATTCACAGGAGAAATAAGAAAATACCGCTGGAGAAAAAACAGCAACAAATGAGTAAATCGCAACTAAGCCAAAGTGCACAACATGACGCAAATGCATTTACATAAAAAAAAGTACCTATCAATTTCCGATTTCGCATAGGCCCGGAAATCGGCTAAACATACAGATTCAACGTGGAGAAGCGGCACTTACGAAAAAACCATCATTACTGTCGTTGGCATGATCAAGACTTCATTGAGAGCAACGAATCTGAAAATCTGCGTCTGATGCTTAGCGACGTGGTTGATCAACTTGCGCATAACTGGGTATGAATTTGCTCCATGCATATCAATCATTTGCCGAGTAAAATTGCTCGCGTGAAGTAAAGCGAACACAGTCACTGGCATCAATGCAACTGGGGAAACAAAAAACAACTGCTGCGTGTTTTTTAATGAAACGATTTTTAAAACAGGAAGGCACGTTTTTTTCTTTTGGTAAGCGCACAACTAAATTAATGCCGGTTCCAGGTAAAATATTTCGCACCCACGTTTCTTTGAAAAATACGTGAAAAGCAGCAAAGCCACGCGAACCTTCAACCTTTCTTCTAAAACTGAAAGCACCCAATAACGTTGGGTACTTGATCGGTATCAGTGCATGCACCCACCTTTCGGAAGTTTCGCATTGGAAAGCAATGGGGTTACATGAAATCCACGAGTCCCGGTGGGGCCGCAACCAGGGTGGGCAACCGCGCAATTGCCCCACATGACATTTTCAAAAACACGTTTGGCTGTTGGGTACAAAAGTTACAATGATTTTGCTCCCCCCCAAAAAAATACCAGTTGGTTGCAGACCTGAATCCCGGCAACAAAATGACATAACTTCCATGCCATTTCCTAAATGGATTACTGCTTATAATATATAATATTCGGTTTCTTGACAATAGCCTATGTTAAATGATATACGAGACAACGCTAGATCTTATAGCTACATAGCAAATACCACACCCAACTCAACCAACATGAACGTGGGCAATGAGAGGCAGTCAGATACAACAAAACTAGCAGTGCCGATATTTGCATCGTGCGCCAGTAAACTACGTTACAGGTCAGGTGGTGAAAACCTTAAGCATTCTTTTTTCAACTCTTGTTTCAAATGACAACCTAATTAAAAAAATTAGTTGAGACGCGCAATGCAAATGCCTCAGCAAATAAACATGCAGGCCGGTGCATTATATTAGGTAACCAAGTGAAAAACCTATGGTGTGTAAGCCGAACACACCATAGGTTTTTCACTTACTAACCTAATATAATTTGAGATCAGCCATTTCAGACTCTTGCAAGGGCGAAGTTGAGATCAGCCATTTCAGACTCTTGCAAGTTGGTCCCACAAACGAACAACTGTCACTGAACGACTCTGATCACACACCAAAAACATGTTTTGCTGAAGACAGCGTAAATCTTCAAAACGGGAGAACATCCCGTTGCCCACAAAGGCTGGCGTTAAGACAAAAAAAATACTAAAAAGAACCAATTGACATCAGCCATTTCAGCAACTTGCACTAACTTGTAAAGTACACACGCATGATAGTGATCAGAAAGATAAAAAAATATTAACTATCATTTACTTGTAATAGGATGGCAAGTAAGGAAGATAACTGAAAAGATTAAATAATGACAACTGTCTTCAAGCAGAAGCATAGCAAAATGAAGGCGAGAGAGACGAAACTCAGGTACTCGCTGGTGAAGCCTTAGCGCACAAACAACTCCATTTGCAAGCATCGCTCGTTGGAAATACTGCTTCATGTCGAATGCACTGCAACATAAACAGCATTAGCTTCTACCAGGGAAATGGAAAAATAAGTTAAAAACCATGTGAGTTAACTAATTTTGAAAAATTATCCGCTATCAAAAGCAACATAGAGTCAATAACTTTCTTGTGCCGAGTTTCGTGTTGACAAAGCTTCTACACATCATTATAATATAATCTTTACATAGATGATACCATTGTTTCGGTAGTCCCTGCAGCTAATTGCACATATGAATAACTGAGGGCTTGCCCCAGCCAGGGTTCAAATTTTCAACTGTGCTGCCACAATGAAAAAGTGTTCTGACACACATTTACCCTTAATGATTGCCAACTTTAGGGAGAAATCTTACATTGAACTATGTTTCCTTGATGAAGCTGCAGTAACCACCCAATAGCAACTGTAAACAGCATGATGAAGTCATTCTTAAATTGCACAAAAAATTCATACCTACAGAAGAACATGAACTGGATACTCAGGAAAACAATGTACCATCTCATAATCCACATAGCAGTCCCAATTTTTCGAGCAATCATGAAATTCTAAACAGGGTTATAAAATAGTTATGGTTCAAACCTATTAATTATGATCATTTTTCTGTAGCATATATAGTCACAACTTATGAACTACCAACTTCTTCAAAACTGACTGTCACCAGCATGGAAACTTCCTGCAACATGACAGTGTAAATACCAGCAGTAATTTTCACTCCATGCTTGATGTTAGAAGTTTGATATATTGATGAGCCTGCCAAACAACTATGGTTAAACAACAAACTCTAATGATTAGCTACACATTGCTCTCTGCTATAAGATTCAACTCCAAAAATAACCTTGCAACTTTTCGTGGCAATTAGCTTACATGATCATAAATTCTTAATAAAAATCCTACAAATTTAATCAATGGTAAAAAAACCTGCTGGTTTAAGTGCAAAATACTAAGTGTTTATATCTTAAGCACTTGTGGTCTAGAAACAATATGTAGAAGCAACTTCAAATATCTAAATTTCTGTGCTCCAAAACAATATAGAAAAAACTACACCTAATTCTCAATATTATTAGCCTAGAGTCCTTTTTGCAATGGAGTTTTTAAAGTAAACTGCAGAATAAAATCATGACGGTTGCAAACATTTTGTTACTTGCAAGCATCATCAATGCAATGTTGTTAAAAGACATGGTCCAATGGTTGGTTATAAATTTAAGCAAAAGTACCACAGAACTGACCATTTCTGCTGCTTTGTTTTCTTTCATTTACTACTATTACTGCACCATTTAAATGAAACACCACACATGATTCACCCTACAAAAGTTTTTTCTTGGGTTGATTGATCAATGACATCCCAAAACCAATACCTTTTGATGGTGAAACAAACTATTCAGGGCCCAAACAAAAAGAATGAAATAGCCCAAAACATTCAGGAAGACGATTTTCTTGCTTGCAAACATTAAGGTGGTTTACTGTTAGACAACAACAAGATTATGATTAAGTGTCTTTAATATTTAACTCAACACACAATTCAAAGTAGTGGTTTTCCAATTTTTTGACTGCTATAAGACCTGAGTGATTGATGTTCAATTCATCCCTAGTAAAACTATTATACTACAATCAAACAATTTAAAGAAACTAGCTATTTTTTAGCTAACATGTTGCTTTGCCATACAGTTCTGGTAAGGATAAGAAAAAACATAAGTAAAAAGGAAACATTAGCATAAGGGTTTCAACACAGTTGATCCTCATGCTTTCAGGTTATTTGCTTAATTTGCTTTTTTTCCAATCAATAACAAAAACTAACACACCTTTATAGACCCAACATCTCTTGCCTCTTGTTCAGCAGCAGCTTCTTCTCGTTCTGAATTTGATTCAGGCATATTTTCTAAGCAGTAATCAAAAGACACCTCAGCCAAGATCCACCTTCAACCTTACTGAATGTCAATGCAAAAATAATTTATAGCAAACCAAAATAACTGGAGATTGCAAGGAAAACATGAAAAAGCTATACTGTAGCTGTTCAGAACATGTTAAGTATTGTGCATACAGTTTTAGTGTACTGTGACAGTAATTTGATAAAACAAACAATACACTGTCAGAACACCACAACCTAGTCTAGCTTACTGCAACCTTCAGCAGTGCAATCAAAATCAGCTACAATAAAGTGGGCATACCCAGCACAAGTTAAAGAGCATAAACAATGTTTTAGTAGGAATTTTGTCACTGAGGTGTCATAGTACACAGTAATTTCAAGAGAAATATACTTAGACGAGGGGTATGATGGAGAAAAATCTTTTGGAGTTTCGTGGTCCAGTCCCTCCATATGAAGGTCATGCAGAATGTCAGTGTTACCTTGTTAGCGCTACGTGTGTGTTTGAGCTGTACTTCATTTTGTATGGGTGTGAAAACAATAACCACTCCTGATGACAGGAAAGGGGCATTTGGGTGGCAAAACCTTGCACACAGAAAAAAACATGTTCAGGTCAGCAACAGAAGTTACCACAAACTCCTTTCATGTGGAAGGATCATATTATTTAGTAGACTAAAGCAGGGTCTCCAAATTATGGCCTGCAGGTCAGATTTGGCCCACAAAGCTTTTTGTCAATGATGAAAAAATGATGCATTAAAGAAAATTTGTTGACTTGGTAGAATGTAACCATCACTGCAAAAGATGTCTTCCTAGCTGTTAAAACACTGAAGGCTGCAGGTTATGATGAAACCCGATGTGAAACGCTTGAAACCATGAACAGAGGAAATCTTGGGCTAACTTGTGTGTTTCAAGTGGACTGGTGTTCTACGTAGGCACCAAAAGATAGGCAAAATCATGTATTCATCCCCATATGCAAGAAGGGAGACAGAATGGAATGCACTAACTACCAGTGGATTTTCTCTCCTTAGCCTTCCTAAAATAGCACATGCCAATCCCTTGAAACAAGATGTTGCAAGTTAATTGAGCCTAAACTGGAGGATACCCAATGTAGTTTTTTCATTCTGTCTGTAGCACTATAGACCAAATTTTTATTCAACAAATTTGAGAAAAGTTGGAGTATGTCAAGGATGTCTATGCTTGTGTTGCTGACCTTGAAGAAACATGCAACTGGGTCCCTCGAAAAAGCTTTGTGGGAGTGTTGTTGGCCACATGTCACTGGCCATCAAGTCATTGTATTCCTGATGAAAAATTTTTGCACATGACAGTGCTGGTAAACCACAGTAGTTCACTGTAAGTGTTGGACTTCAACAGTGGTGTGTACTGTCCCCACTTCTCTTCATAGTCTATGTAAACTGAACAAACATACATAGTCAAGTCAAAGAAGGTGTCACTGAATGGTGCAAACTGCAGGATTAACATTTTCATTAATATGTGGTTTGCCCAGAAAAATGTACGCTGGTGACTAGGCAACATCCTGCGATCATGAAAATTCAGCCACAATCATGACAAATTTGTCATAATCTGCTTCTTTTCTCTCTACCATCTACATCAGGGATGTACAACCTTTTGCTATTGCTGGCCACATTACTTTTATTTATATCAAGTACAGCCACCAATGAGTTGAAGTTATATTTATGAGATACTGCCAGTGCCAAGTGCCAACCAACACAGAACACATTCAAACATAAATTGCTTATTCATTCTATAACTCTTTGTGACATCACCATCCAGATTGTTACGCATCGTGTCGACTGATTTCTTGCCTTGCGTTTGGTTTGCCTCAATACACCCCAGCACGGCCGCCAAATCTTATATTTTAAATAATATACATGTGGACGGCTGCAAATTTCATTGTCGAAGGACGCAGGTTGAACTATTTTACCTAGACTAGACCAAGTTAGTAATTAGCGCCCTACTCAGCAGTAGTGCTGTAACAAGTGTTACGTTTTAGCTAACAATAGTGTTAAGAATGTGTCAGTAACCCTATGGTTCTGTCTTCAATGCAGTTGCAAAAAGTGTCTGTAACCCTGTGATATCGCCGGCTT
>Ga0210059_1012332_pt1 | contig 12929 bp, 7 predicted proteins | sample Ectturendosymbi2_FD_188042 | JGI IMG/M metagenome (GOLD analysis project Ga0210059, IMG submission 188042) | Ecteinascidia turbinata endosymbiont from Florida, USA - Sample 2 (SPAdes) (version 2) | ecosystem: Host-associated > Tunicates > Ascidians > Unclassified | place: Key West, Florida...
AATTGTTACGAATAAAGTGAACTACACGTAACACAAGCATGAAAATACGTAGTCGACGGGAGGTTTGCAAAAAGTGGTGAGATGGTTCTTGGATACAGGCGATAACCCAGATTCCCACCAAAATGTAATTATTTCTTTTTGGTCCATTTGCAGTGTTCCTTGAAATTTTCATGCAAAATCATTCTGTGGTTTTTGCGTTAAGTTGACATCAAACAAGCAAAAAATGTACGAAAACATACACAAACTCCTTTGCATAAGTAATGACGGTTTTGTAACATAGCAAATTCAAGGGGTGGGTTTTAACCCCAAAACCCCCCCTTGCGTACGCCCTTGCTGGCTCTTATGACCAAAAGTCTTCATCAGGAATCTTTGAGCAGCTACAGTACCACGCAGGGCATACTATGGTATGGAATGGTATGGAATGAAATATGGAATGGAAGGAAAAAATCGGTATGAAATATAGAATGGCTCAAGTATGGAATGGAAGATTTGATGTATGGAATGGAACAAATCTTCCATATTCCATACAAATTCCATTCTTGCACATTTTGACATGGACATGGTGTTGCTGAAGTGCGGTTTATCTTTCAGTTGAACAGCCAAACAGAGTCTGAGTTCGACTAGAACATTAATTCGTAAACTGAGACCGTTCTTTGTAATCTCCGTCACAACCAGTAACGTCGACGCGAAAAGGATGCAACTTATTCTGATTCTGTTCTCATGAGTACAGGGGACATTGTCGCCAGACTTCTGCATGTTTACTTCGGTGCTGCCAGCCTTCCATTGTGTAAGACGAGATAGCTACCTCGCTAGCATTGCCAGCAATGTCGCATTGCAATCGAATACTTGACTTGGCATCCTGTGACAATATAATGTACATTATTTTGAAGTGGAATAACTGAAAGAGAAACTATCATTGCTCTTTGTAAGCGAGCCATAAAGGCGTGCACGCTGGCCGTGGTAACTAGTAGACTAGTGTTGTTTCAGATACTTTGTGTAATGTTAGGCAGATATTCCTTCAGATCTGTTTCGTCACGTTTCTGTAAGTTGCAGTTTGTCATACTCAGATGTGTCACGTGGAAGTCACGTATTTTAGGACAATTCCGCGAGAGCACTGGATAATTTGGTAGGAATATGTCCAAGGCACGCCCAAGTTAACAATTAAGAAACTTAGACCCACCTGGTATCGTTCGACTTTATGCTCAGTTTAACATCAAAGGCTTTTGTATTCACTCATGGTTTTATTAATATAACTTTAAGCACTGCGCTATTAATCTTCAATATGTTGACAGAGTAACAACAGGGGTTAATACGAGTCCAATTCTTTCATGGAGGAAGAGAGTAAGCCAGTGTTACCAAAAAGTCCTGGTCCAGTCTATCAAACTACCTGTAGACTAGATGCTACTCCGAGAGTGTCCAGAGGAAGACTGACTGTCTGATTCAAATCGCTCTGGTTTTGTTAACCCGTCGGGGATTCCCAGTTAATTAGGAATTCTGGTTCTTCTCGATTCTCATTGGTGGATAATCGACCTTTGCGTTTCGTCGGCGTCCAAAATAGTGTATTCTAATCTTTTCACATGTGACACTAATTTTATTCGCTTGAATTGGTGATATCACGTCTCTATCAAAGTTACTATAACGACTTTATAGTAACTTTGGTCTCTATAAGCCTTGAGCGCCGTTAGTGTTCGTTTTTATCCGTTTGGATCGGAAATATTATAGATAATTTCGTATGGCATGTTACCGTGAATGGTTTCTATAATGTTGTGGGTTACTATCTTCCTAGGTGTGACTTGCGATTACATGTGGAGTATAAATATACAATAAGTACACAATACAATGTCCTTGTAAACTAAGTGATTTAGTTGTTACTTTGTTTCAACTTCATTCTCCTGGAATTCAGTCCATTCGGTGATGCGACTTTTAACATTCTAATGCTTCTTCTTTGTCTTTTCTATTCAGTGAGATTATTGACAGACTCCCAAGTTGCTTTCTGAACTTGCTTTTGAGGTCTTCCTTCGTTTGTATTTCAGGATCACAAGACGTTTCATGTTGAGGATGCAACGCGAACTCAACAGATGATTAAAGCTAATTCTATTGCAACTGTCAATACCGTATGCTAAGTAGGTTAAGTAACTTACGTCAGCTTTGAGCAGTGATGTAGTCGAGACCGTAACCTCCGAGACCGAGACTTTTCCATAAAAGCCGAGACCGAAACCTGGAAGTTTGAGACCGAGACTCGAGACCTCACATTTTTCTGATGGTAATTAAAGCTAACTCCTTGAAAAATGCTGCAGAAAAATATTTGGAATGTTGCCAAATACCAAGATAAAGGTGTTTGTCGTTGCCAGACTAATAATCATTTACCTACTTCAAACTCATACTACACAACATTTCACTCACAAAAATATATAGTTCTGTGTTGGTAAAGGCTTGCTCGGGTCTCTAAATGATACTAACACCGTCAGTACCTTAGCCCAAACTGAAAAAAAAATTTCATCACTGTTGCTGAGGCTTATTGAAACATTTTAGGAGCACGGTCGGCGTCGCGTTTTTGAATAAGTCAGCAATTATTCTGAAGCTCAGCTGAACCAAAAATGCTAACTTGTTGGATGGTAAATACACTTTATTATTTCAAAAGCAATACGTAATTGCCGCCCAAAAACGCAATGGGTATCCAAAGCATAAACACCCAAAGGTAACAAATGAAGAAATTTGGCTAAAACCCGTTGTTCGCAGTCGAATGAACATCAAAACCATGTTCTGGTCGAAGCTTGAAGTGTTACATGCAACAGAAACAAAAAACGTTGACATGGAAAGGTGTTTTTTTTCAATAATATTTTACACTTTTCTATCACGTAAAGTAGGCTACCTATGGCGAAATAGAACAACGGATTTAACTTACAACTTAGAAGCAAAGCAAATGTTGCTCAATACTGGTGGTGCTCCATGCGATATTGTCGCAAATTTAGGAACCACGGCCTAATAGGTCATATAACTGGCACAGTAGTCAGTAAGAATTATTGTGAAGTATGTTCTTGCTCTGCCATAGTTTAGCCTACGCGTTGCACCTGTTTTTCACATGAAACATGCAAAGTCGAAACATTTCAAAAGATGCACCCAAAATCGTAAACATATTAAACAAATTCCAAGACAAAGTTTGCAACTAAAAAGATTATTTATTTTTGCAATTCTTGCCTGTGAAAATGAAATCCAACGCACTTTAGGCAACAAGCATTAGCAAGAAAAGTGAATATATGCTTTGCCTTGGATTAGCCTACGTACTGCACTCCTGACTTTTTGTTCACATGAAACGTGCAAAGTTGAAATACAATATTCGAAAAGAGCGACCCAGATTCGCAAAAAATTGTGTGAATGTAAAACATTTTGTTTGTGTGATTCCGGGTAGTTTGCACAACAAATCCAAGGTTTTAGCAGACAAAGATCAGCAGGAAATATCGACAAACTTGTTGCGTTAGCACACACCTTACGCAACGTTTACGAGCGTCATGAAAACTAGAAACATTTGCAAAATAGTCAATGAAATGTGCGCAATTGAAAAATATTGCTTCTTTTTGCATTTATTGGTCCCTGCTCTTGAATTACAGCATACATTGGCGTTATCACTTAGGAAAATGGTTACATGAGCACTGCTGTGCGATAGCCTGCGCGTCTTCATATAAAGCATGCAAAGTTGAAATTCAGTATTTGAAAAAATCCCAACAGACTTGTACAAAAAATGTGTGAAGATAAAAAGCATTTAAATTTTCGATTGTCATGTGTTTTGAACTTGACGTTTGGAGACAAGAAACGCGAAGCCTTCTTTGCAGTAGATTAGCCTGCGTGGCTGGAATCAGAGCTGTTGCTTCTGCGTGGTCTCACATCTCGGATTTTTTTATTCAGGACCTTATTTCTTGATTTGTGGGCGCTTTCTGAAAAGCTTAGGTGTGTGATCAACATACATGTCATTACGTGTTCGGTACAACCAAATAGGTTTATACGTTTTGACGACTCGGCAGTATTGAGAAAGAAGTTTAATAAAATGACTTGTTCTGCATAAAAATAAATCAGAGATCAAGAAAATCCAATATGATGCAAGCACAACCGACCGGCATGATCCAGATCAACTATAAGAAAGATCACTTCGATGAAATAAACAAAAAACTAAAAAATGACATTATTCGGAGTTCACTTTGGTCTTCCCAACTCCAGGAAACTTCCAGAAATATTGCAGCAAAAACAAAAATGACATGCAGTTTCTTGGAAGTCTACTAACGCTTTTATGGAAATTTTTGTTTAGTGATTAGCAAGCTATCTAATATCAGTTTCAACTTGAAGTAAGCAGCGCGCAAATATTATTTCAACTATGCTTTGGCGTATTAGTTTTCCACAAAGTTAAGTTAACAGTATCATTTCGCGTTCTAATACACTTTGAATGCATTGTTCATATACTGTATTTGCAATCTTCATAAGTATGCCAAAACAGAGATGTAATCTTCATTGAATAGCAAAAGCTAATTAATACGATTCTCAAACAAGTAAATCGCTACATTTTCAGCCCAGGTGTACACCACCAAGGCCAAAGCTTGCATGCATATTATGGTCTTTTATGGTATTGCGTTCAATATGATTGAAAAACATGGAATTTTTGTATTTGTATTCTGCATATTCAATATGGATTAGAAATTCACTTCTGCGCAACCAGCAACATTTTATATTCGGAATCTGCACTTTGAAACCTGCAATTCGATTTCAAAGCATTCGATATGACGGGCATAAACGCAAAGCATATTCGCTGTTTCGGCCTTGAGAGATGCCACAGTGTCTACATACTGGTAGTTGTTAGGCAATATTGATGATAGATTTCAAACCGTTCCACGCAATTGTGATGATGTAAGCACAACTGAAAGGCGTGAATGGGACCAACTCTCTAAAAGAATGACTTATAGTCTTAGATCAACAAAAATAGCAAAATTTCAATGCCGAAAATGTATCAATGTACTGCGATTGCAATGAATGATGACGAATAGAGAAACAAGTTCGGCCATAGCTGTTTTTACTGGATTTTCGCTGTGTAGTGTTCTGCAGACACTTTATTTGTGCAGTCCCAATTGTTCCTCAGGATGAACAAAGCGCAGCATCCTTGCGACAAAGGTCGATCCAAATTTCGCACCAGCCACAGCTTTGAAACCGCTGCTTCCTCGTTTTCTGTACTGGTGCTGTTAGCCCTTCCAATTAGTGTCAGTGAATAGCAATCAGTAAGAAGCATTCTATCTGGGCTTATTCCTTGCAAAACATTTACAAATAAAATAAAAAGAAAGATCTGTAAAGATCCACCTAAAATTGCAAATATGCGTTTGAATATATGCTTTCTTGTGACTTCTGCTTGCTGCACATCAATTCCAACCAGTTTTAGGAGAAAAGCATCAGCAGGAAATATCGATGAGCTTGCTGTCTGCGCTCACATCTTGCGAGCCTTCAAAAGTATGTTGAAAAGTGCAAACATTTGAAAAACAATCGAAGGAAAAGTTTGCATATAAAAATGTTTATTGTTTTTACAACTTTGGTTTTGCGCTTGAATTCCAATGGACTTTAGGCGACAAGCATCAGCAAGAAAAATTGCCTTTTATGCTCTGCTATAGGCTAGCCTACATATTCCACTCTTTTTCACATGAACCATGCAAAGTCGAAATTTAGTATTCGAAAATAGTACCCATGAATTGTGAAAATGTTTGTGAATACAAAACATATTTTTCTTGTGTGAGTGTTGCTTGTTTGCACATCAATTCCAACTGGTTTTAGAAGACAAGCATAAGTAGGAAATATCGACATGCTTGCTGTGTGCGCCCAGGCATCGTGAAAAGTATAAAATCCTGAGAAAATCAAAGGAAAATGTGCAACTAAAAATATTTTGTCAAATACCGGTCTCAAACAAATAAATTACTACATTTTCAACCCAGGTATATATCACCAAGGCCAAAGCTTGCATGTGTATTATCGTCTTGCGTTCGACATGAATGAAAACGGGAAAATTTCTGTACGCTATTTCAGGTTTTTTTTTAAGGAAAATCTTAGGAACCCGGTTTGGATCTGTAGGGACCCGATTTCTCTGATTCTAGGGATCCAATTGTCTTTAATTTTAGGGGCCCGATGATAATTTTCTCTGATTCTAGAGACCCGATTTGAAATTCTAGGGACCCGAATCGGGTCTCTAAAACGCCTTGAAAAAAACCCTGCGCTATTTGTATTCTGCATATTCAATATGGATTAGAAATTCACTTCTGTGCAACCAGCAACATTTTATATTCGGAATCTGCACTTTGAAACCTGCAATTCGATTTCAAAGCATTCGATATGACGGGCATAAACGCAAAGCATACTCTCTGTTTCAGCCTTGAGAGATGCCACAGTGTCTGCATACTGGTAGTTGTTAGACGAAATTGATGATAGATTTCAAACCATTCCACTGAACTGTGATGATGTAGGCACAACTGAAAGGCGTGAATGGGACCAACTCTCTAAAAGTATGACTTATAGTCTTAGATCAACAAAAATAGCAAAATTCCAATGCCGAAATTATATCAATGTATTGTGATTGCAAAGCCTGGTGATGAATAAAGAAACAAGTTTGGCCATAGCACTTTTTACTGGATTTTCGCTGTGTAGTGTTCTGCAGACACATTATTTGTGCAGTCCCAATTGTTCCTCAGGATGAACAAAGCGCAGCGTCCTTGCAACAAAGGTCGACCTACATTTCGCACCAGCGACAGCTTTTGAAACCGCCGCCTACTCGTTTTCTGTACTGGTGCTGTTAGCCATTCCTATTAGTGTCGGTGGATAGCAATCAGTAAGAAGCATTCTAAGAAGGCAGTTAATAATCCTGTTCCCGCCAGCCAAGTAAGACTTCAACAAATCCGCGCAATTTGACACTTTTGCGCCGAAGGCAGCAACAAACGCAGTGATCGTGGGCACTCCAGTAATGATTTAGAAGTTTTTACTGACCGTACTTTCAGAGCGTCACTTTCGGATTTTCGCAAATTGATTAACGCTTTCCATTGTTTTTCCTTGCAACAATGGGAGAGGGAGCCTCATAAGTGAATTAACCTAGGGCCTCACATCAGTTAAATCCGGTCCTGCTATTATCCTCTGATAACGTGCATTTGTCTTGCTTTTTTACTCAAAACTTATCATCCATCGTGAATAAAATGGCCAACTTCAAGCGTAGGCCCTAATAACTTTGCGTCTTAGCAGTCAGCAACCTAAAATTTCAGAAAGACCGTACTATGGTGCAATTAAGTGTGTCTATTACGTAATGGGGATATATTTTACTGAGAGACAGTAGCGTAACTGACGGGGGGGCAAGGGTGCGCGTCGCCCTCCCTGGAAAGCTAAATGTAAAAAATGGGCCCCCCTCAGAGATTTCATGAACTGCAGAATATGAAAGAGCTTCTACAATTTTTGGAAATCCGTTGGTCTTGACATTTTAAATACTGAAATAGTGCAGTGCTTAGCAAACCAACAATCATCAAATGAACCATAAATTCAAAGTTGTTGCAGTGCAGCGGCGTGCAGTGTTCAATACATCATCTTGAAGGTGCATACTGTGTGTGATGTAATAATCGCCATAGGTGTGGAACGTTGCTGCCAGTTGCGGCCATTGTACTTCTACTTGCTTTGGACTGTGTGATGGAGTTGTGAATCAGTTTATGTCTGAAAGCTGTCATGTACATTTCCTTGAGATTAGGCAGTGACCTTGAGATTAGAATACAGAGAAAGTTGTGTGGTGACACTACAACTTTCTTTTTTGTTTTGCAAAGCCAGTTAACAAAGCTGTCTGCAATTCACCGTTGGATGTTGAACGCAGCAGCGGTGTTGATTTTAGCATCTCGGCTAAAGGTGGTAACTTCGTTTTTCTGGCTATCCCAGCGGGTACCGCGGCTTTGGTCTGCGCAGCGCATATGCAATTAAGCCCATAGTATGGGTTGCGACTCAAACAAGGGTTGCGATTTCGCGAAGGGTCAGAAAATAGGTTGCGCCGAGGCGATCGAAAACCTAAACCTGAGTTGTAATTTTTCAAACTTGTCTGTGTCTGTTTGCAGTGTAGAGTAGGCGCTTGAGAATCATTAGAAGGCTGACATTGAAAACGAACTTAGCAGCCTACTATGGCGGCCAGAAGATGGCGCTACATGTAAATAAATGGTCACCGCTAGATGGTGCCCATGAGTAACAAGTCACTGTGATAGCCACCACAAGCGAATTATCGTAATTCTCTTATCCCTATATAATATAGTGCAACCTAGTAGTAGTAGAGTGAACTCCTCGAGGGAGCTCTATTGCTGCTGGTTGCTTTCCTTTTAGTTAATGCCCCGAATTGCCATCTTTCTCTTGCGCTTGGCCTCAGTAGTTCAAGGCGATGCAGTCAACTGCAACACTACTGCCAAAAATCATCCATACAATCAACACTTTTGTCATGTTAACATCGCTGTTTGAGGCTTGGGTCGCAAGATGTTCACCAAACTCAGACTTCAGTCACGCTCGAAAAAGTTTTGGAACTGCTTGTTAATTAAGCTACATACAATTATTGTCAGGAGTCGTCTGATAAACACGCACATCCGGTTCCTTATCATTTCTCAACTTTTTCTGAGTATTGAGAACGCTCTACATGGCAATTTGGCACTAACGTTATCAACCAAAAATTTTGGTGTGTGTCCCATCTCTTTATTAAGTGATCTTTGTAATTTTGATTATGCAATACAGATTGCGGTTTTGACAACGAAATGCGAATATCTGCAACATAAATATACGAAGTATAGGAGTAAATATGAAATCTGGTGCTCAGAAACGAAAAGAAAGCACAACAGCAATTTCAAAGTTCTGCTGCAAAGTCCAGAGAGCTGTCAGAATTTTGGCTGCTTCCATCACCCCTACTAACAACAATTTAGCTGAAAAACCTGTAATGCTTTACTCGTAATTATCCAACTTTAAAGACAAAGTTTTCTTGCCTTTGCTGCTGCAAATTTATTAAATATTTCGTCAAAAAATGATATAATTTGAAAGGGAAATTTTGTGGTTTTTGTGGCATAATTTTTCATCCAGATATGCTAGAAAGTCAATCAAGGGCTCTAAAGACTCGTGAGATAGCCTTGTTCCATAAAAATATTTGGGCCAAAATGTGGGCCCATTCGATGGGCGTGCAGGGCCGGGTAAAGTAGGCCATAAAAATGCGAAAACACCCCCACTTGTGACGACCCCCCAAGAGAACCAAAAACTGAAAAAAATTTTTTTGACTCGGAACTACTAGACTTGCTGAATCCGTAGAGGGTTTGAACACCTCTCTAGCTGCAGCAGCTGGCGAGTTATAACCAAAAAACCGAGAGCCACTATAGTGGCTCTGGTGGGCGTTAAGGGGTTATGGACATTTCGTGATGGGGTTGTAACCATAACAGTGTTATGCAACTACTATTACGAGTCCAATGCCCATCTGCAGCGTGGTGCGGAAAGGATTATTCAATGCACTATGTAGTTAACAGCAGCGAGGTTTCGGCACCAGTGGCAACTAAAGTAACATAGCAGCCCCGCAGATAGATGTGCATCTGATAATAAGATGTAACAGCAGGCGTAAAACTTATTTTGCAGAATATTCTCAACAAAGTCGTTCACTTCAATATTCACACTGAATTTTCCTCCGCGTGATCCTCAAAAGCGGACTTTTCAACCCTGCGTTGATTTATGACTTTCTTACCATAAGCGCAAGCAAAGGGGCGTAACGAGGTTAGATGGCCCCCGGGGCAAGAAGTTTGGTGCCCCCATCTTCGAATTTGAGGTCTTTAAGAGCAAATGTACTGTGTTGAAGAAATTGAAGAAAGTACTTGTGGCATTGTTGGGATTTTTCGACGCCCATCGTGGCGACACGGCGCCCAGGGAATCGTGCCCCCCTTGCCCTCCTCTTTACGCCCCTGCGCACTAACTCTACACCTAAACAGATTCAGACAAATATACAATCAGCAATATGATTCTCATACAGATCCTTGCACAGTCTACGTTAGAATTTATATCATCATCACCTCAATGCAACTTAATTTTTGATTTCTGGGGATTGTTTTCACTAATTTCATTTTTGAAAAACGTCTCTCGCATGAAGCGCTCGTGGCGGGAAGAGTTGCAGCTACCAGTAACAACCAAACGCAGCTTTTTAAGTAGGGTAGCTATAAATGAAAAAACTTGTTCGAGCGATATAGGCAACTTCGACTCCTTCGGAAGCAAATTCTTTGCCAAAGTTATTTCATGTTTTAAATCATTTTCACTAAATGTATGCCTTGCGAACACTAAATGAATATGATTTGCGAAGTATTTTTCTCGTAGAAATGTTTGACCTCCGGGGCACAGACATAGGTGGCGGAACCGGAGGCGCATGGGCCTGGCACACTCACTTTTAAGTTTCGAATTTTGCTTTTAAGTTTAAGTAACACAATTTGCATTGGGTCCATTGTTAGAGTAAATCGTCTAATGAAAAAATTGTTGCAGAATTTTGTCAATATTATTTGTAATTTGGTAGGATTTCGTAATTGTTTGGCATAATATACCGTGTACAGTCTGTCACACTGCTATGGCTTGCTTATCGCCTTGGTGTTGTTGAACAATGATGCCAGATGGTGTAAAACAACACACTTTTTTGCAAAAATGGTGTAATTTTACATGCTTGTGTGCATGGGCGTCGGAAAGATATATTCCAGGGGGGGCACTAGTTGATTCTTCGACAAGTTTTTCTAGGGTGGCCAAAAAGTGGCGAAATTTGTTTTTTACCACTCAAAACTAAGAAAACAGCATATTTTGCTGAAATTTTTCAAATTCTTGCCCCCCTTCCCACCAGGCCCGTAACTAGCTTGGGACACCAAGGGAGGCGAAGAGTTTTCTAAGAGGGGCCCAAATTTTTTAAACTATGTCCAATAGTTTTAAAGTATGGCCAACACATTTTTTCCAGGCGGGCGAAAACTTTTTCAGGGGGACGAAAGCCCCCTAGTTATGGACCTGTTTCCAACTTCCATGCTTGTCTGTAGGAAAAAGTTCGTACCACTCCATTTAAAAATTGGTGTAATTTCAAGCGTTTTATCACCATTCTAAATACAGTAGTTACATTTTGCTGAATCTTATGCGCAAAATGAAATATTTGATAGATCAATGTCAACCGTGTTTTTGTTTTTGCATTGAGAACAGTAAATAGCCATATTTTATTTTTGTATTGGCAACACAATTGGCATCCGTATAGACAACTTGCTATAGTTAGTAGTTACTGCATATGCTTTGTCTTGTATTTGCATTCCGGTATCTAATGCAGTTGTAAAATGAGTAGTCAGATTCTATTTGAATCAGAGCTGATGATGCTTACATCGTAGGCGAAATATACACTCTGTAAGATCTTAAAGTGTCTGATTTGTTGCAGAGAAAGGATTTCTTTCCATAGACTAGTCAGTCATGTTCCTTCTCTGTTCTAGATGTGGAAAAAGTTGTGATTTTGAATGTGTTTAATTTAAGACAGTTATCAATGCTCTTGTAGCAGAACAATTATATTGTTCTCTACATGTCAAAGAACTTAAAGTCACAACAACCGAACTTGAAGGACAAGCTGGAGACTAAAGTAAAAAACTACTGAACAACTGCTAGATTGTGCAGTTACTGGAAAGCTGCTGGATAGCTGCTGAAAGGCTGAAATTACAGCGAATTTAACCAAAGAAATACGAAAACGATGAATCATGAAAGACGCTACAAACAAGTGCGGACTGCTGAAGCGACTGAACTGAAAAACTGGTAAACAAGCATGTCAAAAGTGCGTGGGCGACCCAGGAAGTGCGAACACCTTTAGGTGAAACATGGGGACTTTCCCTGTGAAAGTATGTACCAATCATGTTCTGATCATGCTCATCAACTAGACAACAGTTGTTAGATTATTTAAGTTAAGTCATACGCTCAAGGCGTGACCTTGTCCTATAAAAAGGGCTAGATTTGCACGTCCAGGTCAGAGTGCTGCTAGTATCAACTGGCTTCACTTTCTCTCTGGTGGTCTGCCTACTGCAGTCAGCCATCGGAGATAAAACTGAAGGCTCTACCTCCGAAGTATAGTAGGAGTGCTGCTCTCGAGGGCGGGAGTGGTCTCCTGTCAAGGTTAGTTAGCTTGAGTTATTCAACCTAAAAACGAAACTAGGTTCGTTTTTAGTTTACAAAAGTGGCTTGACCCCTTGACGAGCGCTCCTAGCCGCATCAGACTAGTCACTGATTTCAAGGTGAATCTCTGATAGTCTGACCCGTGGAAACAGCGTAAGGCGAAGTTCTGTCGCTCAGTTCCACAAAAACAAAGTAAGTCGAAGCTTTGTCGCTCTGTCCCATGAAGTCAGAATATGACGAATTTCTGTCATTGTTTTCCCGTAAAACCATAAATAAGATAAATCCTTGTTACCCTGTTTCATGAAACATTTCTGTCTGGGACTCCCCTAACAAATTGTTCCATAAATGGACCAGTCACCAATAATCGGTGATAAATGATTTCATGATTGAATTGCCCGCACATAATCATGGTTAGACTATGTCGCAAATCACTTCTAAAAAAATACCAAAGTCCCATCTAAATCGACTATGTCAATCAAAGTCCGCATCACCCAATAGCTTAGGAAATAACTGAAGAAGGCACCTATCGCATCATCACATCCTGTCTTAGAGACAGCAACCTAAAAGGCGGCAGATAAAACGACTGCCAATATGAATAGATATAAGTCCGATACACGCTGAGAATTCAGTCAGTTTTAACATCTAGCTAGCTTGAGTACTTGTCAAACTGTTGTTGGTTGGGCGTTCCCTTGCGTTCCTGTTGGATTGTGCCGAGAGTTGGAAAGGCTATTTTTCTGTCACAATGCTGAAATATTGGTGAGTACATCGAT
>Ga0210059_1012334_pt1 | contig 12928 bp, 9 predicted proteins | sample Ectturendosymbi2_FD_188042 | JGI IMG/M metagenome (GOLD analysis project Ga0210059, IMG submission 188042) | Ecteinascidia turbinata endosymbiont from Florida, USA - Sample 2 (SPAdes) (version 2) | ecosystem: Host-associated > Tunicates > Ascidians > Unclassified | place: Key West, Florida...
TGGATTAGAAATGACAGCAGAGCGAATGGCATGCGCGTTAAATGCCACGAAAGGTCGTCGGCCGAAGCAATGTTTTCAAGCGTTGCCTCGATGTGAAAATTACTTCGACATGTGCGTTTAAATTAAGTGATTCACCCTCACGTTTGATCCTGTGTAACTGTTGTCAACGTGAAGTTGCCGCTTCCAGTCTGAGCTATAGCCTAGTAAACTGCGCAAACGCCATCTTGGCAAGTACTACCACCACCAATCTGCACTACCATTGAGCATAAGCACAAGTGATGTCACCGTGGTATATTTCACGCCAAGCTGCAACAGTGCTGAAGAGAAATGAAGCGCCGAAGCATTGGTTTACTTCAAATGCGTACAACAGATGTCAAATGTTTCCTTGCAATAACGTGGTTAAGACTGCTTCGCTGATTGTTGAAAACACTGAGAGATTTTTGCACTGAAGGTTGTCTTCTTAAAAGCTACTGATCATAGCCGTCCACTTAACGTTTTCTTCGAAATCGTAAATGCTTTTGGGGAACACGTTTTGTTTAAAAATAGGAAATATGTTAAAGCAGCTGCTGAAACAGAAAATTGGTTAAGTAATTAACAAACAACGTTTGAATAAGATAGGTGCGGACACAAGAAATGTAAAGTAACACAAACCAACTTTGAAGAAAGCGTTCTGAGGTAAACTCACGAAAGGGTCTTGACATAAAAACGAAATTTCCATCTAAAATACTGCTTCACATTACCTGCTGAGACGCTATGGCAGGCCGGACTACTTCTTCGACACTTTCCAAGGGGTAGGTAGGCTGATTGCAGTATTCCGAGCTGTCCATAATGGATTCCACAGACTTGCCCACTGCTAAGCTTTAATAGCACCTCGTTTCGTTTCAGTCACATAACGCCAAAACCAAATTGGCTCAAAGCACCTACAATTTCTAAATTTTCATTGTTTTTTTCCTTTTGCAAGTTATTAATTAGATGCGTTCTCGGTATCTTTGAAACAATAAAAATTGTTATAAAGACTGCTATGGTTGTACACCCAATAGGTGTATCCATTTATGGTGACTGCAAAAATTGTCGGTACTACTGTAGTAGCTTCACTTCATATGCTTTCAAATCAAGGTTTCATGTTTTGATTCGTACGAGAGTTCATGTGGCTCAGATGATTTTAAAAAATAAAAATAGCACTTATAAGTTGCACAAGTCGTTGAGTCTTTTTCTTAATAAGTTGTAACGTTAGAGCACATTATTATCAAAGACGAAAAATTAAAGATCGTTACTTTTTGTTATAAATGGTGCTTTTAAACTTTTAATTTCTACTTTGTGTTGAAACAGGAAGTTTTAAATGCTGAGAATTTAATATATGTGTTTTTATTCATGCATTCACAGAAGAGTACCAAACATTACCACGAGCATTTCTCCTCTATCTGGATTGCTTGAAGTAATCGCCAGAAATTAAAACTTATTCAATGTAGTTTTTGCTTACGCTTTAATTCAAAGAAGTTTTGTGTGAAATATGAAGATGAGGTGTTTGGATTGCATAAGTGTTTTGATAAAGGACCCTGTCTTATTTTGTCTTTTGCTTTCGTTTTGTTCCGACAAAGATTTTCTATTTAAAAACTGTACGTCGTTTAAATATAAATCTGTGTTAACAGGGAGAGAACATGCATGTCATCATCAAAGACTTTTTAAGAGACAACCTGTAAAAGTTAAGAAAACGGATCGGTTCCAATCTAGTGCAAAAATATCGCAATCTAAAATAATCGAATTTGGGTGCTGTAGATCAAAGAATTGCGATATTTTTATTTATAGATTGCGGAAACAAATAGCTCACACGTAAGCAACTTTTACTTGAACGTGATGCTTTGAAAGCTTCTCCCGATGTTTATTTCAACGGAGTCTTTGCGGTTGTTCAGAAACCGCTGATGCCTTTCATTTTTGGCAGTTTTGCTAAAGAGCACGTCAAGCTTCGTTGCTTGCCGGCATCAAACTCGCTGTTGATCTTCGCTTTGGGATGAGATATTTTAGGACTAAAAGACTTGTGTGGTCTCTGAGAAGCTTGCCGAGGTAATACGGAAACCTCGTACTTAGGTCAAAATTCTTAAAACATACCGCTGCTGCTTCTATTCCAGCCTGCCTCCGAAACTTTTGGTGATCTCTTTGACTGATCAGACAAAAATTATCGGAAGAAGCCAAGGTTTAAACTCTGTAGCAGCCCTCTTAAAATTGAATACGCCGAGTAAATTACCGGGTGGTTGAAATCAAATAAATCTATCCTCTGAATGAATTCCATTCCTGTGCTGTTAACCTATTACTAAAGATATTCCATTGCTTCAATGAAAGCATAACATCTAACTCACTGACTTACTACCAGTTGTTTCGCCAATGTGACCTGAAGAATGACCGAGAAAGCCAACCGCGAGCTATTATTACCAGAAACACATGCCAACAAGCCTGTGACATACCAGCGCACTCTCTGGTGAAGCTATCGGGCGTCTTATCGCCATGTGATAGTTACGGCAGATTGAAAATATTGTAAAGCTTACTGCGTCGCTGGACTCCAGTGCAAGTCCGTCTCAGCGCACAGGGCAAAGCACAATGTTGGTGCCGCCTGAGCGCGTCGATAACCATTCGATCTTCGTCTTGCAATTAACAAACTTCATTTATGGTCTATTACAAGTCAAATGTCTAGGATCGTAGAGACCGTGTTGAGAACCTAAGCTTGAATTATGCCTGAAGACAAAGGAAAGAAAACGAAAGCAATCGAAAAAACATAAGGATTGCCGCGTTTTTACAACTGCTGATGTTTCTCTTTCTTGAAAATTCTTTTAACAATACACTTTGTTATTCAAAATGCAATAATGTTCAAAAAAGGACGAGAGGATCAAACTTGAAGACAGAACAATCAAACAACTGCACTGTAATATGTACTTTGATCATAATTAAAAGCTCTAGAAGGTTTTCTATATAGGCTTTAGAGGAATCAGCCGATTGGGCTCTGCTTTCATCTTTTTCGATGATTCAAACTTGCGCATATCTGTATTCAGGTAACTTCACTCCACAGGTGAAATAAGCAAGGAGTCAATCACAAATTTTAATAGGAAATCGATACTTTGATCAGTTTGATCACTTGCACATAACAAGTAACGAAGCCGTACGGTAGCCACATGCCAGCTGAGATTTATTGCCACGTGTCATGTGAGTTGGAAAAGTACCTTTATAAAATTTGTCAATTGGTTTAACATTTACATTTTTTTGCAGTTGCAAAATCTGCCCGGATTTAATTTTACAAAAATGTAAAGTCCAGGTGCAGAAAGATTTAAAATAACAAACTTATACCTCTGTTGCAGCTTTTATAGCAACTTCCTCATAACCGCGAATATGTCTCAGCCTAATTTTTCATTGAACTACTGCCTGCATCCTTCCATTTCAATCTGTGGGAAGGTTATCAACATAATCACTCATCCTTCAAAATATGTGCCAGCGCCGCTGCTTTAGGCGAAAACGTCAGCTTGACTGCGAGACACCGACTGTCTGCTCTACGGTGAACGACACACGTTTTACGCTACCAACGAACGTCACCTGACGTTATTTTAGGGAGGAAAGTCTCATGGTTACGCAGTTGCGTCCTTGAGAAAGTTTGTGAAAAGTCAATGCCCGGAACGAGCAAACGTGTACTTACCTTATGCGAAAAATGAGCGAAGCATCTTAGGTGGAAAATAAACGTATTTGTATCTCATTAAGTTGGAAAAGACACTTTGATGAGATACCTGGTTGATTACGGTTGCGAGAATTCGTCTGCAATATGCTGAGCTTAGGTTAATGTTTAGCGTTTTACTGTTTAAACAGTGCCAAGAGTCGACTTTTCGTGTGTCGGACCTGAAATGCATACTAATTAAAATGCACTGTAGTGCTATTGGCTAATCAACATCCTGCTCAGTTGATGGCATTCGGACATAAACTTAAAGCCACCTGGTTTGGTTGATTTCAAATCGGACTGTGAATTCTAGATCACGTAATCGGGTAAATGTTGTTAAGATTTGTCTTTTGATTTTTGCATTGAATTTAATTTGTCACTGCAAAAGGTTTGTATAAAAAGAGGGAGCGCATCATGAAAAATCAGAAACCTGCTTTATTTTCTTGCACTTTGTGCTCGAAAAACCAAGAAATTCCAAGTATGTTCAAACACAATCGTTACTCACGCCAAATTGCCTTGGTTAATCTACATCTGTTGGAAAGTCGCCTCTTCTATTTTGCCAAACACCCAAAAAAGTTTCTTAGGTAATGCAAGTTAAATTTGATTGCCTTCAGGCAGAAAAACATTGGTTTTATTAGCTAAAATTGACTTTTTAATTGAGTTGCTGTCTGATGTGACAAAACTTTAATGAGCCGTACATCTTTAGTCTCAAAGGATACTTTCACATACATATTGATCAAATAGCCGTGTTCGTTGTTGTCAAAACGTTCTTGAATTGAACCTAACAGTATTTTAAAATGATTTTACTGGCTAATAACGGCCCCAAAACAGCAAAATATGCAACTTTTTAGTGTAAGCAAATGATACACGAAAAGCACATGAAGGCAAAAGTGATTGACTAGCTCGTGTAAAGCATGAAAAGAAAGTTTGCACGCACCAGATTAACCAAGCAAAACTCCGAATTCTGTGCATACAGACTTGTGGAGCTACAAGTCCTCTTTGTGACTCATGCATACATTATAGTTTAGTTGTAAAGACCTAATAGCAGAGGATTACCCTGGACATAAGAAATTGAACAAGCACATTTAAACGGCTTGTGCGATAATTCGCTGTTTGATGAAGGCGACTTCTAGACCACGTTTCCCTGCAAGAGCAGTTTCATCAAAACAGCTGCATAAAAAGAAAACCTTTTCAAAAACGGCAAAGCTCATCAAAAAAACTGCATGAAATGGTGATTTTGTCTCAGTTGTCAATTCAAATTACACCAGCGCCTAACGCCATCTAGCGGTAAATTTTTTCCTAGTATTTGAAAGAAAGCTTCGCATCCCCTTTGTCGTAGAAGTTGCTTTTCATAAGAACCCAAATTCGGTCTTGGGCCTATGAGTCCAAATATTTCTTCATTGTTCAATATTTAAACAACCACCTGTTACGGTCATTATTCGTTCGCTGCTTTCCTGCCGGAGAAATTCCTTTATCAACGTGATTTCTTTGTTTGCGGTTGCAATTATTTGTTTCACGTCACTGTTCCCTTTTTTCTTTCGTGATGACGAGTTTGGAGGGTGGGAGCAAGTTGAGTGTCATTCTTGGCTGCAGGCCGTTTCTTGCGCAGTTGCTGCGCATTCTGTTCTGGCTTCAGAGACTTCGAGTGGCTTCGAGAGGTTCGGTGGTCAGAGGTGTTTCGAGTGAACGTCGATTCCCGAGTTTCTGTTCTGCATTGCGAGCTTTGATTGTACTTGGTTGTAGGGTCTCCAGTTTTTTTTGGGAGGTGGTGTTTTGCTTTCATTCTTCTCTGTCGTCAATCGAGCAGCAATTCACATAGACTTTGTATTAATGGATGACTCGTTAGATTCATCCGACTACTATCGAGAGCCACCGGGCAAAGCTCAAAGGCTAAAGCGGAAAGCGTTCTTGAGTAACAACGTGGCCCAATCTGCCGGTGAGAGTGTTCCCAGTATCGAGATTCACCCAGTCGTCTTGCAATGTTCCCTAGATAGAACCTTAAAGTCGTTCAACCCCATTGTCATCGACAGATGTCTTCAAAAATATATAGGAGATTACGATGCGTGCCTTCCATAGCACAACGGAAACCTCCTTGTGAAGTGCAAGAGTCCTCACCAGATGTAAACTTTGCTTAATACATCTACTCTCAGCGATGGCACGGCCTCCAACCCAATACTGTCTTAACCACTACAACCAATTGGTGCGAAAGGTGTCATATACAACGTGCCGCTTGACATAACAGTCCAAGAGATTCAGGTGTGCTTGCAGTCTCTTATTAAGTTCGTAAAAAGATTTAAACTCCGACGTGACACTACTAATGAATATTTCGATTCCCAAACCGTCTTACTCCATTTTACCTCTTCTCAATTGCCCGAGGCAGTTAAGATTGGCTATTTAAACTTTGGAGTCCGTGCGTTTGTTCCGAAAGCCACGCGTTGCTATAAATGCAACCGCTTTGGTCATGTGGCAAAAAATTGCAGAGGCAAAGACAAGTGTTCAAAGTGCAGTGGGGATCATAGTTCGCAACATTGTACATCCGCTACTACACAATGTCCAAACTGCAACGGCGAATACAGGCTGGTGATCTGCAATGCCCCAAATATCGTAGGGAATCAGAATTTCTCAGAATTAAAACTACACCCAAGGTTTCCTATGCCGCGGCTTGCAGATTACACGGTCAATCGGCAACTGCTGTCCATCCACAAACCACATTTACTCAGCGCTCAAGAGAATTTCCACCACTGCCTGTTGTCCCAGAAAGAAACCCTATGGCATATAGACCGCTTCCAACTTCAAAACCCAGTACAGTTCATGAGCCAACAGATTCCATGGAGTGCGGAGATTTTACTACAAACTTCCCGTTCGGCAACCCACTGTTATTCTTAGCGCTTTTGGCGCAAATCATTACTGAAAATATTTAAACCAAAGACAGAAATCAACATGTAGATATTTTCAAAATAATTACCGACGCTGGTGGCGGACGGATGGGTTTGCCAGTGGATGCCGAACAGCTTAAAACACTGGTCACATGATGGCTCTTCACATCCTCCAGTGGAATTGCAGGTCTATCTATAAAAAATTGCCGGAGTTTGAACATTACCTTACACATCTACCCGTACTTCCGAACATCTTATGCCTGCAAGAAACGCATCTCACATCAAGATATTACCCGAACATTCCCAATTACGTTATGATACGTAAAGACAGTCCTCGTGCCCTGGGAAAGGGTGGCGGAATCTGCATCTGTGTGAGGAATACTCTGTCTTTTTCCGAAATACGCATCCCCGTTATCAGTAGTTGTTTAGAAGTAATGGGAATTACCATAAACGATTACGCTATTGTAAATGTCTACAATCCCCCGAGGTACATCATGACTATCCTAGACATGGGTTTCCTGTCCAGATTTCGTAGGATCATTCTCCTCGGAGACTTTAACTCCCACCATAAAATGTGGGGCGGCCGTTCCATCAATCCTAGTGGCAGGTCCTTGGTGTCTCTGATCGAAACGGACGATTACGTAGTGCTTGATACCTCAGTTCCAACCCATTTCACTCTGGTTGGCGCATACTTGTGGAATATTTTAGATTTGACTGTGGTGTCCAGTTCCATAGCAAGCCACTGTTCCGTTTCAATCACTGACGACTTTCTCGGCAGCGACCACGCCATTATCCATGTTACGGTGCATGGCGTGGTCCTGGATATCACGGAGCCTCTTCCCAAATGGAATTTTTCACGAGCAAACTGGAGTAAATTTCATCAACTTTGCAGCAGCTCCCTGAATTGGATCAGTCTAGATCTCGAACATTCGTATCAGCTATTCGAAACGTGCATACTAGAGGCTGCTCGGGCAGCCATACCACAAACTAAATACACTGGTAAGATATCAGTCCCTTGGTGGAATGCGACTTGCGATCTGGCCATCAAAAAGAAATAACATGCTCTAAGCCGCATGAAGCGAACAAGGGCGCCAATAGACGTCCCAATCTTCAAACATTGCCGTGCCAAGGCCAGGAGAGTTATCCTGGAGCAAAACAATCCTCCTGGGCGAATTTTTGCAATGCATTGACGTCTAATTCAAAGCTTTCTACAGTCTGGAATGTGATTAAAAAATTCTCCGGTCACAATCCACGACAGTTTATTCCATCTCGTCGGCAGGGCAGTATCACGGCTTGCAACAATCAACACAAGGCAAATATGCTGGCAACTCATTTCCAGTCCGTCAGGTCCACCTCAAACTATGAACCAGCTTTTTGTCGCACGTTGTCGAGTCTGGAAGTGGAAACACTTAAAGCCGCCTCGGAAATAACTCCGAAAGACCCCCGATTAAATCAACTTTTCTCAATAGGCAAGTTACAATGCGCCTTACGGAGTACCAAAAACTCTGCGCCAGGTGCTGATCAAATCTGCTATAAATTGCTTAAACACCTACCCGATGACTCACTCCGAGTCTTTGTCCGCTTAATAAATAGGGTTTGGGCAACTGCCGCCCTGCCGACGTCATGGCGTCATTCCATTGTTGTCCCCGTACATAAACCCACTAAGCCAGCTCACTTGCCATCATCATACCGACCCATCTCTCTTACCAGTGCAGTCTGTAAACTCATGGAGAAAATTATTGTCTCAAGATTGAAATGGTTTTTAGAATATTATAAGCTTCTAGATATGTCACAATCCGGTTTCAAAAACAGAAGAAGAATAACAGACCACATTCTTCGCTTACGTGACACTGTACAGAAATCTTTGGCAAACCGATATCATGTTCTGGCAATTTTCATCGATCTTGAAAAGGCTTACGACATGGTGTCACACCAAGTGCTTCTATTCAAATTAGTACAAATGGGAATTAATCGTAGAATGTTTAATTTCATCAAGTCATTTCTTTCCCATCGCATGTTCCAAGTGCAACTAGGTTCCTCCTTGTCCTTCACCAAAACGTTGGAAAACGGAATTCCACAGGGTAGTGTTTTAAGCCCGATCCTGTTTACGATTGCAATCAATGATCTTCCTAAATCTATCTCGTCCCCTTTCCTAAATCTCGTAAATCTATCCCTCAGCACTCTATGCCGACGATTGCTGTTTCTGGGAAAGTGGTTCAAACATTGAACAACTTTATCATCTTTGCCAAACTTCTTTGAATAAAATAGCAGCATGGCGCATGAAATGGGGTTTTAGGGCATCTCCTTCCAAATCTGCAGCAGTTCTTTTTACTAAGGAAAGGAAACCCGTTGCCCACAAGTTGACACTCTGCAGCAGTGATATCCCTTTGAAAAAAGAGTACAAGTATCTTGGAGTTATCTTTAAACGAAACGGGGCGTACACATCTCACGTAGACAATGTCCACGGCAAATGTTTGAAACGACTCAACCTCCTCAGGATGCTTAAAGGTACCTCCTGGGGTGCTAGCAAACGACCTCTTTTGTCCTTATACCGAACATTCCTCCAGTCGGTCATCGAATATGGTATGGAGGCATATTTCTTCTCAGCTTTGTCGTCAGTTGACCCGATCCTTAAAATTCAAAATGAAGCATTGCGCATATGCACTGTTGCAATGAAAAGCACACCACTTATCTGTCTTCAACATGCATGCCAAGAAATGCCTGTGAATCTCCGGCACAAATATCTATTCTTAAGACTCCGAGCTCATCTATGTACATTTTCTGCCCATCCCGCTTTGTCAGTGGTTACTGACAGCTGGCACGAAGCTTTTCCGGATGTAGCGGGTTTTTGCTCCTTCAATCAAATGACAAAACAGCTGTGGCCAAACGACCATTTCAACGCAATCACTCTCCTTATCCCCAACAAACCCGTCTGGTTAATCCCTCGTCCTACCATAGACTGACTTGCACATGCAAGCGTACAATCACGCTTCCAACCAAACTGTCATTCTCCAGGCCTACCTCTCCCATTCACACGGACATTACGCACACCATACCCACATCTACACTGATGGCTCAAAAACTACTTCTAGGGCTTGCTGTGGAATGTACGTCCTACAATCCGGGAACAAAACGTCCATTGGGCTAAACAAATACTCTTCTGTTTTAACAGCAGAACTCTATGGCATCGTTACTGCTCTTTACTGGATCTTCTCCACCAAAAGTAAAACCTCCGTTATAATTACGGACAGTCTAAGCACGCTACAAGCCATCCAAAACGTTAGTTGGAAGAAAAATCCACTTTTAAATAAAGCATGTCTTTTATACTCTAACCTAACCTCTGCTGAATTCACGATTAATATGCTTTGGGTCCCTAGCCACAAGGGAATTGTTGGAAATAAAATAGCCGACAGATTGGCCAAACTTTCCACGACCGATGTTCCCCAAATTCTCCAGGCCGACACTCGGGTAAAGAACACTCTGAACACGTTACCTTAACCGGACATGTGCCAGCGCCTTTCCGACATTTGCCTAAAGCTTTGGAATGATTCCTACCGTCAATGCTTAACCGGTACAGCCTAAAAAAGCCTATTCCCCACCATCCACGGAGCTACATCCAGTGAGTCCGACTCCCTTCAAACTTTTCAGGTTACGCACCGGACATTGCAGGCTTAACAGTCACCTCCACCGTCTCGGCCTCCATCCAACCAGCAATTGTGAACAATGCCAAGACCCAGAAACAGTTGCCCACTTTCTCTTCGTTTGTACAACCTATCAGTCTGAACGCACCAAACGGACCATGGAAGCGGACCATGGAATCTTTAAACATAGACTTTGCACTACTCTCAGTCCTATCCGATGACCAAGCAGTGAAGCATGTTGAGGAGTTTCTGCGCACATCGGGCAGACAAATTTAAAAACCAATTACAAAAGGGCCTGGCGCTACAAGACCCGCTGTCACAAAGCGCCACAAAACTCCCATAATAATAATAATCATTCTTGATGCGAACGTGCTATGAGAAAGAGGGCCATAATTCGTTTTGACATTTCTTGGAGTTATTAGGCAAAGGGCCGGTGACTGATGCTGTTTTTTGTGGTCCTGTTACCCTTTGTTTATGTGCGTGTATTAAGTGCGTGCTGCAAGTACTTTGTGTGCTTCCTAGTGCGTTAGTGCTTCATGTGCTTCCAAGTACTTTGTGTACTTACAAGTGTTTTATATCCTTTACGTGCGTGCAGAAAGTGCGTTACGTGCTTTATGTGCATTCCTTGAGCAAATGTTATCCGAGTAAATGCAAGCGCTAGTCGTTTGGTTTTAGTCTGTCAATTGTTGATTTGAACGCACATCAGACAGGTCACAAGGCCCAGCACGTTTAGAGTTTGTTTTGAACTCTACACCACCTTCTTTTTATGATAACATTAGAATAATCCGTTGTGTTACTTTGATCTTTCCCAACACAAACATCAGTTGTTATTTGAAAACCTTACTGTAATTCTAGTTATAGAGATACAATTTTTTACAAATATCCCATGTGCTACTTTCATCAATGCAGTGTCACCAGCTGCAGGTATGTTTTGAAAACCCAATGTTTAATAATATAGACACTTTGCGACAGATAATTTTCGCAAAGAATTTGAAATGAAAATTTAATACTTTTGTATTGAAAAGTATACGAGCTACATTATCTCCTCTTTCTTATTCCATAAGCAATTTTTCCTGAAAAAAAAATTAATTTTTGCTGGCCTTCCCGAAAGGCGCTTCTTTTGCGGAAAGTGAACTATACTTAATACAAACGGTTCGTGGATCAATAGTACTGGCCAGAATCATTTTTGGGAATGAAGCAATGCTGTCAATAACTTATTTAAGGCATAGGTTCTCAAAGTGCTCCGTACGGAGCTCCAGGGCTCCGCGAGAGAAACCTCGGGGCTCCGCGAGCCCCCGCAGCTTTTTTGTTTTTATTCTTAGAAATTTATTGTGGGGATCCGTAAATTATGGTCAATTTCTTCATGGGCTCCATAACACCAAAAGTTTGAGCACCCCTGATTTAAGGTTTACATCTGTTCATGGTTGACATTGGCTCTTTGGAATTGTTTTATCAGCAAATACAAGTTCTATGATTACGTTTTTAGGTTAATAAGTAATGCAATGTTTCATAATCGGGGATCTGAACTGGACATTTGTTTTTTTGGTTTCTTTTTAATTAGAGTTGTATTGAGTGCAAATAATAGTCGGATTCATGATGGCGGGGATGCATTAGAAACACATCGGGTGAGGTTATATTATGCCCTCATATTTTTGAAAAGGGTTCTATGCATGCGCTTTGCTCCTCAGATTCACAATAAAAACTTGTCATAGGACATCACGCCAAACTAAAGGAATGGAAGAAAATACACGCACAGCTCTATTTTGAACTTCAATAAACCCAAATATGCTGAAAAGATTCTGTGAATTTTCATTCACGTCATTTGTATTACCGCTCCCCAGCAGGCGTGTGCAGAGCAGGCCAGTAGCGAGGTGTTAGGATTTGGGAGTCAAAGTACATTTCTAGGGGAGCAAGATTTTTGTTCATATTATTTGTTTGAAACAAATTTGTCTGGGCACAACAAACTTTGGCGGCACAAAAAATTGGGAGGCATTGCCCCCGAATGCCCCCCGTGGCTACGGGCCTGATGCAGAGGAAAGTGTGAACGTGCGACGGCCCCGGGCATCTAAGTCAGAGGGTACCCAAAGAGTGAAATTAATAGTGCCTAAGATCCTCCACTGTTACAGGAGCACCTAATAAACTTGGCTTTTCAGCATTGAAAGAGGATTATACTTTCATTCGACGTAAAAATGAGGTAGAGCAAACATCTTTCGATATGAAAGCTCATTTGGGAAGTTAAATTAATAAGTGTAAGTGTGTAACTGAATTGTTCATATGTTCTAGTTGAATAAAAGGAGTTGCTTCTTCATTTGTTTTAACCCAACAATATTCTTAACAATTTGGTTTTTGTTCAAGAAAACATTTCATATACTGTTTATAATACAAAAGAACAAATAATTTCAGATACTATTTATAACATAAAAAATAGACAATTTTATATCTCTTATTGTTCTTCACAAGTGCTATCTTTCTTGGTGGGCTTATCAGCAGTGGCGTAACTACAGGTTTGAGCCAGGGGGGACAAAACGTAACTGAAGGGGGTCTACTGGTCACCGCAGGGGGCCCACTAGTCAAAACTCAGAAAAAGGTTAAGAAATGATAGTGAATCTCTGGATGACGTCAATGTCCATACTAGATAAAGAAAAACAACAAAAAAACCTCACAACTAAAAAAACAACAAATTAAAGCCTACTAAATATCAAAATTTCGTCTAAAGGAGG
>Ga0210059_1012335_pt1 | contig 12927 bp, 13 predicted proteins | sample Ectturendosymbi2_FD_188042 | JGI IMG/M metagenome (GOLD analysis project Ga0210059, IMG submission 188042) | Ecteinascidia turbinata endosymbiont from Florida, USA - Sample 2 (SPAdes) (version 2) | ecosystem: Host-associated > Tunicates > Ascidians > Unclassified | place: Key West, Florida...
CAAATCGTATCAGTTTGGACGTTTTTGACCGATGTTTTGCTAAGTTGAAACGAGGGTATGTCAAACGCTACTCAGTTGTGCTAAGCGTTTATGGGGCCTCGCGGTCATGACTTTGCCCGGGACCTCGCGCTCATTTAATCCGGCCCTGTTACTGCGGTAGCATTTTTGTATGCTACTTGCAATACGCAGGATTCCCAAATACTATTAGGTATTTATCCAGCTATTTAAAGTTAACAATATGATTCACAAGTAATACACAAAACAATTTTGTCATAGATGCCCTTTAAAAAAACTTGCATATGTTTGACCCTCTCAGTCTACTGTACACAAAGTGTGTAAATGATTGTGCATTTGCGAAAACGAAGCCACAACTGATTATTGTCAACACAGCTCTGCACTAAAGTTAAGAAATACTTGTCGCCGCAGCTTAACACAACGGTTTGTTAGTTGATCTAGCCCAGTGGTTCCCAAAGTATGGGTCGAAACCCAAACAAAGGTGGAGAAGGGTCAAAAATGCGTCGCGTAGAGGCGAGCCAAACTGGAGCTGTGTATTTTCAACGTTACTTCTGCTTCTCTGTGTCCGTCTGTAGCATATGCACTTGCGAAAAAGGTAGTGGTTAACGTTAAAAATGAACTTAGCAACTTGTTACAAAAATTATCATTCAAACGTTATTTTTTCACAATTTTTGAGGTCTGGGTCGCGAGGTCTTTAAACTCAGATATGGGTTGCGCTCAAACAAGTTTGGGATCCGCTGATCTAGTCATGCTATCGTAAGCGGCTGAAGTCTTTTTTTAAATCCATTAGTGTAAAAATGCCAAGTCCAATCGACTGGGAAAAAAATCAATTTACTTTCATTTTGGTCACATAGGCTTTCTCGAGAAAACAGATTGCAAGCTATCTGTACTGTAAGTAGTCTTGAAATGGAGTTTACATCACCAATGGGTGGGATACAGCAAGCTGCTCTATCAGACACAGCAAGCTGGTGCATCAGAAACAACTGCGAAAAGCGTTGCTCTGTTTTTATTTTAGGTTAGTGATTACAAGTGCTTAGATACAAGTTTGTATTTCGTGATCACCACCTTCCACACGGAGCTTACATCTCAGGTAAAGTCAGCCATGGCATGATTTCTCCAGCATTTACACTATACACAACGCATGAATAATCATGGACAATATTATTGGTAAACCATACTTCTTTGATCAGGTTCGAATAAAAGCTAAAGTCGGATAGGCTCTTTAAGCAAGTTCGTTGATTTGCACTGAAATATTTCTTTGGCTTACAAACCAAAAGCTTAATTACTGAAAATTGTTGGTGTAAGTTTCGGAATTGGGGTGGGCCATTTCGCCCCCTGGTTAGGCGCCTGGACTGGCTTTTTTCTTATCTAATTTGCTAATAAGTGTTTCTACTTCTTCTTTACGTATTTTGTGCAGAAAAAAGGAGATTTTGCATAATGGCTAAATTTAAAAGAACCAGAGGACGGGGGGATATTCAATGCCATTCTTCCTCCGACTTCATTGAAAATTGAGTTAAATTCATTTGCAATTTCAACAGGATCATACGTTTCAGCACCTGAGACAGTGGTGACCTTAGATGGTTGTGACCGGTTTATACATTTTTAAGTTTATTAAATTTTAAAGTTTGGTAATTTTTTTATCATTCTTATCGGAAGAAATCAAAGTATAGTGGTACTGTTGTTTTGCCACTTTTATTATTGTCGAGAGATTATTTCTATGCAACTTATATATATTATATATGTGAGCATTCTTCTTATTATACGCTTTATCATACATTTTGTTTGTTGTGGCACCATATATGTATATGCCAGGTGTAAGCCATAGTTTCTGCCGCATTTTTTTGTTTTCTGGACGGGCTACATAGAGGAGCATGATTATTTACCATTGTTTGAAATATGTCCACAAATGTTTCAAACTGGGAGTTAACAGTTGAATCATTATTATAATGGCTACTTTGTGGCAATTGTTGATATAAATCAAAGAAAAAGTTGTTTATATAGAATTTTTATATTTATTTCTGCATAGTTGTTAGTAGTACTTACATCAACTGCTTTAACAATAAAAACATCGGCAGATGATCTAAAAAGGTCAAAGTTCGATGTCCCATCCAGGGGCGTAACGAGGTTAGATGGCGCCCGGGGCAAGAAGCAAGTTTGGCGCCCCCATGTTCGAACCTGAGGTTTTTCGGAAGCATATGTGCTGTATTGAAGACAGTAATTGTGACATTGCTGTGACTTTTCGGGGCCCCCGCAGTCATTTGGCGCCCCCTGCAATGATGTGGCGCCCGGGAATTGTGCCCCCTTGCCCGACCCTTGGTAACGCCCCTGATCCCATCCAGAACGTCATGCTTTGTATCATTAGCACATATTCCGTATGATCAATCAGTGTAGAAGATTGTTTAGTAATTCTAGTTGGTTTGCTGATGGGGGCTTTGCAAGAACGACTGTGAAGCACATCTACATACTCAGTAACAATGCCGACCCTAGAATATTTCATAAGATTTATATTAAAAGTCACCACATACAAAATAAGTATATTTATTGTTGTTTAAATGATCTACAGCTTGAAAAAGTTTTTCATCAAATGCTTTATGATTTGGAGCTGGATGTCTGTACACAACACCAATAGCACAATTGGTGGTGTGTAACTTCACTTCTATCCTATTATTTTCACAATCAGTACTATCTATTCCAAAATTAGGTATTATGCTAAAATCAACACCCTCCTTTATATAAAAGCCAACACCACCAGCATTTGTTTCTGTGTCAACATGCACAAAGTGATATCCATCAATGTTAACATTACATCCAAATTGGCTGGTAGTGTTGATCTTAACTTTGTTTCAGATATGGCAGTAATGTCAATGATTTAGCTGATAAATAAAAGCTTCTAAAAAGAAAGATTTTTAGCTAAACCTTTTATATTTATATGGACAACAGAAAGTGCATTCTGGCAGCAGGATTTTAAAATGTTGGATGTTTCTAACATGTTATACATAGTATCTACAGTCACTGGAGAACTCATCACGTAATATTTCATTGGGGTTGATGTTATATGAAATCCCTACATAATGAGTCCGAATGAGTGTAAGACATCCATCTTGTTGATATTTCTCCTGTTCTAAAGCGTTGTATGAGCTGGTAAGAAAGGTTTAAGTGATAATTATTGCAGTGGAAACTGTTAAGAAATAATCAAGGACGTACGGGGGAGAGCTCGAGGGAACGTCACTCCCAACATTTTTGAAATGGAATGCTGGTCTTTCTTTATTAGGCGCTACCAAATTATTGGCACGTTTGCTGTCAATTTTATTGTGAAAATTTTTAAACGATTCTCCGTTATCTTGACAAAAATGTCACATTTATTTTAGTAAGGAATTCCTATCACATAATTCAGCAAATGATATTCTTAATTTCACCAAGATGAGCTGAATTAGGTATCCAGTTGTTGCCATTTGATGCTGGAGTTGAATCCACCCTGAGTCAAATGCTCACTATGCTATGCGTCCACTTTGCGCACGTTTGAAAACAATCGCGCTTTCACTTCAACTCCGCCAATTCGAACAAGCGGACCCGTAAGTCAAGAAAGCAACAGCGCAACACAAGTGAAAGCTATTCTTACCGCTTGTTACCAGGGTTCTGAGCATTCATTTTTGTTATTTCTAAACAAAGTCACAGAAGAAATAAGCAATTCTGACAACAGTTAAAAGACATGCAAGAAAGAGCAGAGATAATATATTTGATTTGTTTCATGAAGTCACTAATTTTCTAACAGTTTTTGACGAAACTGTCTTGCTTGTCGTTGATGTGTCAGCGGAATTGCTTTAATAACATTTTGACTTCTCGCCACCTTCCTGCAGTCTCATGTCGAACAAGACTCAGTGGTAAAATTCATTGATGTATCAGTTCAAATCCGAAACTTGCTAAGTGTTACTGTTTTTAGTACAGTATTTCGGAATGAAATGTGGGATGAAATAAAAGTAGCAAGACCTCGTTCGGTTTCTTTCAAAGGCTAACACTTCGAAGTTCATTGCCCGATATTAAAGATGGGCCATAACGATAAGATTGCCTTCAACGCTTTCTATTTTTGCAAAATTAAGCGAACCGCCCATATTTTCTTCTTCTGCACGGGACGATCGCAGCAAGCACTAACTTTAGCTTCGGGACTTTTGCTCAACCACCGCAGGTATTTCTTCGTTGCGTGCAAGGAACGCGGTACTTCCCACTCTCGAAATTTTCATCATGCACCTGGAGGCGCTTTTATTTATGTGATAGATTAAATGAATTTTCATGCGCACACCAGCGAATATTTTGGAATAAAAAGTTGAGCTTCATGTGATTGTGAAATTTTGTCAAATGACGTGACATGCAAATCATTTGCTTAAAATTCTTGACACTCACACGACTGCAAAGTTGTTCTCCCATGGAATGAAAGCATGTAGGTACTGCATCCCTTTTCTTCTTCTGCACGGAACGATCGCAGCAAGCACTAACTTTGGCTTCGGGACTTTTGCTCAACCACCGCAGGTATTTCTTCATTTCGTGCAAGGAAAGCGGCACTTCCTACTCTCGAAATCTTCATCATGCACCTGGAGGCGCTTTTATGTATGTGATAGATTAGATGAATTTTCATGCGCACACCAGCGAATATTTTGGAATAAAAAGTTGAGCTTCATGTGATTGTGAAATTTTGTCAAATGACGTGACATGCAAATCATTTGCTTGAAACTGTTGACACTCACACGACTGCAAAGTTGTTCTCCCATGGAATGAAAGCATTTAGGTACTGCAGGGGTTGCAGCGCCAGGAGCAACGCATGAGTTGCAGTACAACGCTCCCTGTCAAGTATGCAGTTATCAAAACTCATTGCTACCTACAGGAGTGTAAACAGGAAAGAAGTGTGGGAGAGGGGTGAAATTCTTGCTTTGTATGTGGATGTCACCACAGGTTTCTTTCGTAATTGGTCACTAATTTTTCTAGTAAGTAATGACGCAACACTCTTGATTGTCGTTGATGTCTCATCAACGGAAATGCTCTGATAGTCTGATATACATTTTGGCTTCTCACCAACTTCCTGTCGTCATGTCAAAAAAAGCTTATCTAGAAATACATATTAGATTTGCAGTTTGTGCCTTTGGACTCAGTGGTAAGTTAACATCCAAAATTAAAGATGCATCTGAAAGAAGTACGGTCATACAAACACTTGCCAGGGAGAACTGTCAAAAAACTTTCAGTTTAACCGAAAATAAACCATCATTACCGCCTTTCGTGTTTTGGAAGAAATTGTGACATGTAACCACAAAAGTTGTCTTCAAGGACTATACAAGTAAACAGAGAGTTTGATGAGTCTTCAACTATTTGGGTTGCAACGAGAACGCGTTCCAGAGAAAGGCGTGAGCGAAAAAACAGGGTTAATGCCGATCTCATCGCGCTTGTAATAAGGAAAACGTCAACCAACACTGTGTTTTCGGAGCGAATTGAGGTAAAAGAGCACAGTCACAAGTTGACGGCAAGTTTACGTATGCCTCAACAACGCATCAGGGGAAATGAAGCAAGTTGCAACAGCAATTATGCGGTTCAGTCAAAACCAGAACATAAATTTGGATTTACAACAAAGCATTTTGTGAAACCAGCATTAGTAGTAAAGTCACAGCAGTGACCAACACCAAGCGAATCAGTCGCAATTTATTGCGCCAGGAAACTAGTTTCGTGTGTTCCACATCTTCAGTCCTTATTAAAATAGATTTACACACGGCACTAGGGAATTACCATAGAAAATTACTTCGTACGGTTGAACTGGCACATGCTGAGAAAATCCGACCGCGTCCTTCAACCTGTCAACAGAAAAGCACTGCGTGGTTTAAGATTCTTCGATTTTTACCGAAGTATTTTACTTTCTCGGCGTTCATCTGCATTAGCTGCACAAATTGCAAACGTCTCGGTACCAGATAAGATTGTTTTTTTAACGAGTAAATTCTGGTCACTGAATCGTCAATCCCGCAAATAAGATGTTTATAAGATGTTTAAAAATCACAATCTTATCAAATCGCAAGTCAAAAGCTGTTTGCAGCAAATTGAGATCCCAAATCAGCAAACACATTCAGCACGCAAGTAGGCCTACAGATTCTATCACAGAAAAACGTTCATAAAACTTCAGTCGTAGGTGAAGAGTGACAAAATGTCTGGGGTCTACAACATTTTGCCCAGAAAATATGTTCATGCCCAACAAGCAGATTTTGCAAAAAAGTTCACAATTTAATTTCTGTAAGTAACAAAAAGACACATCTAAGGCAGTTTCACTACATTAATACTAGAAAAGAGTTAAATTGACAAAAAGTATTTTTTAAAAGATTACAATTTCGGCGTAATTAATCATTTACAGTAAAAAAACAAGGATTTAAATGATGTTGCAGAACACGTTCACGATTCTATTTAATGATGTTGCGCTCTTTACTAATAGTGTAGCAAAAGCTGACGAAATCTTTTTTATTTTTTGAAACGATCTTTTCCCGAAAGGAAAATAGCCGGGGTGAGGATGTCGCCCCTTGCCCCCGCCTGTTAAGCCTATGATTTCAATTGCCAATTCCGCAAATTTCAATACAAACGCTCAGGTAATGCAAAGCATACAATTCGCAGGACGAATGATTTATATTTGGCGTTCGTTTCAGTCATCTAAATCAAATTGATTCACCGAAATGGCTGAGATTCGCACCAAAAGCTATAAAATGCACCTCACAGCTTTGCTGGCCAACAGCTTTTTTGAGTTTCGATTCAACTTCACTTTATTCATTTCGGCATTAGAGTTTTTGCTCTTTCTGTGGTAATCAGGGGCATTCAGAGGTCTGGTAATTCCTGGGGCAACTGCTTGATTTTATGTTGCCTACCAAATTCCAGTATTGAGGAATGTGATAAATGCAGGCATTTGAAATATGTAAAAACTAATGTTCATGAAAGACAAGTTTCTAAAAATTGAGGTAAAATATTTCAAAGAGTATTTTTTTGTTTTTGATGGGTTATATAGTCTTCAATAATTTGTTTTATTCTGTGGGCCTGAGATATATGTTTACAAGCAAAATTCGTCTGGTAATGGATATGCATTGAGGGACCAGATATTGCATTTATGCGTGCAATAAGTATCAGATAGTCCCACCAAAAAGGTAGCACTTGTGAGGTATCATAGGAGATACAGATTTGCTTGGTCTCTGCCGATGATTTTTCTTGGCTTTGCTGATTCAAACTTTGTGTCATAGGTGCACCATTGACTATTGTAAGCATGTGGTCGGTTCGTGCTAATATATCTTTTGCTGTTTAACTTGACTGCCTTGCATTAGCTAGAAACATTTGCTTCAGTGCACAGATTGGTATGCCCGAATCACAGTCAATTTATGTAAGTTAACTACAGCTGCTTGATTCCGTCAAAACACCTGCAAAAGTAAAACTTAGTCTCGTGAAAAAAGATTTCTTTTCCTGAATAATTGTTGTGACCAAATTCAAAGGAATTCGACTACGAGAGCAATGAGCGTATTGACGATCACTGCGAAAAGATACAAAATATCAAGGATTAACAACAGACATAGATCATTATAGGAGATCAGTTTGACAGTTTATACGCGAATACTATTTTCATTGGCAGGCTCTATTTATCTTAATTGGTTATTTTCAGTTTACAAAAAAGCAAAACCGAGTTATTCCACACAAAACACGACCGGCTAGCGGCGGACAGTTACGGTCGTTACTGGTTGTGTGAAGATGATTTCTGAAACTGAATCTCGTTTTGATTGAGATTCCTCATCGGCAGAAGTATTCATTTCTGTGCCTGACGGTTTCGATGGGGACTGTGCATGTAAATGCCTTGGATGTCCCAAATTTCTCGACGGTGGGCAATGCTTTGTCGCATGCTTTGGTCAAGATTTATAATGTGCCTTATTAAAGATTTAGCATCTTGAATTTTTCATTTTTTCTTCCAATGCTTTCAGAAAGTTGTAGAACAAATCATGATCATCATCAAGTTTAATCAGCTTGTTTTCCGTAAGATTGATTTTCTGCATCCCTAGCATCGTGTATTTCCTGTTGATGATGAAACAACAGTGGAACCGCAAATGGATGGACAATGAAATAAAAATCACCGAAGGAAATTACACAATCACAAATTTACTCGTAAAGATCACACGTGATATCGAATCAGGAATCTTTTCGCCATTCCTTGCACCAGCAGCTCTTTGATCCGCGTCTTCGATCACTTGAAGAATGTAACTCATCCTGTAAGGCCATTGTTCTGTAAGCACAATCCAGTGAACGAGGTTCCAGGCCAGTTTGTCAGTTCTGCCATCTTGTCCAAGCGTCAGTCGTCTGTGATAAAGCAACAGTCGTGTTTTGCTGTTTCTATAATACACTACCCAACAAAATTCAGCGCAGCTTAAATGCTTTTTGATCCAACTGGAAGCATGCATTATTAGCCAAGCGTGTTGCATGCGCAGTAACACGTCTTTTTTCCCGATTCCGTAGAAAAGTAATCGAATGTTTTGTTTAATTTTTCCAGAATGTTACATACTCAGTTCCACATCACCGTATTGGAATTTCTGAGGATTTTAAATCCCAGCACACCAGAAATCCCTTGTGTTACAACAAGAACACAGCCATTCAAGACTGTCAGTTGCAACATTTATGAAAAATGAAAAGTTTGCAAGAAATTGCAGAACTTATCAAAAGGTTGACATTTTTGACAATAAAATTTTTCTTTTCTCATTTTCTAAATAACATTAACAATGTAATCTGGAGGATTTTCTGAAAACAAATTTGCAAGAACATTCCCAGCAGGCTGTGAGATATTTTATCATACAAGGCAATTTTTCAATTTTTGAGGTAAAGACGCAAACTCTGTGCATGTTAACTAAATCATTGAAATCCCTGCTAGGAGCTATTCCTGGCAAAAACAAAGCACTTACAAATGAAAACGTTTCCACGAGTGACAGCGATTACGTTAAAACTTGAACTGAAGAATCAACCTCTGTTGTACTTTGATAAAGTGTTTAAAAAATCGGAAGGGTTTCACAGATAATGAATTGCAGTTTTTCACTTCTTTCAATAGAAATTTAAATTTCACATGCAGTAAACCAAACTACAACCGGATTCCTTAATAACGAACACAGAAGTAATAACCCTTGTTTGCCAATTCTCTTGTGAATGCCGAATGATTACAGTAGGTCATTTTTCAACCAGTAGAAAACGCGAAAAAGCTTTTAAGTATTTCAGGTCTATCTAATCGGTCAATTTGCGAATATTTATTTTTACGGAAATTTTGCAACAGGCCAGCCCGCTTTTTGCAAGTCTGTCGAGTAACAACGAGCTTGCAAGCCCGACCAAAGTATATATCGCAACACCCAAAAGCACAGCGCCAAAAATCATAATTGAAACTTGGACCTGCAATTCTGGCAGACCAAGTGAAAATCAACGCAGCAAATCAGCTTTGCCCAAAAGTTCAAAGCGTTCGCCAGTTCAAAGGTCGCATTTGACAAAAACATTATGAACTTGCTGCAAAAGCACTATTGTGAACTCCACAGTGAAAAAGTTGTTCGGTTTCAAGTCACCACATACACAAAGACGATAATGAGTTTCAGTTACATTCAGCAGGCTGTGTGCAAAGTGCAGCAAACAACGTAAAGATGTCAGTCGTGACTGAGTCAATTCCAATCAGAGGATAGGTATTGTGTTTAGCTAAGTAATATTAAGAATTTAAACGAATCGGGAAATAGGAGCGACTGGTTGGTGATTTTATTTCAAGCTGGATAGAGTTCCACAAACTGGAGGCTCTTCGGAAAGAAAGTAAAGCCTGCCCATTTTGTGAATAGTGGAATCTAAAGGTTAGGGTGGTGGCGCAACGCGCAAGGAGTAAACTCTTTGAACAATCTAGTAGTGCTGAAGGGAAAGGAGAAGATATCATGTCGAACGTTAATTTGTAAAAGTGAGGAGCATACAATTTTTCCCTTCGTTGGGATAAACGTATGAGATTGAAATCAGTTGGCACGTTATTAGAAGACATAGTTTAAAAGCAACCTAATGGAGAAAAGTTGCGACTTCCCAGGCATTTGTTTGTCACCATCGGAGCAGTTGTCATAGATGATGCTACCAATGTTTTTTTTATTGCCACAATCAAAATTGGCGCAATAATACGTTTGTTCCCTAAATAATAAGAAAAGCGTGGAGAGGTACAGAATTTGCGAATGAACGAAGACCGGTTAATTTTGTTCATCATTTTCAGATGTAAATGTAAAATGTGGGTGTGGCATAAAAGACTGTAGTGGAAAAATAACCCCAAGTGTTTGTGGTTATCCGTTTGAGAAAGGTAGGCATTACTAAAAAATAATGGGTCATTATTAAATATTCTTTCTTGTGATTAGATATAGTCATAATGACACAGTTTGTTTCGGTGTCAAGCGACATTTCTGACCTATTATGGTTTGTCAGATATTTTGCTTCTCAGAGTAAAGCAATAAAGTTTGTCGATTACCTTTTTGATGTGTTTTGTGCAAATTAAAGTTTTTGGTTAGATGTCAGATACCCACAACAAGCTACAGTACGGGAATAACTACAACCACTGAAAAATCTTGGACTTAGTGCTAGACATCAATTATATTTGTTTTTCTAACATGAATCCCAACCCTAACCCGACACACTTACCTGAACACTAAACTTTAAGCCCTAATCATCAGTTTTCTCAGCGTATTTGATATGTAGAATATTACTCTGCGCATGCGCACATGGCGTGAAGTCAGAAATTTCGCAAGTCTGAAATCTCGCTTGACACGGGGTTAAAAGATGTTTTAAGGGTTAAAATTAGCATTCATAACCATTCACCAGTTGTATAAAATGCAAAGATCTTGAGATAGAACGCTACGCAAGTGAAAATCTGCGAATGAAACAAATCAGCAAGCGTCCGAACAAGTTAAAATGCCTTCACGCACACGAAACATAAACAAACTCTTTCATTGAACAAAAAGGAAGCATTGCTGCAAATCACAAATGCCACGACATATTTTTTCAGATGTTGAGAGCATTATTTAAGATGATACTTCACTCTTATAATTTACGTTGCGATAACAAACAACTTGTCTCAAAGTCTTTTTAAAATATTGATACAAGATGCATCCATTCTTTGATGTAGGCTTCAACCATTTGATGCATCCATTCTTTTAAGTAAATACCCCCACTAGAGCCTACCCCCACTAAAGCCCAGTCGGCGGATTCTGCAAAAGCTTTCAGCAAAACTAGAGCACTTGAGTGAACCATAGTAAATGCAGACAACAAATGTGGAAATCCTATTTCACAAATTTTCTACCTTTTTCAGCAAATGGCTTCGCATAGGAATAACGTTGACATCTTGTAGCACTTGCGCTCGAATTCCCGGTGCTTTCTGACGTTTTTCTGAGTAATCTTCTTTTCTTCCTTTGTGGACAGCAAGTGTGATGATTATTCTCATCTCTTTTGACGGCATCAAGTTCATTTTCGTTTGCAGTTTTTGGTCGTTTTCAGGCAACTATTCAGCAAAAATGCATTGCTTTCTTGATTCAATAAACCTTTCCATTTTTTTATCAAACGTTAGCATATTTCATCAACATGGATAGCTTCTGGCCAGAGCTGTTGTTGCAAACGCTTGATTAAGTTGAAGTTTTCTCCCCAACTGATGCACTGTAAAGAATAGTCGCTAATCAGGCATTTAAAAGTGAAAACGTGAAGCCAAAAACGGTATTTGATATTGATTGGCATTGAAGATTGCTTTAGGCGCATGGAGGCGTGCTTATAAGCACAATGTGCAAAAGAAACTTTTTCAGCAGTTTTGTTTACGGGCATGTGCTACACAAATTATGCTGCGTCACGTTCCAAACAGAATATCTAGCTTTTTTCACCCAGTTGAAATGGTTTATTTGATTCCTACCAGTTCTGCTGTTCTGATGTCGAACATATCCAGTTTGTCAAATACCGTGAAATCGTAAAGCTCTTTGTTCGCCAACCTCGTTCTCCCAGCATTGAACAATTTGACAAGTCATCCAAATAACGTTGAAAATTCTTTTGAATGATCGAGGATTACATTGCAGGTTTCTTTGAACCGCCGGAGTTCTTCGAAAAATCTCTCTGAAAGATTAGAAAACAACCAAAACATTACAAGATGAACTTAAGCACTGCTGCACGCATGGGATGGTTTCTTGATCGTGCAAACACTATCTGGTTTCTTCTTGATTTACTTAGTAGTTCACTCTACACAGTTTTTTCGTAATTGGCATTTTTCAGTATGATGAACCAGCCTCATACAGCAAAAGCTGTAGTATCTTACTGTAACCAGTGGCGTAGCCAGCCCAACCTTTTTTGTGGTACCAAACAATTTTGGAGGGGGTCAAAATATGTGGTTTTAGGCGAACAACACTATTTTGTTTGAGTTAACGTCTTTGTTTTGAGTTACCGCCTCTCAAAGCACAAAATGACCAGATATGCTAAAAATGTGGGGGGAATGGCCCCGTAGCGACGCCTATGACTGTAACCTAACAAAGCGAGCGCTTGCGTCAAGCCTAACATGACTATTTCATCTTTATCGACGTTGTGCCAACTTAGTGGTGACGGAAAGTTGTCCAGTGTGTAAGGTAAAATCATACTTTGCATGCATTAGAAAAAGTGTAATGTATTAGAGTGCCGTTATCAGCAAGCATAGAGAGGGTGCAGATATAAATTTATAAATCTTGAAAAATGGTTGATGCTTAAAATCTGTTGCAATTGCATCGTTCCAATTCGGTACCTCATCTAGCAAAAAGAAGCGTGGAGATTAAAGTGTTTTTTCAATAATCTTTATCGATGTCAATAGCTGTAAGTTAATATCAACACCAAAAAAATGACTGCATTTTGCGTTGGCAATAAAAAAGCTTCGCC
>Ga0210059_1012337_pt1 | contig 12925 bp, 7 predicted proteins | sample Ectturendosymbi2_FD_188042 | JGI IMG/M metagenome (GOLD analysis project Ga0210059, IMG submission 188042) | Ecteinascidia turbinata endosymbiont from Florida, USA - Sample 2 (SPAdes) (version 2) | ecosystem: Host-associated > Tunicates > Ascidians > Unclassified | place: Key West, Florida...
CACTGAAAAGTTCTGGGTAAATGCTCTGGGAAGTCATACTGTCCCGGTTGTCATGGGACCCCCGCGGGAACAATACGAGCTGGTGGCACCTCCTGACTCTTTTATTCACGTTGATGATTTTGCGAGCGTGAAAGATCTCGCAGATTACATGAAAAATGTCAGTGAGGACGAAGCACTGTATGCGCGATATCTGGCTTGGCATAACGACCCGAAATGGGTGAAAAACAGGCTAGCAAAGTACAAGCAATTGGGATTGACGTCTTTGATCTCCAATGCTGGACGAAATCACTCACATGCCTTTTGCAACCTGTGCGACAAACTTCGCTTCGAGCCAGTAACTCAACAAAACACTGTCGAAAACTTGGACAAGTGGTGGTTTGGAGATGATTACACGTCGCAGTCAGAGCAGTTTTCCGTTTGCTCGCCATTTTCGGGACAGAGCGGACATCCACTACGCTGGTTTATGACACTGGGGTATACAATGTTTTTCTTTTTGTTGTTTTTCTGCATAGTCGGAGCACATATCTTTGTTAATTGGAATTCAAAAGGTCATCATTTATTAACTAAAGACGGATCAGAAAGTTGAAAGCTGGCATCAATTAGTTTGACCTTTTTCACACTGAGGTCACCAAAACAGAAAGCTAGACTTTTCACCGGTCTTTTTTTCACGAGAAACTTATCATCGTATTCAAAAATTAAAATAACGTTGAACACTAAGTATAGTATACAGTTAACCGGAAAAGATATGAGCTTAATTTTGGAATCAATGGCCTTTCACGTAACAAAAAATAGAGAATGCACTTATTAGTAAAATCATTTTAGAAAAAAATTGAGATTCTTGAGGAAAACCTTGAAGTTGATGCTGAAGCCGCTTTTCATGTTAGTCAGAATCACGCCAGTGTTTTCAAATTATTGAATGACAACAAAAATATCCAAAACTCGCAGTTACATCACCACACGAAACAATATCCTTAGTAATTTCTTTTTTAGTGAACCAGAAATGATGCTTCTTTCAGTGAGTGGAACCGCGCTGTTCTGATAAAATCACTTGATTTGAAAAGCAACGTTTGAGCCGCAATTAAACCTCAGTCACCCTAACCACTGTGCGTTTCAAATATTCAGCTCAATCGTGACTCGTTGTCGACGCTGTGGTGTGAGCCGATAGACAAGGATTGATTTGTAAGAGTTATTCCTGCCGTAAGCGGTTTGCACTGTTTTAAGCCATGCTCTTGCAATGGTCTTTAGCTTGTTTTTGTTTTTTTTCTTTTTTTCGAGGAGTAGCTTGTTGACCTCGCGGTCATTTTCCCAGCTCCCGCTCTACGGGAAAAATACAAATGAATTCATAGCGCGTGGGGAATTTTTTTTACCCTGTGGCAGCCGCTGCGACTGAATGTGGACTAGAGATGGCACGGGTCGCTAACAGTAAGTCTTCGGGCAGTCCGCTGAAGGTTTTGAAACAGTCCGCTAACAAGTATTTTAGCGGTTACGTCATTCCGGTCCGCTGCGGTCTGCTCGCCAATGAGGTGAAAATTTCGTTTTTGCAAGCTGATGCCGCATTGAAGATGTATATCGAAGTAGGGAATCGAAACATTAACCTTCTCTGCTGCTGTGGTGAATGCATTCAGACGAACTTAGACCAGTGCCCCAATTCATTCACCTGAACAAAAAAAGGATATTTTAATGGTTTCTGGTAATTTTGCGCTGTTGAGTCCGAAAATAACATCCGTTTCTTTGAATTGGCTCTAGTTTTTAAGAAATCAATATTTTGTTTTTTGGACACGTAGAGCGGCTTGGTTATACATTTCTTGCCGTGCGATGTATCAACGTATGTAACATCACAATGCCTTTGGGGTCATAATGAATGTATTTGGCTGATAAAGGCGTGTGAAATAGGAATTGACCCACTCTTTCTAACGTGGTGACTTGATAAACGGGATTTACGAGCTTGCATTAAGAAGTTTAGTGAACAAACATTAGGCCCTCTTAATGAGCTCTACCTAAATTAGACTTTTTCAGTGTGTGCTACTTCGGGTCTGCGTCTTCATCCCTGGAGAAAGCATTTCATAGCTCAACGCTAGCATGTGCCTCGCCCCAGACAAAAAATTTTTCTATGAAATGAGAGTAAACGACCAACGGGACCAGACACAATAAATGCACTGCGAATAACAATCTCGGAAATTTTAGGCAATAATTGATAGTTTTAATAGTTAATTCTGATAGAATTTCTGCAGAATATCACCACCATAAATAATGCTTTTTAGTTTTCTGCGGTGAGAACCTCCAAACCATCTTCGAGGGTCTCGGGCCGATCCAGTGGGGCACGTTAATGGTTTAATGGTTTATTCATGAAACGTGAAGGCAAACCTGAGCACAATAGCACATTTGTTTTCAAATGTAGTGATTCCTGCAAGTCTACTATATCATAATCCGCTACGCATTCGAAGAGACAACCACCGCAGAATGCTTTTAGTCAGTGACATAGGATGTAAACACCATCTTGTCGAAAACTGCTTCTTGGAAACTGGATTGCTTTACTGTTTCATATGACTCAGTCAACAAACAAAAACAATGGAAAAGCCATCATCCTGAAAAGTAAACAATTGTCAGTGGAAATTAGAATTAATTCAAACACAATGACAAAAGAAAGGATCAGGGCAAAAACTGACTGTCACGGTGTCACATAGGATTGGTGATAGGTATGGAGGTCATCTCTTCCAGACTTTTTCAAACTTTTTCATCTCACGGACATCGTAAGTCATTTATTTATTGCTTGCGGACCCCGCGAATACCGTTAAGTTTAGTTTACAGTATTCTAAAGTGTACAAAACTCTAAAGTTTACACAATGTTATTTTTACTTGAAAAAGCTGTAGTAGGCACGTGTCTACAGACGTTAATTAGTGCTTCCTATTCAATGCAGAACTAATACGCTCTAGATGTCGCAATACATAGCTGAATTGCTATGGCCAGCAAAGGAAATTATATGTAGTATTTGAAAAAGAATTTTGTACCCTTGTATCACCTTTGCGTACTCCAAGGGGAAAAAGGGGACACAATTTCCCGGGCGCCGAATTATTTGGTGGGTGAAAAGTCCCAGCAATGTTGCAAGTACTTCCTCCAAAAAAGTATCTTAGCTCCCGAAAAACTTTAGGTCCGAACATGGGGACGCCAAACTTGTTTCTTGACCAGGGCGCCATCTAATCTCGGCACGCCCCTGTCCCTGTAGGTTTCCTTTGAACTCTGGACGAATGATGGTAATGGTTAACTTCGCACTGTGCAGTCACTGACAGACATGTTTTGCGCGGTATTTTGAAGTATTCAAATACAACGTTTTCCCAGTCACTCTCCTCTTTCACATTTTATCAATAACATTATTTCTGAACTTAAACGTTTTACCTGTCCTCTGCAGAACATAAATTTCTTGGTATTGACAGAACTTGAAAATGTTTAACTTTGTGAAGTTTCTCTAAACCGCAGTACACTCAAACGTTCCATAGGATTGAGACTTGTGCGAATGCGACGCGGAAAGAAAAAAAATATTAACCTGATTTTACGAATCATATAAAGAAAATTCCAAAAAGAGCACAGCGTTTCACTAGAAATGGAAGTCTTCCAAGGGGTACCATGACTCTTGCTGAGTATCAATTATTTTGGAGTACACGCGATTTTCACTGCAGCATTGTTCAACAAATAGAACAGCGGTTTGAATCTGTGAATAAGCAGCTTCAAAACAGATCAGCATCGTACAAGCATTAAAGCCTATGTCAGTGGTTCTCAACCTTTCTTCTCTTGTGGCCCATTTTCAGCGTTAAAAGAAATCTTAGGCCCACATAACCTTTAACAAAAATTTCGAGTAACATGGAAATGTTTTTTTTATTAATATAAACAATACAGCAAAAGTGTTAATGACTAAACTCATCATTACGTGACTAAACTCATCCTTACGTGACTAAACTCATCCTTACGTGACTAAACTCATCCTTACGTGTATCTATCAGCTTGTCAAGTTGAACTTCCAAACCTTGGTTCACCCTTAAACGTAAGTCTCCTCTCTTTTCCCACTGTAGGCCCAATGGAAACTCAAGGCTCATTTCAAAAATCCACAAGCCCACTTGTGGGCCTGAGGGCCCACGTTGAGAAACATTGGCCTATGTCGTCCATACTAAACCACGTTCACGTTTCCTGGAAAACGGATCTGAGAAGAAAGCACAGTTGTATTCTTGGTTCAAGCTGCGCAAATCACAGCGGACGATCGATTACTTGTTTGAATAAAAACATCATTTCGCCTTAAAACGCGCAGTGGTGTCTATCTTTTATGCTATAAATAATATACGTAATTTTCCTATGTTGTTTTCAGTTCACGCGTTAGCCATTACCGACACCACTTATCGGAGAATCTAAAGAAGATGTACCGACAGATGTAGGTATTCCGCGGAATTATTTCCTACAGCAACTGCATTCGTGAAGTGGTAACGGTGGGCTATAATAAGCATGGCGTAAGTCTAACAGTGGGCGCACATTATGAGTCAAAACGCCAGCGATTTCCAAGCTTTTTTTGCCCTGGTTTCACTGCACGAACAGGTCAGACAGAAGTTTAATTGTCCAATCATTCATCCACCAAAGATGTCCCCATGCGGCATTACCTGGCTAAGGGTATTCGGAAGATTACAAAAATGTCCCGTATCATGCATTTTTGCACAAAAAGAATAAGATAGAGCGCTTTTTCGTCTGAAGAATTTCCATTTGCATAATCTCTAACAACAATAATGTGCTAAATGCACCAGTCTGGTTAACCTTCAGAAACACAGTAAAACTTTAATAACTCTAAATCAAGGGAATTTTATTTTTTCTTTACAAATTACACACGCTTTAATTTTCTCCGTTTTTTATTCATGTTCTTTTTCCTTTGTGGCCTCAGGTAAGTTAGCTTCTAAAAATGTTTTTCTGGTGTTTACTTTTGTGTCTGCTTTTCACAAACAATTAAAAGCTACAGATTTGCTGCAAGCTTTCGAGAAATCAGTCGATTGGGCACTTCTTACATGACTTTGCGATGATTCAGAGTTGCACGCATTTTCTTCCAGTAACTGGTCTCCACAGTCGTAAGAGTGATGAAGTCTAATCAATCAACAAAATTTTCAATAGAAAATCGATTCCCATTCTTAGTGTTTTGTTTTTTCTTCAATTCATTTTCGTTAATGCGCGTCAGATAGACATCTATTCAGGACTTTCCTCTCACCGGTACTTCGGACATTTACGAAAGGTCGGCACGTTAACATTCGTAGGCATAGCCAGGGGAAGGCCCATGGCCACAGCTCCCGCAAAATTTTTGGCATATCTAGTCTTTTGTGCTTTGAGAAGCGGCGTTCCAAAAAAATGCTGTTGCTCACCTAAAGTCAAAGATTTTGCCCCCCACCAACATTTTGCCCCCCCACCAAAATTTCACTGTCAACATTTGATGTGCTCAAGTCAGAAAAAGAGCCCAATCGATGTTTGTCACTAAGCTTCGGTTGAATATTAACCGCCATCTTTCAGTTTGCACAACGACAATTGCGACCACGTGAATATTAGAAGCACAACGCTTCTCAAAGGAAACTACTATTGAGAAATGCCGCAAAACAATGGTAATCACGTGACTTTCTATGGTCTTATGACGCAGCTAAATATATTTAGCGTCCCAGAAGAAACCGCGGTCGCTTTAGACAAGCGTTACATCCTTGTACAGACAGCCTGTTCTTTGTTTCACAGCGACGGACATCAATTTGTCTCAGATGCTTCCTGATTAAAATATAAATAGACCAATTTAAGTTTTGCAACAAGTTTTTAACGCTGAAGCTATGGTTGTTCATTTTTTATCCTGGTTGCATGGAGATCCCACCGACGTGACAGTGAAGCTAACTTCAAATGTCTAACTGCCTCAAAAGCCATAAACACAAACTGTCATAACATATTGGTGAAATATCTTCGGAAAATGAACAATGCGACAAATAAACCAAAGGGAAAAACGATGAAACTTATTCAAGAAAACAGGAAGATACAAACAGCTTGCGTTGTTTCCAATCAGCGACAGTTACCAGATAGACTAGCGTTTAGCGCCTTCGAAAGGATCCGCAATCTTTTGAACACTGCAATGATGCAGTGCCTCGTCTTTTCTTACATACTTTAGTTGCTTTATGCTGTTGTAACTAAATCTGCCCATTAGAAACTTTATGACGTCTTTATCCAAATTGTAAAAAGACACATTGGTCTCGTTTTGCTCGTCTTGTACAACAGTAATCTGGCCATAAATTGAAAATTCTTGCTCGTTTTTCTTGGCAGCGCTTCTAGGTCGAGACGGACTAGCAACACGTTTGAGATGGCTTCTGCTTCCAGACCTACCAGGACTTCCGCCTGGAGAAAGACTAGCAACAAACTGTTTGGCAGGGCTTCCACTTGCAGATGGACTAGCAACAGATAGCTTTGTAGAGCTTCCGCTTGCAAGCGGACTGGTAGCAGATTGTTCGGCTGGACTTGGGCTTGCAGATGAATTAGCAGATGCTTTGGCAGAGCTTATGCTTGCAGGCGGACTAGCAGAAACAGATTGTTTTACAGGGCTTCTGCTTGGAGACATACAAGCAAACAAGCGAGCTCCTTTGGTTTCAGAAAGTTGCTTAGAAGCTTTGTTTTTGCTTGTTCGCAAATTTATCTGGAAACCACTGAAAACTTTACTAATGTTGGATATATTAATATTTTCATCCAAGGCATTTGAAACACTTCCACCGATAACCTTAACCTCCTCTCTCATGTACACAAGCTTAAAACATTGATTCCAACTCATTAATTTGATTGTCTTTTAGGAGTTTCAAACAGCTCTGTGGTTCAGCGCGCTCCAGGGAGAAGAATGAGGAAAAATTGTCTCTAAGCCAGGGGTCACCAACCGTTTTGAAACTGAGAGCTGCTTTTTGGTACAGATTCATGCGAAGGGCTACCAGTCTGATACACACACTTCTGAAGTAAAATTTGCTCAATTTGTCTTTAATTACGTTATCACTTATCATTAATAAAAATTAGGTATATTCATGAATGTGAAGACACTGATGATGTTTATGCTATTGTCAGAACAGGCCCGCGGGTGACCCACGTGGTCCGCGCGGGCGACCTGGTGCCCGCGGACACCATGTTGTTGACCCCTGCTCAACGCCATTGTGCGCTTCTTACCACGACGACGTACGATATTCAAAAGTGATGTTTGGCACTGTGGCGATGATATCGACTTTCGAAATGCATCCTCTTATGTACAACTTAAAAACATCTAACGCTTCGTAAAATGGATTCGCACAGTACCAGACCCTTCAGAAGCAAAATCCATACGAGTCTCCTGTATACACGCGGCCGATCGCTGTCATCGTGACGCTCCGTCTCACTCAGCGTGAACATTTTGCCATATGCAACGGATACAAACTCATGATCCGCTTTACACCCCTTAGCCAATCTTCTATGTTACAAACAACGCCAAATGTACTGTATCTCTAACCCAGATTGATTCCACTTTAATCAAGCAGCAAGATTCGTTTATCTACAGCACTGATCTGTACAAGAAATTCCAGGCAAGAATATTTCCTTACATTAACATTAGTAGAAAATTTTTCGCCAGTAGCTTATGAAGAGTCATTAGAAACCGCAAAGGAAATCAGATAAAAACTGTTCATATTGTATGCCACTGTACGTCGTGGCACAGATGCGAGCTTTCCTGCACTGCGGATGCGGCGATGCTAAACTTTCACGATTAAGTAATGGTGTGTTAAAGCTTTTGGACAACATGGGAATGTCCAGGAAAGAAACGTAACACCTCCGTTTTTATACAGAAACGTCGATAAATTATCCTTCATATTCCCTTCGGCGTTATCTTGATCGTTTGCAGCGTGCTCACAATGTTACAAAGCCATATTTTCAGTAACAGCTTATAAAAGCTTATAAATTTAATAATTATAAACTATAGACAAACAAACAGTTAATTACAGCGTTGCGTGCCAATCAGGCGTGTAACGAGGGGGACAAGGGGAGCGCAATTCCCCGTGCGCCAAATCACTAAGGGGGCGCCGAATCACTGCGGGGGACGTAGAAAAGTCCCATCAATGTCACAAGTACTTTCTTAAATCCAGTATATTTGCTTCCGAAAGACCTCAGGTTCGAACATGGGGGGCGCCAAATTTGCTCCTTGTCCCGGTCGTCATCTAACCTCGTTACGCCCCTGTTGCCAATGCAATGACGCACAATTTTGAAAACAACTAAAAACGAGTCAATTTAATAGCAGATGATCGTACAGCCTCTCCTTTTCATTCTATCAACCGTCTGTGTTCTCCCCAAGCTTACACAACCAATCTGTTTCAACCTCGAGAACGGTTTCGTTCCTAGAAATGCACGCCTTGTTTCCGGTTGGTAAAAGTTGAATTACACAAGAAAATTTCCGACGATTATCACAACTAGTCATTATCGTGGATGCTGTCTTTTCAATTACCCTTGGCTGTTCGTGCTTGCAGGAAAACAACTCGAAATGGACCGTTCGGAACATCTGTTGCTGATTGAAGCTGTTAATGACTCGTGGCGAGGTGATTTCCAAGAGCATGTGCCCTGTACACGCTCTCTGCATTTAGAAGTGCAAACACACCTGTTCATAATAAGTTTCACAGTTTTCCAGATTTTATCCCAAGTTGTTAAAGATCAACTTTTTGCAGCAAAGTTTGCTGCAACATAATAGCAGACGGTGCGATTTGCTACGGTTACAGGCTGTATCTTCCACTTGCCAGCAGAATCTTTATTGCCTCATGAATTAATTTTTTAGTGGTAGAAACGCTCTCATGATCGAATCGCGACCATCCCACCAGTTGGCCACTGATACATTTAAGTGGCGGACGTTCCTGAAGTAACATTGAGCGTATGAAAAACCACTATTTGATTTACTGTAGGTAAACCTCTATTATTCAAACAAACTTATAGGTTGTTCTTACAACCAACGTTGAAAAAGACAGTCTATTTTCAGGGAGGAAGTAGTGTACCACTGCAGTCAGTTTTTTCAGTCATTACTTTTGTGGCGCAAAAGCTTGCCTCTTGCTAGCGTGATCAAAGGGAATTGTATTTGTGCGTTCAGCAGCGTTGGAGTTGTAGACTGTAGAGTAAACGTTTGTTGGAAATGGAAATGCTGAAAAACATCCCCAATAGTTAGTTTTCTTCACGTTAAACAGGCAATTTCAAAAGCGATAACACGTTTTGATATTATGTCTTTCCTGCAAGAAAAAGTCGGAAGAAAGGTTGCAGATCATATCAAAGTAGATTTTATACCAGTAAGAGGTGGAAGCATGAAACAAGGAGAGCAATAAATTATCATGATGGAGAAGGTGGGAGCAAGGTGCAGGTTCAAAAAAGGTTATTACATTTACCTTTACACTTTTCGTGTGATGAAAATATGTGAAATAATTTGTGCGCATTCTTTTACATGGTAAGGTAAAGTGCAGGTTCCGAGGAAAATTGAGCTTGTTGAAGGAAACGTGGTCTACACTACGGTTGAACTGAATAGAAACAAATTAATTATCTCAATTGCTTGAGCTACAACTTTTCGTTGTTAGCATGTCATGGCGCAAATGGAACTCCAGCTTGTACATTTCGATGTTCGTCAGTGCACCTGACCTTTGTATAGTTATTTACGACTCCGTTGTGATTATGCAATTGTCATTGTACATATTTTTCTAAGATAGGTGTCGGGATGATAGTGCTAGTGTCTCACTATTTCGTTTGTGGAGGTCAACCAGTGCGTCATTGGTTCCCGCGTATCGCACTGGTTCCCGCGTATCGCACTGGTTCCCGCGTATCGCACTGGTTGCGGCGCGTGGGTTTGGGTGTTTTATGGAGGATGGATTTATCGTCACGGCGAACTGATGGTCAGTGCCATAACTGACGGGGGGCAAGGGTGGGAACCTCCACATGGCAAGCTAAATGTAAAAACCGGCCCTCCACTTACGTTATATTACGGTATTTGGTGTTTGTGGGTTTTCACTAAGTTGTTGTTATTTTGCATTTTTCGGAAGTTTTTCCAAGTGTTTTCCGGTGATTTCGGGATTCATTATAGACATCCACATCCGGATTCACAATCGTTTCTGAATTTTTCTTGATGTTGGATAGTGGACCTCTTACTGTAACCATTGGGCCCCCTTCAGCTAGGTTTCTCCCCTGACTTAAACCTTTAGTTACGCCACTGCTGATGGACCATCTCCTAAAGACTTATAGTGTGCCGTGAAATGTGATAATGCATCAAAGGTGTAGTTACTGTTTAATCATACTGTTTATTTTCAAGTTATTTTCTATATACATGCCTGGTTTGTTTCGTCTCAATGCAGCATTTTGTTATTAAAAAGAGTTGCTTTTAAATCTGCCTGCAGTAACGCCTTCTCGTGACACCTCTTCATATCGCAAAAGTTCCTGTGTAAATCGGTCTGTCCAACGGAATAATTAGGGCAGTTACTACTATTCGTTCATCGTCATAGTCGTTTTTCCTTCAGCGAGGGTCGCGGGAGTAGCAACCCTAGGAGAACTCGTAACACCTCACGGTTTAATCAAACTAAGATGGACTAAACAAAATCGGAGATGTAGTAAGGTCACCCTGTCCTTGGACGACCTCTGGGCCGCTTTTTCCGTGGGTATGTAGCCAGCAGAACTTGTCACACGATCCTTCCTGGCACATTCTGGACGCATGGCCGAACCAACGCAGCCAAGACCTCTCCATTTGGAGGACAAGTGGCACGACATTGCGGGCTTTGCGAATTTCACAGCTGCGCACTTTGTCGCAAATTTCGCACCGTCGGTGAAAGATTCCATCTTTGCCGCTTGAGATAGCACGCTTTCAGTCATTACCTAAACTTCATGACCATATAGGTGATGATCGGAATAAAAACAGATTTGAAAACGCAGAGCTTTGCGGTGTTTAAAATCTAAGGTTTTGTCGCTACAAAGCGATGCAACTCACACCGAACTGTGTTTGCTTTACCGATCCGTGTATCAATCTCCTTGTTCGGTATTCCTTCACTTGTGAATACCACCCGGCGTTAGGTCAACTTCTCTACTTGCTGCAGTGTATTGCTGCTCGCTTGCAACGTACACTGACTTGGGTTGATGAAGAGACATAATACCCAGTCTTTTTAGTGCTAATTCTGATACTTTGGAGATTTCCTTCCGGCTTGGATGCAAAGATGAGAAAATCAAGAAGATGCAAACAGTGCCAAACTGTCGATCACGCAGCTTCCAACAATGGCACCTTCGGCTATGCCTGTCGATGCAATTAAAAATAATATGAAAAGGAGTAATAACAGCACGCACACCTTGATGAAGTCCAACAGCCACGGTGAGCGGTTGTGATTTGACTAAGAATACAATGACTTGACCGCCAGCAACGGGCGGCCGTCAATACCGTACCATACTCCCGCAACAATCCCAAAATGTTTTCGCGAGGACGCTGCGTATGCTTTGATCGTATCATTTTGTTAAGGGAAGCAATTCGCAATCTTCCTGTGCAAGCAGAGGAGAAAACTGTTTGTAGAAATAGTCAAACATGCGCCGAAACCAAACCTTGCTTTTACTGCCAGCCGCGTCCCGTTAGTCGACCTAATCCGTATATACTCACAATTCTAAACCAGTTCATCCGTAACCCGTTTATATTTCCTTACAGCGATATACATTTCAGTTCCAAAACCGTTGATGAGTGTCTTCCTGTCTTGTTTTCTCTGTTTGGGTTTCTGGAATATCTTCATAGTGACCGACGTATGTGTTTCGTGGATAAAGAAACCAAAGTTTTTTAATGTCTAAAGGAAGTGCTACGAGCAGATCGACTCCATGTTTTTCGCAGGTTAACGCACAATGCAAATAACTGTCCAAACTGTTTGGCGTACTACCAGACTGACTTTACAGCCGTTACATGCCCGAAAACTAGTGGGAAGAAGATGTGCTGCTAGAAGCTGTGCATTCTATTCGTTCGTTAATCCGTGTAGCCCCGAAGGAAACGCCTCATACAATAAACGTCTTTTTCGGTTTCTCCGAAAAGCCATGACAGGCACAGCTCTTCCAACGTGGCTATTTACACCGGAGTTAGTTTTGCTGTGACCATGGGCGTCCGCAGAAATTTTTCCAGGGGGGGCAAAGTCGACATTTTGCTTATCTTTTTCAGTTTTTTGGAGATGCAACGCAAATGGACATACACCAAAAATGTGCAATGTTATGGCAACAGTTACATCCAGTGTTTTCCCTATAAGAAAATTTTACACTGAGAAAATGTTTTAGAGAGAATGGATATTTTAAGACTGAGTTAGCAGAGTTCCAAATGAATTGCAAACTTTTTGAAATATTAGAATAAGCACAAAATCTTATCAAAATACGAACAAAATACATATTTAATTCAAATAGCTTCTCCTTGTTTTTGTATTTTTCCAATGTTTTGGAAGGTTGCAAGTGCGCGAGAATGAGATTTCACTGTGCATATTGTCTGGTGGTACTGCGCAGTTTCTCACTTTAGAGGCAGGGCGGGTCCAGCTAGTAACGTTAGGGTGGGATATTTCAGTGGTAGTCAGTTTCATAACGGCTTCGGTGCTGAAAAAAGAGATGTAAAGCTGTGAAAAAATAATGGACAACAGAATGGCCTTTATCGCGAACAATAAGACAATTGAAACATGACGAAAGTCTTATTCAGAATTGGTTTTGATATAATGGTAATGGTTTATTGTTTCATATAACTCAGCCAATAAGCAGAAGCACCATAAAAGCCATCGCATGCAGTAAACCAATCATTAGTGAACATTAGAGCAAATGAGAATACAATGGCACAATAGCTGATCAGTGTAAACAAAGAGGGGCGCTGTGTCACATAGGATTGGCGAAAGACCGTGGCGGTCATCTGGTCAACCAACCCCG
>Ga0210059_1012338_pt1 | contig 12922 bp, 17 predicted proteins | sample Ectturendosymbi2_FD_188042 | JGI IMG/M metagenome (GOLD analysis project Ga0210059, IMG submission 188042) | Ecteinascidia turbinata endosymbiont from Florida, USA - Sample 2 (SPAdes) (version 2) | ecosystem: Host-associated > Tunicates > Ascidians > Unclassified | place: Key West, Florida...
AAATAAGTAGTTGTGTTCAGGAATGTGCAAAATCAGCTCAAACAAATCTTTCACGTTTATAGACAATGCTTCATACAGTTTGTTCCCAACCGATCCAGAGAAACGTTGTGGCCAATCATACAAAAAACATATTTCCAGGGTCCGAAGTTTGGTCGGATATGCATGCCACTTACCAGGGGTTGTCAAGTAAGCCGATGTAAAAGTTTAACTTTGCAAAAAATGTCTTTTATATAACGTTTCGTGTAATTCAAACTTCCATGCTTATTATTCGTTTGTGCATTAACTTGAAATCTTGCAACTCTGTATCTGTGTAACAAATAGCCTATCTTTTACTCGTATTCAAATGTTGAGCATGGTCTTTTCAAAATGAATAAAGTACGTTCCTACATTTTTTAAAGTAAAATGGCCTACGGTTTTCATTATGCAAACTTCATAGGAAATATTTCGAAACATTTGTTTGTTCTTTTCGCAGGCTTGGGTTACACACACAAAGCAGTGAACCATTCTCAAGAGTATGTCACCGCTGAAGGTGTCCATACAAACCATATAGAAAGTTTGTGGCGTGAGGCTAAACGAAAATTTAAATCCATGAATGGAGCAAGGCGTTCGTTTCCGCCGTCCCATCTGGACGAATGGCTGTGGCGCCGACAACGAAGCAAAGATCAATGTTTTCAGGATTTAGTAGCAGCAATAGCTACCAATCCCAAGTATCAAGTATAAACACTTCCATACCGCTACCATACGAACAACAAGTTTTCACATCCAACAGCTTGTGTTTATGAAAATTCACTTCCTTGGCTACACCCTTGACTTGCTCCAGCAGCTTGTGATTAACAGCAATCGTTTTCTTTTTCTCTTCAAGATAGCGACTGTGCAAACCGTGCATTGAAAATTTGACATTTCATTTTCGGGACGGAAACCAGAAAACGTTTTGGTGAGCGCTTGCACCCGTCTCAGCGTGCATTCACTATATTTTTAGAAACTGTAGCACGCATCGAGTTCGATTCAAATTCTCTTGTTTTTGCAGTGGGTTGCTGGGCTGCACAAACTTTTTTAAAAAGTCTCAATATTATGTGTCTTTTTACCGGCGACGTTTTTTTGTAGTATTCCTCACGGCCGCAATGGTTACATTGTCTGAAGTGGTATCGGCATGCAAGGTGGTCCTCCTGTGTTACCAACGTTATGTGAAGTTACCTTTGTGAAACTTTCTGTGACGTCACAAAAGCAATATCACGTTGATTGTTTCCTTCTGGGCCGGTTCGAAAAAGATTTCTCACATACAGTCTATCCAAAGCAGTGATTCTTGTAACCAGGGGGACCGTCATTAAATTTCAAGGGGGGGAAAGCGAGCCCTATTCATGCGCTCTGCAACATGGAACGTTTGATCAATAAATTAACCAATAAGGATGCCTTCATTTGCTTGTACAAATTGTTTATTGCCAGGGGAGGCTTGAAGCAAAGGACAATTACCTAAAATGGGCGTGGTAGAGACAAGGTCAAGAACCACTGATCTAAACTAAAGTGATCACTCCGTTTCACGTATCAATGCGTCAAACAGTCAAATGAACATCACGGTCCGGCGTTTCAATTGTACTTGCACGCAACCAGAAATTTGTTATCTTGTAATCTGTATAAGAGTACAAACATACTGCAGACAGTGGCGCAGCCAGAATGAGGCCGAAGAGGCCATGGCCCCAGGGCCGTAACGAGGTTAGATGGCGCCCGGGGCAAGAAACAAGTTTGGCGCCCCCATGTTACAACCTGAAGTCTTTCGCAAGCAAAAGTACTGTATTGAAGAAAGTACTTGTGACATTATTGGCACTTTTCGGGACCCCCGCAGTGATTTGGTGCCCCATAGCCATTCGGCGCCCGGGTAATTGTGACCCCCTTGCTTTCTCTTCGTTACGCCCATGCATGGATCCCCCGATACAATTGATAAGGTTTTTACTGGTGCTTTATATCAATTTTTAATTCTTAGAAAATATGCAGAAAGAACAGTCGGACTCAAGATGACGTCAGTGACTGACGACGTCTATGACTGGCCCCTCCCAAACAAAATTCTAAACTGTGCTACTAGTTATGAACTTTTTATTTAGTGACAAGAGGGAAATTGTCTATATTCAGTTTGACTTAATTAAAAGATCGCTCCAATTTAGAACCTGATTTCACCCACTGCAACACTTTTCTTTGGTTAAGTTAGGAATATTGTTAGGTAAGCTACTTTGCTGGAAGTTGTTTCTGAAAAAAAATCAGGTTTATTCTTTTCTTAAAAAATGAACAGAGCAATTAATGAACACTTTGCCTAGTCACTTGGAAAATGATTAGGCCTAAGCTCACAGTTAAAGCGCTCCATCTCAGTGCTTGACTGCTTTCAATTCGAATTTCCTAAAAAGGAGAAGTATGAAACGTCTTGCTGACTGAGTATTCACCAAACTTAACGGACTGTGGAAAAAAACAATGCGTTGTTTGAAACACTGGATATTTTCAATAAGTTTATGTATAACGACCATCATAAGTATCGTTGTAAAGCAGCGATAAATCTAACTTTTCAGTGACCAAAGCAATATACTCAGATCAAAAATCTCCGTAAAATTGCAGGACCGCAGATGTGGTTTGACTCCTATATTACAATAATATCGAGGCGTAAAAGTTGCTTAATAGCCGATTTGCAAGGTTTCGTTGGAACCACTTAATCTCACCTACCTAGGAAAAGTAGGCTAACCCTGTTGTGCAGAATAAATAAAATGCACCGCACGATGCCAGATATATTTCGCCAGTGTATTAAATTACCGGTTTTCAATGCGGCATCCGATATGATCTTTGTTTTTGTGAGCAACAAATATGCATGCTGCGCCATGGCGTGTACTTCACTAGCCTTGAAATTACATGCTTCAATGCAGTTCAGGTCATGTTTGCCATTGCGAGTAATGAATAAATCACACTGAGCCATGACGAGCATGCTTCAGTTGGGTTGGCTTGGTCTCCAGTGCACTTCAAAGCGTAATTTTTAGTACTGTTAAGCAATAAATTGAAAGGACTGCTTTGTGGGGTTCATACTTCACTCACTTGCATTAGCATCAAGTGGTTTTCAATGCCTTTAAGACTGTTTTTACTATCGTGGTTTGCATGCTCACAAAACACACAGCGTTTAGAGGGATGCATTTTACTAGTGTGACCAGTGAAAGGCATTCACTGCATGCCCCCGACATAGTCTGTTTGCTCTAGTCAGGGGGGTGGTTCAACACTGAGTCCCGGGTGATTGTGTGGCTTGATATATGGTTTGTATTGCGTTTATAAAAGTTTTGTTTTCTCGTTTTGCATATATCAGTAGTCTTGCTTTGATGGAATTTTTGAAAGAGGTTATTAAGTATTGGGGGATGTTTTTGATGGGGTTTAACTTTGTTTTATTTCTAGTTTTCCAAATTGTGAAGCATATGAGGGAATTTAAGTAAGGGGTTATGGTGTTATCATAGTGGGCGGAAGGAAGAGAGGTATGGAATTGGATACGCTAGTAGAGGGTTAAGAAATAGTCTGTGTGATTTTGGGTTGTCTTTGAGTAGATGGTTGTAGCGTATTGTAGGAGGGGCTGTATGTACTTACATTTATGGAAAAGGTGGATATCGTTTTCGTATATTTCATTACATAGATGACATTGTGGGTTGAGAGCTGGTATATTTTGTTTGAATTTGGCTTCAACAGGCAGTAAGTTTTTAGGCGTGGGAGTTTTGAGTGTTTTTATTCTATGGAGTATTTCTTTTGTTCTTCTGCGTATTATTTCTTCTTTTGTGATTTTATACTGTTCTACAATTTTAATCATATATTTGTAATAAGGTGAAGGTCTAGCAGCATGCGGGGTATTGTTAAGTTTTGGGAATTGGAAAAGGTTACTAAATTGGAGTCCAATATTGTATTCAAGTTGGTTAAGGTGGTAAGGTAGGTTGTCTTTGAGGAGCCTTGTTCTTGTGTAGGAAGTCAGTAGTTTTATGTAATTTAATTGCGCTATTAGAGTTATATCTGCCACGGAGTATCCTCCATTTTGTTGGGTTTGTGAGAGCGTTGAGACAGGAAGCATGGAGTTGTTTGGTCCGGCAATGTAGGTACTTATTATGTTGTTAATTTGTTCAGTTTTAGTGTGGGGGAGGGGGTACGTATGGGCGAGGTATGTAATAGACGGGGACAGGATTGTTTTGGTAAGGGTTGCTTTTAGATCATAAGTTGCATAAAAGTGATTTAAGTTGGTGGCTTTGTCTCGTAAGGTTTTAACATTTTATTCCAAGAAGATGTTATTGCTGTGGCGGAACCGATTGTGATATTTAGGGGGATAATACAGTCTTAGTGCCAGTGAATATTAAAATAATTTGATAACTTAAGTTTTTTGTTTGTTGAGACGCCAGTTGATTTGGTTGGATTAGTTGTAGTCCTGAGGCCTTTTGAAAGAGTGTAATTATTTTGAAAGCTTCTTTTAATGATAGGGTTTGCTTATGGAGAAGGTTATGTTATCGGCGTATGCATTGAGTTTGGGTGGGTACTTTGTGGGGTTGGGTACAGGGGAAATGTATTTGTTTTCTTGGATATAGGTTAAGAGAGGGTTTAGGGCTTAGGGTCACCTTGTCGGACTCCTCTGTTTATGGGAATAGGGTTAGTGATGAACTGGTTTACTTGAATTTGGGAAGAGGAGTGGTGTTGTATTTGTGTTATGTATTTACAAAAAGTGAGCGCAAAGTTTTGGTATTGTAGAACTGAATTTAACCACTTGTATTCAATTGTGTCAAAGGCTTTTTGGAAGTCTAAACTAATGAAATAAGAGTCTGCTGTGTTGTGCCATATAATAAATATCTCTAAGAGTAATTGAGGCGGTATGAGTGGATTTACCGGGTTGGGCGTGCTGTAATGGGGAGATTAGATGGTTCAGAAAGTTCTTAAGTCTTTCATTTAATATTTTATTCAAAATTTTGTAATCAAAATTTAGCAGTGATATTGGCCTATGGTTTTTGATATCGGCTGGGTTTCCGTTTTTAAAACATAGAGTAATAATACCTTTGTATAGCGTTGGGTCGTGGTCAGTCTGTGAATATGTTTAATTTAAGGCATCGAGCAGCAGGTGCTTAAATATCTTGATAAAAGGTTAGATAAAATTCTAACGAGAGTCCGTCAGGACCTGGCGTCTTTCCTTTTTTCATTGTGGCGATCGCATCGTAAAGTTCTTTCAACGTTATGGGTTGTTCAATGTCTGCAATTTGTTGGGGGGTTAATTTTGTTACATTCTTTACTAGGAATTTAGAGGCTATATTTTCATCTATACTTGTACATTAGTAGAGGTTTTTGTAGAAGGATTGGACTAGATCTACTATTTCTTGTTGGGACTTGGTTTATGTGTTCGGTTGTATTTCTAAGTCAGGTATTTTGGTGTTTTTGGTAAGTGGGATTAGTTGTTTGTATAGGTGGTCTAAAGAGATATTTTGGACTTCTTCCAGGTCAGCTTTTTGTTTTAGGAGGTTACATCTGGCATCCTTCAGGAATTGATCATATAAGTGTTTTCTGTATGAGTTATAGTTTTTAAAGTTTTCTGTATTTGGGTTGGCAGTCATTGTATCTTGGAGTTTGTATAATTTTTGTTTTGTTTTTATGTTTTCTAAGGTTTTCTGTCGTGCTACATTACGTGCTTGCGTTTTTAAGAGTATCCTAATCTTATTTTTTGTTGTTATCAATTTTTGTAATGGGTTTGAGCTGTTATCTGATTGCATTTCATTGATCACGTTGGAAAGTTGTGTCTGGTGGTCTATAATTTTGTACGCGTTTATGTTATTTTTCCATGGGTGGTTTGTTTTGTGATTGGTTGGGGAGGGGAGAGCTACAGAGAGAGTAACAAGGTCATGGTCGGAGAAGGGAGTTGGGATGAAAACGTGGTTCTGTATTATGCTAGTGGGGTTGACGTAAAAGCGGTCTAGGCGGGACTGTGAGTTAGGAGCATGGTGGGTATAGGTAGTTTGGGTGGGGTGTAAAGTACGGTAAGTGTCCTAAAGATTTAGGTTGGTGGGCAGGGTTATCAGGGTTTGTGGCTTTGGGTAAATTTTTGTGGGTGGGATTTGTCTAGAAGAGGATTTTCTATGCAGTTGAAGTCACCAGCTACGATTAAGGGGTTTTTAGAATATATACAGGGACATAGATTTTCAAAGAAATAATGATTTTGAGTTCTGTTTCGTTTTCCGGATGGGGCATATATGTTTGTTATATGGGAAGTTTGGTTATTCGAGAAAACTTTTACTTTTACCGTTAATACTCTACCGTTGAGGTCATTTGCGATTCTTTCCACATACAAGTGTTTAGATTTTAGTAAAATAGCTACGCCAGAGGTATTGGTGTCTTTGGTTGTGGAATGGAAGAGTGATTGACCTAGTGACCATTCATTTTGCCAAAATATGTTGATTGAGTATCGAACTATGAGTTTCTTGAAGAAGTATGATTTGCGCATTAATGGTTCCTAAGAGGTGAAATACAGCGTTACGTTTTACTTGGTCTAGTAGGCCATTTACGTTATATGATGCGATTATAAAATCCATTGCGACAGAGAGAGACACATATCACATTTGAAGCAGTTTCGTAGATATAAAGAGAACATTTTATACAGTAAATTACTTTTATCAAACGATAATATTTTTTCGGGTTATAAAGAATGTATGCCAATAGCAGTTCCAGTATCGTTGTACACTTGTTTACAGTTCGTACATTTGGTAATCTCACCTTTATTTAAAGTATGTAAAAAAACACATGAAGGTCCACACATGACTATTCTACGTCCACATTCATTATAGTTTGGGTCTTTCTTCAAAACAGATAGCTTCTGCCATTGGCCACACAGGCACTTGTAGTACATTTCTCCACATGAGCAGTGGTCTGTGTTTCTTTTTTCTGTTAGACGTTTATTACAGCATAGAGTAAATTTTTCCAAAGGTGACATTTCTTTTCGGTTTCTTTTCTTTGGTTTCCTACTTTCCAGTGGTGGGAAATTGTCCTTGTCGGCATTTTCAGGTGGTTGTTCATTATTGGTTTCTGAAAGCACTGTAGAATTTTCGGTTGGTGGTGTGGCGTATGTAATTTTTCCTTAAAATTGTTCTTTTTCTTCTCTTTGCTTCCACTGAAGGTGAACTTTAGACAACTTTTCGTAATTTGGTCTCTCATGGTCTTGGGATTTACAGTACTCGTAGTAGGGTGGTTGGTTTTCGTATCTAATTTGGGCGTATACTCCTCCCAATTGAAGGTAGCGCGGAATGTGTGCCATACTATGTCTTTTCACAAAAATATGTCGAGTTCCAGTTTGTATTCCGTACTGATCGTTTATTACATTTATCGGAATTACTTCTGCGTATTCCTCAATTGTTTGGCGTATATCTGAATCCTTAAATTGCGGTGGTACCCGGCTCATAATAATTTTTAGTTCATTTTCGCCGAATCTTGAGACTTCTTTGACTTTTGGAGAAAGTGTGAGTTTTTCTTTAAGTTTAACAGCCGCGTCTCGGCTTCTTGCGTGAAAGGTTGCTCGTAGTCCTGGTAGTTGAATTATTGCTAGCAGTTTTGACTGAAAGTTGAATTGTAGTTTCCGGAGTTCTTCGTAAATTTCGTAACGTTATACGGATGTGGCGAATTTTACTTGCACTTCTACTTTGTCTGTCATAGCGATATGGATTATCTGGTCTTGTATTTTGGGATGTTACAGAACTGTAGGTTGGATTAGGGGCGAGGGTTGTCATTTCGTCGTAATTCGTTTTATACTTGTGTAGGGCGAGGTGATAACGAAAGCATAACAAATGAGCGATAATCAAAAATGAGGGGACACAAAAGAAAGCAAGTACATTAAACAATACAAACAAAACGTGTTATAGTTGTAAGTAGGTTTCAAATCAAACAGTTTAGGTTCGCAACCAAAGGTCAAAGATTGTTATTTCTTGCAGCTTTTCAAGGTTTCACAGATCACAGTTTTTATCAGAACACTTTCATCCTTTTTTTCTGAAGTAATAGAACAAAAAACCGTACCGCACCTTTTCCGCCTCTTCGAACCCAGTGGTACTCAGATGGGACGTTCCAGGTAACTCCAATAAATAAATCCACAAAGTAATCCAAATCCACAAACTGACGTTTCTAAACTTGTTTTCTCGTTTTTTTGTGAACTGACCTTGACAAGACATGCATGTAGCAGAAAACATCCAACACTGCCGCAGAAAAACAAGGCAAAACTGCTCTCGCTGTTCTAAACTACAGCTTTCTTGGTTCCCTTGCTTGCAACCATACTGCATTCTCGATATTTTGGCTTCACAGAAAATCTTGTCTGCCTAAGCCGGTTTGGTACGCCCACTACTGGTTTAGGTGTTAAGCTTGGTATGCCCACTGCTCAACTGACTGGACGTGGTGAAGGCATGGGTATTTATACCCCAGACCGCATCGCGCTTCTCGTCTCTCATTGGTTGTTTTTCTCATCGCGCAACGTCACTCTCATTTTCCACTCAATCGGTGAGTTTCGTCGGCGTCCGTAACAGTGACATCGGTGTTCGCGTCTGGCTGTTCGCCGGAATTCGAGGGCGTTTTTTCCCTCGGCTCGTAATTACAGCGTTTTACCGGTGGGAATATTGTGTGCTAGCTTTTATCCGTTCAAATTGAAAATGTTATTTATTGTTTTAAGTCGGGTGTTGGTGTAAATGTTTGCTACACTATTTTGGCTTACTCTCTTTCTAGGTGTGACTTGCGACTGCATATGGAGTGTAAATATACAATAGTTCAAATAAACACACAATGCAATGTCCTTGTAAACCAGGTGTTCGTACGTTCAGTGTCCGCTTCATTCTTCTTGAATTTATTTCGTGACTTTAGACATTCTAATGTTTCTTCTTTGCATTCACTATTTAATAGAGTTGTCGGCGAACTTCCAAGTTGTTTTTTGAATTTGCTTTTGACGTATTTCTTCATTTGTGTTTCAGAATCACAAGACGTTTCATGTTGAGGATGCAATCGCGAACTTAACAATACCACAGCTAACAGTAGCGTTAAATATCCAGGCAAGCAGAAATTTTTCCAAATAAATAGTGAAATAATCATCTCCAGGATGTTTGTTCAATGGATCGTGGTACCTAATTGTGAGCTGTAGATTTCTTGTGGGAAATACTGCCTAGCAGAGGTGGCTACAAATCCGGAATCGATTCCAGCAGGATTCTGCATTTGTTTATGGAGCCGGAGTCAAACATTTGTAAAAAATCGGAACCGGAACCGGAGTCAGTTTTATTTTTGGCAGTAACAGGAGTCTGCATGGTCTTTACCAACGTCATTGCTTCAGTACAAAATAAACATTACCGAATTACGGTTGCATCGATGGTTGGCGGAGACTGAACAGGAGTCGGATTCTCAAATGTAAAAAAAATTTGAACGCAGGTCCGGGTTCAAAAACTTTCGAACAGGAGCGGAGTCGGAGTCTGAAAATGTGATTCTGGCCACCTCTGCTGCCTAGTTGGATACTCAGCTTGGTTTGCAGTTGGTCTGTCAAGTTTGTTGTGTAATTGCCTGATTGGCGCATGTTGTGTAACAAGCTGGATAACAATCGATCAGGCAGATAGCGAAAATTTTGATGTTTGATCTGCAGTTAGTCAGCCTCCTAGCGAAACTTACAATGCAATCTATGATACAATGCAATTCCTATCATTCCTTGCAGCTGGTAAATCTGGTTATGGTTTATAAATAATCTCTGCGTGCTGGTGCTTTTTTTGCAATTGTCAGTCTATTTTTAAATCGCCCTGTATCCTTGCTTTGCAACTGGTAAGTGGTTAGGCTGGGTATTCTGCACTTCTTCCCCAGCATTTCTGTATAGCTGGTCAGTGTAGGTATTGTGTAATTTACCTCCAATTTTCTCTGCACCACCTCTGTCTAACCAGCATACAAATCCCCATCAAGCCTTGGAATGGAATTTTTTACAAAAACCAGCATAGATTTTGTCCCTCAGTATTACCGTAAACCTTGTTATTTTCTTTGGAGTTCTACCCAAGTCAAGCTTAGTCGTATGTGTTAAAAATAAACACAAATGCCGTTCGTTTGCATTCTGCTATTACTTTTATTTGAAAGCACATGTGCTGATCTTGAAAAAGTTAACCTCTTCCACGCCGCCCAATAGATTGCAACCATCAAAACTGCTATAATCGAAAACAAATCATGGTTCAAAACCATCTAAGTTTCGAAGTACCACAAAGGCTAAACGGTTCAAAGACACATCGTAAACAAATGTATACATTTACTACATTTTTTTGCAAATTGGCCACTGAAACAAATGCTTCATTTGCATAAGCTACACATGTCGGCCTCGCCTCTTCCTCTTGCTGTTCAATTGTACTTGTCTCTACACGGCTGGCAGTTGTTGGTGCTTGACAACAGTACAGCGGAATCACACTTTGTATTTCGGATTTTCAGCAATAGCCTTAACTAAATCGTTAATGTAATGATCCTTATCGCGCTTGTGGCGCCACATCCACTCATTTAAATTGGTTGGCAGATATGTGTCCTGAACTCCATTCATAGCATTTAATTTTCGCTTAGCGTCCCTCCAAAGATTTTTTATTTGATTCATATGGACACCGTCAGCCGTAACGTACTCAACGGAGTGATTTACGGTTTCGTAGGTGTAGCCTTTACCTGCCAGTGATTATGGTAAGACCGCTGACGTTGACAGATAACATAAACATTTGTTAGTTCGACAGCAATGAAGTTTATATTAAAGCTACTTGCAATTTGAACACTACCACGTTCAATAAGTACATAGCGCACAGCACCACGTTGAAAACAATGTCAATACAGTACTGCAAGCAGCTTTCTTGAGGCACTTATGTCTTTCAAATAAATGATGAACGTAAAGTACTTACTGGACAAACCTTGGTAAGATGCGTGTTGATCAGGCCATATTTTCGTTTGTTGCAATTCGTTATTCCAAATTGTATGCCACAGCGTGGCTCTGGAGCATTGTGACACAAACTGGAAAAAGCACTCTCTTCAATGCAACGTTACCAAATGTTTGCGTTTCACCTACCCCTAAAACTGTGTCAATTTTACGGAAGATCCTTTGCATTTCACCCTGCTCTCAGAATAACAGGGTAGTCTACTATCCCGGGTCTTGTTTTCTGTTGATTTCATATACTTAAAAAATGTTACAAACGTGCGTTTCCATGGTTTCTTCTGACATTTAGAGACAAATGGAATGGTTTCAGAGATATTTTGCAAAAATGTCCCTGAAAGCCAAAAAAAGAACTCTGGGGCACTCTGCTGCCCTCGGTTACTTGATGTGTGGTTAATTTTGTCCACGTTGCTACCTCAAAATTTCAATTTTATTTTAAGGGAAAAAGTTTTGTGGCAGATATGACATCGGAAATCGATTTAGTGAAGAGTAGTCCTACACCATGAGTTAATATGAAGAAAAAACGGAGCTGAAACCAGTCGCGGACACAGGCTAATTTGGTGTTGCCGATGCGATATCGATTTGCAATGAACCCAATGGTTCACAGGTCCAGATCTAATTGACCGCCGGTCCACGGTATATTCGTGGCTGCTGTCTGATGCCAGAACGCTGGTATGGTTTTCGCGCTGGCGCTTGAGTGGGCAAGGTGTTGTTTCAAAAAGGCTCTTGAGGGAAAACCTTGCACGATAGAAACCAAAATTCTGCACAAAAACGTTAGTCATATTGTGTAGTTTATGAAAATCGAAACCAAATAATTTTTCCACTTCTTTTGGGGAGAAAAAACACCCAGAAACAAGGGTGGATTATCTGTTTTTTGACTTTGAAAATTTATTGCGCCTATTCCAACAATGGGAAAAATTTAAAAATCACAGAAACGGTTGCTAAACAAAGCATCCTGCCAAGTTTTGAATTAAAAAATTGTAGAGAAGAAAAGTTATAACAGTTTTTATATCACCTGGTCCTAGACAGCATTTCTGCTTTTCGACTCCGTCCGAAAATGCACATGCGTTCAACTGTTTTTGCCGATCACTAAATAACTCAGTTTGGTTTCGATTTGACTGAAACGTACAGCACTTTCATTTAGATGCTCAAAACTCTCATAGATATTTTCGTTGCACTAACTGAACTACGAAAAAAATTATTACACACATTGTACAACAAAAAAACACGCAAAATTTTTTTCGCGTGAAAAAGTCACACAAAGTTTTGTTTGCACAAAAAAACAACGCAAAATTTTACTTGCACGTGGGCTGAGCATTCGACAATTATCAGCTCTTGGATGCTGAAATGTAACGCTTCTGGTGTTGTTGTTGCTGTTGCAGAAAAAAATGTGAATATCACAGAACATGTTGTGATTACCTCGTAGCAGCCGCATGTCAAGATGGTAGTGCATGAAACGAGAGGAAAAAAAATACAACATTTTTATCAGCTGGTTGTAAATATGGTTTGAGATTTGTGAAAAAGTCATGCACGAACGTTCAGGTGCTTGGCGTTGTTGCGATGGGAAAGGACGAGCGGCAAGGGTGCAATGCGAGCTATTGTTGGCAGCAACCTTTATTGTTCTCTGTTGAACTCTAAATCTCCATTGATATGTATTGTTGAGAAGCACCGAAAAGATCACAAGTCGCGATCACTGAATTACTGTTTTTTTCACAAATCGACGGGTGTTGTTCTTCGCGATGCCCTTCCTGCCTCACAAAGGCTTTGCGCTAACGGGCCGTTTGAAGATTGCCAAATGCGAATGTTTCTGAAGCAGCGCGCATTGCCAAGTGCGAATCTTTGTGAAGCAGGGCTAATTGCCAAGTGCGAATGTTTTTGAAGCAGCCGAACAGACAGCTCCAGCAGTTACCTGCTGTTGAAAATAAAACAGATTTTCAGCAGCCAAAACCGTCAGCTTTTTACATAATATTCCACCTCACACTAACTTTTTATCCACATCAC
>Ga0210059_1012339_pt1 | contig 12921 bp, 6 predicted proteins | sample Ectturendosymbi2_FD_188042 | JGI IMG/M metagenome (GOLD analysis project Ga0210059, IMG submission 188042) | Ecteinascidia turbinata endosymbiont from Florida, USA - Sample 2 (SPAdes) (version 2) | ecosystem: Host-associated > Tunicates > Ascidians > Unclassified | place: Key West, Florida...
AGACATTTTTGGGGCAACTATAGCTGCAAACGATCATCCATAGATTCACCTATCACGTCCTGCAACAGAAAAGACATTCGTTAAAAAATGGGTTTTTTATCGAACAAAATATGGGTACGCATCTTTTTGGGTGTAATTAATTACTTGTTATCATGATACAATCATCTGCTTGAAGCAGATGCTTTGCATCATAATAAAAATTCCAAATAATTGCAGGCAGCTGGTTGTGCTTTGTCCTGGTGTTACTCAGTGGCGGTTCTAAGGGGGGCCTGGTTGGGCTATGCCCCCCCAATTTTTGGCTGGCCCCCCAGTTTTGTGCTGAATTTCATATTCAAGTTCGTTTGATTGATATATACAGCAAATAACTTTCAGCCAACAAAATTTTAAACGATTTGAAGACTTTCTGGCGACGGTTCTGACGATAATCGCAAGCCTATGTTGGGTTTGATAGGGTTAATCATAGCAAATCAATCTTCATTCAACGGAAAGTCACCATGCAGGAGAGACATTTATGTTGTCCCCCACTTTCTTCCTTGGTCCCGCAGTGCCTCCCAGTTGTTTCATTCTATTCTAGAGTCGCCACTGGTGTTACCCAGTTAAAAATGTCATGAAGAAGATAAGTATATTTTTTGATGAAGAAGGTATTAAGTTTTCATCTTGAAAAACTCTTAGAACATGTTTTTGGTCAGGAGTTTGTTACCTGCTAAACCTACCAAAGGGTTGGTAAAATCCTGCTAGAAAATTAGCTAACTGCTAGATTGAAAATTTGACAACTAACAGTGAGAAAATCCTGCAAAATTTAGCAGCTAAAATGCCAACACTGCTGACCGCAATCTTATGCCTTTGTTACGTAACTGTACAAAAACAATCAAACAAGAATTTCTGGACACAGACAGCGTTCAATTGAAAACCTTCGCTTACTACATATGGCAAATTTAGCAAAATACTGACTTCTTGACTGAACAAATATTTATCTATAATGTAATAAATAAGATTTATTACAGAAGACCGAGGGGCCCCCAAAAGCGCGGGGCCCGCAGCAATTGTTACATTTGCTGCTATTGTTAATCCGGCACTGCACGTGCCCCATATTAACTCAAGGTCAGACTGATTGACAGTTTCTAGAAAGAAAGTTGTATTAGTCCTTTTTAAATACCGGATAACTAAACAAGGTTCAGTTTTTCTGAAAAAGTTCAGGTTTCGGAAAATTTGGGAGTGTGACGGTTGCCTTTCGACCCCGTCCTGGCTACGTGCCTGGTGACGTTTTTGAAAGTAGGTATGTTTTTGGCACAATTTAAACATTTAAATTGGTTTTGTTTGTTTGTTTTAGCAGTCATTTTTTCAACTTAAATAGGCCTACACGATATGCCTACTGTAGAAAATATATACGAAAGATCAATCGAGGGGCATGGGAAGTTGCCGACATGCAAAGAGCAATTACTGATGTTAAAGCAAAACGATTTGATTTAAATGTCGCTTTGCACGATGCCAACCAAGCAAAGAAACATCAAAGCTTGTATACTTTGGTTGTCACCTATTCCAACGGCACAAGTGACAACCAGGAAAAGAAAAGCACAAGCGGATTCAGTGCAAACTGTAATTTTCAGGCGATATTTGCATCTAAGTTGGTTGTAATGAGCTATATACGCTATTTTCGTGGTGTGAAATGAGTATGCGTTATTTTATTAAAAGTTGGTACAAAAACAATTTATCAGGACTTTTTTGCTTGTTAGACAAAAAGGAACACTGTGTCCCTTTTTTACGAGCATCAGGGTAAAAGGGGACATTGTAAGAAAAACTTTATCAATGTCCTGTGCTTTGATTTCTTAACGAATTTTATCATAATTGTGCAAGAATGTTTAGGACGTCACCAGCTTCTCAGCCACCAAAGATCGTGGTAATAACTTGTTTACTTTCTGATTTGTACAGAAAAGAAAAAAAGGTGCACGTTTTACCCCACCTTCCCCCAGTTTTGGTTTTAAAGCAAAATGTGTCTTCATAACGTTTCGAGTAATGTTACTGTCACATTGTCTCATCGGTCCACATTATCCATACAATTTAAGGTGGCTTGTGGCCCAGGTAAGAATGGGCCTGTACAAGGTCCACGATGAGCAAAAAACATGAGTGGTCAAATTTCCCGGGCCGCAAATTTGAAGGGTGCACGAAGGTAGCAACCATGAACTCTAAAATATTCTTCCAAAAGTGCGGTCATATTTGAACAGGCATAAAAGTCTCGCAGGCTAGTTTTAAGGTTTGGGGGGAATACATTTTAAGGGAATATTTTTGTTTTTATTATTATTATTTGCCGCAGAGTCGTGGTCCATGTCACAAGCAGAATTGAATAACGCAAGGCCACACAAATGGTTAGTTATAGCGCATTAGAGTGTTAGCACACAATCAACACTGAAAGGAGCAGAACACTTTAACAATGCCCCAACTATAATGTCACTCACTCATCATCATACTGTACAAGGATCTGGCAGTGGGAGAGAAAGGAAGGCATTCTAACATCAAATTTTGAGGTAAACAGCTAAAAGAAGAAAAAAAAATCGGGATGGGGGTGATCATTGGCGCACAGAGGTATGTAAATTGTTTTGATCAACATTGCAAATGTTTTGCAACGCGTTTAGCATGAGGCTGACAGACCATTGTTTTATTTAAATTAAAGGAGATCCATCTTTCTATTTGTATGTTTGGCTTGCACACGTTGTCTACATGATTATGTTTAAAACAAATTTTCTGGGCACAACAAAATTTGGGGGGCACTGTCCCCGAATGCCTCCCCATGGCCACGGGCCTGGAGTCTCGATCTTTAGAATCAACTCGTCAAGTGGCCTGGTAGGATAGAATTAGAGCGCTCGCCGCTGTGATTCGAATCCCGGTCGGGCCGTACCGAAGACTTGAAAAACGGTACTTGCGGTCCGTCTGCTCGGCAGTGACGGATGGATGCAACGGAATGGTTCACACGCGGCGCTGCCGTTGGCTTGCCACCAGTTCAGCATTCACTCCAAAGTAGCCGTCTGGCTTATATGACGCAGAGATGGGCGCACGCAGGCCACTCCGAAACGGAGCAAAAAGCGAGTAGAATGAATTATTTCTCTTTCGCCGCTTTTTACTGCAGGATCATGCAAATCCGTTTGAGTAAAAAAATCGATATTCTTCCATAATTTACAAATAAACCCGCACAAAACACGTGCGGTTTCCTTCTGAGACGCGTTGGGTCATTAAGCTTCAGAATCTGACCAAAACGTGCAACTCGAGGTGACGTGGCGACTTTCTATCTGTCTGCCGTGTTGCGACGGGACTACAAAGCCAATTTTCTGCAAGCCACAATCGTCTTTCCAATTATTGGGTCCTGCATATCAAAACCAGATATCTGCACGGTGAAACCAAGGCTCTCGCCTCTACAAAACGTTTAAGCAGTGTTGCACACAGCAGAAATAGCTGTTCGGCAGCAAATTTTAATCGCGTGCAAGTCACTTCAAAGAGAAACAAAACCGAGATATGATCAGTTACTGGGAAGATTGTGACCAACTTCATATAAAATCAAACAACAAAGTCAGCAAGACAGGAACACATTCAGAAGTGAAACTTTTTTGAAAAAATTTTAATTGGCATAGAATCGCGGCGTGCAAGAATACAGGTTTTCAAATAATGCACAAGAACGTCGTTTGACCGAACACGCGAAGCATATACGGCGAAACAGTGTCGGCTGAACCATTATCGTTTCAACAACACACGCTATGCAGCACCAACACTGCTATCGCGAAAGAACAACACAACATGCAAATAAACGAGCAGCAGTATCAAGGCTATGTGCGATAGTTTGTTAGCGTCGCTTGTAGAAATAAATGTATCCAAGGTCCTTGGGAAGCTGTTCGGATTCAGCTACTTTTTCGTCATTGAATATGACCCATCGACCGTCCTTCCTTACGTGGCAGACGTAGTGACCACACATCGTCGAAGTTCCCATGTGGCTGACGAAGGCAAATAACTCGTAGGAGCCTGGTCCATCCCTGACCGCCGGTCCGACGTCTCCTCTGTCTCGATCCCCGCTATCTGCTGCGGACACGTTGGCAGTCATCTGTTCCTCGTCAGCGGAGTTCAACTCGTCCATATGGCTGAAAATCCAATCAGCAGCTCGTTCTAAATTGTTGTTGGTTTCCTTCAACGCTTTTGCCGCTTGCTCTCGAGTGAAACCCATGCTTACTATCATCGCTATGCTGTCTTCCGACGGGCCGGGATTAACGGACGGAGTCAAAGTCGTCGGTTCTGCGACAGGGTTTTCCATCAACCACGCGGCAGCGGCTTCTATTCCAGTGTTTCCGGTAATGATGACCGCTGCTCGACATCTGTCCAGCGGGAACCCCATTTGACTTAAGACTAAAACAGCTTCTTCGTCGACATCGGCCTGTGGCTCAGGGGCCTGGGCGGTCGTGGGTTCAATATCAGGCAAAAGCACTTCATGAGGCTGAAGCCCAATTCCGCGGTACTCATTAAGATCTAACGTGTCTGGAACATCTATACTGACATCCAGCTTCTTTGGAACCCAATCTTCGCCAACTGTAAACTTCTTTAATTGAACAACGAGATAATCTGGAAAAGTCAAAAATCTTGTCCTTTTAGTTGCGATCGCCTTCTCCTTTAAAGCGGAGCTCCAAAAATCGTGCACAATTTCATCGCCAAAAAAACTTTCGAGACAAACCGAGAATGGAATCTTCGCCCGGACCACGTCCCCCACTTCAACGTTTCGGTCCTGCTTGTTTTTCTCTTTGCGCTCTTCGTAAGCTTTCACTTCGCTCTTGTTCGTGGCCATGTCGGTTGCGATAGGCAGCGACATTACGTAATCCGATCGCTTTGTGTATTTGACCTGCTTGCTTTGTTGGCACTCGATCCTTTCTTCCACCATGAACTTGAAGCAGCCGCTCGGGGAAACCCCGTTCTTGTGTTCGTTGCGGTCGATTATTGACATTAAATGAAGGAAGTATTCGTGAGCGTCCTGTTGCCGATTTGTAGCGAACTCAGGGTGGTTTTTACCTATGATTCGTTTCAGTCGGGCGGGCCAAACTCTCGGACGAGAAATCTCCTCCTCTATCTCCGAGCCGGTATCTTTTACCGGGGAGTAAAGCGCCAAGCCGACCTTACACATTTGAAAAGAAAAATCAGAGATAATTTCTTTGACTCTTTTTTGTATTTCTTGCGAAAGCTGTTTCGTTGACTGGCAAATTTGCTGCAATCCACTGTTGGGTTTTTCAGCTTTCCACTCAAGCGAGGCCAGCTTGCTGTTAAACGTGGTTTGACAATTTTCAGGGTGAGCATAATATTTCTGGAACTCCGGTATACTGAGAAGGACTTGCAGAACGGAGTTCATGTAACAGGTGTTGCCCATATTCAGTATGCCAATCAGTCCCGGTCCATAAAGCTCTTTTAGTTTCTTTCCGGCTTCTTGAATTAAATTCCACTCACTTCCCAGTTTCTGGTTTAAGTCGATCTCCATTTCGGCCATGGTTTGTTCCGTCTTTTCCATATTCATCATGTTAATGCCGAAGTGCGTTAAATGTTTAGCCAAGTTAGGGTCTTCCACCATCGTGTCCTCGTCGTACGAATGAACGTCGGCACCAGACGGTGTGATGGTGCCTAACTTGACACACAGAGGAAAGCCAGTTTCTTTGAAGTGTTCTATGGCGTGGTTGTTGCCTCCCGTGCCGTCATAATACCGTCTTCCACACAAAATAGACCCATCTGTCAAGTTAAGCCAGAGATTGTTGGTGAGGTCACATTTGCAGCATTTCCAACCACTTGGCGGCACTTTCACGGCATTATCAAGTTGTTTCAAAGTTTCAGCATGTTTTGTCACAGGTCTCACTTCACCGTCCCAAGCCATAAGCTCTTCTTTCTGAGATGCAGGAGATGATGCAAGTACACCACTGACACTTGCAAGAACTATAGAGTGGATATCTTCAATATCATCAAACGTTATTTCGGTACATTCGGGCAATATGAATAAGGAAGTGATTTCTTCGTACTCAACGGAGTCTTTTTCTGGGTTAAAACCGCCTTCAATTCCTAAAGCAAGTCTTTTAGGCTTTATTTCAGGAGACTCGCTTGATTGCTCTGCAGTTGTCTTCTCGGATTCTTTCCTTATTTTTCGAATTCGTAAAAATAGTCTGTTGCCTGTGATTGCATGGTATGTTTCAACAGCTTTTCGACCAAAGGACAAAAAAGTAGTCAAACAAACAAAAAGTCCGTCAGGAGACTCAGGAGTGTCAAAGGTTAACACACATTCATCTTTATATACATTGTCACCCAAACCAGGTATACGAACTTTGGGGAGCAAGGGAAGAATTTGTTCAGAAATAGACATTTCAAGCTGTGACAAAGCCTTATATGGTGAAAAAACCTGAAAGAAACATGGTTTGTTGACTTCTACAGCGAATTCACCTAAATTGCAAAATTTACTACAAATATTAACAGTTAAAACTCAAGGTTTTGGCGAGAAGCACTGAGTGTAAAGCAAGTTGTGGTGATATGTTACTTTGCTTCGCTCGTGAATTGCGTTTGGGTTCTTGAGCAATCTCGCCTGATTGCTACCGCAACTGTGGCCCGTTGTTTCTGAACGTAGTCATTTCTACTTACTTGCCGACTGATGCGCACCATTTCTTAATCGCTGCCGTTGCATTCATGCTGCCTGCTTTTTACGTTCGCATCTGATTTGAGTGTAATAAAGCCTACATCTAGGCGCGACGACGAGTTACGTGTCACTACACAAGTCAACAATGATCTTGGCTATTTGCACTGAATTTTCCAATGCTAAACGTTTCAAGCAAATGCAGATCAATAAACTTAGTGAAAATAAAAGTATTGATCTGATATAACATAATTGTCTGTGACTCAGATTGAAGTTTTTTTGAAAAATTTTTGGGACTTCAACCTTTCTTATGTTACTTATAATGGAAACACGACCTATGGCACCTAATTGCTTTTCAAAAATACTATTGCTATATGTTTTCAATTTGAGTAATATTTGGTAGTAGTATATCCTATTTTCAGTAATTTTAGTAGCAGCACATGTTTGCAAAACGTCTTCAATTAAAAATTGGTTTGTGCTAACAACAGGGCTGGCCGGGAACTTCATCCAGATGGTCTTATGGTCTTTAACCAACCCTTTGTGATACAACATGTTAGAACATGATCTTTAAATTGTAAAACTTGAAATTTCCGATGTTTTTATATTCTGATCAACATGAAATCAATTTGTGATCTTTGACGTTGTTGTTTTTCCTCTTTCTGCATTCATGTTACTTCGTGATTTGAGTAAGAAAAAGCATGAATAAACCATAACCATTTTTCTGCATTCAGGTTAAAGCATTAAATGAAGCAGATGCTTCACGGCCTACAAGTGTGACTGTTATTTAACTAAATAGATTTGAATAAAGCTATTCAGCTGCCACAAAGCTGGCCTTCACTGACCATTTGGTTTATTCCAGTATTTGTTTGGACCTCAAGCAATTCAGTTCTGATCTTGGACCTATTGGCTGGTTGTAGTTTTGAATCTTGGACCTATTGGTCTAAGCCACACCACCAATTCGTAATGAGTAGATTCAGGCATCAGCACTAGCATTGCAGCAGTGCTTAAATCAAAAATCAACAGAGCACCACTAACTGCTGGTCACATACAGTACATCATTACAAAGTCCTATGAGGACCCATGAGCAGATCCAGCTATAAATGTAAGGGGTCAATTTCAGTAATATGTAGTAACAGTATTAAAAGTAATTTTGGTTTATGACCAACAAAATGCTAAAATTTGTACATTAAATTAGAAAATGGCAATAACACCGCCAGTAATACATAAGCTGCGATATTTACAAATTAGTCTTTTTTAGGCATGAGAATACAGGAATCATGGGACTTAATCCAAGTTATGCTGGTTCAAGTATCTCTTTTGATGATAAAATCACACGCAGGTCTCCATAGTCTCCCTAGTAACTCACATTTTAAGTCATCAATATTATTAAACGAACGAATGTAACATCCAACATCATTTTATTGGACAAGGGAAAGAAACAAGGAATCAATCACAAATTTTTAATAGGAAATCGATTTCACGTAACAATACGCATTGTCAGTCCTGTTATCTGCAACCAATGCTAACAGGTGTGAAATGTGGAAAGGCCAACACAAGGTCAGAGAAAGTAAACAACCTCAAGACTGCAATGAAAAAAACGTGCAGACCCAACTGCGATAAGTAAAACAAAACCTTTGTCGTTGGGTCTGCACGTTTTTTTTTATTGCAGCCTTGAGGTTGTTTACTTTCTCTTACCTTGTGTTGGCTTTCAACGTTTCACACCTGTTGGCATTGCCTGCAGATGATAGGACTGACGATGCGTAGTGTTACGTGAACTTGATTTCCTATTAAAAATTTGTGATTGAATCCTTGCTTCTTTCACTTGTGGAGTGAAGTTGCTTGAATACAGATATGCGCAAATTTGAATCATCGCAAAAAGATGAAAGCAGAGCTCATCGCAAAAAGATGAAAGCAGAGCTCAGTCCTCTAAAGCAGGCCTGCCACCTTTTCAGTATTGCAGGCCACTTTCACATGAGGAAATTTATTGCGGGCCACAAACATTTTTGTGACGTAACAATAAGCTATTGTGATGTAACAAATCCCTTGATTTTGATAAGTTTCATGCGATAACAGGAGGTGATAATGAGTCCTATAGTTGCACACAGTGTTGCCAGCTTGTATGGATGTAAACCAATTCTAAAAAATTGACATATTTTCGAAGCGTTTGTTATACAAGTTTTTGGGGTGGTAGACCCATAACAGAAACAACAAGTATAATATTGGTGTGTTTTGATGGCAAATATACTTGAGCCTATAAATAAATACTAAAAATTAAAAAGTCTGCTTACGAACTTATTACATCGCGGGCCACTTAAAACTACTTCGCGGGCTGCATGCGGCTCACGGGTTGGGCAGCCTTGCTCTAAAGCTTGTAAAAAATCTAGAGCTTTAATTTATCATTTTGTTGGATAATGGAAGTCTTATTCATATCACTGACACCAATAATGGGAGTAAAACATACTCCAATGTTTAACAAAACCAGCATCACGACAATGTTCTGTTCTTTTGAAACACAACCTACAATTTCTTTCACATAAAAGTCTACAGTTCCTAGCGATCTGCATTCTTTCAATTTGCTGATAAACTTTTTAATGCATGTGTACTAGCCTACTGCAATAGTTTCATAACAGCTTCACTCTAGTAGAAGGGATGAAGTATATATCACAAGTGCTGCTGTGACACATAAAAATGGATGACAAAATCGCTCTCATATTGTAAACAGTTACACAATTCAAACATGGTGAGGGATTTAGAATTGGTTTCAATATGTTGTTTTCCAGAGTTTAAAATGACATGGTGAATGGCCTTCCCTCTGGATTCACCCACCTGTAAGGAGTTGAGAATTTATTGTTAAAGTTTTGCTGGTTCTTGTAACTTGGCAAAACGATTGGTCGAGCAAAAACTGTCACCTTTTACAGGTTTTTTTAGGGGATGGTTCATAAGTACAAAGTCTAACTAATCCCTTAACTGTTATGGAAGATTTGAAACAAATCTAAAGACTACATTGTTCTTTGCTTGTAATTAGGATGCCAAGATCTCCTATGGCAATGCTAGTTAGCATTGAATAATTTTTACCATTCTAAATGATCTTTTGGGTTACAAGAGTGCTTCAATTTCACCTTTATTTTATCACAAGGTATCACATAAGGATTGAAACATTTACAACCCCATGATTTTGTAGGTTCTGGGAAGGTAGGCCTTTTCAGTTGATTTAAAGTGAAACTTCTATGAACTATAACTGCTACTTGAAACTGATAGTAAAGGCTATATCATTACTCCACCAGCTAACTCTATCAAAGAAAAAAGCTTAAATATTAATTACCTAAAAATGCCCACTGCAATTTAACAAAACTAACCACTTACAAGCACCTTGCTTTAAACAAGACAAGAACTAAACTGAAAGTCTGTCAGGGCTCTCTAAGCACTGTACACTTTATGGTTGTCCTGGTAAACAAAACAAATCCATGGTGTCTACGGTTTCACACACTCATGCCAAAAAAAAAAGTTATGGCGCTGCAAACTTTTTTTTGGAAAGTAGGCCAAAATCCACATCTTTAGAGCCCTTGATTGACTTTCTAGCATATCTGGAGCCAAAATTATGGGCCAAAAACCAAAAATTGGTAAAAATTTCTACACCCACAAACGCTAACCTAGGATGGATTACACCCATATTCTAAATGGCCATCACTCGCCAGCAGATTGAGCTATAGAGCTGTTCAAACCCTGTAAAGACTCGTGAAGTCTTGTAGTTCAGACTGAAAAAAAAATTTTCAGTGTGAGTTGTCGGCATTTTCGGCCGTGTTTACATAACATGATGTCAACATCCCACGGGAGTTCAACAATCAAGCCATTTTTTTGGGGCATAACTTTTGAACCAGAAGCCTTAGAAACTTATTCAAGGGCTCTAAAGACTCATATTCTAGCCTATAATCCAATAAAACTTCGAGCCACAATACTGGCTTGTTGGATCGGTGATGACGTCATAAAAAAAGGCAAAACATACCCCACTCATGACGTCATCAACCAAAAACCACAAGTTCAAAACTTAATTTTTTTTTCATTCTAAAATACAAGTCTTCCTGAGTCTTTACAGCGTTTGAAGAGCTCTCTAGCTCAATCTGCTGTCATGTTAATGGCTGGCCAAAGTTTCGCCTGAAATGGCAAATTAAACCTTTTGTGAAAATTTGATTTTTGTCAAAAACAAGGTTTTTGATCCATAATTCTGGCCCCAGAAATGCTAGCAAATCAATCAAGAGCTTTACAGACGCAGATTTTGGCGTAGTTTCCAAAAATATTTTTGAGCAAAAAAATGGCTCATTGGGTTAGCACCCAGGGCCAGGGAAATTCACCAAAAATGCAAAAACATGCTCTCATTGTGACGTCACCCTCAGAAAACCCTAAACCCAAAAATTGCTTTTAAATGGCAGTTGAAGACTTGCTGAATCCGTAAAGGTTTGAACAGCTCTTTAGCTCAATCAGCTTGTGAATGATGACGTTGTAAACTTTTCAAAAAATGCAAAAAAAAGTGGGGCACGTGGGATTGGAAGGGTTAAGCATTAGGGCATTCAAAATTGAGGGTAAACAAATGTATCCCATCTTTGTTTTCATAAAGTGTTGATGGTCAGTTCACTACTAAATAAGTGGTAAGTTCACTCCTAGTTCAGTTCACTCCTAAGTAAGTGGCTTGACAAGCATGCGAACAGCAAACAGAGAAAAACCATTCCCACACAATCTCTGCAGTTTTATGCCAAGTTTATGTGCATGCCCGACTAGTTCAGCATCTATAGAATGTACTTTTTCAACAAAAGATTTGGTATGGTCCAAAATCAGGAAAAGTTTAGATCCAGAGAAGGCAGAAAAATTGGTTAAAATATACCAATTGTGCAGAGCTGAAGAAAATAACGATTAGAATTTACTCAAACTATTCAATTTATTCTTCTCTTTCTTTCAAGTCCATCAAATTTTGTTGCTGTTTGTTTTGTTTGATTTAAAAAAATTGTATAGTTAACTGTACAAGTGTCCTGCTTATTTTATTTTGTACATCTTAGTAGATTTTTCAAAGGAAAAGCAGAGTGTTTTTTTTTGGTGGGTTTTATTATTTTTTTTTAAGTGGGCTTTTTTAAAAAAAAACGGGGGGAGGGGGTTTAGGTCGTTTTTTTTTCGAACAACCTTGATTCTAGACCAATACCGGTTTTGACTCAGCGCTCCTGTCCAACTGTGTTGGTTGAACATCCAGCAGACTACAATAACAATCCCTTTCTAAAATATTACTCTAACATGACTCTAAAGGCATCAACAGTTCAGCAACCAGCTTTAAACCATGATAAAGAAAATTGTCCAACTGTCAAGGGGTGCTCGACGAGACAAGCTGGTTAACAGTTTTTTTTTAGTATCCTATTTCTTAATGCCTTAACCTGATTTTGCATGTAACTGTTTAATGTCTACACCAAAAAAAAACAAATTAACTCACTACTAAGTACTAAACAAGATGTTAGAAAACATCAGGATTAAATATGCTACAACACTAAGATAAAAAATGTGAACAAACTTCTGATGCCAACATCAAACACTTCAACAGTAGTGTGACAAAAGACATATCAAACAAAGTTTTCAAAACTGCAATGAACAAAGTCAACACTAATTTGATGCTGTGTTGCTCATGAAAATGTTTTACCAAAAACTCCTAACTGTTTATCAAATTGGGTCTTATATTACATCATCTTTTTCACCACAACCTACTTCATTTTTAACACGCTTGTATTAAAGACACAATTTTTTCTACTAAATGAAAATAATAGATGAGGAAACTTATTTAAGCAAAGGCATGACACCGATTTTTTGCCCAAGCCTAGACATTTGTTAGATAAATGCTTTTTTGCAAATACCAGTGCAAGACAATCTCAAAAGTGCTTGGCAAAAGACAGCTTTAACTTAAGAAAAACTGGTGATGCATTTTTTACAAATGTTTTTTTAACATAATTGTGGTATCATTGAATGAAGTGTTGGAAACAAGCATATAAAAAGGTGTGGAAACATCATACAGGGTGACCCAAAAAGATGCGTACCCATATTTTGTTCGATAAAAAACCCATTTTTTAACGAATGTCTTTTCTGTTGCAGGACGTGATAGGTGAATCTATGGATGATCGTTTGCAACTGTAGTTGCCCCAAAAATGTCTTGGACAAATCAGCAGAAGATATTCTCCCTGGAGACCTATTTTGCAACAAAATCATACCAGAGTGTACAGATTCAGTTTCGAAAACGTTTCCATTGTCGCAACTTTCCACCAAAA
>Ga0210059_1012340_pt1 | contig 12920 bp, 9 predicted proteins | sample Ectturendosymbi2_FD_188042 | JGI IMG/M metagenome (GOLD analysis project Ga0210059, IMG submission 188042) | Ecteinascidia turbinata endosymbiont from Florida, USA - Sample 2 (SPAdes) (version 2) | ecosystem: Host-associated > Tunicates > Ascidians > Unclassified | place: Key West, Florida...
CTGATTTGAGGACAAACAGTTGCAGATTATAAAATGTTATCTTTTCACCTTTCAATAAATGTAATCATCATTGTGGTATCATTTAAAATCCTGGATTTGTGCCCAATCGCTTTGTTTCAACAATTGTGAAACACCCTGTACAGCAAAAAAGTATGGACGCAATACTCCCCCTGGTCTAACCCCATTAGTAACATGAAATGGTTCGGACAAATTCATATATATAATTAATTTGAAATGAATAATGTACAAACATATCTTTTTCCTTCTCTTGCTAACCTTCAATGTACTCTTTTAGATAGGCAAATGTACCACTAGGGGCACATGTACCCCAGTTTCGGAACCCTTGTTCCACATGTGTTTCAATTCGCTTATAACTTCAATTCGGCAATAACGTTCTTTATACTGTACAATACCCTGGATGTGCCGTTATCGGCAAACTCTGTAGTTACCTTGCTTGTTAGCTTAAGGGGGCGAAGTTTCTTGCGTGTAGTGTTCTACCAGACAAGAAACTTTACGGTAATTGCCTTTACTGGCTGAATATACTGTATTAAAATTTTTTTCACCTTGCCCTGGAAAACAGAGTTTGCCGTGAAATTTTCCACTGTATTGAATATATTTTTTACCATTCAGGATTTCTGAGCAACTTGCTCTTGCCCTGAAAACAGAGTTTGCCCTGAATTCACTGTATTGAATATACATTTTTTATCATTCAGGATTTTTGAGCAACTTGCGCTTGCCCTGAAAACACGAGTTGCTCTGAAATGTTTCACTGTATTGAAATATTTTTATCATTCAAGATTTTTGAGCAACTTGCGCTAGCCCTGAAAGCAGGACTTGCAGTGAATTTACTGTATTGAACATATATTTTTTATCATTCAGGATTTTTGAGCAACTTGCGCTTGCCCTGAAAAACACGAGTTGCCCTGATAGCCTTCACTGTATTGAAATATTTTTTAATATTTCAAGCCGTGAGGGAGCGGCAGACCCCACCGCTCCCCTGCCTATGTCTATACCTTTCGATACAGCAAAAAAATAAAAAATGTAACCCGCCCCTGATTGTAAGCCGCATGAAGTCATGAAAAAAACATTAGCTGCAGCTTACAATCGAATAAATACGATGCTCAAATGCACATAGACTTAGCTGCGAGAAGAGAGTTTATGATATAAACACTGGAGTGTTTTCTTACCACGAAAAAATATTTCCACATGCTAGAGAGTGACTCGGCAAGAAATAACATTCACCCAAACAATAAGCAGAAACCAGAGATTACAAACAAAAACACCTGAAAAATGACATGTCAATATGGCCAGCCAGTCTGAGTGCGAAAGGTGCTTCGAAACTTATGTCGTGATTTTCATCTACATTTTCAGGTGCTCTGGTTAACGCCACTGTTTTAGCGTTGCCACATTTTCAGGTGCTCTGGTTAACGCCACTGTTTTAGCGTTGCTGCTTGGAAGCTTTGCTGAAAAAAAAACGTTTCAGTCGCGGCGTTTTAGCGAAGACTGTCAGATTCTTGCGCCTTTTCTCCTTAGAAACTTTGCGATTTTTTGCTCCTGGTGGCATTACAGAATTATTAGTTCTGAAGAAAGTGTATGGAGAATTTACATTAGTTCTGAATATGCTAATGTGCTTTTCAAAATCAAGGTTTATTTGTTTTTCACCGAAAATATGTTTTATAAAGACACGATGGAGCAAAATGCACAATCAAATGTGCCATGCAAACATGGTAATTTCGCATCGCATCGAAATCCATTGCTGGGATGTACAGGAAGGTTTTACGAATATTGCAACATACTACTTGTTGACATATGTCTACACTTCCTAAATGCTTTGAGACACCAATACAGTCGAAGTATAATGCACAATTTACCTCCATTCTTCTTAAACTTTTCGATCCGCTGCGGTTCTTTTCCAAGAGAATCATACATTAACAGATCTCGCCTAAGATTGTCTTTAACCTGCAAAAACACACAAACAATACTATTAAAACATTTGAAGCAACAGCCAGTACCTAATAAAATTCCATACACAGTACTTAGGAACATAACCCAACGCCCGGCTGTTCACGGATGTAACGAAGGATTTTACTACAAGCGACATCGACTGCACAAAATAACGAAGTGTAAACCAGAAATCGAAAAAAAGGAGGTGATAAACTGCGGTATGATAATTTTACAGCATAAAAAGATCAACGTAAAGCCTAAAAAATTGCAAGCACAATTCCTCACCAGGTTCCTCATTTTACTTCTCATGAAGCGTCCATGTTGTAACCAAGAGGTGGCATATTGTACAGATATAGGTTCCACTTTCCTCTGAAAATTTAATATATGGATATCACTTCGATAAACTGACTACTGGACGATGGTTCAACACTTACAAATACCCTATATGCAGCTAAGTAGTGACAACGTTTTTACATCTTTCCTTTACCTTCATGCAAAGACGTTGCAAAGCTGCATCCATCACCTAAACAGAAATGTGAAACTAGCATTGGTTTGTCATTTTTTCATGGCTTAAAGTGAAACGGTTTTATGCACTTGATTAGCACATACAGTAATTGATGCAAAGATAAAGTGTCATCTAGCCACCATCCTGTTCACAAGAGCTGCATCGTTTCACTATTCACGGCAGTCTTTGCAAAAACTACCTCTACCCATTTGGACAACAGAAATCACCCTAAATGTTGGATGTCTGCACAGCAAAAAGCTAACTCAAGCATACTGAAAAAAGGAAAAACGAACATGAAAGATCTCAGTATTGCTTCACATCTGTTTCCAGAAAAACATTAAGACACAAAAACAATTTGTTATTGCATGGCAAGTGCTTATTACAGTAATTGTGCTCAGGGTAAAGGTTTACAGCTGGTAATTCTTTTTGGACTTTTTGCAATCTAAGTAACATGGAGCGCTATATGCTAAAGAAATGATAAAAGTGAAAATGGTTGTGAACACATAAGGTTTCCAAGCACGTACATTCTTTTCAAATACACAATGTGCAAATCTGTACTATAAACTACGCATGACATAACCACCAACATCAGCATGAATTAAAACATCTACAAAAAAATATGAAGCAAAACTGCAAACAGCAGCAATGACATCTATTTAAAAATATTGTTATTGGATTATATGTACTGCTCAAATTTAAATCAGGGTTAGACAAGTGATTTAAATCAAGCAATAAAAATCATGATTTGAGTGATGCAGTAAAAAAAATCATATCATTTCAGAGCTTTGTGTTATTAAAAAAGACTTGTACGCACAAAATCAAACACGCTGTACAAAATTTCTGGCTCTCAACATCCTTTACTGGAAAATTTGGAACATTTTTTATGTTAAATGTTATCGCTGTTGAAGTTTTGAGTGTTTCAGAGCATTTAGAACAAAATAAAAAAATAAATTTGGTTGTGACCAGATATTTCGTTGTTGTTTTTAGAGTTTTGTATTCTCGAACCTTCCTTGTGCACGTTTGGCTCAGATGCCGCGGCGTTGATTGTTTCTGCCGGCAAATAATTAATTCCACGCCGCGCGTTGATTTGTTTTGCGCGCTCCGTACCTCGTGGTCTGTCGCGAAATACTGTCGCCTTTGCTAGTAACTCATTCAATTCTACACTATTCGATACGCGCTCTTCCGCTCTACAGGAACTGTCTGCCTTGTTAGCTATTATCTTCTCCGAAAAAAGTTCAGGGCATTTTGTACAAGGTGCTCTGAGTTTTGAAGCTCTGTCAGGGAAAAACCCTAACTCCAGTATACCAAAAAAAACAGCAGAATACTTTGAAGTGCAGCTTCCATCATCTTCAGTGTTGCCACATCATGAATTTATAGTTTGTTTACCTTGCTGCTCCATTGCGGATCATGATTTTCATCATCTTTGTGAAAGGTCTCTAATTTTGGAGGACAGAATCGGTAACCTTCGGAAACACCTTTATTTCGACGTAGGAATGAGCCGGTGGCTAGCCTTCTTGCAACAAATTCAATAGGAATCATTGCACATTGGGTAGCCAAAAATGTGGTCTCTGAAAACTGAAAGTAAAATACATAATATTAGGTATTTGTTTTGCTAAATTCATGGTCATAGATGTTACAGGCTGATATTATATGGCGTTTGGTTTGAGATTCACTGCTTTCTTCTAAAGCAACCTGTAAAACATTATAGAATCATACTAATTCTAAGCCTTAGTTCCACCTATCAACTGAGTTTCTAACTTGCAGCTACCCTAATCTCTGCATGCTTCTCACAAGTGCTACTTTGAGAGACAAGTGCTACTTTGAGTAATTATAGCCTTGTACGTTCAACAATCAGCCACAACTGAAGCACAATTAACCACATAGGAAGTTACACAATCCAAATTAATGTTGTGATGAGATACACAATTGCATGCCCATGTATGCTGACTACCTTTTGTTGGTAGGCAGTAGGGATACCAGCCTTATTCAACATTTTCATTATAGCACCATTGCGGTTTGATAATTCAGCTTTTCCTTCCACATGATTTCGCTTAGCTCCATCTCCAGCTGTAATTATATCCTTACATTCAATCAAACAGATTCCATGGCACGGTGCATTCAGTTCCCGTACTTTCTTTGTTTTGCCTTAAATCACGAGCTTTGTTTTGGAGATTTTTTCCATTGCCAAATTTTCTTGTACTTTTACCAACTTGGCAACCTTTGGAGAATGTCCATTACCATAACTTCATTGCGTGTGCTGATGCCATTGCTGTATGTCAAATAAAGTTAAACAACTTTGGGTTACATAAGTAGAAGCTCCACAATTTTTCCAATTCCAACTAAACTCTTTGCAACTAATCTCCACAAAGGCATTCTGAAGTCAGTGCAAAACTTAACTTTTTATAAGCTTTTTCAAACATTTCACAACAAACTCTCTTATGTACATTACCATATCAATTCCATGCGCCCAAGCTATTGATTTGTGAGTTAATGGTACACTATGTTGAAGCAATAATATCATAGTAGAGAGGTACTTAACTGCTGTGCCATGAGGACACTTAGACATGCTGTAAAGCGATATACCAACTGAATTTGATAACTAGCTTGTATGTTATGTGTAAAACACATTATCCTAGGTGGGTGGCAAATATGCAGGTGGCACGTCTGTGTAGTGTGAAAATATGAAGCATGGGAACTCAGCAGCACCTTGAACTCATTTTTATATCAGTTTTTAATGAAACATTCACTTTCATTGCACTACACATGAACCCACACTACACCCTTGGGTTGGCAGTTGTCCAGATATTGATTGATTGAATTAATCTATGTCTGTTTGGTGCAGTGCTTACAGTAAAGAAATAGATAATTGTTGCTTTACTATAGATTACCTCAATAGGCCTGGTTAATACAGTTAGTCTTAGTAGGTTTATTTGGATTAGGCTACACGGCACCTTTGAGTCAGCTTGTAGAATTTTTTAATCTGAAAAAAACTCTTGCGTGATAACAAACAGTGACGTTTTGCAGCATGATTGATGCGAGCTTCATGCAACAACTCAGTTGTAAAAAGTATTAAAAAATTCATCAAACTTCAACATGTCAGGGAGGCTGGGCAGCCTCTTTGAAGCAACATTCCGCAATTTTTGTAAACCCACAGCAGTGACCCACACCAAGCGAATCGATCGCAATTTGTTGCGTAAGGAAAATAGTTTCGTGTGTTACACATCTTCAGTCCGGCACAAAAGTCGACATATGAAACAAAAAGAAAAAAATACGCACTGTTGCTAAGATCAAAACTCAATATTACAAAATTTGAGCACAATTGGAACTCCTCCACTAAACACACCTACAACACTGTTCAACGAACACAGATCGCAATGGCCAGAAGTGCCGAATGGTTTTTTTATTGGAAGCTCTCTCAACCCCTAGAAAAAAGGCAAACTACTCCCATGGGAGTCACAACCACCAGGTTGAAAACCACTAGAGTTGACACTTCCCATTTGACCAGGTTATTCGTGCTGCTAGTGTCAAGAACTCAGTGTTATATGTAAACAATGTTGGATACGATACTAATGGCAAAATAGTCCCAGCAGAGCTTTTGCCACTGGTGGCAAAACAGACTCTAATGGCAAAATAGTCCCAGCACAGCTTTTGCCACTGGTGGCAAACACTACCATAATTAGTTTTGTACGTTCAACAATCAGCCACAACTGAAGCACAATTAACCACATAGGAAGTTACACAATCCAAATTAATGTTGTGATGAGATACACAGTTGCATGCCCATGTGATGTATGCTGACATGTATAACTAAGCATAAAAGAGCAATGTATAACTAAGCATAAAAGAGCAATGTATAACTAAGCATAAAAGAGCAATGTATACTTTCCTACTTATGTTCACTGAAAATCCAACTTTATAAACTGATTCAGTAATGTTTCTTTTGGATGCTGCAGGGCAGACATTTCTGATAATATGTAGACCCACTTACTATGCCACATGGAGATGAAGAAAGATACAGCAATATTTTTTAGTAATTTGATGTTCGTGTTTGCTATCACTTCCCATTAAAGTCAATACGTGTTGCCTCTGAAAATGACTCCATATTTGCTACTGTACCATTGCAAGTTCTTAAATTGCTGGTTTTATCTATCTAGGCTTATATATTCTTGATAGATTTTTGTGTCACTAAATATATGCCAGAAAATAATCAAACGTCAACCAATCCATTTTTCAATGAAATTTATATCATCATAAGCCTACTTGACAAGATCAAGTGTGTTGTTACACAAGAGGTTTATTTTATTTTACATAAAAAATAGATCGACCGATATGGCTTTTTTGGGGCCAATACCACTATATTGGCCATTCATGGACCAATGCCGCTGCGGCAAAAATGTTGATGAGCTGGGGCTCCATGGCCTCTCCTGTACTAAAAATGCAGGCCACTACCCAAGGCATTCAGCCATAAACTCCATCCTCAAGAGGTCATTGACCCGCATTGGTCTAAAGAGGCCGGATGGCCTGACTTTGGGCCCCTGGTACAGAGACCGGAGCATGGAGTGGGACGCAACAGTCGTGGACACTTTTGCTCAGGGCCATAATAAAGACTCTGCCAGACAGGCTGGTTTTGCGGCCACAAAAGCTGAAGGTTGCAAAATGCCAAAAATATCAAGACCTCCAAAGCAATTACCACTTTCAACCAGTGGCAATTGAGACCACTGTTGTGTATGGGAAGTCCATTGACCCTTTTATGAGTGGTCTTTCGAAGAAACTTGTTGATGTGTCTGGCGACCCTAGGGAGCGCCAGTGGCTCCACCAATGTCTGTCCCTGGCTGTGGCCAGGGGAAATGCTGCCAGCATATTGGCCTGTGTGCAAGTTTGATCTGATTTTACCTGTTCTTTTTCTAGCTGCTTTTAACGTATTGACCACCATCACTGCCTACCACTTGCCCCTGTGCCATTGTGTAGCTATTGTCTTCCGAATCCTCATTCTTTCTGTAAGATTCATTGTTCCCTCAGTTGTGCAGTGTTACCTTGTGCATTGGTCAAATATCTTGTCAATTGCATGGCCTATGATGAGAGTACAACGTTGTTTCGTGTTCAACACTGATTGTGATTCAAATCACGAAATAACACGAACGCAGCAAGAGGAAATACAAATAACATCACAGGTGGTTTAGTGAGAACTAGAAATAAAATAGCTGATACCGATATTTCCAAAATTTTAAATTCTTGTTTTCTGCTTCATTATCAAAAATATCATGTATTCTATGCTTACCTTGTTTTCAAAAACTTCAAAAATCAGGCTTTATGAGTAAAAAGATTTCAAATTGTAGCAATTTCAATATTTTGCTATGATTTTCTAATGTGATTAATGATGATGTTTTCATTTCGGCTGCGATGGCCGACACGTACTTAATGGTTGATCTTGTCTGCTTATTTATGACAATGCACCTGTTAGCGCTGCTGCAAGGTAACTGTCTTGACTTAGTTCGTTGTGCTTCCTTGCGCAAGTTGTCTGCATGCGTGAGGAATATAACAGCGTTTTGTGAACACCATCTGAGACTGATAAAATCAGCTGTTTTAGGCGATACCGATATATCACCAAAGCCCAAATATCAGGTGATTATATCGGCCTATCTCTAATAAAAAATGTCCACCATCATTGTACAATGCCACACACAGTGCTGCCGTTGTGGATGCCCACATTCTGCCCAGCCTCCCTGACATGTTGAAGTTTGATGAATTACTTTTTTACAACTGAGTTGTTGCATGAAGCTCGCATCAATCATGCTGCAAAATCTCTACTGTTTGTTATCACGCTAGAGTTTTTTTCAGATTAAAAAATTCTACAAGCTAACTCAAAGGTGCCGTGTAGCCTAATCCAAATAAACCTACTAAGACTAACTGTATTAACCAGGCCTATTGAGGTAATCTATAGTAAAGCAACAATTATCTATTTCTTTACTGTAAGCACTGCACCAAACAGACATAGATTAATTCAATCAATCAATATCTGGACAACTGCCAACCCAGGGGTGTAGTGTGGGTTCATGTGTAGTGCAATGAAAGTTAATGTTTCATTAAAAACTGATATAAAAATGAGTTCAAAGTGCTGTTGAGTTCCCATGCTTCATATTTTCACACTACACAGACGTGCCACCTGCATATTTGCCACCACCTAGAATAATGTGTTTTACACATAACATACAAGCTAGTTATCAAATTCAGTTGGTATATCGCTTTACAGCATGTCTAAGTGTCCTCATGGAACAGCTGTTAAGTACCTCTCTATGATATTATTGCTTCAACATAGTGTAGCAAAAGTTAGTTGCTATTAACTCACAAATCAATAGCTTGGGTGCATGGAATTGATATGGTAATGTACATAGAGTTTGTTGTGAAATGTTTGAAAAAGCTTATAAAAAGTTAAGCTTTGCACTGACTTCAGAATGCCTTTTTGGAGATTAGTTTCAAAGAGTTTAGTTGGATTTGGAAAAATTGTGGAGCTTCTACTTTATAAGCCCAAAGTTGTTTAACTTTATTTGACATATTTTTTCAGAACTGTACAACTGTGAGTTTTGTGCACTTCATTTCGCAAACAGCAATGGCATCAGCACACGCAATGGAAGTTACGGTAATGGACCTTCTCCAACAGTTGCCAAGTTGGTAAAAGTACAAGAAAATTTTGGCAATGGAAAAAATTTCCAAAACAAAGCTCGTGATTTAAGGCAAAACAAAGAAAGTACGGGAACTGAATGCACCGTGCCATGGAATCTGTTTGATTGAATGTAAGGATATAATTACAGCTGGAGATGGAGCTACGCGAAATGATGGAAGGAAAAGCTGAATTATCAAACCGCAATGGTGCTATAATGAAAATGTTGAATAAGGCTGGTATCCCTACTGCCTACCAACAAAAGGTAGCACTTGTGAGAAGCATGCAGAGATAAAGGTAGCTGCAAGTTAGAAACGCGGAACTAAGGCTTAGAATTAGTATGATTCTGTGATGCGTTACAGGTTGCTTTAGAAGAAATCAGTGAATCTCAAACCAAACGCCATATAATGGCAGCTTGTAACATCTATGACCATGAATTTAGCAAAACAAATACCTAATAATTATGCATTTTACTTTCAGAGACCTCATTTTTGGCTACCCAATGTGCAATGATTCCTATTGAATTTGTTGCAAGAAGTCTAGCCACCGGCTCATTCCTACGTCGAAATAAAGGTGTTTCCGAAGGTTACCGATTCTGTCCTCCAAAATTAGAGACCTTTCACAAAGATGATGAAAATCATGATCCGCAATGGAGCAGAGAGGTAAGCAAACTATAAATTCATGATGTGGCAACATTGAAGATGGAAGCTGCACTTCAAAGTATTCTGCTGCTTTTTTTGGTATACTGGAGTCAGGGTTTCACTTTACAGCCAGAACTGGGATGTTCTGGAAACAACTGTTATGTTTTACCCTGACAGAGCTTCAAAACTCAGAGCACCTTGTACAAAATGCCCTGAACTTTTTTCGGAGAAGATAATAGCTAACAAGGCAGACAGTTCCTGTAGAGCGGAAGAGCGCGTATCGAATAGAGTAGAATTGAATGAGTTACTAGCAAAGGCGACAGTATTTCGCGACAGACCACGAGGTACGGAGCGCCCAAAACAAATCAACGCGCGGCGTGGAATTAATTATTTGCCGGCAGAAACAATCAACGCCGCGGCATCTGAGCGAAACGTGCACAAGGAAGGTTCGAGAACACAAAACTCTAAAAACAACAACAAAATATCTGGTCACAACCAAATTTATTTTTTTATTTTGTTCTAAATGATCTGAAACACTCAAAGCTTGAACAGCGATAACATTTAACATAAAAAATGTTCCAAATTTTCCAGTAAAGGATGTTGAGAGCCAGAAATTTTGTACAGCGTGTTTGATTTTGTGCGTACAAGTCTTTTTTAAATTGTTAGGTTCACCGGTTCTTTTGTCTTATCTGGCAATGTTGCAAAAAACAGACTGCAAGCCATTACATTAACACCGTCGCTGCTGGTGTACGAATATATTGTTCCTAAAAATCCCACATGAGCCGCTATTATCGCACCACATTGCAACTTCACAACTCAACAATCGACTGTACTAGAGAGCTGTTGACTGAAATCCTCAAAATACTCGGCAAGTCTTCGAGTCTGCAATGAAAAAAATTTGGGGTTTCAGGTTTTTGGTGAGTGACGTCATAAGTGGGGTAGGTTTTGCCCCTTTTGGCTCAGGTTACTTGGCCTGGGGACCAACCGCAAGAGGGAAGTATTTCGATCAAGTTATTATTGGAAACTAGGCTAGAATCCAAGTTTTTTGAGCCTTTGGTAGGCTTTCTAGCGTTTCTGCTCGTAGAATTCGGCAAATTTTTGCACTTTATTCAACTTGCAGGTGTTGGAGGAAGCAAAATTAAAATGTGGTGGTGTCGTCTCACACCAAATCATATCGATTTAATGGAGAACATGACGATCGCAGTTTTCGAAATCCTTGAAAGAGTTTGGAAAACGAAAGTGAGAAGTTTTTTCACCATTTTGTGTGTTTTAAAAAACTGGTGCTTTTCAAAGAATTTCTAATTTGTACGAAGCATCCCTCATGGCAAGACGTCAATGATGCTGGCTATGTTTTTCATTCGCTCACGGTTGATGTAAAAGGCAGTTCAGTTGCTTAATATGTGCCTTGTTGCCTATAAGTTTCAAATGCTTTTGTTTAGTTTAAACTGAACGAGAATAGTACAGTTTTTTACAGCATGAATAATAGACAAGCGAGATTGGCGTTTCTGCTCACTACCGTTTCATATCGACGGGAGGCACTCATTTTGTCGACACTCGAACAGAGAAGTCTGCTGAAATCTTATGAAAAATGTTTAATGTTGTCATGGGAACGACCAAAGAAATTCAAAAAAGAAAACAATTAGGACTTTTGTAACGCACTTTAAGTGTGCTGTGCTGCTTCACCACTTGGTATTTCTGATGTGGTGACCACGCGAATTGTTTTCGATTGAATACGTTTTTCACGTTGCAGTTTCAAATTTACAAATATTTAACCGATGTAGAGCGGATGTTCGTCCATTCCTTCAGCATATTCAATTAGGAATCGCGCGAGAAAGTGCTTAACGTAACTTATTTCCACTTCGTGTACGGATTTCCTGATGATGCGTATACGGTCGTCAGCTATCAAGATTTGTTGTACGGACCACATCCAAGACATTTCGATTAATGACGAAGTACTTTGTTACAGGACGTGACTCTGGTTGATATGAAAATTAAAGTTGGAGTCGATCTGCAGTCGAAGGAGATAGTTCTGGCAGACGTCATAGACAATGACTCGTGGAGAATTTGGTCCAAAGGCAACAAAACAGAAATGAAGGATAAACAAGTAAGCGAAGTTAAACCACGTGGTGGTTTAAAACGCCGCTATATCAAATGTCCGAGTCACAGTAACTGATGGACCAGCATATCGCCTTTTATGACACCGAAGAAAGATCACACACGCGCTGTCTTATAAATTTTATTAGTTTTATCCAACCAAGTTTCGTCGTTGCTGTAATGGATTTTGATTTTTGCAAAAGGAATGCTGTTGGTGTGCGGAAATGTTTGGTTATTTCTGCTGGAACAACTGTCAACACTCCTGTGCCAGTTTCACCGCTTAATTCGTGAGCGCTTCGGAATCAAACAGAAAGGTCTCTCAGTGCACGAAATTTTCGGATATTTACGGCAAACTTGTACGTCTGGAGCGCCCAACCAGTCGATTGCGGTCTACTGGTAGACCGTGAACTGATCGTCAGGAATGTAGGAAAAAATGAAGACGTTTTATCCACAATGGCTTCTAGTTAATCGTTTTTTTATGAGGAGGGTTTGTGATGTGTATTGGTTGTGCGGCAACGAAAAAAGGATTTTGTAGCTTTACTACTGCAGGCTAGAAACGAGGTCTGAGAGTATGCGACGTTGACATTGGAACGATAGTTCTCGTGAGGTTGTTTGCTTGAAAAGTAGATTTTGGATCAAAAAGTTGGCGACGCTGCTCTAATGAATGGATAAGTAGTTTTGGCTCTACTTTCTCTTTATTTCCATCTTTTCACGTTGTCTAGTTTGACTAAGGCTCACGTTAGCGTAACATTAACGAGTTGACGTTTAAATGCTTAGGTTTATCGAAACTTGAAGGAAGTTACGCCAGAAGCGATGCAGAACTTGAAGAAGAATTTTAAATGGGTGGCGGAACAGGTTGAAGAGATCGAAAGTTCCATCGCAGCCAGCGAGTACCGCTCTGGGAGGGTGTCCGTTATCATGGGCTCGCCAAGCGATCTTGACCACTGCAAGCAGATCAAAGCCGCCTGCGAGAAATATGGAGCCTCGTGCGATCTGCACGTCTCGTCCGCTCACAAGTCGACTGCCGACACGATGAAGCTGCTTGCAAAGATTGAGGGCTCTGCCGTGGACGAGCCTG
>Ga0210059_1012341_pt1 | contig 12920 bp, 10 predicted proteins | sample Ectturendosymbi2_FD_188042 | JGI IMG/M metagenome (GOLD analysis project Ga0210059, IMG submission 188042) | Ecteinascidia turbinata endosymbiont from Florida, USA - Sample 2 (SPAdes) (version 2) | ecosystem: Host-associated > Tunicates > Ascidians > Unclassified | place: Key West, Florida...
TATGACCTGGTAATAACCCATTGTCCTGGTCCTTTCCAGGTTTGTATTTTGACGTTCTTTCACGCTTCATTGCGTTGAGATTCCCCCCTTGGCCCAGTTCCACTTCTACTTTCTGAATGCTAGAACGCACTTCTGCGTAACTTTAATATTTATTTATTAAGTTGTAGCGCGCATTAATTTTGCGCTGCTACACCTCGACATATCACTCGGTGTTGGTTGTCACAGACCGCTCGTTGTCGTCCTCGAATCAGAATGGTCCAATGATGCCATGTTTGCAGATGGCAACCCAGGCAGTGCACTACACTAAGTGCACTGTCTGGGTTGCCATCTGCAAACATGGCATGGCCTTTACAGACAGTGCTCAGGGAGTGTGCTATCCCAGAAGATGTTGTTCTTAGAGTTCACGTGACCTGACAACAGAAAATGTGCCTCGTCCGAAAACCAGACATTGTCAAGAAAGTCTGGCACAGCTGCGTGCATAGACTTCTGCCAAAAATATACCTCAGCTATAACTATCTTTTGCTCAGTAGTCCATGACATCTCGAAGGTCAAATTTGGTAGACTCGAAAAACATCAATCCTACTTGGTAAATCTGAAAAATAAAAAGAATTGATTAATCATTTCAAAAGTTATTCAAGTTTAGGTGATGACCGTTTTTTTTTGTGTCACCCTGTAGAAGAGGTTCATTCAGATTTGCATGTTAGAAACATTTGGGTAAATTGCTACAACCCAAATCAAATTTGGGCCAAGTGAAACAACATTATTCAAATTTGGGTAGACTTCGAAATATTTTAAAATTAGGAACATGTAGGCTAGTGGTAGCCCACCATTCTAACTAACCCTACCTTCTGTGAACATCAAATTGGTGATTCTGGTCAGTGCTTTTTAGCTATAACAACAAAACTGTAGCTGCAAATGATGTAAGTTGATACTGTGAAGTTTTCATGTTTCAGGTTTGTTCGATGCTGTGACGTTTTCAAGGCTCCATTTTTTGCTGTTATGCTTTTATAGGCGTATTTAGTTAAAGCAGCTGTGAATTGCCTTTTTATAATAATGCAGGTTTGACTCAATACTGTCAAGTTATCAATGTTGGAAGTAGTACTTAATCAATTTGCAGCTGCAAATTGTTTAGTGGTAATAATGTGGTGTAGTTGTAATATGATATTGTAAAGTTTTCTTGTTTCAAATTTGCTTGATGTTGTGAGATTTACAAGTGTGAATCTGTTGCTGTGAAGTATTCATGTAAACACAATTAACCACGTAACTGCAGCCGAAATATTTTGTGTGGTAGCGTTGTAGCTGGGATTTCATACTGTTTAGGTTTTCGTATTTTCCATTTGTTTCATTTAATGAATTTTACATGTTGCATCCTGCCAAATTTTAATGCATGAATTTGATGCTGCTGTAAAGTGAGGTTTTTATTAACAATTGCAACTGCACTATCTATTGCACGGCATAATTCATTAATGCAGTCCAGTGTAGCACTGCTATTTTTATAAAATATTCTTGTTGAGGTTATACGTCGTTTGTCGTTGGAAATTTGCTTTTGTACACATTCCTTGGTAGTTGATCATATAGGTTGCAGGAGTGATTTCTGAATCAGTTCCATATTGCTATTTCTTCTTGGCATGCTGTGTTTAGAGCACATTCAACTGTATAAACTGGAGTGTATTTTGGGTTTTCATAACGTGACTTTAGAAGTTGTAAAGTCTTGATTACAAGCTGTTGGCCTAATGAAAAATAATGATTGTTAGTTGTGGGCATAAGGCTTTGATCCCTATACTGACACACTCTTTTCAGGATTGCGTATATTTACCTCATTATTTATATGATTTGGTAATATAGAGGTGCATAACAATAGTAATTTCAAACTCAGGGCTGAGAAATCTGTCAGTTTGTAATTCATCAACGACATGGAGATACCCACATCAACAAACTTACTTGACAGTACATTGCCGCATTGAATTTAATTTGTACATGAAAAATTGCAGGAGCACGACTGAACGCACTGATTGATTTGTTACTGATATTTGGCGATTGCACGGTAATTAGACATGCAGACACCTTGATTTGCTTACAGCGGTACGCTTTAGTCTTAACATTAAGACATTTTATACGTTACTTGGGAAAAACAAGATCACATTTGGGCAAAAATTTTTTGCATCCCCAAAAATAGGCACTCCGGTACACCTATGATGTACAGCAATTAGCAGTGTGTACAAAGCCAAGTAAACCAATGCCAAACGGAAGACAAAGACAAGGGTTTCGAGAACATGCGGTGAACGAAGCGAGTTTGACCAACACGTAATCTAGATCAAACAAATACACTGTTGAGAAAATCACTCGCGCGAAGTTTTACTTGCGATATAAAATCAGGGCTACCTGAAAGCACGTTCATACCTACACTGTCAAACTACAAGTTGCAACAAAGATGAGAAGCATATTTCACCTGTTGACACTGCTGGTCAGTAGTCAGGCTGGGTTACTCCCTGCCGACTTGCCAAAAAATGGGGATAAAGATTTCGAGACAGCTTTGAATTCTTTTGATACGCCGAAGGACGTAACGACCATCGAAATGGAAGTTCTTACCCAGGTACTTACTATTTTGTGTGAGTTGTTGAGTGTTGTACTAGTCAGCATAGGGCTCAGAGACAATCCAGGACGAAGCAATTGTTCTGAAAAAACATTTGCTGATAAACAACGAAGACTTATGTGACAAACTTGCATCGTCAATTTTTAGTAGAATAGATTTCCTGCCAAAATTATCAATGTGTCATCTCAGACATCATAAAATCGATTTTTTGTTCGCTTGCTCTTTCTATACTTTTGACCACATTCTGTAAAAAAAGTATATTTTGGGGACGCCCATGTAATTTTGAAAGATATACAGTATCGATAGTAACCGATTTAATGTCAGGGACTGAGATTTCGTACCCTGGCAAAACCTTTTTTTCTTAATTGCAGCTGGAAGAGGTAAGTGCCTGGCGGGGACACGCAGCGAAGCTACCCTGCGATTACAAAACGTCTCCTGAAAAAGACATGCCCGTCATCGTTACGTGGAAAGTTGGAAACGGTCCAAGATTTGCAGTAGATGTCTTCCGCTGCGTGGGATACACAAAAACCAACAAGAGGTGTTTTACAACCCAAATCCTGGACGAGCAATATGAAAACCGCTTGTATCTGGCAGAAGATTCGCCATCGTTGATTATTCGACAGGTGAGTGTCACTGGACATTTCGGTTAACCATGATCCTACAGAACAGAAAAGATCCGAGGCACTTTAGTTCCACCCGCTTAAATTATGTTTAAATTATGTTAAATTAACAAGTTAAATTATGCAAATTTTGTACAATGACAATTACTTAATGCTCTCTCAATAGAAAATAAGCCGCAACATTCCTTGGGAAAGCCCCATTGATCTCCTTGTCCCTGATGTTTTTATTTATGGGTATCACTTTATCAACGGATTGCCAACTTCATCGATCATTCGCTTTGCTTCTTAATCACAGGTTCAAGGTCAAGACAACAGAAACTTCTGGTGTCAAATCACCCTACAAGACCCGACAAGCACCGAATTAGGATTCGATATGAAATCGGTTGGTCTGAAAGTTCTTGACGGCAATACGATGCCTAAGTTTCATTCAGTGGCTGTTGATAACAATGTACGGACTCACGTCAGCAACAACGTGACTTTGCATTGCATGTGAGTTCTGTTCGATGGCGAAAATTGGTATTTTAATATTGTTGGCGTATGACAAGACCGTAACCAGGGGGTACCAATAGAGGCACATGATTCAACTGTATGCCCACAAAGTCAGCTTCAAAATAAATGTTGTCATTATCCCTTCAGTCCTGGTCTACCAAACTTTGTCGGCTGTATCATGCTTTGCCTCCCAATATCTCTGTCTCAGCGTCTAAGACACTGGTTCTCAAAGTGGGCGGAAACGCCCCATTGGGGGCGATGTTGATGGGCGAAAAAACAAAGGGGGAAATAGGGGGAAAACAAAGGGGCAAAAAAACAAACGGGGAAATAGGGGGGAAAAACAACACAAAGGGGGAGAAAATGCTCAAACACTAATTATTACTAATTTAGTGATTAATCGATCATTGAGTTAACTTCAGTAGCCTGCTATTATGACTTGTTAGTTTCTTGCAAATTTTAATTTGCTATGATAATCGCTGTACGTTGTTGCTAAAGCAATTTACCCGTCAAATTTTTACTCTGGATCGTCTATGTGCCCTGCTACAGTGTGGATTATTTTCACAAGAATTCTGAACGTAGTATTAGCGCCATAATACAACTGCTTTGTTCAGCTATTTAATACTTTCTTTAAATAAAATACTTTATACTCATTGTCTTGTATTAAATTTGTGCTTTATTAGGCTTGGGGGCGAAAGCGACATGTCGAGTGTGAAAATGGGGCGATGGAATAAACAATTTTGAGAAACACTGGTCTAAGACATACAGACACCATACAAGGTTAGCAAAGGCACGAGGAACGAAACTACTGAAAACACTTAAAATTTTCTGCAATGAAAAATAAGAAAGAACACTACAATATCTTTTCGGGAATAAAAACAAGACAATTGCAACACAGAACAATTCGCTTCAGTGAAAAACATGTCTAACCGATCACAAGGTGACTTAAACGAAGCGATCCATTACAGTCAGGGATCGTCTTGGATAAAGTTTCACGGTCGACTTTGCGTGAAAATTTACTGCAATTTTAAAGCTGCATCGGCGCGTTAGATTGTTGTGAATAATTGCAGTATTGTTTCACTCTCTCGTAACCACTCTTTACTGGTACGGTGACAACGATGTTTGCTACAGATGTGCTCAAGACTACCACTGTAGCGACGTGCACTGGTACAAAGGACCAACAAATCCAACTGCAGGAACGAGTTTCGAGATGGTGTACTCACGACAATCGCATTCTAGGCCAACTCCGACCAGTTATCAGAGCTATAATTCGTGGAAGGGCAGGACACATCTATACGGTAAAACACTAACTCTTCCTAATACAAAAGGTGCATCGTTGGCTAAACTGCACTTAAAGTATTTGACAAATGATTGTAACATAAAACCGAAACAAACTTCCACTATAGAAATTAACTCTGTTATCTGTTGATTATTCGAGTCTCAATAGTACTGTGGGAAAAGTAAGTAAAATAAATTTTTGTTTTATTGTTACGTTTTTGAATTTTGAAACAAGACGTGGAACTTACTGTAATGACTTCTTGATTTCACAAGGCTAATGCTCTTTTTCTTTTCAGATAATTCGTTGATTATACGTGACGTTTTGCTCGACGATGCTGGAAGATACTGGTGCGAAATCACCGCAGCAGGGTTCTACGCAATTGGTGAAATGGCCACTGATGCAAAGTCGGTCGTGTTGGAAGTTGTCGAATCCAATTCAGACATTCCGAACAGTTTTTCCTGCCTTGGTTACAACGACGGCCTGTATCGTGACCCTTATAATTGTGCTTTTTATTACGAGTGCTCCGGCGGCCAAACTTTCCATAGACTGTGCCCCTCCGGCACTGTGTTCAATCCCAACGAAAACGCCATGTATGCTTGCGACTTCAAAGCGAACGTTGTACCCCCGTGTGGTTCAAAATACGTTTGAAAGTAAGCAGTAGCACGTCAAAAACAGCACTTTATAACCTTCCTATGCTGAAAACCACAGGAGAGTTATTGACTTGGCATAAGTGTTTTCCGTCGAAAAGAATGGGTTCGTTTCTTGCAGAAAATGTGTGTTGACTGCTCTAACTAAATATGTCGCTAACGCTTTCGTGCTACAAACGAATTTTCGCATTTCAGCATTCACCCAAACATTAAGACTGGAATGCAGAAAGAGTAGATTAGAGGAATACTTAAAAGCTTCACAGCGCACGTTAAGCTTCAAAACTGCTACTTATATTTGATGACTGGATTTTCATCGTATCTCTTCTTTCATATTGTTTATTTACGCCAGGGATGCTTTTCCCGACTTCGCTCTGCAACTATTTATGCGGACGCTTATCAATAAAATGTGAATTTCAGAAGAATTGCACAAGTCTCGGCTGCTTCAAGCATTGACAACGGATGGAAATTTAGAAACAGGATGAATTGTTTCATTCATGTATAACTATTATTTGCAAATCTGTGAAACGTACGAAAATTTTTGACAATTTTGAAAAATTACGTTGACGAATTGATAAGTGCACGCCAAAATATGGAAAAAAATTGCTTACACATGAAAAGCTTGACCATGTTTCACTTTTCTATCATTTACCCGAAAATGCATGTTTGAGCCAGCGCCCTGATGTGATTTTCGGGTTGGAAGGTTTATCATATCAGTGCCGCCCCGATGTGATCAACGCAGATTTTTCTATCGCTAAGGCCTCAGCACCGTACACCGGCAAAACTGCCAAACGCTTTCACGAGGAGCCCGGTCGTATGTTCTCTCGAGGTCAACAAAACTGTGTAGACGTCTTTGGCATACTCCCAAGATTTCTGAAAATTTGCTGGGAATACGAAGTTGATTTGTAGTGCTACGACAGGGACGAGCTTTCCAGCTGTCATCTAGCTTTGGTGCAATTATTTTTGCGGCAGGTATCTTTTTTCAAGACACTTGGAATAGGCTAAACTTTTCCAGGGAGGCTAAGGAGAAAGATGCCCCGGAAGTCAGTGGCGTAACTCAGGGGTCGGCAAACATTGTCGCACTGTGGACCGGTTTCAACCTGGCATTATTTTGCGGACCGGCACTCAATAAAATTTAATGCCACTCGTAGTCATCATAGCACCAAAAGCATAACGAGGGGGGCACAATTCACCGGGCGCCGAATCGCTGCGGGGAGCGCTGAAGTGTCCCAACGATGTCGCAAGTACATTCTTCAACGGCACATTTGCTTCCGAAAGACCTTCGGTTTGAACACTTGGTGCCAAACTTGTTTCTTGTCCCTGGCGCCATCAAACATCGTTACCCCCTTTGCGTTTGCTTTGCTGCAATAAGATTCTCCGACCTGTAGGGATTATGGTAGTCCAGTACTTTTCAACCTTTAGAAAAACGGTACGCACTCTTTCGTTCAACAAAAATTTCATTCGCGCAACCAACACTAGCAGTGGTGTACGCAGAAAATTTTCATGGGAGGAAGGGTTCATTCGGTAGCATATTGTGATCATTCTATTTCGTGTCCGCTGTTTGTGACGTCACAATTGGACGTCATTTTCATATTTCCAAACCAACGTTTTGGCGAAGTTTGTTGACATATATGCATATTCTTCTATACGCACTCTCCTTATTTCATGTGTCATTGCAGGTAATATAAACTGTCAGCGCTCCAAGTTAGGATTTCGGAAGAAAATACACCCAACGCTACGACACAGCAGTTCATAACTACAGAAATTTCAGGCTGCGCGTGAAAACACGGGAATAAAACACACTTATCACTCGGTCAGAGCATTTACAACTGCAACATCAGGCTGCACTAATGTCTCATCGAATACGAGCAGCCGAGCATAGGTGTGCGGCTGGATTGCCTTGCACACACTCCGGTTTGGCTGATCGAATCTTGCTAAACTTCACAAAAATTGAGAATACGCATAAAGTACGCAGGAAAATTTTCGAGTTTTTCTATGTATATAGAAGTCCAGCAAAATTTTACAGTGATTTTCTCTTGTCCCTGCTGAGACATTATCAAATGCCTGAATGCTTCTAATTTAACAACTGCTGTTTTTGAGCTCGTGCAACAGTTCTGTCATGCTACAGAATTTGGTAATGTAGCTAATGCGGTCAGCGCTTGCGCTGATCAGCCACAGCAGACAAAATAAAGACAATTGTTTTAGATAAAGTGACCTATCACGGAACATAATCTTAAACATGCGTAATAGACGAAAGGTCTGAAAAAAGTGGTGAGATGGTTCCTGAATGCAGACGATAACCCAGATTCCCACCAAAACCTACAGTAATTATGATTTTTTGGCCCATTTACAATGTTCCTTGAAATTTGTACGCAAATTCATTCCGTGGTATTTGCATTAAGTCGACAAATTAACAAGCAAATCTATGCGAAAACAATTAATCTATTTTGTGCAGGTAATAAAATTTTTGTAACTTATCAAACTCAAGTTTTTTTTAACCCCACCCACCCTCTTGCGTGCCCCCTTGAACTCTGTAGGGTTGTTGAAGAATAGCCGTAAAGTCGGATTAAACTCTAAAAACGATGTAGAAATTTTGTTTAAATAAATAAAATACTAAGCACAAAATGTGCAAAGAAAATCACCTCACACGTTCACATCAACGATTTCTAACATGATAACTTGGAACTCGGCTCAAAAATTTCTGCGCGTTCCACTCAGGCCCGTACCCAGCTTGGGACACCAGGAGAGGCGAAAAGGCGAAGAGTTTTCTGAGGGGGTCCATTTTTTGAACTATGTCCAATAGTTTCAAACTATAGCAGGCACGCAACCAGGGAAGGGCATTTGGGGCATTTGCCCGCCCCGAAAATTTCAAAACATTGCACAGTAATTTTAACATTTGCAGAAGCGTTCAAAGAATAAATAAATTTGGTATTCTAATCATTTAGAAAAGTCTTATTTGAATTTTTCTTTTCCCGAGTGGTTGATTATTTCCTTGAAGGTTTATCTTGAGTCAGACCATCTGATCGAAAATTTCGTAAATGATTGGTATTTAACCACAAATAAGCTGGAATTGTCAAAACATGGGAGATAGTTTAACATATTGGTATTTCTAAGGCATTTTTTATCCTTTTGTTCGTGTACCACTGAAAATTTTCTGAAATGCAATGTGCGTGTACACTTTTATTTTGTTTCTTGCCAATTTTCTGAGGAAAAGAGTTTGCATACACTCTTGGAACTTCATCTATAAATACTGTATTGTTATCACACCAGTGGAGCAAACTTGCAGCCAGTAGACTATGCCTGGTGACAGAAGCAGCATACTACGTTCACGGGCGTCGGAAGGATTGTTTCCAGGGAGGGGCAAAAGTGGATTTTTCCAAGCGCAGCTAAAAATATTTTTTCCGGGGGGCAAAAGTGGCTAAATTTCATTTTACTTCAAACTAAGCAAACGACTTTTTTTGGTAAAAGCTTAATGGGAAAATGTCAAATTTCAAAATCCGTGCCCTCCCTTCCGACGCCCATGACTACGTTCACATTGTATTAGCTTCACGTTTGCCTGGGGCTACCGTGGGCTAGGGTTGCCAGATGGGTTTTTCACCGGCCTGACCAGTATTTCACTGCTAATTTAGCAAAGGCCGGTGAGAAGCCGGTATTTTGAAAATTGGTGCCTGAAGTCGGTATTTTGAAAATAAATAATTTGCAGTAATTGCAAAAAGAGCTAACGCAGAACCTCTCAAATTATAATGAGTCTAGAAATGAATTTTGTCGTCAAGACAGTTCCTTCAGCGAAGTTCATTTAACAACACTCATTGTCTCTCGGTTTTCCTCTTACTTTATTTATTCATACTTGGTATCTTCCGTCTTCCTAAACGTGATCTGTATGAGCATTTATTTCGGAAATTATCAGTGCAACCGGCGTAGATGGGGTTGTCTGCAGAGGCGAATCCAGCCAGTGAGGTTAGCGCCCGTCCAATATCTATACTATCGCACGTACTTTCGCACATTGCAAAATTCTTTGAAAGATTGGTGCATGTTAGGCTTTCATCATTTCTAGAAAAAAATAACATCCTATCAAACTTTCAGCTAGGTTTTCGACCAGCTCATTCCACTCAGCATGCAATTAATTATTTACATAAAAAATTCGTTCAGGCTTTAGATAATAAAGAGCATGTAGTTGCAGTTTTCCTCGAATTAAGCAAAGCTTTCGACACTGTTAATCATGAGATCTTACTGTGCAAATTGTAAAAGTATGGAGTCCGTGGCGTAACTAGTGACTTTTTCCATAGCTATCTTTCAAATAGGTGTCCATTTACAAAATTTGGAGAAACAGAATCATCACGCATTAATATAACATGTGGTGTCCTACAAGGATCGATTCTTGGCCCTCTGCTATTCTTACTCTATGTAAATGATCTACCTCAAGCCTCTGCCTTGCAAACTGTATTATTTGCAGATGACACTTGATTTTTTTTTAAATCTAACTGCATGAGTACTCTACAAGCTGCTGTAAATGGCAAAATAAAACAAGTCGATGACTGGTTGGTATCCAATAAACTTACCTAAAATTGCACTAAAACAAAATTTATGGTTCTAACCAGGAGTCACGAACTTCAAAAATTAAGATTAATGTTGTCGCTGGAGCAGTTGAAGAAGGGAACCAAGTTAAATACCTTGGAGTCCTTATTGATAACCAATTGAAGTGGCAACAGCAATTAGATCATGTGTGTAAAAAACTTGCATGTGCTTCGTACGCTCTACTTCTGCTGAGGGCCTTTTCACCTATCTCCACTTTTAAAACTGTCTGCTATGCTCTAGTCCATCCACATCTTTCGTATGGACTGGCTTGCTGGAGTAATGCCAATAAAACATCACTCAAAAAGATTACAATCCTACAGAATAAAATCGTTCGACTGATGACCCACAGTGATTAGCGGACTCCCCAGCATCAGGCTTATACAAATCCTTCCAAATTTTAACATTGGATAATATAACAAGACTAACCTAATTACAATCGCTCACTCGTTTCATCATAAAACATTGCCGAAAAATTTTGACAACCTATTTACATATCTAAAAACATCGCATAGTTACAATACTCGAATTCGCTCTCATCAAAATTTCTTTAAACCATCAGTAAACACAAATACCGGAAAGAAATCAATTCAGTATAGAGGAGTAGAAGCGTGGCAGTCTCTTAAATTGGATATCAAGCTACTGTGTTCCACTAGTTTTCGAACACAGGTCAAAAAATACCTTCTTGATATTGATTAACAAACTTAAACCTCATGGTCTTGATATATGTTACGTGCCTTGTAAATGTTCTGTGTATTGGATGTTTTGTATCTGTTTGGTCTTTGTTGTTGTTGCCTTTTTCCTGAATCATCAGTTTACTATCAATGAATATTTTTCTCTTTTGCCACTGCATCTTGTCTAAAGTTGCGTCTGTCCTTTGTGTATCGCTGCTGTTACAGCTGAGTAAGCATAATGACTGACCCACGGTCAGCTGACTTTGATGACCTCCGGGTTTTTTCGTTGGCCATGTAAAATAAACAAGCATAGTCTGTCGGTCTTAGGGGGGGGGGTGATTTCAGTAATATTTGATAGTCAAGTCTCATAACGACTTCGTTGCTACAAGAGGGATGAAGCATGCTTCACAACACTGCTGTGGCAAAGCAGTAGACGGCAAAAGAGCGTTATATTGCGAATGTTGTTTTACGAATTGGAAAATATTATAGTGAATACAGTTACTTTCGTAGGTTTTAGGGTGGGCGATCGCCCCCTGGATCCGCCCTTGGTTGTCTGAACTACTAGCGTAGGCTATTGCAGGCAGAATGCAGGAAAATCATAGAAATGTACAAGATGACAGTGAGTTTGTAGACTAGCGAACCCTTCACAGTCACGCGAGCTGCTCTGAACAGACATATTATTTCGTCAGCGGGCTACAAATGGCTCAAGCAAGGGCTAGCGAATCAACCGGGAGGTCATCTCTCAGCCAGTCTTATAGTGAACCAGACGGTAGCGAGAAACTTTGTAAAGAGTTTGCTGCAAACTGAAGTGAATTTAGCACGCATAAAATGATTAGTTGTTATATGGTTTTCATACAGGTCAAAGGCGCAGCCGGGGGGGGGGGCTGAAGGGGCTCAAGCCCACCCCCCTTTGCGATCAAAATATTGATGTTTATTTTTTTAGTTTTTCACCAACATTGTACTGTAAGTCGAGATCGGGTGCATTGCAAAATGTTCTTTGGCAGTACCACAGGCGTAGCAACACAATCGTTATCAAACCAAGCGGTTATGAATTTTCGAGATTTGAGAAATATTGAAGCAGCTTTCTTCATTCCTGCGTGTTTTGCGCTATATAACAAGAGCTGGGTGTTGCCGTGCTCTGCCAGTGTGGAAACAAGCATGACATTTGAACTACCAACAGGCCGATTGATGTGTAGTTTTTACGTCACAAAGCTGGGACCTGCCTAATGTACACATGTGGATGATATGCATCAGTGTTACCGCTTCTGATGTTTTGAGAGAAATTTCTAATGTCTGATGTTTTGGCAGCACATCTGATGTTGACTGAGCTGTTGTTTCTTTCCCCCAGTTTTATATCCTTTCAGGATGAAGATAGTTAGATTAATAATTTTTAAGTTTCTTTCATCGATTTCTCACTCCAGTGTGTGTTTGGTAATCGTTCCAAACTGAAGAAGCTCTCTTCCCAGCATTGGGAATAACATAACACGTTACGCATATAACCGATTTTTCCATTTAATGACGATACTTCGCTAAGTTTCGGATTAGCGAGGGTACGTGGGGCCCCCCATACGCTATTGGCCTATTATTATGAATTGCAGTAAAAAGTCGTAACCTCTCTGGCAGTCATTTTCTCCTCAACAATATCATTCTTTCGTATCTTCGAAAACAAGAAAAAAACTTCATTTATTTTGCTTTGTTTAAAACTTACTACGGCGCAATAGAATTGGTGTTACTGACTTTCGCAGCCAAAAAGAAAAAATGGTTGAAAAACATATAATAGGTTTTACGAAACCCGGTCGAAGTATTATGCGTAGGAGAATATGTAATAAAGGCAAGGAACGCATTGCTGGCACCTTTTAAAAGTACTGCATCTGAATGCCTGCCGGTTGAAGTGAACTCTGAACATACATGAAACTCGTTACTCAGGTTATTATTATCAAACAAAAGCAGAGCAATGCAAACTGAATAGAACAAAAATGAAGCAGTGTTCCCGCAACGCGCAAGTAAACCACACACACACACGAAGAAACAATTGCATGGCCTACGAGTACG
>Ga0210059_1012342_pt1 | contig 12919 bp, 7 predicted proteins | sample Ectturendosymbi2_FD_188042 | JGI IMG/M metagenome (GOLD analysis project Ga0210059, IMG submission 188042) | Ecteinascidia turbinata endosymbiont from Florida, USA - Sample 2 (SPAdes) (version 2) | ecosystem: Host-associated > Tunicates > Ascidians > Unclassified | place: Key West, Florida...
AGAAACCATCATCAAACGTTTCTCAAAAGGAGTTATTTACCTCCTGTGTTGCATTTGCACTCCATACTTGTTTTCTGTATTGTGAAATCGTTCTTGCAGATAGACTATACTGCAAAAAGTTCCTATGTCCTCTTTTTGCTTCAATATTGCAAAGTGACCACTACGGTAAATCCATGCACAGGACTATAACCGCAATCAGTCATTGCCAGCATTCGTACAACGTAATTTATTCGTTTCGGTCTTCAACAAAGTAGAAAACACTTTGCTGCATAATTTTTGCTTAGCAATGTGTGCAGTATTTTCGACGTTTCACGAATACATTGTTGGTCTAGTCACAACGTGCACAAACCAAATCTATAAAATAGATGAAATTTTGTGTCCAAGCAGACACAAAATAGATGGAAATTTGTAACTGCAACTGTAAGGGGGGTGGGTTGCAAATTGTGACGTTATATTTCAAGGGGGGTTAAATACTTGTGACGAAATGTGACAAGGGGGGAGGGGGTAGATTTTTCCCAAAATAGTGTGACGTCATTTATGGACGGCCCCTGATCAATAGACATTTTTGTTAACGGCATAGCAAAATATCGTGCGTTGAACCAAAGCAAACTACAAATATATAATTGCTTACAGAGTCGCTGGAAATTGTCCTTACTCCCAAAATCTTGAGACTCCCAGAAATCGGGGGCGCTAGGCTTGAGCCTTTTTAGCCTAATGGTAAATCCGCACCTGCTATCAAGAGTTTTTGGGAAAGCAGTTTTCACGCACAAATGTGTTCTCAGTGAAAATCAGTCACACGTGAACGTCACGCGCCAAAGTTATGTCACACCGGTCACGCCCAAAATATCCGATTTACGCACGATATCTCGTCAACAACTGCCACGGTTTCCAGTCTGCTTACAGAGATTAGTTAAGCTATATGTGAAGGCAGTACATATTTTGCATGACTTGCTCTGATTGAAACTGTTTACGGAGGATAAAACTTAAAGCAGATGTAGCCAACGATGTCTACTCCTAATTACAAAAAGAATCATAGAAACTCAGAAAGAGTTGCTTTGCTCGAGGATTATGAATCGGATGATGATTTTTTTCTGAAAGGACCTTCCTCAGCATCAGATAAGGTGCGTTTCATTAAACTACAGTAGAACTTGTTTAATTCATTATCGTTTAATTCGTCAATTCGCTTAATAATTCGTTACTTTTTCGTCGGTCCCGGCAGAATTCCTATCTTTTGTGTACATTTCTGTTCGTCTAGGCTAATTGGTCAGTTTGCTCAATTTGTCACCTCTTTCTATCCCTGAGTAATATTTGTAAAGCCCTGAATGTCATTGTCAAGTTGCTGATCCAAATTGAGAGATCCAATCTACATTTGTTTGGCCATGCGTACAAAATGCCCTACAAAAGTTTGGTGAGGAAGTAGTGATGACTACACCCACGGGAAAGCGGCCCAGAGGTCAGCCAAAGACCAGGTGGAGTGACCTTGCTTAGTCCAATCTTTGTGTGCAGCCAGCATAACTATCTATGATTGCCATTGGCCGTGAGGTATTTCGAGACCTCCTAGGGCAGTTGTCCCCATGACCCTCCCCAGAGGGAACGCAGGTATAAAATGAATGAATACTTGGGTAGCTAGAGACTTTGGCGATGGCTCATCAAAGAGTCATCTTGTTTTGCAAGCGTATGTGTTTCTCAGGCAAGAAAACTTCATATAATTAATTATCTAACTTGATCCCAAGCAATTTTGGAATTAATAAGAGATATATTTAATTACTGACATTGCAAAATTTAGTACAAAAAGAAACAAATAATAATGTAGTGCGATGCAAATCATGTGAAAGATGCAAAAAATTAAAGCAACAAGTTTGGTTTATTTTGTTGAGAGTTTCTCTCTGAAACTTTTTCTTTTCACAGAATACAAATCAAATTGTGTGACAATATTTTTAACACCTTGGTTGCCGGTGTACAAATATATCGTACCTAAAAATCCCACACGAGGCACTATTTTTGTGTCACTTTGCAACTCCATAACTTACCAGGCGATTTTGCTAGAGAGCTGTTTAAACCCTCAAGAGACTCGACAAGTCTTCAAGTGAAAACAAAATGTTTTGGTTTGGGTTTTTGTGAGTGACATCATCAGTGAGGTAGGTTTTGGAGACATCAATCAAACATCACCGGCTATGTGATATATCATATATATATAGGTATTTGGAGTTCAATTAGGATACCTTTTTCCTGGGAAAAATGTATATTCTGATTACCATCACAGTAGCTAATTCCATGCTGAGAAATAGTTTCTTTCAATACATGTTTATTATACTGCAATAATGGGCAAATTTGTGATTGTCTAGACCAGTGATTTTCAACCGGTGTTCCGCGGAAAACTAGTGTTCCGTGAAAGATCGTCAGGTGTTCCACAGGAAATTTGATAAGTTTGACTACTGTTCCATCGAACACCGGTTGAAAATCACTAGTTTAACGCAATGAGCGTAAATATGTTTTCTTTCGTGAAAGTAATTAGTTTTAGGAGCAAACGAATAGGACTTTCTTGTTAATTTTAATAAATTAAAAGAGCCAAAACAGAACTAAACATCATAATTGTGATTATAAAATTTTGTTTGGTGTTCCCCAAAATTTTTTTATTGCATAAAGTGGTCCGTGATGCAAAAAAAGTTGAAAAACACTGGTCTAGACCCGGGGCCGCAAATACTGGGTTGCGACCCAACAAATTAGGATCGCAAGACCTTTCACTCTGGGTCGCTAATCAATTTAAATTTACACTTTTAACACTTTGGCATCCGGCTGCTTTCGGGGATTTTCGGAAAAAAACACCTAAACGCACGTGGCTTTGCGTGGGAATTTCTCCAGTCCGGTATGCTCTACAGACCCGGTAAAAGTCTCAAAAGACACGGAATGTCTTCTAGTCTGCACTCGAAAATTAATTTTTTGCTTGGGGGATGCGCGTTTTTTGTGAGTGACGTCATAAGTGGAGGACTTTTAGGCCACCTTGGCCCACTTTTCCTGGCCCTGGGTGCCAACCGTTAGGTGGTAGTATTTCGCTGAAGTTTTTACTGGAAACTAGGCTACAATCCGAGTGTTTTGATACTTTGGATGACCTGCTGGGGTTTCGGGTTCAAAAGTTCTTAAAAATATTTGACTAATTAGCTAATTAGATAATTAATTAATTTGTTTATTTTAAATCATAAGTTTTGAACTAGTAACGCTAGAAAGTCGATCAAAGGCTCAAAAGACTCGGACTCGAGCCTAGTTTCCAATGAAAACTTCAGCAAAACACTTTGGCCTAACGGTTGGGCCTTAGTCCAGCCAACATGAGCCAAAATGACCCAAAACTACTTGAATTATGACGTCACTTACAAAAAATCCGCACCGCCAACCAAAAAATTTTTTTCGAGTGCAATCTGCTGTACTGGCCAATCCATTTGAGCCCCTAAACAGCTCTCTAGCGCAATCGGCGGAGGAGATATTGCGTTGGTAAGGCAACCGAAAACTGCTATTTATTAGGCCGAAAGCGAAGTACGAATATATCGTACGCCGGATCTCAAAGTGTTAAGAAGAAACATTGTAGTCAAATTAGGTGTTAATCATTACAGTGTAGTAATCATGGCTGCAAAGCTATTAACCCTTTAAATCATATTCATGGACCCCAGGTTAAGAACCCCTGGTCCAAACCTATTTTCTAATGTCTTTGATTTTCTAGTGTAGATACTTCTGGATACTTTTTCCAAATTTCTGTTTTGATATCCAGGTTAAACGAGTTCAAAATCAAGTCAATGAAGTTGTTGATGTTATGCAAACCAATATTGGAAAAGTAATGGACAGAGGTGAAAAGCTGGAAGATTTGCAGGTAGTGATTTGACAGATTGCTGTTGCAGACTGTATGGTTTTCTCAGATTTGTTTGTTGTGCGGTGTTCACTTTGTAAATAACAGGTCAAATAATCGCTGTGTAGCATTGTTTTGACTGGTCCTGTAAAATGCTTAATTGTTAGAAACAAATTGGTACAAATTTAAAAAACATGTGAATGTATGTTCAAAAGTTAGTTCCTGTTAATGTGGTTTTCAGTATATTTTTTACCTAAAACTTTCACTATTCTGCATAGGTAGGCCATTTTGAAAGTTTTAAGTGAGATCCTCAAATGCAATTACTGTAATTTTACTGCAATCCAATAGCTGATTCCAATGCTTTTTCATGTAAAATGTTTCAGACTTTGTATGGTTATACTGTGTACATAGTGAGAGGTCATCAATTCATCCTTCTAAAATGTTTATGACATTCAACCACAACTTTTCTTCCACCTAATTGAAATAGCATAGGATGTAAGACCGTACTGGTTTAGGAATGCTTTGATGATTTGCATGCTAGAAGAAGATAAGTCTGCTACACTCTACTTCTCTTCCTTTTCAGTGTAGATATTCAAATAACAGATTATGAAATGTAATGTTGTGATTCAATGTTTAAACAGATGCCGTTAGTAAAGTTTTACAGAATTGCAATTCTCTTTGGTTTTGCAATGTGCATCTAAATATTTTCAGAACTTTCCCAATTCTTATACTGCATACCCTGGCAAGAAGCAAATTCACTGTAGTTAATTTTTCAGCTAAATAGACAACCTGAGGTCCTCTTGTGTGAAGGCTATGCATGTTTAATTAAATCTATGGTTCTGATTTTCATAAACTTTTAATCGTATAGCTTTATCAGAAGTGGCCAACCTTTTGCACAACATAATATCACATTTTTCAATTGGGAGTACCGATGCACCATACAATCAGCTATTTCTTGTTACAATGTTATTTCACGTCATCAGTGATTTGCCAGGCAACAGTGTTAAATGCAAATGGAATATATATCTGGTAAACAGCAAATCAGCTTTGCATTTACTTACTTTTGACAAGACTTCTTAGCTTGTTTTGATCAACAGTTTTTCAGTGTTTGGAGTTAAATATGTTAAGAGAGCTGCTGAGAATTCATCAAATTTATATTATCCAGGTGAATCTTCATTTTTAATCAATGACAGATATCAACATGCTTGTTTGTATGTGTATGTCACTCCAAATCCACATGTATGAGTAAAATGATAGAAAACATGTTGTCAAGTCATATGTAACATATTCATCCTAACGTGTATCGCTGTTGCGGTCAGGGATATGCACAACAAACATGTTTGCGGTGGACAGAAACTGCTGTGACAGTGCTGGCAGTGGACAAAAGTTTTCTGTCTGCTACATCTCTGTTTCCTATAATGTGAAACTTTCTTTGAGCCTAAGTTGTTTAAGTATTGTGTTTGTTATCCAGTGGTCAGTATTTTCCTGGCATGGTTCTTTTCTTGACTACATGATATGTAGTGGTTTGTGAAAGTGAATGATTTTCAACTATAGATAACTTCAAGATGGGATAAATTTTGAAGGTTTCACTTACGTTATTGCTACAAAACATTGTCCAGCATTTCAAGGTACACTCAAGTAAATTGCGAATGCAGGATTCTGATGAGGCGATGCAAAACCACCACATCAAATATAATAGATAACAGTTAATTTGGTAAATAAAATGCATGAAGTCTGAAGTCCGCACAGTTGCTGAGGAACTACAACTGCAATCAAAACCATGGATAAGAGTTGACTACAAACTATTTTAGGAATGAAAGCGAATGTTATGTGAAAAGGATGGAAGGAAATTTGTCATTTTTGTTTTTGGCGAAAATCATTGGCCATTTCAGGTGTATATCTAGCCATGGCTACAGTCAACTCCTTCAGTTCTTGGAACAAATCATATAATTTCTGGATTTTGTTTTATGGCATGTGTTATAGCTTGGGTTCCCCCTCCTTTCACAAAAGAATTATTTGCAGTAAGATGACATTTTTCATGAATCAAACATAGGTAACCTGCTCCCAGGCAGATCTGATTAATGCAGATTCAATTTGCCAAGCTGTTTCATGCGACTAACTGCAATTAGTGAAAACATTACACCTGGTTAACAAGTGTTTATTTACATATACCGACAGTGGTGTAACTGACAGGTGGCAGGGGAGAGCTTCTCCCTGGCTAACTAAATGTAAAAACCGGGCCCACTTTCGCTGACATTTTGATATTTACTTGTTCTTTTGGTTTTCAGTAGGTTGTTGTTTTTTTGGGTGCTTTCAGTATTTTTGCTAGTATAGGCATCCACGACATCCGGATTCACTAACATTTCTTAACTTTTTTTCTGAGTGTTGGCTAGTGGGCTGCCTTCAGCTAAGTTTTGCCCCCCTGGCTCAAACCTCTAGTTTCGCCACTGCATACCCAATTGCAGTAAGGTTGTGATGACCCTTATCTATGGCAACAGAATTGCTTTTTCTCATCTTTTGTAGTTGGTCTTACAACAGTTACTATGGCACATTGTGCACAGCGCATTCTTCAGGTAAGTTTGTCATTGTTGGTTTCTTCCTTTTCTACTCAAAATCACTTACAAGTAATTAGCCCTAGCATTTTCATGTAAATCCTGAAATTATGCATTGCTCTGCAAACTGACGCCCATAAAATCAATGCAGTTACACCAGGGTTGCGGAGTTGCAGTCACAAGGAGTCCGATTCCTAAGAAGAGTAGGAGTCGGATTTTTTATCTATCATTTTTTACATCGCATCTCTAAGTTAGGAACCCTAATTCGTGCCTGTTGAAACGGTGCAATGTATTTTGAAACTTAGATTGAAACAGAGAATTCTTGCTGTGTACCACGATTTCCATTCATTGCTAGCTGCTACAAAATTATTGATATCCAAACTTCATCCACGTTATGTTGAGGAGTCGATAATTTTGGAAAGGTCGTACAATTAACCTCCCGGCTCCGCAACCCTGGTTTGCAGTAGCCTACAGTTCCCCAATCTGTATTTTGCACGGAGGCTTCTTAACCAATACACATTGCACTAACACGAATTTTAAATCGGTTTAGCGCATGCGAAATACTGCGTCGTGTTAGCCCAACGACAGCCACCCATTGCTTTCAAACAATTACAGTAAAACCATACATTGCCACGAGGGCTGTGGGGCAGTAACTCAAATTTCAGGCTCCGGCTCCAGTTACAGGCGTCTAGATTTTTTGGCTCCGGTTTCAACATCTAGAAGTTTTTGGCTCCGCCACGATTTGGTCCATTGAAAACTAAAAACCACTGTACAATTCGCTTGCCCCACAATCTGTGTCTGTGGAACCAGAACCCGAAATTTCGGCTCCACCAACTACAAGTTTTTGGCTCCGGCTCCAGCCATCCAAAATTGCTTGGGCTCCGGCTCCACTGACGTGTGATCGCACCACGTGATGTCATTGGGTTTAGCAAGAAAAAAACAGGGTGGGCCACAAATCCCTACCCATCCATTTCTTAGTCAAATCAAATCATGCCTTCAATGTGCGGGATTATTTTAATGATATTTTTTCACAAGCCGGAAGGTCGTGCTTCTGTAACATCCCCAGCACCCACGAAATGACCCGCAAGAAGTGTGCACTTGAAATGTGATAATTCTCTGTGGGGATAGTAGTAGTAAGTTTATTGGCGATAAGGAAGGTATATAGCATTTGCATAGTAAACAGTCTGCCAGGACACCGAAAAAAAGAAACAGTACGGTTATCAAGTCAGGTGTCCCTAAACAAGCTAACATTAAAGACACATTTCAGTTAGACAAGGCCATGCGGAAAAGATGACTAGCAACGCAATTGAAGGGGGGATATTTGCAGGATGATCCACACAGTTGCGCGGGGATACATCAAGGATATTGTGTCTAAACAATGCTGTCACTCTAATGATGATTTCAAAGCAGCTGCTAATGAAAGAAATGTCTCACAGAACATCGCGTCGCATAATATTATGCAGCGAGAATGCAGAACAGACCAGAACACAGATGCACTGCACGTATAAGATACAAGGAAGGTTAAGCACGAGCTGTTTTTGAAGTAAGCATCGTCGCTTCTCAAGCTGTGCTTCACACATTTTACTGTCTTAAAGAGAAACATTGGACCGGGGGACTTAATTGAATAAATCCTTCAAATTTTATTCAATTAACTGGAGTATGCAAATAACCAATGTGCGATTAACCAGAGTATATTTTGGCAAGTGATAGGTTTCCGTTGGGGATTTACACTCCTCGTACGATAAAACGGATTCGCCTGTTAAACATCAACGCTTACAATTTGTAGCACATCTTGTGCAGCATATGGAAAAGTCAATCATGAATCTCAAGGTTTAGCAAAATGTTAAACTGCACATTTTTCGTACCGATAACAGGTACTGTGGTTACTCTGTGCAATTTTTCGTAGTTTTCTTTCAAACAGAATTTGAGATTTTTTGAGAGGAGAGGAATCGGATCTAGATTTTCACAGAATCAGAACAGGAGTCAAAAACGGTGATTTCGACTACCGTTGCAGAATCGCTAATTTTTCAAAAATGCATTTTAAAGCTCTTCTCAACGTTTCACCGCCTGATGCATCTTTCATGGCAGTCAAACATGTATTATTCAGTTGTTTTGTTGATTTTCTAATCGAAAATTTGTTCTATTCACCGTGTTCTTCTAATTTATCTTCTCAGGACAAATCAGAAGATCTTGCCGATGCAGCGACAAATTTCAACACACGTGCAACAAGACTTCGGAAGCAAATGTGGTGGAAAGATTTTAGAACAAAGTTGTTCATTGGCATAGCCATTGCGATCGTTTTGCTGATAATCATATTATCTGTTACCCTAAAACACAACGGGTGACACGCACCTGTTTTCTAAACGTGGTTTAACACTTGTGGTTCCGTGTCGTTCCTAATACACAGCGAGAGCAAAGACATTTCTTTCCGCCAGAAATGTTTTAGTGAGTATACAGTAGGTTTCCAGACATTGTCATGCTACCAGTAACGCATGGTGCAATTTACTTTAAAACTTCTGTTGTAGCTTGTGCGACTGGTCTGAGTACAATGACGCTGTAGCAGTCGAAAATGTTAAATTAAAATTAGAAAGAAAATGTAAATTTCGTCTAAAACTCAAAAAGTTCTAACGTTTCCGCTGGTGAGGTTTATTGCCCAGTTTTCCCTTTGTCGTTGCTTGTCTATTTGATACAGTAGTCTTACAAAACCTTTTTTAATTAACCACCGTTCGCAGTTTCACGTTTACTTCCGCTTTGGACTGGACTCTCTGTCTGAGAGAAGTGCTATTTCATTTGCTGTGTGCTACAGCACAGAAGTGACTTGTTTCTGAATGAGATTGGTGGTTTTAAATTGCCTGATCTGTTCGGCCAGGACTCGGCAGTCTTTCTGGGATGTCGCCACCCATCAGCACAAAGTACTGTCTTACTTCAGCGATCGTATTCTTGTATGGAGACGTTAGCGTGTAGTTTGATTTTGCACATTACTATTATTGATGGTTTGGCTTGACAAGCACTGTACCAGTTACATAAGGAGCACTTGAAAGAAAAAAGAGGGGAAATCAAAATTCGCTGCTGTAAAAATGCAAACTGCCAGCGTTTTGATTCCAAAAAAACAATTGATGTCAAAACGAGCTTGCACGCCCTTCGTACCGAATAACTTGGGCGATGGAGTTGTTGGGAAATAGCAGGTACCTTGTTTTCTAAACGGAAAGGTGGTGTCGCGCTGTTCTTGGTGAGTCGAGTTCACATTTGAAGCTCGCAAGATGTACGAGATACAGTAAACCTCGGATAATCCGGATTCGATTTGACCAACGATTTTGTCCGGTTTAGGCGAAGATCGGGATTAACCGAAGATGGTTGTTTCTAGTCCGACGTCATCTAAGTACTGCGCAATCGGTGAAAATCACTTAAATTGAATACATTTACGACCCAACTGCAGAGTTTCGCCGAAGCAAAACGGATTTGTTGATGTATTCACATCAGACTATTAACCGCCATATCCAGGCAGTTGTGAACAATCAAAATTTTAGACTGCTTGGCTGCGAAGAAATCTGGGATTTTGGACTGACGCAGATATTTCTGGTTCATAAGCAGTACTCAGGGATAATGCTGTAACGCTGATCGATAGACTGAAACCGTGGTGCGGTGGTGTGCCTTGAGCGTTATCTTCAACGTAACATGCTATGCCCGTGTGTGACGTAATAATCGTCTCTACGATTAGCCGAATGTTGCGCGCAGTTACGGCTTGCGGCCGATGGTTTCATAATTCTACACGTTCGTGAGCACGCTTGTGTGTTGCGTCTGAAAGCTGCCAAATCTTTCCTAGAGACCAGTCAGTGCACTTAAAAACACAACAGCGTGGAAATGCAGAAAAAATCCGGATTACAAGACGTGAAAAGAGCAAATTTTATCCGGATTAAAAAATCCAGAAAAAACGAAGATTATTAACGAAAAATGTTAGAAATCATTCGTACCCACTAGCGTACGGAGGGGGAGGCCACTGCCATGGCCACTCCCTCAGACCCTAAAAACAAAAAAATGTAAAAACAGTATTGTCTAAAACTTGCTTCCAGAATGCACAAAAATGCGTATTTTTAGGTGTAATTTTGCAAAATATTTCCGGGGACATGCCCCCGGACCCCCTAGAATGGTCGCGCTTACGGCACTTCCCCTAAAGTTGATTTGTGACTTCACACGATTGTGACGAAACTTGCCCCCCTGGGAAATTTTCTGCGTACGCCACTGTTCGTACCACCAGTTTCATCCAGTTTTGGCGAATATCGGATTAACCGAGGTTTAGTGCAGTCATGACTGTTGGGAGAAGTATGGCATATGGGATGGATAATTGTTTGAACACTTCAAAAAATCGCTGCAGTACTTTTACGAACCAGGGCTGTCAACTACAATGGCTCTGAAAGTGGTTGCGAGCTTACAAGCTTGTGGGCATGGGCCTAGAAGTCTTAGAACCCCACCTGCTGTTTGTTAGCGCTCTTTTTTCCGAAACCTATGGTCGATCTTGATTTTTCTGTGATTGTGCTTCCTTTTGTAAAAGCGGAGCGGGTGCTCTTATTGTCACGGCTGATAAATGCTGTCTTATATGGAGTTTAAACATTAGTCGTGTTGTACTCTCTTCGTTAGTGCAATAAATTTCGTGCAAACGCAAGCATGCGGGCTTCGGGTTTCTTTCGTGCGTTTAGAAGAGTTGGTTGTTGGCTCACCCAACACGTGTTGTCGTTTGGCCAGTGGTAGGCTGGACCCAAAGAGGAATTCTAAAGATTTAGCATTGCGTGCTGGTCCAGACGTCAAACGACAAAGCAGTCCATCAACCTTCCAGTAAATAGTTCATGTGCAAGGCAATCTGAATGTATGAAATTTGTAAACGACTCACTAAATCGCCTGCATATCCGTTGCCGAGGATTTTTCTTGCACTCTGATACTTTCGTTGCGCCATTATACGACATTAGCTGCGGGACATCAAACATAGTGACATGATGTCTGACAAAGTCCCACTTTTGGGGGTCGTCGCCAAAAATTGCTCATTGATGTGCTGAGCCAGTGCGATATGACGGTTCCCCTTAACTCCGATCAAGATTTTCTATTCATTTAAAAACGTAAGAGGGGACATGTAAGAAGTTGATGTCACCAGTTGTGATGAAGTGGCTGCTAGCATGCGTGAACCAGGGTTGCGGAGTCGGAGGGTTTTGGGTGGGGCTCAGGAAGTTCAACTGAATTATTTTTTACATCGCACTCCTAAGTTACGGACCTGTTGAAAGACAGTACAATTTACTTCGAAACTTTTATTGAAACAATTCTTGCACATGCTTATTTCTAAAATTTTAACCTGCTTCTTTGCCATTTTTGACACTTGACATTCAAACTTCATTTACGTTATGTTGAGGAGGCGGGAATTTTGGAGGCGAGGAGTCGGATTTCGATATTTTACCTCCGACTCCACAACCCTGGTGTGAACACTTACGTTAAGCCATTGGTATTCAGTGCAGAAGTGTATGCTCACTGAGAGTAACTGTCGCTGCTCAATATCATGCACAATTTAGTTAGTCCATTCTGTTTTTTGGAAGAGAGCAACGCACTGCAAGGTCCGACCTTGCCGCCCTTCTGCAAAGGGGGCGAGGTAGGAATTTTTGTCGCCAGGCTCCCATGTTCCAACATCTTTGCTAGCAGCACTAAAGTGATAATTATAACTGAGAGGACAAATTGTTTGGGTTTGGAAAGAAACTTTGATGTTAGCAAAAAGAAACGTCATAACTCATGATTCAAATGAAATAACACTTGACCTTCCGAAAAGCAGCAAAGATCGAATAATCTTTTGCTCTCTTTGCTGACGAGAAAAGTTTTTGTAGAGATATTATTCTGGTCGGGTTCCGGCGTCTCTGCTAACAACGCTGAAAGTGATAACCACAGGGGCACAAAATTGTTTGGAAGCGCAAAGAAAATTTTCACAGCTTTTGCCGAAAACTGTCCGGACAAAAATTCAATCATCATAACATCAATTTTGTGCAAAAATCTCCCATCGACTACAGAAGAATCGACTCAATTCCTCCCAAGCTTTGCTTAAGAATTTAACTTTGGCGACGTTGCTCAGTGGTGGAGCATACGCTTCTTAAGCGAAAGGTTGGGTGGTCCATCGTAACTGGGTGAATAGCTAATCGTTCTATGAAATATTAACCTCAGTCGTCCCGGCAAGAAGTAAATTTCGGGCCTTGTCTGACGCAACGCTCGTTCTTCCAAAATTTTCACCAATTTCCTACCAACTTTTTCTTCGCTTTCAAAACGTTTTTCAGCTGCACAAGAGCATGCCGGTCTTTCAGGGCCGAACTAAAAGCTAACAAATGCTTGATAATGCGCGTGCGCAATGATGAAATGAGTTCCGTATTCGCCTAACGAACAGGTTCTTGCTTTAAACTACAGCAGTCATCGCCTAATTCACTTTACATTTCTAGACTACTTTGGTACTTGTCAATTAAAGCGGCGTCGCTTCACCATTAGTTATTCTCTAAACTGAATGGAGGCTAAA
>Ga0210059_1012344_pt1 | contig 12918 bp, 2 predicted proteins | sample Ectturendosymbi2_FD_188042 | JGI IMG/M metagenome (GOLD analysis project Ga0210059, IMG submission 188042) | Ecteinascidia turbinata endosymbiont from Florida, USA - Sample 2 (SPAdes) (version 2) | ecosystem: Host-associated > Tunicates > Ascidians > Unclassified | place: Key West, Florida...
AAAAAAGACACTTCTGATAAAAAGTCAACAAGCCTTTTCAACCAGGGCCGGCCCTAGCAGGTGCGGGGCCCAATCCAAGACCTAGGCGCGGGGTCCCTCCGAGCAGTGATTTTATGATGTCATCAATTCAGTCAACCGCGTTACGATCGTGGTAGAGAGCAGATATACAGTAAAACACTAACACGAGAATTGAGCACGTTTGCTAACGGTCTGTAGAGGAAATTCGTTTTGCGGCCTGGAGATGGCTTCACATGTAAATAAATAGTCACCGCTAGATGGTGCCCATGAGTAGCAAGTCACTGTGATAGTCACCACAAGAGAATTATCGTAATTCACTTCTCCCTATATAAAAATAGTGCAACCTAGTATTAGTAGAGTGAACTCGTCGAGAGAGCGCGATTGCTGCTGGTTTCTTTCCCGTCAGATAATGCCCCGAAATGCCATCTTTCTCTTGTGCTTGCCTCAGTAGTTCAAGGCGACGCAGTCAACTGCAACATTCGCTAGTTCTGACGAGAGCGTTCTTTGTTACATTGAAATTTATATGACGTTCAAACTGATTTCTCAAGCCAAAGTGTATCTGGCAAAAATGAACCATCTACCCAAACACTATGGCATTGAGCCCCAGAGGTGTGGGGCCCAATGCAGCTGCATCGGTTGCATCAGCTTAAGGCTGGCCCTGTTTTCAACTTTGGCTATCTTGACGTGCTGGGAAAAAACAAGGAAGACAAGTTACAACTAGGTCTATGCTTAATCAAACCTAAATACCCTAACAAACATATTCCTATGTTTTGTTTGCTGAAAAGTTTTCAATAACACATGTTTGAGAAAAACTTGAATAGCAAAAAATGCCGTCCGTATGATCGCTTTTCTCTTGAAGACTGAAAGCCTTATTCGATGTTTAAATACGTAGCGGCGAGACCTTTCCAGACGTTCATTCAAGCGTGAAAGCAAATGCTCGCAACATTTGCTTCAATTGAAATTTGCGAGGCGGAACTGCCCTGAGTAATACCTTTGAAAGTTTTTTTGGTATGTCGTTCATTTGAACAAAGGCGAGAGAAATGTTTCGTCTGCAACGGCCTCAGATACTGCTCCTTGTTCGACGCATACTTGCAACTAAGTTCTTGTCTAATTCAAATTTACCACGATACTGTGACAGCCGTTTTAACAAATACACAGCATAAAGACAGCACAATGTTATGCCTATCTGCACCTGAGCGTCAAACGTTAACAACGTCATAGCGCAGCTTTTCAGCCTTTACGTTTTTGACATGAAGACAAAAAAGTCTAAGAATAAAGAATGTTTTGCACTATGGCATCACCACAAACTCCTCTGGTAAAAACTTTGGCGGGTTTTGGCTGGGTAGGAAGTAACGACTCTGACAGGCTCTGCGAGCGTGGGTGGTGGCGGCCCTGATGAAAACTGACAGGAATTTTGAATTGATTTATCAAAAGCTCTTGGGAAAACTTTCAAATGTGAATATGACTCAGTTTATTGAGAAATGGTTTGGTGCAAGCAAGCCAAGCGAAGCAGACGAAGCGAGCGGGTTGGAGTGACAGGACAGTTTAACATTTATTAAAAGTTAGCAGTTGCTTCTCTGATGTAACGATAGGCATAGTACTGTAGTAGATAGAATGTGTCATGTTCTCGGACAGACACCAATTTTCTGTTTTTGTGATACCCAGACGGACAAATTTGAGAAAATTTCCATAGATTCTAGAAAGAATGTGAAGTTGGTTTTTGTGTTCTTGATGGAAAGTTGAAAGATAATGAGTTGCTTGTGTGAAGGTTGATGGGTTGCTTGCGTGTGTGACCTGTATGTGAAAAAACAGGCTGATTTGGTTTCATATTCTTTAGAAAATTAGTTTTCAATTTTTTCCGATGTAACTGAGTCCAGGGTTTTTTAAGGCGTTTTAAGGACACGATTCGGGTCCCTAGAATTTCAAATCGGGTCCCTAAGAATCAGAGAAAATTATCGTCGGGCCCCTAATATCAAAGAAAATCGGGTCCCTAGAATCAGAGAAATCGGGTCCCAATACAGATCTATACCGGGTATCTAACATTTTCCTTAAAAAAAACTGCTGAGTCTATTCTTTTGGTCACGTTTCGGCCAAGTAATATCCGCGTTTGGCTTGATGAGTTTGTGAAGTACGCTTGATGAGTTTGTGAAGTACGTTCACCAGCAGTGTGAAGTACGTTTGCTATTATCGAAGAAACATCACAGGGAACGCGCAAGAGTGTTTGATAAAGTAGACAGAAACCTAACACATAGTGTGGTCCCCTCATATCATGACGAGCTCTTTTCGCTTTGAACGTTTCAGCTGAGTCCATTTTCTTTTCCTGCTTCAGTTCTTTGTGCTTCTTCAAATTCCGATGCTTCAAGGAACTGTTGCACTGAGAATTGTCAAGTTCATCACAACCATTAACTTTTGTGAAACCATGCTGAACTTATAAGTCATCCCAGAAAGTATTTTGTTTTTACCTTTCGCAGCCATTATTTAATAAAAAGTATTAGTACCTGAAGAAGAAAGAGTCGGTGCAGCGATTATCATGAATTTTCTCAGCTCCTAAATGCTCATATTGTCAAATTCTGATCAAGCCGATAGCAACTAGCTATCAGGTACCATAGGAAACTGCTAGGGGAAATTCTGACGATCCCGCGGTTGGTGCTTCAAGTTTTATGTTTCTTTCCTTCACGCAGTTAGCTTGTAGTTGGCAGCTAGAAGAGAAAATGCCGCAACTGTAACTTAAATACTTCAATGCTCACATGCTTCATTAAGTCTTATCGCTCATTTGTTAGATCATTAGTTTAATATTTAGCCCTCAAATACAGAAAAAACTAGTTGCATGATCATTTGCCATCTTCAGAGGTGTTAGTTCATACCAGAGGTGTTAGTTGCATCATCTCTGGGATATCTAGAATCATCCCAGGAATACCTAGATTTTCTAGATACCTCTTATCATCCTCACCAGAATTATCGGAGCCACTGCCGTCAGTTTTCAAATATTTTTAATGCTAACGTCTAAGCTTACATAACTACATACTTGATGACCAAGACTCCACTTCATAGTTTTACGTTTATTGGACTACTAGCCAATTAGAATTATAGATCTGGAAACAAAGAAACCTCAGTGGGAGCAGCTGCTGTGGCAAAACACTATATTTTTAGGAAGTAGCAAAAGAGGCAGTTTTGCTACTATTTTCAGCAAAGAGCACTTGCCATAGGTATTTTCAAAGAACCAATTGCAAACCTCTAAAACAGGGTTGCACAACATGCGGCCACACGGCCGCATGCGGTCTTCGATAAAAACGTATGTGGCCGTGCACATGTAATCATGGGCGCAATTTTGTTGTAAAATGTGGGGGGACAGCTTAGCGCGAAACCAATATAGTCATCGGGACGATGCAGAAGTGACGTTTTACATAATACAGATTCCCAATCTTATTTCCAGAGGTGTTTTGAGAGCAACATAATTACGCTTTGCTTTGTCCTTACAGATGATTAACATAAAATTAATATACTTAACACGGTACTGTAGTTCAGCCTGCTTCAATTAATATCGTATTTGGATGTAAACAAGCAAAACAATATAGTAGAACACATCATTTGGGATTTATCAGAGCTGTCAGTTGGAGTACACAAAATGTTGAGTCGCATTGGTCGCATGTGCATATCACTCGTACAGTAGAACACCAGTTTTCATGCATTTTGTAAGAAGTGTGGGTTACAGCGCGATTTGATGTCTTTTTCAAGTCGCTTAACGTTACAAAGACGATAAATATTTTTCAAAACATTTGGCTTAAAATTAGCGTAGCCTACTTCACAAAATGATTTCAATCTATTTTTTCGGTTGGTGGGTGGAGGATGTATCCTTTCAATTTCCCCTTGTTGGCCCCTGCCTACATACCCACACAGAGTTGCAAAAAGGGTCTCATTTTGAAGCCTGAACCCGACCCGAGCCAACCACCCTGCGAAAATAGCAACCATCCTGCACCTTGACCAAAACTTTGGCGTAATCTGGCACAAGCGTAGCATGTTAGTCAACGGTAATACTGCGGAGTGTAGAATATAATATTTCTCAAGAAAAAAAGAAACTATCTGCGTTGGCGCTATAGGCATAAAATAAACTTTCTAGGATAGCTCTATAGATATGAGAAGCCGGCTTGTAGGCTTCTTAAAACAAGCCAAGAATCGCGTGAGTGATTGATCTTTTCGACGGAAAGCCATCGCCTGCTAATTTCCTTACCACTGTCGCCTTCTCAAAAACAATGTGAGGCTAATCCCAGCAGAGAATAAGAGAACGCAGCTGCGTTTGCAAACAGAATTAGCTGAAGAAAAATCACAATTACTTCACTTACAGAAGTTACCACGGTGAGCACAACAAATCTACGTCACGTTACTCTTAATGTTATAAAAATGTTTTGTATGCAGGCCCGAAATATTTAGACAAACTTAAGCCCGGCCCTGCTCGAAAAGCCCGACCAGGCTTATAACTCTGCACCATGTCAAAAGTTTCATTCTAAGAGTTCTACTTGCATAACGACATGAAAATATATTTGAGATTAAAGCAAAATGCACAACGGTGAATTGGCAAAAAAGTACCAAGTTTCACCTTCAACACGAAAAGGATGTCCAACAAAACTAGGTGTGATGTATCTGTAAAGCAAATGTTTCGCACTTGGTTGAAAACACTGCTGCATTGTGGGTTTGGTTAAACTCAAGTAAATCAGGTGACTTACGAACCGATGCATTAAGCACAAGCACAAAGTGTAGGAGTCAAGAAAAAAATACCTTTTGAATTTCTTGGTCACCATTGTCGCGACATTGCAAGAAGTGAGGATACATGTATATTTTATCCTTTTTTCCGAGCCAAGTCCCTACGTTTTGAGCTATGGATCAATATACAGATAGGTAAATACTGCAAGCTACTTCTCCAACGTTTTGATTGAAATCCTGTTCATTAATGGTTGAAAGCAGTCTTTTGCTAAACTCCCATTCTAAAACTAAGTCTCCACAATAGTGCTGCTTTTTTGTCTTCGGCAAAAGTTTTGCAGATGTTTGCCTGAAAATATAACTTTCTAACACTGTATAGACTACACTAGCATCATTAAATTATTCGCTATTTGTTTCTGAATACTTGACAACCAACGTTACAGCAAAGTCAATTACATTTCTGCACGGAACAAATCATGGCTGTGCTGTGGCCTCTCACTTGTGCAGCTATAATACTCTCACAGTTACAAGAAAATAACCTTTCTAACACTAACAGCATGCCACCCAGAGTAAAATGTCGGACAGAAGCAGTTAAACATCCTTCATGGTCTCTAGTAACTTGAAAAATACTAAAAAGTATTTTATCGACGCTCAAATTTATAAACTAACAGAATCACTGATACCACACCAAACTCTGTTTCAACATCAACTTGGCTATGTGTGGTCTACCATCCAACATGAATACAAAACGTGACAAACATCATTTTCATTTTTGAAACCTCTCCAAATACAAAACCTAAAGACGAAAAAGTGATGAGGACACGTTCCCCGTGTCCCCCACCAAATTGCGCCCATGCATGTAATTAAAACTACGTTATGGCGGCCGTGCATGAATACAAACTCTTTGTCTACTGCATGAAACTATAGTAGAAAGACGGCCAAACAGAGCTGTGACGGCAGGCTAGGCTCAGAACAGAGGCAGAGCAAATAAACGACATATCTTGAACGTACTAGCAGCTGTAATTCAAAAAAATAAACGCAATGCGGCCGGCAATAGCGAAAAGGTTGTGCACCCCTGCTCTAGAATCATTTGAACCATCTAAAGCATACCTGCACAGTATGCGGCACGCGGAGTTTTTATTGTTGCCCGCGAGAGCTTTCTCAGCAGATAATGTTGCAAAAGCCCGACTTCGGACAATTAATTTATCGTTCCAGAGTTCTTCCAAATTACAACGAATTAATAAAACTGTTGCGGCCTGCGGCAAATTGATGTTGATAAATTTGGGGTTCTAGCTTTCTGAATTGTGCAGGCCTGATCTGAACAATTAATTTCGATTGCCATAGTCTTCTCTTGAAAACAAGTGTTGTTTGTGACACTTCTCTGTAAACATAAAATTTCAATGCAGTTCTCTATTTTATTCAATCTTTTTATTACAGCATTCTTCCCAGATGTCAAACCAACGTGCCTTCTACCGTTTCCGTGGAGCATTTGCGATGGTGCATATAACTGTCCTGACAACAGCGACGAGAAAGGATGTGCCTGTATGGCTTACTGGCCTTTTGAATGTAATTGCTACCAATCTGCTGCAGGCTGTGCCCGCTATGGATGCATAAGTCAGTCGAAGGTTTGCGACGGCAACCGTGACTGCTCTGACAACAGTGACGAGAAAGGATGCCTTTGTCGTGATGTTAAACACGAATGCGATTGTTATAGGTCAAGCGATGGTTGTGAATGGGCTGGCTGCATACACCAATGGTTGTTATGCGATGGGTATAGTGACTGTTCTGACCGCAGTGACGAGAACGAGTGTGTTTGTCTGGATGACAAGTTCGAATGTGATTGTTACCAGTCTAATGCAGGTTGTGCCGACTATGGATGCATAGGTCAGTCGAAGGTTTGCGACGCCTATCGTGATTGCTCTGACAACAGTGATGAGAAAGAGTGCTATTGTCTTGATGATGAATACGAATGTGATTGCTATCAGTCAAGTAGTGGTTGTGATTGGACCGGCTGCATAATTCAATCAAAGGTATGTGATGGCATTCGTGACTGTCGTGACAATAGCGACGAGAACGGATGCACTTGTCCAGATGGCATATTTGAATGTGGTTGTTACCAATTGGAATATGGTTGCGCGAAGTTCAACGGTTGCCTAGCTCAGTTAACGGTTTGCGATAATTACCCTGACTGTTTTGATAACAGCGACGAAAAGGGCTGCCTTTGTCGAGATGACGAGTACACATGCGATTGCTACCAGTCAAGCGATGGCTGTAAACGGGGTGGCTGCATAATTCAATTAATGTTATGTGATGGTCGTAGTGACTGTTCTGACCATAGTGACGAGAACGGATGTGTTTGTCCGGAAGACAGGTTCGTATGTGACTGTCACCAGTCAGATACTGGTTGTGCGAATTTTAGCTGGTGCATGGCTCAGTCGCAGGTTTGTGATGGCTACCATGACTGCATCGACAGCAGTGATGAAAAAGGATGTTCCTGTCCCACTGGAAAGTTTTCCTGCAATTGTTATTTATTCAACACTAATTGCAGAGGGTTTAATGGATGCATAGATCAGTCCAACGTGTGCAACAGCGAGCGTGATTGTTTTGACAACAGTGACGAGAAAGGATGCCTTTGTCCTGAGAACGAGTACGAATGCAATTGCCATCAGTCAACCAATGGTTGTGAATGGAGTGGCTGCATACGTCAGTCGTGGTTATGTGATGGTTTAAAAAACTGCCCTGATCACAGTGATGAACACGGGTGTGTTTGTCCGGATGACAAGTTCGAATGTGATTGCTACCAGTCGGACAATGGTTGTGGGAGGCTGAACGGATGCACGAATCAGTCGCAAGTGTGTGACTGCCGCAGTGACTGCTTATACAACAGCGACGAGGAAGTTTGTCACTGCCCAGATGATAAGTTCGACTGTGGTTGCTATCAGTCTGAGGTTGGTTGCGCGTGCTTAGATCAACGGGGAGTATGCGACGGCCGCAGTGATTCGTGCGGTGACTGGAGTGATGAAATTGACTGTTTGGGCACAAATTTATTTTGTGGAAACGACCTCTGTGTGGAAAGGTCTTTGGTAAATAACGGAGAGGTAGACATGGCGAGTGGTGATGACGAGTTTATCTGCTGCAGCACCCAGGGACATGAGTGCGGATGCAAGCCAGGTATGGGCAATTGTTCGTCATCTGAAAAGTGTATCCCAAGATTTTGGGTGGCTGACACGAGAAAAGATTGCCTCAATGTCAGTACACAGAGCGATGAACCATGCACAGCATATATAGCCCAGTGCCATGAGTGCCGAATTGTAATCAACAGATGTTCAACAAACGTAACCAAAAACTTCCTTTTGCAGAGCTCCATGACAGTTGTCACAACCTGCCACATCAACAATCCTTTCTTCAGTCATCTGAACTTATCAGCGAAATGGATCTGCATTTCATCACCGTGTGGAAAGTGCTTGAAAGATATCTTTCAATGCGAGAATGGAAATTTAATCGAAAACCAATTCTATTGCGATTCTGTCCCTCATTGTGACGATGGCAGCGACGAACAACAACAAAACTTTGGATTTCAGTGTTCCGGAAAGTCAAGAAAAAGCGTCTGCTTTCTGCCTCAGAAAAATCTTTACGATTCGATGTCTCAGTGCGCAGATGGCTCAGACATATGTTTCGTGAATGGTGAGTTTCGATGTTTTCTCTGCTTGGACGAAAAACTTATTATTTCCGCAAAACAAGTTTGCGATGGACTTCTTGACTGTTTTGATGGTTCTGACGAACTTTTATGTTTCAATCAAACAATTGCTCAAGCACTGCTTTTTGGTGATGGAGAACTAAGATGTCCACCAGGTCACATGCACTGCAACAGTTCCACCGTTTGTGTCACTATGGGAAAGGTTCTTTGCAATTATTCTATTGCCTGCGAAAATGATATCAATCAAAAGTTTTGCCGACATCAAAACACTTCAAGGTCGTTCGTGCCGTGTTATGCCATGAGTGCTGAAAGTGATGACATTATTGCTGTACTTGCCGCAATGTGTGACAAAAGACCAGAGTGTCATGATATGAGGGACGAATGCAATGCACAGTGCGAAATGCGACCATCGTTTTGTGATGACAAGTGCTGGACGTCCAATAGGTTATACGGATATTTAAAAAATGAGGAATCTGTACAGCTAATTCGTGTGGGAAACCGTGTGTGTGATGGATACCTTAACGCGGTTAGTGAGTTTGGGTCAAGCGATTGCAAACGAAAAGTGGAAGAAAACTGTACGATGAGGTTTCCCTGTAAAAGTGGAAATATGGTAAGTGTGGACGTCCGAGAGGTATGTGACGGAATATTCAACTGTGACAATCACACTGACGAAATGAGCCCCGATTGTCTTATTAAGCGTTTCAACTGCACAGCGGGAGATGCCATTTCCATAAACAAAGCGTTTGTGTGCGATGGAATTAAAGACTGCGACCACGGTGAAGATGAAATCCTGGAACTGTGCACAGAGAAAAGATTTTACTGTGAAAGTGGAAACCCGATATCAATAGACAAAAAATTCGTTCAAAATGGCTTGAAAGACTGCGAATCAGGTTTAGACGAATGCGAATCTCTCTTCTCAAATAAATTTGAAATGATCGCCAATCCTGCGCTCCGTTCCTCGTTTTGGATAATGGGTTTCCTGGCTTCCATTGGCAATTTGGCAACAAATGTTGTGACCATTCGAGCTACATTTTGTAAAAAAAAGAAGAACAAAAAAGCCCCTAATGATAAAAACTTAGTTAAACTGGCTAACAGCCTCTTCATCCTTAACCTCACAATTTCTGACTTCATAATGGGAATATATTTGTTAGGAGTGGTAGGTCAAAGCTTAAGATATTCAGGATTTTATTGTTTTATTGATAAAAAATGGAGATCAAGCAATTTGTGTTCGGTGTTTGGCACACTGGCAATGATATCATCAGAAGCATCGGCTTTAATCATGGCATCTATGTCCACCTTCCGCCTGGTTACAGTTTACAAGCCATTTTTGTCCAGAAGTATGAAAATCAGGTGGGTTGTTATTGCTGGAATCGTTTGTTGGCTGTTCTCCATTTCTCTTGCTTTACTTCCATGGATTCCCTTCGACTCTGGTTATTTCGTATCTCAAGGCTTGTTCCCGAACTACATCTTCGGAACGGACGTAGTACCACGAAGCAAAATTATCAATTTGGCGAACCGAGTTGTAAGCAGAAATTCCACTCCAATCAAATCTTGGTTCAGAGCCAAACAAATCATTTCCGAAACTTTCAAATACAGTAAAAGCGATATAGAAAAAGAGTTTGGGTTTTATGCTCAGATCTCTGTGTGCATGCCACATCTCTTTGCTTCAACTAGCGATGCTGCCTGGGAATACTCACTGTTTCTCATCACACACAACTTCAGTTTGTTCATTTTCATGGTGGTTGTGTACGTTCTCATGTATCGGAAAGTCGCAAGTTTGGGAATATCCAGCACGAAGAAAAAAGAAGTGAACAAAGGAATGCAAAAGAGAATCTCTAGACTTCTGCTGACTGACTGCTTATGTTGGATTCCAGTTTGCATTATGGGATATGTGAGCATTGCAGGCGTAGCTTTGCCCGCCAATGCTTACATTGTTAGTGCTGGATTGCTGTTGCCAATTAATAGCGCTGTTAATCCTTTGATTTACTCCAAGCTGGTTGGTGAATATGTGTCACGTACAAAACAGGCTATCCTCAGAAATTTCCGCATGATTTCTCCACGTGCAGTTCGTGGCATCGAAAGCAGCAACGTGGCAACAAATGCATTCGAGTTGCGAGAAATTCGAACCAACACTTGATCAACTTTCAGCCACATCTTGTGTTTGTGGCAAAATATGTACATTTGCTGTAAAAATAAACTCCCCTTCACCCTCAGCAAAACGATAGATGTATTTACTTGCTGGAACAGTCTACACTGCAAAAATATATACAAAGTTGCCGTGTCATAGAACTTTGTTCTAAAGGATATTTTTTCAAACGCAGCGCGCTAGGGTTTCAATAGCTTTTGCACTTTGGTACGTTTTTGGCGTCGTATCAGAGACACCCAAAGATATATTAAATGTTCCTTGTTGAAAAGATTTTCTTTATTAAATGTTCGAGAAGATTTCGAAACTTAAAAATTTCGTGTAAGCAGATATAAAATGTTTGTGAACTGACCTCGAAACGTGAGTGTGTTGAAATGTAAGATCATAAAATTATGTAAACTAACCACCAGATTTCAGTGGCGTGCAGTAGGCATCCAAGACAGGGGCGGCATCCAAGGATTGAAATTGCAAAAATTAAAATGCTGCAACTAAATCATTTTTCCTATTGTAAGGTTACTAACATACGCTGCATGAATTTATTTTTTGAAGCTTGTTAGTTTTGTCAAAATTCCAGTGATTCCCACGTTCTTCAATACCAGGGCCTGTAGCCTACTCCAAGCGTGCGGCGCACGCAGAGCCGGATTAAAGGGTGGGGACCCACGACTATTGTCACTGGAGGGCCCATATGACGTATTTAATGACGTCATTGTTTGTAAAATTTACGTTTTCGCTAAATCACAACGTTCTCGTTTGCTTTTTCCAGTAGTCGATTATGCGCCTGTCGTATTAACTCGATTGTTAGCCGCCTTGATTGTAAGCCGCACGAAATGGTGTTAAACATTAATGTGAGCTGCCCTTGATTGTAAACCGCACTTGAACATAGGTTACCTTAGCCTCTGGGATACATTCTGCATTATAATAATATATATTATAATAATCATGATGGCGTCATTCCTGCGTGTGTCTTAAAAGCTTGTGTTTCATCAAAGTGAATGTTTTAGCGCCATCAAGCATATACTCTCTACTACCACCACGTATATATCCTCGTATTCTTTCATGTATTTGTGTGTATCTTGTTACTGCGATGCATGTGTTTGTCTAGCGCCTTGTGTGTGGGAGTGAAGGCGTTACACAATACTTTGCGACGTTCGCGTGCTCGCGCATTTCCCGTATTAATGATGCTTACACCACTACCATTGCCTTCTGTTTATCATAATCCCTCCTGTGACGGATGTGCACGTGATGCTGAAGAAAATTGAATGCGAAAGAAGAGTTTGGTCGACAAAACGTAGCCAAGGAAAGACTGAGCGTCATCCATACCTTTCGACAAAGCAAAAAATAAAAAATATAAGCCGCCCTTGATTGTAAGCCGCATGAAATGCTGAAAAAACCTTTAGAAGCCGCGGCTTATAATCGAATAAATAGGGTGCTCAACTGCACATGCAGTTAGCTGCGAGAAGAGAGTTTATGATACTGTATAAACACTACGGTGTATTCTTACTAAGAAAAAATATTTCCATAGGATAGAGAGTGGCTCCGGCAAGAAACAACATTACCCGAACAACAAGCAGAAACCAAAGATTACAAACAAAAACACCGGAAAAATAACATGACAATATGGCCAGCCAGTCTGAGTGTGAAAGGTGCTTCGAAACTTATGTCGTGATTTTCACTTACATTTTCAAGTGCTCTGTTTAACGCCACTGTTTTAACGTTGCTGCTTAAAAGCTTTGCTGAAAAAAAAAACGTTTCAGTCGCGGCGTTGTAGCTAACACTGCCAGATTCTTGAGCTTTTTCTCCTTAGAAATTTTGCCATCTTTAGCGCCTGATGGCATTGCAGATTTCGGCATCGCGCTAGCTAAACACTGCAATCTCGCTTTGTGCTCTTTCGTTCTACAAATCGACTGATCAAAAACGTTTTCTGACGGAACACGCAATAACATGTGGTGTAAATGGCTGGACTAGCTCTATATGTTTATGTTGTAACGCAAGAATAATAGCCAGGGGTGTAGTGCTAAAATAAGAGGTGTGGGAACGCCGTTCCCGCACCACATAAATAGGAAGACCGCACCAAATAGTTCGAATGAAGTGAGCATTCGCCTGCGAGAATTTCCATACTGGATCTTCCTGTTTCACTGTAGACCAGGCCTGCCCAACCTTTTTAGTGTTGCGGGCCACAAACGTTTTTGTGGCGTGTAACAAATCCCTTGAATTTGATAAGTTTTATGCGACAACACGAGGTGATAATGAGTCCTATAGTTGCACGCAGTGTTGCCAGCTTGTATGGATGCACAACAAATCTAAACAATTGACCTATTTTCGAAGCGTTTATTATATGTACAAGTTTTTGGATGGTAGGCCCATA
>Ga0210059_1012345_pt1 | contig 12918 bp, 4 predicted proteins | sample Ectturendosymbi2_FD_188042 | JGI IMG/M metagenome (GOLD analysis project Ga0210059, IMG submission 188042) | Ecteinascidia turbinata endosymbiont from Florida, USA - Sample 2 (SPAdes) (version 2) | ecosystem: Host-associated > Tunicates > Ascidians > Unclassified | place: Key West, Florida...
ATACCAAAAAAACATGGCTGTGAATCAATGCAACGAATGAGATCTGCAAATCTATGTATTAATTTTCACATTTTATTTCATTACAGAGAAAGGGCCCGTTAAGTTCTATGTGGTTCAATCGCGTTTGCTTTTCTTCAGTTTAGACATGATCCAAACATTTACATTTCAAATGCTAATAAATGCCAGTAAGACATGATGATATTGTGGAGGAGAGCCACAATAAGTAATGATTTATTGGAGTTTGTTAAAAAATTTTTCTTAAACGTAATGAAATGTACGCAAACCAATCTGAGCAGCGTGGACTCTTTTGAACGAGCAAATTTCACTAGCACGTGGCGAAGGTCATTCGTTAAAAGCAATGTTATCTTATGACCAAGCTTTCGCCAAATGGGTTTTCTCATGATGACATTGCTTTCAAGGAATAACATGTGACGCAAAACACTCCGAAGAATATGCGCGCCTAGCGGGTGTGGCGAACTGGAAAACACCTGTATTCAAATTATGCTTTATTCATACGCTCCACACAAGGAACACTCTGCAGTTTGTTTGCATTCAAATCGCCCTATCTTTTAATCTGCTTCAAATGTGATTTTGAACTGCAAGGAGATGAAGAAAAGTTCTCGCCGGTGGCAGGATTTCGCGACGCCGCATAGCGTTGCAGTTTGTGCGTTATGAAGTTCACTGACTCCTTTGGTGCTTAAAAAACTCAGCGTAATGCCTCATAATCAAAAGACAATAGAGCACGATCTAAGAAATAAAGGAATTTGTCTCGATCGTCCAGATGACAAAATCAATGTATGCAAACAGAAAGCTTTTTCGAAAGAAGCCCACTACAGAACAGTGGAAAAATTGGAACATTCATCAAACAGTTTTATTCCCATTGAAACATATACCTCCAGGTATATGCACAAATATCTGTTTTAATGTTTCAATTCTTACTTTGGGAAACTTTTTTTACCCTGTATGGGAGATGGGCAGTTAATTTGGCTCGGGGACCGGTTTCGGAAGGTCTCTTTTGGCTGAGCGCTGTACCTTCTAATGCAGTGTTGCAGTGTTCTCTAATGCAGTGTTCTCAAACCTATTTCTTTGCGGCGCCTTTGGAAAAGTTTGCTGGACTTGCGATGCATCAGCGATAGGATGTTATTAAAACATATATTGCAAAGTTTTATATATTTGATTGGTGAAAACACGATAAAAACGACCCTGATATTTTGTTTGATTTGTACTTTTGCTCAAACAAAACTAAAGTACTGAGAACATCCAGACACGTTTGTTATAGCTACCTTCCACAACGACAGCTATTTAATGAACACCGCACTTTTATCTTATAGGTCAAGCGTACTTTTGTCTGGTCCTTGCGCAGAAATAATGAGTTTAGTCAATTTAACAAAGATATCACACCAGTAAACCAAGTTAAATAAAAATTCGTTCCAAGTCAAGCAACCAATCAGTTGATCATTTTTACAACTGAGTATTGCTGTATAGCTTTCATTTGTCTGACGCAAAGTAAATTAAAACGCGTTTATTAGTAAACCTTTTTTACTAAACAATAACTACAGTTACATAGTCATGTGATAGCAAATATGCTATTTACAGTCAGCATGATCTCACTTGTTTTTGCGACGCTCTTGGAAATTAAAACGACGCACCAGGGCGTTGCGACGAACAGCTTGAGAACCATGGTTCTAATGGATATAGAAGAAAGTATCCGGCAAGTTAGCCTCAGGCCTAAGCTGGAGGAAATCTCAGATTTGAAGATATTTCTAAATGCTTTCGCGGAACACTGAAAACGCTGTGACGGGCTGCATGTGGCTCGCGGCCGCTAATTGCCTGCATGTACTTTATGGGCGACAATTCGGTTTTGCTGACAACAAGATCTCAGAGTGATTTTGTGTTTGATTTGGGAGCCTATTTTGACATTTTGTGACATGAACACATGGTTTTCATTATTTAAGGTTTTTTAAAATGTTACATATCTGCAAAACTTGTCACTTAAGCATAAATTTTGGCAATCTTTAACTTTCACTCAACTTGTTGCAAATTGTGCAACAATGGCTAAATAGAGCGCCCTCAGGTGAAACACAAAAACATTGCTTAAGAAACCATGTTTTGCGGGAATAAACATAAAAAGGACCTCCGACACATTCAAGCAGCATCCCCGACTTGCCAAAATACAACCAAATATCATTTATTAAATCGTCAATTACTGTAGGTTTTTCCACAATAGCACTTTTCCTGCTTCAAGACATTGGCTTGCACTTTGTTGTTTGTAGCAATTTACATACCATATTTTGATTTTCAGTATTGATAAAAGTGTGAGCGTTTGCACAGACTTTCATCAAATGATACTCTATCTAGCTTAAATGTTTGGTGTTACGCAACAGTGAATGTAATTCGCTATTCGTGTCGTTGCAAGTTGACAGTGAAAAAGAAATCATGCTGAAAGTACTGCCAACCTACATACGATATTGAAAGTCATTAAAGAATATTTTTAATGGCACAATGTTTCAGCTTGCTGTGAGAAACACACTTTTTTATCTACTTTTGGAAACAAATTTTGAATGCTTGGATTAACTTTCATTTGTTCGTCTTCATAGCGAAGGATATTGCTTGTTGCAATGTGAGTGATTTTAAAAGGTCAATCGACAAAAAGACAAAAAAGTTTTTGCTACCGTGAAGAATATGTTTCTGTTTTTCTAGAGATGAAAAGTAACGGAACAAAAATATTACTGTAAACATAGCGGCTATTTCAAAAGTTTTGAAGTGGAACAAATGTGTGTTTAAAGAAACAATTATTATGCTTGTGTTAATTATACAAAGAGCTAACTACAGACCTTGGAGTGTGTAACCTTGACGTTTCAGATAAAACTCTGACGTGGGAAGGTTTAGAAACAAATCTAAATGTCATTGGTGAACATTGGTTGAAGTTACAAAACAAACATATCTGAAGTGAAATAATAGAAACCAGATGTTGAAGTCACTGGGGCAGTGACTAAAATGATAGCTGCGGCCGTCGCTTCCTGTCCCTGTATTTCTGATAAAGTATTCTGTGCTTGGTCAGGATGCAGAAATAAACTGAACTAAACTTGTGAAGACAATATTGATGGTGGCTGTAAACGATGAAGTACTTCAAGCCTTTCTCCGATTCGACTCTATCTTGAGGACAGGCAGATCTCATAAGCGGAATGAAATCTTGTCAGAAGAAATCGAAATATTTGTATCACACATTGCTTATCTTAGGGAATTTTTTGTATTTTCATCAGATTTTGCATTTTTCTGAGGAGTCACATGCAAGTGATAGTCCTTGATGATAGTGGGATCTTCACAGGAATTTCAACATTTTTAACCTATGAAACAAGTAATCTTACGAATATTATGACAGCATAAAAATATCAAAGACCCCTTCCAAAAAAGTTAAAGCAAAGCCATTACTTCTTCGCTGTTGCGGACAGTAATTTTTCCAGTATCAACTTGGTTTCAACAACAAGCACTTGAAAAGGTCTACGTTGCTACAACATTGTTGTTGAACAAAGAACGAGCGATTGGAACAATGTGGACGAAACGTGAGTTCATTGAGGAAGAATGAATTGACAAAAATTTTCTTTCGAGAAACACGTGCCATGGCATCAATAGAATTACAGAAAACGTGATAAAGATTGTTGAATGATTCCTATGTGAATGTCGAGCGCAATGGCAAACATCATTTCGGCTGATTCATCCTCATCAACGTTTGGTTTTCTGACAGTTTTCTGTGCAAGAAAGCTGCAAAATGAAAACCAGTTATTCCGAGGGCTATACCTGTTATCGTTGCTGCTGCGGATTGCTAGATGATTAGGCTTTATCGTCAGAATACATACATTAATAATACCTTCAGTTAGCACTTCAGAAACAACTTCCTTCACTCTACCAAGCAACTGAGTGATTTCGTTCAAACCTTGGGAATACAACACCTACACGTTTTCAGCTGGTTGTAAAGTGGTAGTGGGTTTTTATTTCGGCGCTGCAGGAGTATAGAAAACATATCTCTGAAGTGGTGTGCAAAATATCATCACAGACTTGTTTTGTAAGAAATTCCTGACTTACAGCGTGGCTTCCCACGGAACGAAATATCACACCAATGCTAGCTAAAGATATTTTTGCTTTCATAAAATCAAACATGCAACATATCGTTTGCTTAAAATCTTTTGCATACGTCACATGTCAGCTTTTCTTACGAAAACATCTTTCTGGAAATACTGCATATTGAAACCTAAGTCGTACGCACGTACACGCACTAGTTGAAAAAATCTATGAAAAAAATATAATACATCTGAAAGGAATTACAACTTGTAAATTCTCGTTTAATGACAATTTCAAATGGGGTTGCTGCACCGCAAACACAGACATTCACAAAAAATACCTTTTTTTAAATAGTTTTCCTCTACAAAGAATTTTGAAAGCTCTTTGTGCAGCGGTCAATTTAAGCTGTACGTAATTAGATCTGACGATTGTTGTTTAAAATGTACTCTGTTCATGTATTGTTTACTTTCACATTACAACACACTTCAAAATTTTCGTTTTAAAAATAGATATACTTCAATTTTTTGATTTTCCGAAAGCTGGCCATGCGTTCAAAACTTGAAAAATTTGTTTTTGTCTATTTTTGAATAGCAAAATATTCAGTACGTCTTGTTTTATTAAATATACATTAAACTTCCAAGTGCTAACAGCTGAACATTGTCTTCAAAATGGGAATGATTCCTATCACCATTATGTTTTTCGCATGGACTTTTGTTGAAGACAGAAAAACCTTACATATTTAAAGAATGAAAATTGTTATTTTTGCAACAGTTTTGGTCGCAATCTCTATGCCCGTGGATTCTGGTAAGTTGTATGTCTTATGTGAAACATCCTAAGTAGCTGACATGCGCAGAGATTCTTGACTAAGTTTGTACAAATATCGTTTGCAAAGGAACTTTGATAAACAGTATGAAGTGTACTAGCTCTTGATATGGTACATCAGCAACTAGGTACGTAATCTCAGTTAGTCGTAATAAAACATGTATAAACAATGTTTGAATGATATAGCAGAAAAAATGAATTTGAAGTGTTTCGTGACATTAAATCCGTGCAGTAAAGTTAATTGCAAATACTGTTTGAAAAATGTGATCGAGGATCATTTCCATGGTCAGAATATCCGAATGGGATAGGGCAACCAGCGCCATGTGTCAAGAAATCAGCTGATTCTGCACGTCTTGTTGGAACCTTTTGTTGATGGAGATAGTTGCTTGACTATGAACGTGGCTGTGTTTCTAAACTGGCATAGTGCAGTTGAATAATAACACATTTAAAAAAAGAATAGCTTTATTCGGGAGGATCAAACATCGAAACATGATATACATAATTTTCGGTCTTGCCTCAGAGTTCGTGAAGTGGCTTGTTCTGCCTTGTTTCAGAGACTTTGTAGCCCACAGAGTTTTAAAAGTATTACGAAGGTTTTGAATTTCTTAACATTTCACTATGAAAGAACAAATAAAAGAGTTCATGAAGTTTCTGTATGTCCGATATTCCAAACATTCAATCTGCAAGTAAAATTTTTCAAATTGAAAGTGCTTATAGTTGCAGCAAATGAGTGGTTTGTAGGCTATAATTACAAATGGCGAACACAGTAGCATTTCACGGTAGCAAATGCTTCCTACATTTGGTTTTACAGAATCGATGTGAAACTCGCAAAATAACCCGTGATGACGTGAATTGTTCAGCATTGTGACGCATTAGCGTAATTAACAACAGTGCATGTTCTCTAAACTGTTCAGAGAACGTTTCGAACGCTTATTCCCAAACAGGAAAGTTTACGTTGCGGCGAAAAAAACACGAGCAAGTTTGAGAAAACAAACCATAGATACTCAAGTGTTCACCAACAATTCAAAAAGCGCTCGAAAAAGCCATTCAAATTTTCGCACCGACGAAAAGGCTCAGAAGGGTTGCGAAACGCCCGGGTATAATTTGTTTACCATATCTTTTTATGCTTTGACTTATTAAACTTCTACGTGGAGTTTAAAGCACTGTAAAGACCACAATACACTCATATCATGGCACTGGTCTTCCATCTTTGAAAAATCATTTTGTAATTTAAAAAATACCATAACCTACAATTATTTTCCACAAACACGAAAGGAAAAAACTACCAACAACCAAGGCTGTTGAGTCGGGAGCCCGGAACTGGAGCCCAATACGTTTAGATGTTGGAGGCCGAGCCTGAAATTTGGGTTCCGGTTCCACAGCCCTTGTTTGTGAGGCAAGCGAGTTGTGCAAATTATGAAATGATTTTCAGTTTTCAATGGACAGAATTCCTTCTGTAGCAGGAGCCAAAACCTTTCAGATGTCTAGGCCGTATTCAGCACTAGGGCCAAAATATTTAGATATCTAAAGCCAGAGCTGGAGCCTTATATTTGAGTTCCGGCTCCACTGCCCTGCCCACAACTTGATGGGATAATTATTACCAAGAAGTTTGTTTACTGTTGGTTAAATTCTGTGTCTTGTTTCGTAGCTAAATGTTGTCGGAGCAACATGTTAAATTAATGGTTTTCCCTTGCATACAGCATTCACATCTTTGGCATACTCGCAAACGGGTTTCAAAATTGTGATGAAAAAATAACTTGGAATAAAAATTAAACTTGTATCCTTGACTACTTTCATAGAATCTTGGGAAGGTGCAATGACGATCAGTACATTGCAAAAAGAAGCAGATGGTGTTGCACAAAATGATGATATCCTTGATGTCCTCCAACGTTGCCGGAGATCTGCTCACTCTTTTTCTTATATGCGAGCCAGGTGTTCGGCAAGACCTGTATGTTGATTTTATGTTCAATTTGAACATTGTTTTGCGAATCAAAATACAATTTCAAGCAAATATATTTTGTTTTTTATTTTGCAAACAAAACTTTGGCGTTTAATGCACCTTTGCCTAATTTCACTGATCTATTGGCTTGTTTTGAGAAGCTGCGAATCATTCTTGGCTTGTTTTAAGAAGTCTACAAACCCGCTTTACATGCCATAGCGCTATTCTAGAAAGTTTATTTTATGCCTATAGCGCCAACGTGGGTAGTTTCGTGAAAGTTTCTTTTTTTCTTAAGAAACATTATATTCCGCAGTATCAACGTCGAAAGGGGGCTGGGAGTGCCAATGAAGCTCCCCTGGATTTTGAATCTGACATTTTCCTATTACATTTTTAATAAAAAATGTTCACGCTCGTCATATTGGAACTGGGCAAGCGTTCATCTCACATTGTCGACTGAAGCCACGCTTTCATTCTTCGCAAAGTAGTAAACGATTAACACGTATTCACATAAGCCTGCTAAGTTATATTTTAACAAGCCACGTACTTCTGTACATTGTGTGAAGAAAAGCCTGCATAAGCGTTTTTCCTTAAATATTCAGAGTGAACCTGTGAATGAAAGTGCTTCGGTGGTCTATGTACATAATTAGTGCAGTATTGTATAGATCAACATTTTTGCAGAAGAATAAGGTAATTCAAAGCAAGTCGAAACCACATTTCCATATCGCTGATAACTGGTATATTAACAGAGATCATCCACGGATACTGGTAAAAAAATAAAAAAAATAATGTTGAGCATTGACCTTTGGTCCAATAGACAGCTGCGCAGATATTTTGGTATCACTGGTCATTTCATTTCAAGTGAAAACCTATACAATACTAGGTTTGCTTGCAGACGATCGAAAGATCATCAGATCACTCAGCTGAAAACATCGGAACCCACAGTTTGACAAAATTGTCAGCAATTTTGAAATTACTAACATACGATTTTCAGCATTACTGGACGAATGTTCAAGCCTGATACAGGTGATGTCCTTTGATTGATAAAAGATTTGAAGCGTTGATTTTTATCAACTGCAACAAATTATTTTTTGTTTAACCATTCTTTAAAATGTTTGTTGCAGTGGCGTAACTGACAGTGGAAAAGAGGGGCAAATTCTCCACTACCAAAGTAAATGTAAAAATTTGGCCCCCATTTGCCGCATACGTCGGTTTTGGTATTTTTTTAGTTTCCAGTAGGTTGTCAATTTGACGCGTTTTGCACAGTATTTTCCGTTGGTGTAGAGTTTTAGTATAGTAATCCACACCCGGATTCACCATCATTTTTCAATGTTTTTTCTGAGTGTTGGCAAGTGGGTTACCTACGGTTGCTAGTGGGCCTCTTTTAGCAGCGTTTCCCCCCTTATCTCAAGATATGCCATTGGTTTGTTGTCTGCACAAACATTTCAGTAAACAATTAATGTTGTTTTTATTTTTGCGATGCTTAAAACGTTACAAATTAGTGTTCAAAATGAGCTTGACAAAGTCGACACTTGGATGAGGTCTGACACATTACACTGCCCAACAAAAATATTTTTTCTTTTATGCTAGGAATGTTGGAATGAATTTAGGGTAACTTTGGGCTGCTGAATCCAAAAATGATATTAGTTTTCCCAAATTGGTTCTAGTTTTTGAAATAAATATGTGTTGATCCCGATTGTGAGCCAAACTGTCCAAGAATTGCGTCATTTATGACGTCACTCACAAAAAATCCGCAGCCCAAAACAAAAAAAAATTTTTCATTGCAAACTAGAAGACGTGCTAAGTTTTTTGAGTGTTTGAACAGCTCTTTAGCGCTTTCGGCGCAGGTGTTATTCCCACACAAAGACACGTGCAAACGGCTGGTTTTATTCCGAAAACCGTAGGCTACTGGGTACTGGCTCTGAATGTGTTAATATGCAAGGTTTCAACCGCTACAAAAAAAAAGGAAGTGGAAATATCCAGATTGATAATCAGCAAGACAACCAGTTCTGCATTGCGAAAGCATTCCTGCGCCTGTTTCACTTCCTCAGTTTCATTATTCAGATATTGAAGAACCTCTTGTGTTAAAGTGTAATGAAACAAGTGGAGGCAGTTCCAGTGTATACGAAGAAAGATCTTCAAGTCCAAACCAATTCACCCAGCAAGAATCAAATGATTTGATCAGAGATCTAAATTTATCAAAACAGGGATCCGAGCTTTCAGCATCCAGACTGAAAGAAAAAACTGCTTGCAACCAGATGCTAAAATCACATTTTACCGGAATAGGGAAACAGATATTCTACCCTTATTTATTCAAGACAATGACCTTGCATATTGCAAGAACAAAATTGGATTTTTTCTCAAAATGAAAGTCCCAAATTATAGACCTGAAGATTGGAGACTATTTATTGACAGTTCCAAAAGAAGCTTAAAATGTTTCTTGCTGCATATCGGTAACCGTTTTGCATCTATATCAATAGCTCACTCCACAAATCTCAAAGAAGAGTATGATAACATCAAAATGGTGTTACAAAGGATTTGTTTTGACGGACACCAGTGGTCAATCTGTGTTGACCTCGGTGAGTTTTTTGCATAGACAACAAAGTGGATACACCAAGCATCCTTGCTTTGTGTTCATGGGATAACAGGGCAAAGCAAAAACACTGGATAAAAAAGTGTTTGCCTGCAAGAAATACTCTGAAATGTAGTAAAGACAACGTCACAAGGGAACCAATAGTCGAAAGGGAACGGATTATATTGCCACCCCTCCATGTTAAACTTGGCTTAATGAAGCAGTTTGTAAAAGCTTTAGACAAAAGTGGAGGCTGCTCCATTACTTGTGGATTTTTTCCTGAATTGAGCCTTGAGAAACGAAAGCGGGGATTTTTATTAGTCCAATATTACTTAGTTCATCAACGACCCAAATTTTACAAGAAACGTGACTGATATTGAGCTTTCTGCTTGGTCCACCTTCATGGCTTTGATTAAAAACTCTTTAGGTAACCACAAAGCACCAAATTGTGTTGACTTGGTTGAAGATATGCTTACAAAATACCACGAAATGGCAGCAAACATGAGCATCAAGGTCCACTACCTCCATAGTATCTGAGACGTATTTCCTGAAAACTTGGGTGATTTTTCGGAAGAACAAGGTGAAAGATTTCACCAGGACATAAAAGTCATGGAGGATAGATATCAAGGAAGATGAGACATACACATGATGGCTGACTACTGCTGGTTCCTCCAGCGTGATTGCACTAATGACCCTCATGACAGGAAATCGTGTAAGCAACGTTTCCAAAAATAAACCGAAACCTGAAAAAACCTTATTGTCTTCTACGAAACATTCCAATAGAAATTGTCTTAGTAATTTATTGTGTTGATTTGTTTCAACAAACGTGGATGAAATAGGCCTACTAGACATTGTGAAACTTATATTACATGCATTTGCATCCACAATGAAATGCTGGATTATCTCAAAAGCTAGAGCCAATTTAGCAAAACTGATATTGTTGCGATCGGAAAAGTCCAAGCAGCAAGTGCGCAAAGCTTCGCACTGTGGCAGCAACTAACAATAGAATTCACATGACATGATCACTCTATTATTGTTTTTTCGCGCCACATGTATGTGTATACAGTATATATAGTATTATATATATATAGATTCATCGGATTCATCGGCCCGAAATTATCTTAAATTCGCTCTAATATCACCTGCATAAAAAATTGTGATGAGCAGTGTTATCAATAAACTATAAGAAAACAGCTTATATGATATTAACTGCAACACGTTTTCAAAACCATAATTTGACATTTCTATGAATGATGTGAGAATGCAGCAAACCGAGAGTATTAAGTATCTTGGTGTTGTATTTGGTAATAACCTTTCGTGGAAACCTCCAATTGCAAGTGTATGAAAAGCAAACGTGGGAAACATTCTCGAGCCTATGGAGCAGTGTATAAAATTAGAGACTTTATGATATGAAAATATTGCGTTTGATCTGTTTTAGTTTCTTTCATTCACATTTACAATACTGCATGATCGATTGGAGGAAAGCGTATAAAAGTGTTATACGGCCAGTGCAAGCGCTAGAAAAGAGAAATACACGCTTTTAAGGAATAGAACATCAAGATCAAACAATATTTTCAAAATTCCTAATAGTCTCAAAGTTTCTGATTTGTACCAGCTTAATCTGGAAAAAGTTATTTATAAACAGGGTTTTGTAAGGAAAATGTTAGGTGCTCGATATGGATCTGTAGGGACCTGATTTCGCTGATTCTAGGGACCCGATTTTCTCTGATATCAGGGACCCGATGATAATTTTCGATGACTCTGGGGACCCAATTTGAAATCCTAGTGACCCGATTAGGGTCCCTAAAACGCCTTAAAAAACCCTGATGTAAGTATAATGCCAATATCCTACCATCATCTTTTGATAACCTTTTACAAAACTGCACTGCATACTTGATCATGGCACAAGACAACACGTTTCAGAATATTTTCATCTTAAATGTGTTAGAACTAATTATGGCAAAAAATGTTTGCAATATGTAGGATCTGCTGCATGGGGTTGTATTTCTAATAATCTTAAAACACTTCCATTACACATGTTTCCTACCGGGTAAAATCGCACCTGCTTACTGGGTATTGACACTTATGTATGATGTATGCAACATATGATTTGTAAGATGTGTTTCAGCGTTGATCTTAAACTGAGCACACTTTTGATTTCTTTATTTTGTTTCATTTCGTTTTAAAGTCATGATTTTTGCCTCACCTGTACCATTTAAATTTGACTTTAAATATAGGCTAGGCTTGATTACGTGACAGATTTGGCTACCCTTCTCCCAAACTGTGCTGCCTTGTCTAGTGAAATGTGTTTTATTGTTGAGTACTTACAGCGCAAACATGACTTGACAGTAACCCGTTTTTTCTGATTGTAAATACTTGTCTGCTCGGGTACAACACTAACCCAGGAGGATTGTGGACAAAATCAGTGGGATAACTGGGTTAGTCGTGAGTGAAAACGATGTTTCTCTTGTCCTGGATCCTTTGGTCCAGCTTCAAGGCTTGGATTTAGACAGCGGAGCACCAGCTGAGTTTCCCAGGTCAAGATCAACTGTACGGGCGACATGTCCTTTTCTTCAGGCAAAGACATGTTCCTCGGCGTTTTTTCGGCTGCTATTTCGTTGCATAATAAAACAAGGCACAATGCAATAAACGCATTGCAGAAAGTATTTAGAACGGTACAATTACGTGATTTCATGCAGCTAACCATTAGAAAGGTTTGTCCTTGATGCCACACCGATGAGATTTTTCCACGTTCCATGACAGCACGCAGCAGAGGATGCTCACTGGTGACCTCACGCGACAGGTGGTAACCAACATTCTCAAATAATAATATCTGATTGCATTGAAGGTTTGCATTGTTGCGAAGTATATAGGAAAAACATTGCGAATATCCCAATTCACCAAAGTTTCAATATGAAACTGATATTTGCAGGATGCAGACACATAATGTTGAACGCAGTATGGTTCTTCAGTGTATTCTTCAACTTCTTCTTCTTTTGAGCCAGTTGTTCTAACCACTGCTTGGCCGCACTAGATCTCGAGGCAGATCTTAAGCAGCCATTCGATTGTCTCATTTTCCAAAACCGTCAGGCCGTACAGTCCATGAGGAGGTCGATGGATTGGACATTGGAGGACAACATGGGCGACGGTTTAGGCCGCAGAGTGGGCCATACCCCATTTGTACAAACAGGTGTGGAAACGCCCGACTCCGGTACGGAGGCGGTAAAAACCGGAACCAAGCTCTTCTTTGGAGGGTCACTCCCGTTGGGTGGGTGCCCGTGTCGGGGATGCAAATACGGAGTCTTGTGGGGTTGTCCGCTCACTCCGCATTCCATTGGGGATCCGCCCAGTGCGCCGCACGTATATTGTTGTTGTCAGGTGAACTGATAAGTTCTTGTGCGGTGGATACAAATGGGTGTCTCGATTTGAGGCGTCGTGCATCTGCACTCGATGGACGGGCGAGCGCTGAATGGAGCAGATGTCCAGGCTCCACGGCACGGCGCGCTAGAGACAGCGTGGCTCCATTGCA
>Ga0210059_1012346_pt1 | contig 12917 bp, 11 predicted proteins | sample Ectturendosymbi2_FD_188042 | JGI IMG/M metagenome (GOLD analysis project Ga0210059, IMG submission 188042) | Ecteinascidia turbinata endosymbiont from Florida, USA - Sample 2 (SPAdes) (version 2) | ecosystem: Host-associated > Tunicates > Ascidians > Unclassified | place: Key West, Florida...
GAGTGGATGTAGAAAAATATGCATACTATGTCAACAAACTTCGCCAAAATGTTGGTTTGGAAACATGGAAATGACGTCAAATTGTGACGTCACAAACAGTGCACACCAAAAAAATAACCACCATATGACCTTGAACCAACCCCCCCCATGAAAATTTTCTGCGTACGCCACTGGTAGCAGCACAGTCACCACAGCGGTGTTTACAAAATCACACATATTTTTCTGTCATGTTTAAAGAAAATGGAGGTACTTGGCTTATCAAGTGATCACAACTGTTCTAGGACTACAGCCACCTGGACAGCTGTCACCTGGACATCTGCTACGCAGGGCAACTGCCACCTAGGACATATTGAATTCTCGACGTTTATTGCTATTAAATCCATTTGAACATCACAAGGTGATGCTTTCATGTCAAACGTTTTGAAATCACAAATGCGTATAACAAACGTTTCTTCGTACTCTGACATCTTTAAAAACCTCCACGTCAACTTCAATACTTTTGGGTGAAGAATGTCGAATCGATGTCGTTAAACCTTCATAAACATTCTTAAGTCAGTACAAGCCATAATTTTGTCACAGCGTAGTTCTCACATGCACATAATTGCGTCGTATTCATTCCACGCATTCCACAGGTTCATCAAATCCGCTTACTTGCGTGCATTTCAAGTTCTGTACATAGCTTTACCTCAGCTTTTGATTTGTGAGTTATAAGGCAGTAACAGCAATGTTGCAGCTCAATTTTGCTGCGCTATGTTGAAGAAATACCTTAGCACAGTAGTTCCCAAGCGCCGTGTAGCGAGGACTCCTACCTGCCGCAACGCGATATTGTAAAGTAAATTTATAGCTCGTGAGTGATGTGTATAACGCTTCATCCTAGGTGACAGTTGTCCTGGGAGGCGGTTGTCCTGGGTGGCAGTTGTCCTAGGTGGCAGCCATGGACGTCCGCAGATATTTTTCCATGGGGGCAACGTCGACATTTTGCGTATCTTTTTCAGGTTCCTGACGATGCAGTGCAAATAGACATTCGTAAAACTCTTTACCCTGTCTACACCACAAAGAAAGTACCCTATGCTACGGCAACAGTCACAGATATTATGCTTCGTTGTCAGAAATGATATTTTTTCACTCATGCTTCTTTTAACACAGTATAAAACTACGTGGTTTACTGGTATCAGCAGTCACTGTCTCGCTGAAGGCCAGCAAACCGGGGGCAACCTGGCAATTGCCCACACCCCTAAAATGTTCAAAAAGTTTTGAAAGCCCCAAAAACGTTGAGTTTCTTGGTGAAACAACAAGTTTATTTTTAGTTTATTGATTTATTTATTTATTTAACGACAATCTTGCTACAGGCGGTAGCCTTGCTGGTGTAACCTTGTCGTGTCACGTCGAGCTTTAAATATAACAACGCAAGAAGAATTAAAAACCAAACGGAAATGCAAAGACGAATACATTGCATTGCTAGCATCTCATACAGCACTTCAGGAACGCATCAACAGTATTGAATACAGCATTGAAACGAGGTCGACGCATCAGGTACGTCATATAGATATAAGGACAATTGCAACAGATCGGCATCAACAAAAAAAACGAAAAAAAATACAAAAAAATACAACAGGAAAGCACGAATCTCCCATAAATGGTATACAAGGTCGCGAGGATGTTATCAAAATCTATTGCGAGACTTGAGAAAATCATCCACGGCGCGAAACACAGCAACCGAGATATGTGATGGCTCGTCATCAGGCAAGCCAAATAAGCAAATGCGCAGCAACTCAACGTTACTCAGACAATCAAAGAGCTCAGGTGATTTGTGGTCAGTTACAATATTACAGACCCTGTTGAAAAGGATCGCTCGTGTGGCATCATGAAAATTACAGTAAAAGAAAAGGTGAATCTCAGTTTCGATATCACCGCAAACGCAAGTAACAACAACTTGCAATCATTTCACCCCCTTCCCCGAGAATATCATCTGGTTGCGACCTGTCTCGCTGCCCAAACTGCCAAAGGTGTCTGCGTTCAACAGTAGCATGCGGCAAAACACCTACTACCGTTAATTCAAGTTAACCTCTGAAGATCCGTTACCATGTTATCGTTACACAATAAAGACCAACAGTAGAACAACCCGCTCGCAAGTTTCGCAAACTGCCTCTGCAGGCAAATGAATGGAAATGAGTGAACTGCAACCTCATCACTGCATGACATCAGAACAGTGAGCCTGGCTCTTGTGCAGTGTGAGTGTCATTTCGGCAAATAAACTGCCATTGCAAAAATTAAATCTCTTAATCGGAAAGCTGCTGACTTCAGGTTTTCTAGGAATTCTTGGCTCTTAGTCCCAATTTCTGGGGAGGCAAATGCCCGCTTTGCCCCCCCTGCAGACGCCCATGGTGACAGTTGTCCTTGGTGGCGATTGTCCTAGATGGGAGTTGTCCTAGCCGGTATTTGTCCGGGTGGCTGTTGTACTGATGCCGATCACAACACCTTTCATAAAACGCAGTCCTAACTGAAAACGTTTTGCTTCACGTATGACTTGCAGATATGAATTTTTATCTTGGAATAAATTGTAGCCTCTCCATTCAATATTTAAGAGTAAAAGTTGGCAAAAAGTGCTTTGATTATATTAATGCTCGCGCATAAAGTTGCTAGTGGTCTTAAGAATTATTTACATTTTCGTATTTTTGTTATATTCGAGTTGTAGATTTTTCCCTTTGTCTATTTTTGAGTGATTAAAAGTTAAAATAACGATAAATCAGTCAAGAAGTTAAAATCTATCAGTGTACAGATTAAAGTTCTGCACCATACAACACAGTGCTACGAGGTTATGTACAATTTTCCCATGCAGACGACCTCCACCCTGACGTGGGCGCTTTTGCTCACACAAAGAGCTCACCATCAGTGCTGTACCTTTTTGTAATTAAAAACATTGTCTCGCGCTATGTATCGTCTAAAATCCAAGTGGCCTGATGCCAGCATTGCACACTTTTTTACTTTTGTTAAAAACTTATCTGATAACGCTTGCCATATTTTACACTTTTACTGATGGAAACAGTCCAATATTACTTGAGTCACATTGGTAAAATTGGGATCTTTGAAGAACAGAACATTTAAAGTTCAAGCTATAGTGCTTTTTTCTTTCAAATTTGAATCAACAGTGAAAGCTTAGTCTTCAATATTTTATAAATGTTTTGAATGCCTTTGTTTGTTTTTTGCAGATATTCACAGCCTGGTGAGCATATAGCATTCGGCGAATATTTAGATCCATAAAAGAAAATCCTAATTTGGTTCAGGTAAACATACATAAAAATCTCTGCTGATAAATATATTTTGATATATTATGAAAATATCTTAGGCTACAGCCCTCAATCAACCAAAAATAGAATTTGCTTTTTTGGCACGTGTATATTGCTTGTTGAGAAATAGTGGCAAAAATGCACAAACAACGCAAGGCACTATAAATGTCGATAAAAGTCATTTTTCATCAAAACTGAGTGAAGCGATCTCCATTACTCATGCAGTCCAGATCAACAATTGTAAGATATAGGTTTGCTGCAAGATTTCAAGGAATCAGCCGACTGGGGTCTGCTTTAATCATTTTGGGATGATTTAAACTTGCTCATAACATATCTGTATTCACACAGCTACTCCACACAAGGGAGATAAACAAGGAACCAATCAGGAATGTTTTTATAGGAAATATATTTCATGTAATATACTACGCATCCTCAGTCCTAAAGGCTTGTTCAAATAGAATCTATTCCAACAAGTGGCATCTGATTTAGTTTCCTTATTGGGACGATTTAAATAAATTTATTAGCAACTGCTTACTACGTGCTTCGCATGACATAAATGAGACTTTATATGCTTCATGCATAAATTGTTCCATTAATTCCATAGTCACACATTGAACGTGATACAGCAATCATAAATCTCAAAGTTTCGTCAACAAAGTGAAATTTCTAACTTCTTTTAAGATTTTTCCACCGCATCATTAAAGGCCTAACCAAATGCGGCAATCTGGAAATAGATGTCGAAGAGAATTAGGTTATGTGTATCTTTAGCTTCAGATGACGTTTCCAGTTTTCGTAGAAAGTATTGCAGCAGAGATTTGGTTGACGGCATCAGTGTTGGTTATACAGTAAAAAAAATTTCATAAAAATTTTTGTCGCTTACATGTTTTTCTGTGTCAGGTGAGAAAGATATTGTTACTATTCTTTAACTTGCACTACATTTGGCCCGAGTTTTCTAACCAAAAAGCTGACGAAAACCACAAATGCCCTTGTACTTAGCGCTTGCCAGGTTGCACTTTGTACACACATTCACGTCTGCCGCTCTAATAGTTTGATAGCTGTTTTGGTTTCATTTGGCTTAAAGGTGGTTTTATGTGGCCACGTTTTATGACAAAGAGTTACATCGCATAAACCAAATGTGTTGTTTCCGATACTTACTCAGGAAGTTTGGAGTGTTTCGTACAAACTTTTTTAATTTGCAAAGTGCTTTTGCAGTTGCATAAAAGCTCTTAAATCTTTTGCAATCGGCAGAAAGTCGACAGTGTTTATTATTTTCACAGAATTGCGAATAGAAGCAATGCGTCCGCTAAATTGTTCCAAAAGCAATTCGTTTTCAAAAACGTTCAACGTCGAACAGTGGCGTAGCCAGCCCAGAAATTTGGGGAGGGCCAAAATGTTTGATTTTAGGCGAATAACACTATTTTGTTTGGAAAAACGCCTCTCAAAGCACAAAAAGGCTATATTTTCTAAACATTTTGGGGGCATGGCCCCTTTGCCCTTCCCCCTGGCTACGCCTATGACGTCAAACAACAATCTTTATACCAGCACGATGTAATTCTGTTCAAATTTTTACTGCTTCCGCGAGTAAGGCACCGTGCAAAGACTTTTGCAATCAATTTTAGCTGCAATAGTTGAGAGAAAAAACAATGTTGAAAGCATCTGAAAAAGTATGGCTGTCTGTGTTCAAAAAGTAAGCCAGTTTTCCATTCATAATATTTCATCATGGTGTGCAAATCAAACTCCAACCGTGCTTTCATAAACGAGGAGAATATATTGCTTCAGATGGTCTGTTTTTGTAAACAAAGAATATGATAATTTCGCTTTTCAAATTACGAAATAAACATTTTGCAACTAATTAAAAAACAATCAAGAATTGCCTTTCTGTGTGTTCCAAAAGAACATCAAAACGTCATAAGTTTTGCAAATCGGGCATGTTCGTCACTGATTGATTTTGTGTTGAACCAACGGAAACAAACTAAGGACATAGACCTGCAGTTGTTTCCAATTTTGTACATAGGAGCCATACATTTTTGCATTAATTTATGGTTAAGTTGAAGTTTCTAACAGAAATTAAAGTAATTCTTTTGTTTAGTCTGTCGCTTAATCGTTTTGCAACATTTTCAACCAAGGGTCTTCAAAACGTCTTTTCCTAGGGGTCTGCATGAAACAAGCAAATTTGTTCTTTAATATTACATCATGCAACATTTTTGTTGCGCTGTGGAGTACATAAATATATACCATTCACTGGCCAGACATTGCACTTGATACAAGGTTTCGCCTTAGCGGTAACTGATACAACCACCCAGAACAGTTATTGTTACGTTATTATTTGATAAGAGTTGCTGTAGTTCCAAAAGTGCAGTTCCAAACTGTTCCTGCATCTAATCTAGCACCTGGCACACAAGCCTGTTGCTGTTTTGTTCTATCTTAGAACTATAGTTTGTTTTACGCAGTTTTAATAGTTTGTCAATCAAGCTAATAGTGGTATGTGTTGCAGTTGTGTGACGAAGTACTGTAGTTTTCCTTGCAACCTAGTGCAACTTTTGCTTAAAGTAATCCAACACGGCAACATTGTGTGTACTTGCTCACTTGCTTCCACACAGCTTTGTCAAGTGGGATTTTTACTCTATAGTGCATATCAAATTAAAGTATCGAAATAAACTTGAAAAGACAACCACGAATTGGCAAATATTCCTGTGAGTCGCAATATCAGCAAGTCACTACCAACACGTGGAAAGGCTTTGAATTAAATGACCTTTTGTGCATAAACTACTTATATGAAGGTTTTCTTGTCCATTAGAAAGTAAAAGTTTCATTTCAAGGTTAGCTGTATTGCTCTATGACCATCTAATAAAGAGAGCTGCTTTTACATTGCTCCATTTTTGATTAAACGGTGACAAGTTTTAATAACCCAAAATACGCTGACAAGACGATGAGGACCTCAATTATTTTGGGGCCAGTAAAAGGGGCCGCCATAACAAAAGTTTGAGACCCACTGGTGTAGCACCATTCCTCTTCTGTTAACCTTGTTATTTGTTATGTGTTGAGTGCAAAACATCGGTAAATGTTGCAGAGAATAATTTTTAGGGAAGATGTTAAAAGCTCCCAACATGATATCTTCAGGAACGCCATAACTTTCGAAAACGTGATCACCTTCAAAAACGTGCTGACTGGACTGCACAAGGCGTTTTGTGCAGGGATCGATATTTGCATGCAAGTATTAAATTTTTCATTCCGAGAAAATATTTTTGAACCGATATTTTGGACGCTTTTGATTTACCGGTGTCTCCTCTTCAAGCGAAACTTGTGCGGGCTTTTGAAAAGAAAACAATGACGGATTTCCATCTCACTCCAAAGGTTCTGGAACGCTGCGTGGGTGACAGTTACGCAGTTATCGAAGCTGTATTTGAAGCATTTTTTTCAACGTTTTGAAGCTAATGAACCTTTGCTGTACTTTTATTCACGCAAGAGATAGAAAGTGATGGTGGAGCCAATTGCCTTTCCTGGTGTGAAGCAAACGCCTAACTGTATCCAGTGGCTTCGACTGCCTCGTGCATGGAAAACCGACGCGCAGAGGCCTACATCTTAACTTTTGCTGTGACCGGAGCCGCAGCCAGTTAATATTTTCGGTGGGGGGAAATGCTTGTTGTTATACTTTTTTCGGGGGGGCAGAGCGATTGCAACTCGTTGTTGCACCTAGTAAATAAACATGTTTTTGAAAATTTCGGGAGACAATTGCCCGTTTTCCCCCCTTGGTTGCGGGCCTGGCTGTGACCAACCCCTGAAACATATGCCAACTGTTGCGAATACATTACGGTTTGGAGCGGAATTATTGACGTCCAATGAAAACGGCCATGAAGAAGAAAGGCAATGCATTCAAAAAACCCTCAAGAACAATGGTTATGCGGCCCCATTAAAACATTTCCACGAGAACATTCCAGGGTGCTGAGAAATTTTTATTAGAGATCTGAGCTCCAGTGGCCGTTTTGTTGTAAAATAGTCTTGCTGGTGGATTGATTGAGGTTACTTCGTTTTATCAGCTTGGTTTTATCATATTTCCAACGATCCTACCCTCCCTAGTTGAGCACACTTCACGTTTTTGTTCTCTTTTGCCAACCTCTATCTCTATGTCACAGTGATGGCGCGCTTTTTGTGTTAGCGATACCTGCTGTCTTGCTTTTAAATGCAATTTACGTTGATTATTGCCTCTCTCTAGATCAGGCCTGCACAGCATGCCGTCCGCGAAAGCTTTTCTTGCGGCCCGCGAGAGTTTTCGTAATTGTAGAAAATGTTGCAAAAGCTCGACCTCGAATAAGCAAATTGTCGTTCAAGAATTTCTTCCATATTACAACGAAATCTCTACATCGAAATGAAATAAACTTTTGTGGCCCGCGGCGAATTTATGCTGATAATTTGACCCTTCGAGTTTTCTGAGTTGTGTAGGCCTGCTCTGCTCTAGATGATAGAAACGTCGGCAGTTCAAGTTTACAGCAGATGAACATAAAGGGTTTCATAGCTCCATGATATTTATTCCCTCATACGATTTCCACAAAACAGCAACGAATTTGTTTCTGCGGGAAATGTGAACCACCACCTATTGCTTTTGCATTACAAAATACGTGTTTACGCTTTTACAATGCTGCTCAGTGGCGTACGCAGAAAATTTTCATGGGGGGGTTTCATTCAGTGGAATATGGTGGTCATTTGTTTGTGTGCAGTTTTTGTGACGTCACCATTTGACGTCATATTTTTGTTTCCAAACCAACGTTTGGCGAAGTTTGTTGACATACTATGCATATTCTTCTACAGGCACTCCCGTTATTTTGTGCGTCATTGCACTTAATATAAACTATCAGCGCTCCAAGTCAGGATATCGGAGGAAAATAAACTCAATGCTACGACATAGGAGTTCATAACCGCAAACGATTGGCTGCGTGTTGAAAAAGGGAGTAAACACACTCATCACTGCATCAGAGCAATTTACAACTGCAAAATAAGGCTGCGCTAATGTCTCGTCGAATACGAGCAGTCGAGCGTAGGTGTGCGGCTGGACTGGCTGGCGCACATCCCGGTTTGCAAGATCGAATCTTGCTAAACAACACAACAGGGTTGCCAACCTGTCTTCACCGAAAAAAGCCAGACCTTGTCTCAAAAAAACAGATAGCAGTTTTGATCATATACACATAAAACATGCACAACCACACACAAAATAGACATTAAAACTCGTCAAAATCATCGATATAACACAAGTCCATTCTTTAGAAGCATATTCTTTCCCCGTAATTACACTGTCGTGCATTTGTTTTTTATCAATAACATCGATCATTTTTAGGGCAACAGTAAAATTTTTGCAATATTCTGTGCACCCTGCATGGTAATAGACCCTCTTCGCAAGGGACTTGTAATGAATATGCAGCTCAGACAATGTTTTGCCAGAGCCAAGCCTACCTGACTGAAAATAAGTCAGAAAAAGCCAGATTTTTCTGACTTTTTTATTTCCAAAAAAAGCCAAATTGGCAACCCTGCTACACAAGAATTGAGAATGCGCATAAAGTACGCAAGAAAACTTTCATTTTTTGTTATGTATAGAAGTCCAGAAAACTTAGTCTTCCTTTTCCCTGTTGAGACATTATGAAATGCCTGAATGCTTGTATGTTAAAAACTGCTGTTTTTGAGCTCGTGCAACAGTTCTATCATGCTACAGAATTTGGTAAGGTAGCCAATACGGTCAGCACTTGCGCTGATCAGGCATAGCAGACAAAATAAAGACAATTATTTCGGAGAAAGTGAACTATCGCGGAACACAATCTTAAACATGCGTACTGGACGAAAGCCCTGCAAAAAGTGGTGAGATGGTTTCTGGACCCAGACGCTAACCCTGATTCTCACCAAAACATAGTGGTTACTTTTTGGCCCATTTACAATGCTCCTTGAAATTTGCGTGCAAATTTATTCCGTGGTATTTGCATTAAGTCGACAAATTGACAAGCAAAAGTACGCGAAAACATTTAATTTCCTTTGCGCAAGTAATAAAGATTTTGTAAAATATGAAGCTCAAGGGGGCTTTTTAACCCCAACCAACTCCCCCCCTTTGCGTACGCCCTTGAAGCTGCTTTTCAAAAACGAAAAAATCCACTTGACCACGTGCGTCCCTGAAACTTCTGTAAACAACTCTTTACTATAAACAGAAACCTTGGTACAAAGGACAAAAATAATAAGCTGTATTTTCAATTTGAATAATTTCCAATAAAAATGTTCTAAAATGTATGCTTAAATGAATTAGATTCGCGTTGATATAAACCAAGGCAAGGTAACTATATTTTATTGATTTAGATTGCATACCTGTACTCCCAGGAAGAGACACGTGTACCAAGCTGGAGTGTCATCAACAGCGTAAAGCAGGCCAGTGTCAGTGTCCTTGGTCGCGTCAGGGGTTGGTCCATTGCTCTGTTGCACTTCAACCGCAACTGGATTTTCCTGCTGTGCAAAAAATAATGGAACCAAGTACATTTTGTGTTTACATGAGTACAGAGGACCAATCCTCAGCCTTTTTGATTGAAATCGATGTGCTTCCAATAACACAGGCGTACTCCAATAAAAATAGTTTAGCATTTTTTGTACAGTTTGAGCGTAAGCATGCAATTCATAAGTTTTGCCACTAAGGAAGTGACAAACTTTGATAATATCATTGAAACTCACCATTGCAAATGCTCGATTTTCATAGCCTTGTCCTTGTTGCTCTTGAGAACCTTCCATCATTTTTTGTTTTCAAAGTAAATAAATATTCTTCAAATAGTAGGAATCCTGTTGCGTTTTGGCTCTATCAACCAAACTATAAACAAGCTGAAACCAAAACACATCAACTGAAGTCTCGCGTGTTGCGATGCCACTTTGTCTGTTGTCGTCGCGGGCGCTCGGTGTGAGACTTTCTCCACGCGTGAATGACCAAGTCCTTCTTCTCGGCGTGAAATCATGTTATTCATTGACGGCTTCGCCACTTTTCCATCACGTCCTCCGCCGGTTAAAACTCGGGTTGGTCAGACAAACCATTTGTGCTGAAAAGCACACCTAGTGCGATTACATAAGCTCTGCGCCTATTTGTGTGCACGCGAAAGAAAGACCTTGGCAACAGCAGGCCTGTATCAATAAGTGCGTCACGCAGGTCTGTCAAAACCAACTGGGTCAGAGCCCCGCCACTCAAACTGGTAGGGTCCATCAAGGGAAACAATAGTGGTCAAGTGCCGCTCTTATTGTTTCAGCAGTCTTTTGTGTTGGACAATTGTTAGAGCCAAGACCAACTACGTTTTTATGAAATTGTTGCGAAATGCATAGTGTTTTCATCGTCCTTGCAAAATGCTTTCTTTTGTGTCCGCAGAGAAAATTTATAGGCATTTGAAATCTATCTGCATGCACTTCATTAGTCATAACCTTTTGACAGTAAAAGCAATATGTTATGTTTTGTGAGTTAACAACTCTTCTGTAAGGGAAGGTAAAAACTTCACTCTTATTAAGCATTTTCCACACCAGCATGCAAAAGTGCTTTGTTCAGACAAACATTTTTGTTGCTTTGCCTTCAGGTTAACAGGCTTTAAATTACACAGATGATTTAGAACGCAACTGAGCAAAAGTGGGCGGGATTTCTTTTATTCAACTTCTTATCACACAATTACTATTAAATCCAAATGAAAAGGTTCTATTTGTATTTCTTTAGAGCCATTATGTTGTTCCCAATGGTTGTCAATGGCAGGCAACGTGGAACAAAAGTAAGTCACGTTTTAAAAGTTTGCTTTGCACAACAATGCGCCCAACTGGTGTCATAAAGCTTGCAAATTTGGTCGCAAACTTGCAAACACGTACATTTACGAGAAAAGACGTCTAAGCTTGGTTTAGAAGCTTGAGTGATAAAACTGGTCAAACTTTAACACTGCACCGCTACGGAACCAACAAGCAATGTGGCACACAACAACCATATGACGCAGTCACTGGCGTTAGCGCAGGTACATAAAGGACTCGAGATAAACAATTCATGTGACGACATAATACTTAATCTCATTGTAGGTTACGTTTGTGACATCACAATTACCGGTGACAGTAGCCAGCATAGTGCAGAAATGCTGTTTGGCTTGTATGATGCAGCAAGTGAGCGTAATCACTTGGATGCGGTTTGGATCAGTGCTCTTCAAATGGGGAGCCTTACAGTGTTTAATCGTCGTTTGGAATAGTCTGCAACACCCATAGTACTAATTTGGGGTCTAGTGAAGAAAACCACCTACAACACTTCCGGAAAAGTTACGTCATTGATGACGTCACAGTGACGTCGCGGGTGGGCGTCACATGCCAATTTTCGTGACGATAGCATCACGGCAAAAGCAGATAATGACATCACGAAATCGACGGGCACGACCATTCTACAAATCTCCAGCTAACCTCCAGCACACGTTACACGCCGTACCGCACTTGCATTCCAAAGTTTTTGTCCGGTGCAGCCCAACCATTTAAGATGCAGAGAAACACGGAACGAGAGTATAGCTGCTAAAAGGAGTTAGTTTTGCGATGCTTGTGTAGAAAACAGACCTGAACTGCGCAGAATGCTTCACTTTTTCTACACAATAAAGCAACTGAAAACTAAAGATCTATGACATTCAAACAATGACTAGGAAGTAAAGCATATTTACCTATAATCCGTGTGCTGCCTTTACAGCCGACTAGAGCAAACAGACTATGTCGGGGGCATGCAGTGAATGCCTTTCACTGGTCACACTAGTAAAATGCATCCCTCAAAACGCTGTGTGTTTTGTGAGTAGGCAAACCACGATAGTAAAGACAGTCTGGAAGGCATTGAAAACCACTTGATGCTAGTGCAAGCGAGTGAAGTATGAACCCCATAAAGCAGTCCTTTCAATTTATTCCTTAACAGTACTAAAAATTACGCTTTGAAGTGCATTGGAGACCAAGCCAACCCTACTGAAGCATGCTCGTCATGGCTCAATGTGATTTATTCATTACTCGCAATGGCAAACACGACCTGAACTGCATTAAAGCATGCAATTTCAAGGCTAGTGAAGTACACGCCATGGCGCAGCATGCATATTTGTTGCTAACGAAAACAAAGATCATATCGGATGCCGCATTGAAAACCGGTAATTTAATACACTGGCGAAATATATCTGGCATCGTGCGGTGTACTTTATTTATTCTGCACAATAGGGTTAGCCTACTTCTCCTAGGTAGATGAGATTAAGTGGTTCTAACGAAAGCTTGTAAATCGGCTATTAAGCAACTTTTACGCCTCGATATTATTGTAATGTAGGAGTCCACATCTGCGGTCCTCCAATTTTACGGAGATTTTGGATCTGAGTATATTGCTTTGGTCACTGAAAAGCTAGATTTATCGCTGCTTTACAACGACACTTATAATGGTCGTTATACACAAACATATTGAAAATATCCAGTGTTTCAAACAACGCATTTATTTCCCCGGTCCGTTAAGTTTGGTGAATACTCAGTCAGCAAGACGTTTCATACTTCTCCTTTTTAGGAAATTCGAATTGAAAGCGGTCAAGCACTGAGATGAAGCGCTTTAACTGGGAGCTTAGGCCTAATCATTTGCCAGGTGACTAGGCAAAGTGCTCA
>Ga0210059_1012347_pt1 | contig 12917 bp, 10 predicted proteins | sample Ectturendosymbi2_FD_188042 | JGI IMG/M metagenome (GOLD analysis project Ga0210059, IMG submission 188042) | Ecteinascidia turbinata endosymbiont from Florida, USA - Sample 2 (SPAdes) (version 2) | ecosystem: Host-associated > Tunicates > Ascidians > Unclassified | place: Key West, Florida...
GTGCTGGGTCGCAACCGGTCTCTCTCGGTGGATGGGTTGCTCAGATCCGCAAGGATCTGGGCGTGGCAGAGAAAGTATAAACCCAGCTAAAATGAAACTGTGCCCGGGTTGTCATAAACCTTTCGCATCTAGCAGGCTCTACAAATCTAGCAAGCTTCAAAGACCTTTTTCCGTATTTGGTGTGGGCCATTTGCCAAAAATATGCACCCCTAGTTGCACTGCGCATTGCACGACAGTGTACTTGATTTACTTGAAGGGTGTTAAGCTACTTTTATTTGGTTTTCCTTTCCCCAGAGCAACAATGGTGTGTGCGGATGAAATTTGTTGTTATGTTAACATTTCATAGATGATGTTTGTTTATGTTGCTTTCCAAACAGACTTTACTGTGTGCATTGCGCAGATCACTCTCAATGCCCTGCTTCGAAACGATCAAATTGCAGAAGCAGGAGCCGCCATGATTGATCAAAATGGGGCGGACCAAGGTGACAACTTCCTCTACATTGGACCAGTGGAGAGTCACAAATGTCAATGTTGCTCAAGCAGATCAAAAGCAAAAGAAAGCAGAAGAGACGAAATTGGATTGTCGCAACAGCTTATGTGTTCATCGAATGCTTTGTCTACTTGGAGCTCCTCCAGCTTTCCGTCATTGTCCAGCAACAGCGGTGTGGGGCATTTTTGTAGCGAGTACATGAGCTGCAGAAAACTGAGGTTGAAAATCAAAGAGAAACTACAAATCACAGGTGGTGATATTAAATGCAGCTGTGAAGATTAATTTATGGAAAAAAAACGCTCAAACGGCATGTGTGGCATTTCTAAGCTGGCCATACAGTTGTTTCTGTTTCATTGTCTAAGGCAGGCGTTCCCAACATTGCTCTGACCATGTACCCCTTCAGCATTTGGACAGATGAGCATGTACCCCTAAAATATATTTAACACTAAGCATGAAATGAGTTTTGAAAATAATATTCACTGATACATGTATAAATATTTGTATATAAGTGATATAAGTATATTTTTATCTAATATTTGCTCACGTTAAATGTACCCCTTCAGATAGGCAAATGTACCCCTAGGGGTACATGTACCCAAGGTTGGGAACCTCTGGTCTAATGCTTACATTGACAGACCAACCTTACTGGACTCTGACACAGACTCGGTTCAATTCATACCAACACCTTCGATTGCATGCTTTGTAACGATGATTTAACATATTTAACTTTATCCAAACAAGTTATGTTTTGCTTGCTTTTACGAATGTTCTGCTAATAGTTAACTTCAACTGCGCCCACACCAGCGCCGGATTTATGGGGGCCATACGCTACCACGAAAACGGGTTAGTCAGTAGTTTGAAATCCGTTGGGCGATGGTTTATATTTTATGTACGTTGTAGTAAAAATATTTTGATGAAACTAGTTGGCTATCAACAGCCTACTTGTCTCTGTGTCAAGGTGGAATTCGTGGTTAGAACCATTTCGCTTTCATGTGAATTGTTTTCACTTTCTAAAGCTGCTTTCATTCAGGTCGGGCCGGCACAGTTGTGTACGGAAAACGGTATTTCGATTTACATGTGCAGTGCTGTGGAAGTTGCATGGTTAGCACAGAATATTCGACATATCAGTACACGTGTGTGATTGCATCTGCAGTGGCGTTTACGTGTCTCTAGCGAATAATAACGCTAGTTCATATTTAACGATATTCACAAGCCTATTGGGTTTGATAGGGTTAAGCATAGCAACTTAATCTTCAAAGCAATGAAAAATCCCCTTGCAAGATAGACATTTATGTTGTCCCCCCTACTTTTTCCTTGGCCCCGCAATCGCCTCCCCACTTTTTTAATTCTAGAATCGCCACGGACACTGATGTGCGCGGATACGACTGAATGTGCGCATTCCCATATTGGAAAAGGAATCTTCCACTGGAAGCCCGCTCTTGAACGCCTGAGGAGCCATGAGCATTCAGCGGAACACATAGATGCCAAGATTACATTTAGTCGCAAATGTAATTAATCACTATGAAGAATTGATACAGAACTAGCCAGTCAGGTCAATCACTGCCAACAATATCGGAAATCGCCTCGGTCTGCAACGTTCGGTTTCTGTCGTAAAATTTGTTTCTGAGCGAGGACTGGCGTTTAGAGATGATGAAAACGTTGGATTGCCCAGAAAGTTTTTCCAAAAAATTTTCAAAACTTTTCTCAAGCAAATATTAAAAAAAGAAGATGCGATGCTTCTAGCGAATGGTTTTGCAATAGTTTGACAAATTGCTAATCATTGTCATATACCATGTTGCATCATAAGGTTTTGTTACAGTTGAGTTAACAAATGTGACGTCACAAGATTGCGTCATAAACATTACAGATATGTGGAAATACTAGTGACTTCCTTGATCATCCCCTACATAAAGATTTTGTATCCGCACATGGGGCCTCCCACCACGAATGGAGCCCCAGGCCCCCCCACCATCTAAATCCGGCGCTGGCCCACATTAGTTACTTGAGTGGAGTTATCACGAGTTTTATTTTCTTTATACAAAAAGGTCTTTTTGTTCCTTTGTGTTTGCATTGAACAGCTTGATTTGAAGTAACTTTGTAAATAGAGTGTGTCTTAACCTTTTAGTATAATAATTTTGTTTTTCCTTATTACCGTTCCAGCTCATATTGCTTATCGGACACAGTCGACGTGTATTTCGACTTGTGTTTCCTCGCAAGCCTAGGGACGCTTTTGAATTATACACAAATGTTTGCCACGAGGCAGAATATATCAGTGGTACAGGCTTGGATCCTTGATTTGCAATAACATACAGGAATAGTCAGGTGCAACTTTGCACAGAAAACGTAAACTTTATGTTTTGTCTGAAGTTTCGGCCACTGTATCTCCAATGCAGTTTGTGAAATTCTGTGTTTCGCGAAATAGTATTATGCTGCCCATGCTATCTAAAATTTTCATTTTGTATTATAAAAACAACGTTAGTTACTGCAACAAGGATAACAACTAATGAGTGCATTTTACACAAATTTTTCAATTTTGTAATAAAAAAGAACTTTTGCGTTAAAACTTGCAACTAATATCCTAGACTTTTATGCAACTTAAACTTACCCAATGTTTTCTAGAGAAGCTCTTGCGCCTGAGTACATTAGTGCACTTTTTTACTGATCTGCGTTTGATTGTGAACTTGATTTTACATTGCAACACTTTTGCTGATTGTTTGATATTTGTTGTTTTGTGTTTGTTAAAGGTGCATTTCCTTTTCAACTCAACGGTTTCGCCAGCTATAGATATCCTAGCAAATCACTTTTCAAGTAGTAAACAAGGATGGCATGGCTTTAGTTTTCAAACGCGGTTGGTTACGTCATGTGAACTGCTGGAGTGAATCATTTTCAGTGCTTGCGTTTGACCGGATAAACGCCAATTCAGCAAATAATAAAATTTCTGCGTGCTTTAGCTGAGCTTCTGGTGAGGTACTAAAAATTCAAGTAACAACACCATAGAAAAACATGAAAAAAACAGTGCAAGCCACTCGACGGCAGACATATCTGAACATCACGTGTCATCATATCATCGAACGTAGCTGACAGTTGGGAACATTTCGATTTCTGAACGGTTTCACTTCCGTTGTGAGTGATTTTGTCGTCGCCTGGTAGGTCGACAGGCATTCGACAGTTTCTTCGCAATTACCCCCCTTGAGGCTTTTTAACAACGTAGGACCTGGGCATCTCTGTGCTGTCCTTCACTACCCCTTGATCGGAGGGTTGTCTTTGACCACTGCCTATAAGTCCCTGGGGTCAAATCAGGCGCTGTTTGCACTCTATGCGTTTGGGTTTTTGAACAACTTGTCTGATCTGGTTTACCTCCTCATGTTTAGTCACAACCTGTAGCCATTTTGGATCAAGCATTTTTATCGAAATAACCGGCAGTACTCGTATGACGTCCTGCTGAACAAAAATTCATTAAACGAAAAGCGTTTCGAAAAAATGGAGAGCGGAAAGCCAGAATTAAGAAATGGGGGACCGTTCCAGTATTTAACATAACCTTTACAGTATATTCTGCATGCTCCGAATCCGTCGTTCTCTGTGGATATCGTGGGAGAGAAGTCACATTGGTGATAGAAAAATTTCGATAAATTTCAAGATTTTGATAACTGACAAAAAATAACAAAACTCAGAAGACGTGTGTTGGATACTTTTGTCAGAAATGAAAACCACTTTAAACCAGGAGCAAAATTCTGGATACGGTGGGTGAAGGTAGTTGGAGTCGTACAACGGAGTCACGCTACTTCCACCCAATGTTGCAAATGACCAGCCACTACTAATTAATATCATTTGCCAGAGACGGGAATGTTGAATCATAGGCAAAGCTGTCGTCTGTTGATCGTGTTCTCAGCAAGAGGAAAGCAGTTTTTACCATTTCGTACACCTCTTGACCATGCCAAGGCCACCACATTGCCTTTCTGCACCCCTGATAAAAATTTGACAATCCCAAACGGTCCTGGTGGTCGTTTTGCAGCATTTGAAGTTGCATTGAGGGCTGATGACTGGCTTACTCCTCCGAAACAACACATCATCATAAACTGCTTTTTCATCCTCAAAAAGAAAAAATGTTTTTGTTCACGCAAACAATTTTGACTTTGCAGACCAGCCGTTTTAATCAAAGTTCATTATATCAGACAAAAAATTGATCTTCAGTTAAATCATTTTTATTTATTCTAAAGATTTCCACGTAGGCGACAAAGCTTTTACCTGCATACACAAAAATGCGCTGCAACTGTAAGTTGCAAAGAAGATGCGATGCTTCTAGCGAATTCTAGCGTTCAGATTTTTAATTCTGCGGCTGATGAAGCAATCACTGGAACTCTAGAAAGTCTATCTGCTGCAAGCAAAGCTTTTGCCGGAACATGGAACATACAAAATTGAAGCCACATTTGCATTTGCCTCAAGCGAAGTCTCTGAATTTTGGATGAGAATTCCAAAAGCTCTTTTGCACCCAACAGAGAAAGGAGAGGCGCGCGTGTGATCAGTTTTAACTTGAACTTGCCATCCTATCAAGTGGGCCGACATTTTTTAACAAGCTGACATTATAGATCCAGGTCTTCCTTCTCATTTTGCACATAGCCTCTCTCGGTGTCGTTTATGTACGATAAAGCAAAGGAAACTATGGCTTTCACTCTCCTGAATTATGGTTTGCAAGAGCACGCCTTGTTATCCATAAGACAAAGAATCTGAAGAAACAATCTTTTTTAACAAGTCGCAAAGAACAATGACTTCCAGTTTACCCAGTTGACTAGGCATGCCATAAATCACTGCATGCCTGATACATTTTTGGGGCTGACATGCTCACTATTATATTTTGCGTCTATCCAAGCATCACAACTTGAGAGAAACTGTTGACATATTAAAGCAACACAGGATTGATATTTCTCTATTGTACATATAAATATTAGAAGCTTGAGTAAAGCGATTTCAAACTAAAAGGTTTTGTTAATAAATTAGGAAAACCTGATTTTATTACTGTCAAGAGAGATCAAGCTAAGGACGCCCACCAAATTTTTTTCTAAAACTAGTCTTTGTGGATATAACTATGTTGATGCTCAAACCGAAAAAAATGCTGGATGTGTTGTCGAGGATATAGCACCTCTTTTCTATTAAAGACTGGTACGAACTTCGTAAGGTTTGCTTCCTCGAATGAGTAGGCCAGTCATAGCCCATCAGGTGCAACTTGAAATCAGAGGAAACGTCACGGGCGAACTGCTTCGGAGTGAATCAATTATGAGTGGCCCGCTGTTCCGCATAGCGTATGGGCTTGCCCAGAGAATACAATTTTCTCTCAGTCAACCGTCAAAACTTTTTGCACGCATCAGCATTCATACGTCATGCACCAAGCCTTGGCTTTGTCTTGAATAGTACTTCAGCGTTATGAGTTTTCGTGGACCTTTGCCAATTCGCGCATTTGTGTACCAGCAATTCAAACTTGTGCCGAGGTTCAATCGCACACATATTCTACGTTCCACGGGTTTCATGTAATTGAGGACGCACGGCAATTGGTCACGGGCCCACTTCGACGCGGGGCAATTGGCTAAAGGCTGGCCCTGTATGAACTGACAACATAAGGTTTATTCGCAAACTTCAGCAGGGGAATGCCTTGCAGAGTTGGAGTTAGTAAAGACAAAAGTTGGTCATGAAAGTTTTCACTGAAACCTTGTTTTTGAGAAACATTTTATTTTTAATTTTTTTTACAAACGTTTATATTTTTTTTGCTAAAAAGATTCTTTGGCAGTGATTATTCATTCATTTTATCAATTCTCATTCTCGCTTTCCTCAAAGAGGGTGAGGGGTACATATCAGCCCTAGCAGGACTGAAAATACCTCGAGCGCCGTCAACAGCGATCTCAGTTACTTCTGATGGCTGAACTATTGAACCAGGCAAGGTTGCAGATGTAGTCTCTTTGCTTGGTGCTTGGACGACTTCCCGGTCGCTTTCCCGTGGGTGTTACCAGCAGAGCTTGCCTCACCAATCTTCAGACCCGTAGCCGGGAGGACGCAGGGTGGCTAATCTCCCCCTAGAAACATTTTCACCCCTCTGGAAAAATGTGTTGGATCCAGTTTAAAAATATTGGACATAGTTCAAAAGATTTTGGCCCTCGCGCAAAACTCTTCGCCTCTCCTGGTGGCCCAATCTGGTTACGGGCGTGCCAGTCTTTCACGGGACGTTCTGGAACCATGGCCGAACAAATGCGACGGTCACAAATGGTGGTCCTGCAGTAGTTGAAACGAGGTAGCGTGATGCAGACGCGAAGCCGAGTAATTCATATGCATGGCGCGACGCCTCAAAGCGAAGAGTATAATCAATTCGCGATAACTTCCGCGATTCAAGCCCTGTGTTTCGGAAGGTTCAGAATTGAGAGAAAACTGAATAACTGCGTGCATGAACAAAGGTGACGTAGGCGCTGAACGGTATCTTGTCAGAGTGAGAAGTCGATTTGGCGCGGCCAATAAGAGCAGGCGAGCAAGCTACAGCCACTACGCTCAAGGCTTCGGAGGGAATGATCTGACGATCATCTCATTATGAGGCTTCTTATATCGGCATGGGCGTGGGACGGGGGGGCAAGGCCCTCCTTGGATTTTGAAAAATTTGGCAAAAAGTGATATTTTCTTAGTTTTGAGTGGGAAAAGCTAAATTTCCCCACTTTTGGCCCCCCCTGGAAAAATTTTGGAAAAATCTCCTGGTGACTCCGCTGGAAATACTCTTTTTGACGGCCATGCATATCGGTACAGTTGAAACCATCCGCAATGTGAGCAAAGTGTGAAGCGCCGCAAAGGAAAGGCGAAACACAGAAGTCTCGGAATAAAAACACCCTTGGGGCTGAAGCTAGGGGGCGTTCCTTTGGCTTAAAGTAGTTTGCGTCGTGATTTATAGTTTGTACTTTAACTATCTTGAACGGTAGCTCATTCACTCGAAGCCTCAATCTCTCTGTGTAAAGGTGGCCGTTACACCAAAGTAACTGGGATCTCTCGATTAGGAGGAACCAGTGGCCTATGGTGGTCATTGTTACTGCCAGTGCACTGTTTGTGACGTCACACTGTGACGTTAAGTTCACGTTTCAAATGCAACGTTTTGGCGAAGTTTTTTGACATAATGCATATCATTATACACGCACTCTCCTTATTCATTGTTGTATAACTTAATATGTCATTTTATTGAGTTTTAAACTATAAGCGATCCACCCTAAAAGGCAAGTGCAAAATAAACTCAACATCACGACCAAGTAATCATAACTGCCCAACTATCAGACTGCACGTTAAAACCAAGGGGTAAAACACACTCAACGCAGTTTACAACTGCAAAAACAGTCGCGCGAATGTCTCTTTGAATTATAGATGGTCGGAGTCACTTTTTCAGACTCCTACTCCCCTTCTGTTCCAAATTTTTTCAATCTGGATCGGGGTCCGGATGCGTAAATTTTTCAAATTTAAGAGTGCGACTCGTGTTCAGACTCCGGCTACAATCGAGGCAACCGAAAATTACCAATGGTTTTACTTCAGAAATTACCACGCAGACTCCTGCTACTGCTCAAATGAAAAAGCGATTCCGGATCCGGGTCCGACACTTCAAAATTTTTGACTCCGGGTCCGTATCCGCATCCGAAAGGAAACGCAAAATCCTGCTGCAGTCGACTCCGGAACTCTGGATCCGTGGCCACCTCTGCTTTGAATACGAGCAGTTGAGTACATACGGTGTGCGCCTGGCGCGTACCTTTCGCGCTGGAAAGTGCATAATTATCTTTATAGCTTTTTGTGATTTTCCTTTGATCACACGATCTGGAAAATATCACGTAATGATCAGTTTCACAGGGTGTGCGCCGCACATCTTGCACACCCGGAATATACGCAACTGAGAGGAACAAAGATGGAATTCAAAACTGACAGCTTTGCAGTGTATGAATGTTTCAGCTTTGACACCACAGAGTGATAAAGCTCAAGCGCAGATTTGTGTTTACTTTAGCAATCCGTATATCAATCCCATTGTTCTGCCTTCTACCACCCGTGAATGGCAACCCAGGCTGCTTAAATTTCTCGACCTCCAGCAGTGTATTGCTGCTCACTTGCAGAGTGCACTGGCTTGGTTTTCTGGAGAGACATAATACCTCGGTTGCATTAGTGTTAATATTTCTTTCCGCTTATTCTCACGCAGAAAACAAACGATCACGTGCATGTTGAAGACCCTGTTCAGAAGATGCAAGCAGCACCAAATCGTCCACAAAAAGTAAACGGTTGATCCGGCAGCTTACAACAGTGACACATTCGTCGACACAGCTGTGACAGTCTATCCAATTCATGTAGGGGAAGGTGGGGCACAGTAGTATTATGGGCACAGTCGTCTTTGTTGCTTTATTCAAAAAGCTGAAAACGTTGACCTATAAAATGTCCATGGTGATTTAGTCTCATACCAGCCGTAGTACTAAAGTGAATTTATCCTCGATAGGTAGCCGTTGTTACGAGTTACAGAGCAAGCTGTGTTTTTGCTACCCAAAAGTAATTTATAAAATTGCATTTAGATTTGGGTTTTACCCATGTTAATCAACATCTACTGTTTTGAGTTTTTGCGACGTTGTATTCAGGGCACTGCAACCTGATTTGATAATGCCAGATTTTAATTCTGTTTAAGTTGAGTTGGTACTTCTTCATTTTGTTTTCTAGATATGCATGGGACACATCTGACAAAACATGGGGCACACTCAACACATTGCCGAAAGTGAGTCTAAACAAGGTAAATCTTGAGGGTTATATTGGACTGCAGTACAGACAAATTCTAATCTAAGAGCATTTTTTAGGTGCATTATGTGCGTAGACGCACATTAAAATCGTATAGGAAGGCATGATAGCAGCATACTGAATTGGTTTCGTTGAATGTGTGGTAATCATATGCATGGAGCACACTCGACAGAAAAAGTACCCTTTTTAAATTGATTGCAAAATTTTTTCTGAAGGGTATTGTTTTCATGTTTTGGCATGACATTGTGTATATAGAGTATAGAGTTGCTTTATTGTGTGACAAATTTTGAGATTGTTTGGTCTTGAAATAAAGTAGCAGTGGTTGAAAATGCAAAAAAGTGTCGACAGTACCCCACCTTCCCTCCTATACTATGAAGAGGAGTGGTGGCAACACACATCCTTGTTGAAGTCAAACACACAAGTCGGGCGGTTTTGATTTAACTCCGCCGGCATGGACGCAAAGGTCTGAGTAGGAATAATGACTTGACGACCAGTAACAGGCGGCCGAAAGATTTTCCCGAGGAACCCGGTCGTATGCTTTTTCGAGGTCGGCAAAACATGCATATACATATTTGGCAAACTCCCAAGATTTCTCATAATTTTCTGAAGATTCAAAATTCGCTCTGTAATGCTATGACTAGGACGAAAACCACACAATATATACTCCGACTTTGGTTCAATCATCTAGCGACATCTTTTTTCTAGATACTTGGATAGACTTTGTGCATTTTCTCCTCTATCCCTGCATATGTATCACGCCCAATATTGACTTCTATTTTCATAAACAATTCACATGTTACTTTTTTACCAGCAGAATAATGTAATCTGGAACTGTGGCTTGGTTTCAAATAATTTCATTCTTGTTTCTCCTTTTCTACAAACGCCACAGTCATCGGGCATTAATTAGATGTATTTGCTATTTAAGTGGTTGTTTTGGTATGAGGCCATTTATTGCTCCGCTGATCTGTTATGTGTGGTTGTTTTTTATTCAAACAGACGTTGCGCTCCAACATCTTGAGCTGGGTCCTGTTTTTTTTTATTGACATATGAAACCCTGAGTTTGAAAATAAAAATGAACATTCAAATTGTGTTGGTGTTTTCGATCTGCTTGTAGAAAATTGCAGGAACGACGCCGTGAATAGCGACCTCCTGCTTTCGTCCTGACCAGCGAAACCTACAGCTTATTTCTTTGAAAAAACCTGCAATAAAAGGTGTCAACTTGCTTTGATTCTAGTTCTCGGTCTAGCAATCTTCGCGAAAGAAGTGCCCACCAAAATTTTTTTCGGTCCCTAAAGTTTGTATTGCCCAGAAAAATTGGTTTCAAATATATACTGAAAACAAAAATCTTGTCCCCTAAAATGTAAATTTCCTCTCCAAACCTTAAAACCTGTCTTCCGGCCTATTGTGGTCAAGATCAGTGAAATATTCGGGTCATATGGTTCTAACTTTCCTGTGTTGTCAAGAGCTTATACCATATTTTCATTTATGTGATATGGTTTATCATTGTTTTGCATGTATTTTGTGTTGCCTAATTATAAAATTAGGCTTAGCCTTATAGAAGGTAAATCGAACAGCTTTTCAAGAAAATAGATGCTCCTGATATGCATGAAGAGATCCTGCACACGGTATTGACCATCCGGCTAGGCCTGGTGAATGCCTTTTGCTACTGTTTTGATTTCGTGCATCAACTGGAGAATATACTCAAAATTTTGTCAACAATCAACGGTTTTACATAATCACAGCTGTATATGAAGATATGTTTGGAAATTCATACATTGCCCTTTTGCGCATATTATGCAATTTTATGCACCGGAAGAACACAAGACTCTAGATATTGCGCATGTTTTGAAAAAGGCTCAGCTGAACCAAAGTTACATTTCAAGTCCTTCCCCAAAACATGCACTGAGTAAATATAATTTAAAAATGTATCACAAATAATTCATTACAACATGTATCAGATAAAAACGTATTTCGTTATATGCTGGTTGTTCATCCGCATCGATCAGGGGTTCCCAACGTTTTTACGATCTCGTACCACTTGGGTACCCCGGATTGTGAACGCGTACCACTTCTTCCTGAACAACCAATTTGACCGAGTCTCAGTTTCTTCAGAAGAATACTATACATTAAAATATCAATAAAAGACGACAACTCAATCTAATGACATTTTTGCTTTTGTTTATCTTCCACAAATTGGTCGATATGTGGCGTAAATTTGCTAACAGCGCATCGGAAGTCATAATGTCACGAAACAATGGGAATAGCAGCTACAGGAACATCTCTTTATTTTGAAACAAATCCCAATACGTAAATTAGAAAGCTGTGAATCCAGGTTTTTGTGAAAAAATGGAAGTTACCCTCGCACCACCTGGAAGACCTTCGCGCACCACTAGTGGGTGGGGGGGCGACTTCAGTAATATTTGCAAGTCTCACAACAGCGCCGCTACTGCAAGAGAAATGAAGTATACTTTACAACGCAGCTGTGACAAAACAATGGACCACCCACAAAACGACCTTATATGCTTGTTTTTTGTTTTTCGAATTGCACCAAATAATGGTGAATAAAGCTACTTTCGTAAGTTTTAAGGGGGCGATCGCCCACTCTGGGTACGCCTCTGATTGTCATTTTACAGTAATTGCATTGTCCCAGCTTTTTATATCTAATCTTGTGCGCAGTGGTGGTCTTAACAATTTGGGAGACCCTGTCTTGGTAGTTTGCTAGAAAACATCGCACAAATCGTTTTTTTGTTTTTTGTTTCTATGACGTCACCATGTTCACTGAACCGATGGTACGACCGTTTTGCACAATTGCCAATACAGGAGGCAATTAGCAATTAGATTATACACATTGGAAGCCATGTCCCAAATTACAAATCTATGATGAGCCTTGCAATGATTTGTGTAACGATTCTAAGCTCAAGGATAGGTGAAGCAATATGCATTGTAGGCCCAGGAAACATAAGTTCATGTGTGTAGCTTTTACTTCCCATATATGCACCCAGGGGTGTAGTGCGGCGGGAATCTCCCGGCGTTCCCACACCTTTATGCTTTGCTTTAAGATACTTTAAAGGTGTTTTTAAATCGCTACTTTCTTGGGTGCGTACCCCCACCTTTGTTGCACTATACCCCTGTATGCACCACATTCCACTACACAAATAACACAATGGCATACACAGAGCCGGAGGAAGGGCCCCCGGCCGAGGGGATCCCCAAACCTGACTGAGTAGCCTGCCTTTGTTACGGCCTATAGAGACACTTGAACTGAACTCACCAAGAACTGATTTCACACATTTTCCCCTTTCAATATTCATGTTTATCTAATACGTCAGAGAAATTTACCTTCACATGACCATGGGTGGCGGAACCTTTTTCAAAGTGGGAGGGCGCAAGTGCACGTTAAAAAGCAATTATAGAAAATTTTGTTGTTTGAATTGGCAACTGTGACGTCATAAGCATTGAAATGTGACATCATTACACATACACCATATGAAGGTCTAAATCAGGGTTGTCAAAAATACGGCCCGCGGGCCAAAACCGGCCCGTTGCGAGGTTGAATCCGGCCCGCGGGATGATTTTGTAAAGTAAAAACTTCTTTGTTTGCTTGAGAAGTTTATCCAGTCATACTTCGATGACTGATGACTAGATTTCTATT
>Ga0210059_1012348_pt1 | contig 12916 bp, 5 predicted proteins | sample Ectturendosymbi2_FD_188042 | JGI IMG/M metagenome (GOLD analysis project Ga0210059, IMG submission 188042) | Ecteinascidia turbinata endosymbiont from Florida, USA - Sample 2 (SPAdes) (version 2) | ecosystem: Host-associated > Tunicates > Ascidians > Unclassified | place: Key West, Florida...
CTGCTATTTTGGAAGCTCAGAGACAAACACTGTATTAAGTCATGCCAGTTGCACACACCAGTAGAGTTTTCAATTGCTAGTTTAGAAACTTGAGTTTTGTTGAAGCCATGCCTTGTTGATACCTTACACTGTGTTTTGATTTAGGCAGTATAGAACCTTTAGTTAAATTTTCATACAGTACATTTACAGGCCAGTGTTTAAAATTGCAATTTTTGAGTCTTTGTGTCTTGTTCAAATTAAATCAGTATATGCTTCACAATATGTTTTTGTGAAGTAAGCACTTTTTCTTTTATTTAACATCAAAAGGTAGTGTTCAGTTGCTAATTTGTAAGGTTTGGGTCTTATTGAAATCATGCCAGCTGTTAATGTGTTTTCATGAAGGCTTTATTATTTTAGTTAAATGTTCATGGTGTACATTTTCAGTACAGGTTTCATTTCCTACTTTGGTTCTTACTAAAGTCATGGTGGTTGATGTGTGACATTGTGTTTTCAGGAAGGCTGTATTGTTACCTCTGATTACTGTCTCATCATGTACGCTTTCAGATAAATGCTAAATGTTTTAATGCTATTTTAGAACTTTTGAGGTTTGTTAAATGGAAGCTTCAAGTTGAATCAGAACTATTCGTTGGTCTTTATTGACAAAATAGACATGTAGTTGCAGGTATATCAAGTTATATTTTTGGAAGTTGTTATTCTGTATTCTGGTTTGCACTTAAATACTTTATCATGTCTACATCAAACCACCTATATAGCTTTTATCAGTATTATGTTGGGTGACTAGATGAGCTGCTATGCTTTACACATGTTACATACGAAACATTTTTAATGGAGGGGTGGGGCCATGCAGGGAAAGAACCCCCCAAACTTTGGTGTCTCTTGTTTAAGACATTAATAACAACAAAAATCATGCTCTCTAAATTGTATTTTGCCCCCCTCCCAAACATAAAACCTAGCTACGGGCCTGAAGTATGTTTAGCTTTTTAAGTTTCTATATTTTCTTATATACTTTCGTCACAGTTGAATTAATCTGCCATCTGAAAAGTGAAGTATGTATGGCAACATGGTTGAGGAAAATGTAATGTACCAACAGCTACAGAAAATTTGTAGGGGGAAAGTTTGTACAAAAAAGTTTTTCGGACAAATTTGGGAAAATCCTGGCAAAATATTCTTTGCACCCCCAAAAAATTGCCTGCTCCTACACCTATGACTGCGCTTCCAAAAGTTTTTAAAGCAATTCTGGTTTGAAGGTTATTTTTTGACCTGGCATGTTTGCTGAGGCTTCTTGGTAGATTTTTCAATGTCACAAAATCCTGTTGTAGTCCACACATTTTCATTACAAGTTTCAAGGGCATACGCAAGGGGGGGGGGTTGAGGTTAAACCCCCCTTGAGCTTGATATTTTACAAAAACTTTACAACCTGCGCAAATGAGATTAATTGTTTTCGCATACTTTTTTATTGTTAATATGTCGACTTAATGCAAATACCACGAGCAAATTTCAAGGAACATTGTAAATGGGCTAAAAAAGAAATGATTGGTTTTGGTAGGAATCTGGGCTATCATCTGCATCCAGAAACCATCTCACCACATTTTACAGACCTTTCGTCCACTACGCATGTTCAAGATCGTGTTCTGCGATAGTTCACTTTATCCAAAACCATTGTCTTTATATTGTCTGCCAAGGGCGTACGCAATGGGGGGTTGGGGTTAACCCCATACTTTAGTTGATATGTTACAAAAACTTTATTACCTGCGAAAAGGAGATTAATTGTTTCCGCATGCTTTTTGCTAAATTTGTCGACTTAATGCAAAAATTGTAGTTGAACATGCTCTGACATAGCGATGAGCGTGTTTTGTTCCCCTGTTTAAACGCTCAGCCTGATATTTTTGCATTTATGAACTGCTGTGTCGTAGCGTTGAGTGCATTTTCCTCCGATATCCTAACTTGGAGCGCTGATATTTTAGTTTACATTCAGTGCCAAGGGCGTACGCGAGGAAGGGGGGTGGATTAAAAACCCCCTTGAGCTTGATATTTTACAAAAACTTTATCACCCGCGCAAAGGAGATTAATTGTTTTCGCATACTTTTGCTTGTTAGTTTGTCGATTTAATGCAAATAACAAAGTAGGAATTTGCATGCAAATTTCAAGGAACATTTTTAATTGGCCAAAAAGTAATAATTAGGTTTCGGTAGGAAGCTGGGTTATCGTCTCGGTACAAAAACCATCTCACCACTTTTTGCAGACCTTTCGTCCATTAGGCTATGCATGTTTAAGATTGTGTTCGGCGATAGTTCACTTTATCCGAAAAATTACATTTATTTTGTCTGCTAAGGCTGATCAGCGCAAGCGCTGACCACATTAGCTGCATTAGGCCTACCGATTTCTGCAGCATGACAAAATTGTTGCACGAGCTCAAAAACAGCAGTTGTGTCTCAGCAGGATAAAAGGAAAACTAAACGTTTGCTGGAGTTCTATAAATAACAACAAAATCGAAAGTTTTCTTGCGTACTTTATGCGCATTCTCAATTCTTGTGTAGTTTATCAAGATTCGATTTTTCAAACCGGGGTGTGCGCCAGCCAGTCCACCCGCACTTATGCTCGACTGCACGTATTCGACAAGACATTAGCGCAGCCTCATTTTCCGTTGTAAATTGCCCTGACGAATTGATGAATGTGTTGCACTCTCCTGTTTTAACGCGCAGCCTGATATTTTTGCAGTTACGAAGTATTGTATCGTAGCGTTGAGCGTTGGGTGTATTTTCCTCCGATAGCCTAATAGTTTATCTTCAGTGCAATGACACATAAAATAAGGAGAGTGGACGTAATGAAAAACGTGCGTATTATGCCAACAAACTTCGCCAAAACGTTGGTTTGGAAATTGCACTATGACGTCTAATTGTGACGTCACAATCAGCGCACACCAAATACAAATGACTACCCTATGCCACTGAATGAAACCCCCCCATGAAAATTTTCTGCGTATGCCACTGGCAAGTCTTCCCGACGCGACTTGTCGGTCACGCCAGTGATGCCATATCAATACGATAGAATTGCCTAACTATGTCGTAACAATGAAACCTTTTCACTGAGGCAGAGATATTGGCTGCTTCCTTTCGCTGCCTCACCACTGTAGTTGCATGTCTGACCAGCTACTGATGTGGCATAACGCTGAATATTCAGTGTATTATACACAACGTCAAGTAAGTGCCAGTCTATGAAATTTGAGAGTATATAGTAGAAGTAGTACATACATTAAAAGTGTATACAAACATTACACTGTTACTGACATGAAGGTTACAGACCTGACATAAAGGCAATTGCACGGCAAGCGCTCACCACCACAGTTTGTGGCAAACAGCTCAATGCGAAAGCCACCCGGTGAGAGAAGCACAAGCAGTCGGCGCCTCCCTTAGTGACTTTCCCCTGACTTGAAGAAGAAATACGCAAATTCAGATGTATTGGCTATGAAAATGATTATAATCATACAATAATTGCACCTTTTTAACATGAAAGGACAAATTTTTATTTCATTTGTTATTTTGGATCCCTAATTCGTTTTGCACATTTCATGATTATGGTAGGGGAGGAACTCCCTTCCTTGACGGCTGGTCACTGATTTTTGAACAACTTTCTTGCCCTGAAAAACAGAGTTGCCCTGAAACTTTTCACTTTGTTGAAATATCTTTTATCTTTCAGGACTTTTGAGCAACTTGTGCTTGCCCTGAAAAACAGAGTGTACCCTGAATTCACTGTATTGAATATATATTTTTAATCATTCAGAATTTTGAACAACATGCGCTTGCCCTGAAAAACAGAGTTTGCCCTAAAATTTTTCACTGCGTTGAAATATTTTTTATCTTTCAGGATTTTTGAGGAACTTTGCGCTTGCCCTGAAAACAGAGTTTGTCATGAATTTTTCAAGCCGGGGGAGCGGCCGCCCCCCCGCCTCGTACGCCACTGATCGCCATTGTCGCAATTGCCTTGCGGCCGTTTTCGTAAGTTTCATGTACAGCAAAAGCGGAGCATATTCACAAATCAGAAATAACGGCCTTTGCGTGCAGTAGTCTTTACCTTCATCTACCTGTACACGTCATTGGTATTTCCAAGACCTGAACTTTTGAAGCTTTCTTTGAATTTTAATACGAGGCTCTAATGCGTAACCCGAATTTTTGTAACTACAAGCTCGAAAATGTCATTCTGAAAAACATGATTTTCGTTTCCATTTCTTCAGATAAGTTTTCATTGTCTTTTTTCTTTTTGTCGACATAGCTAAGCATCGAAGTAGGCTACACCCTTTATGTCTCTGACTGCGGTGTTTTTTCAGTAGAATAATTAACTCGTTTTGAATGCCGCATTTCAAATGTGACATTCGTGCAAAATGTCAGAGTTGAATGGACATTGCAAGTCGTCTAGTGACGAATGGCTAAAGGCTAAGCTTTCGAAAGAAATACGAGGTTTACGTCCTTTGATAGCCAGATTCATCAAATCCTACCTTTAATCTTATGATTATATGGCATGCCAAATTCAAGAAAAATCAGCGACATTTTTCAAAAATGAACTTCTGGTACGTCATCCTCATGCATTTGTATTTCCACTGAAAACATAAAAATGCTTTTTTTCAGTTTTCCAGGACAAATATTCGTGTGGATGAATTTGGAAAGTCCTTGGACAAATCTTTATCGGCAGAAAGAATGTTTTAACAATTACGAAAGCGAAATCAATCTAACGATGACGTACAGGTTGGAAATTTCTTGAAATTGTGGCAGTCTTTTATGGAGTAGCATAAACAGCTGTGAATTCTAGGCTTGTGAGAACAAACAAACTGGGAAACTTATAACCATCAGTGAGCTAAACTAAAACTTAGTCGCAACCATCAGTTGTTTTACGAAAACAGAAATTGAGTTTATCGGTCAACTCCAAAGCAGCATTTTAATGGCCTTCGTACTTCTTGTCTCCACAAAAAAAAAAACAGAAAACAGAAGTGAAAAGGTCGAAAGCACGAAATGTGATATTTTGTGCTTTAACCTTGTTTCTTTTGCAAAAGACAACAAGCAATGAGTTCTTCGTTTTTGTCCTCCCAGGAATGAAGATTGTTCAAATCGTAAAGTCTTATTCAAATAGATTTCTCTAGAACACGATTTTACGATTTAGATGCTATCTGAAGACGATTTTTCTTTATGAGGAGATGACAATTTTGTTCTGACTGAAATAGCTTTTCCGCTGAAAGCCAGCTGTGATATGTTTGCTGATGGCTCATTTAGTTACGACTGAGCGTGCAAGTACTGTATTTACATAGAGCAGCTGTCATCACAGCGCCTATGCCCGACTTTTCCAGTGGTCAGTTTCATTCTGACGCAACACGTGCAACGTTAGAGCATAAGGCCTAAATGTATTGCGTATTTCGTTCAAAAAAGCGAAAGTGTTCGCTATTGATTCACTCGAAAGAAACTCGCACTGAGAAACCATTAACGCGATGTGTCTCGACGAGCTTTGTGAGCTGCCTTGGGGTCAACACCATCAAGGTCGGAGACTTGCATCGATTTGACGGGAGAAAATTTTAAACGTGAATCTGCTCATATCATATTTGGAAGAACGTGATTGTTAATGACTTGTCTTTTCTATTGCTCATGCAAACGATAGGCATTTTCCATTGATCCAACCACGTGTGACATTTCTTAGCGTAGAAATGTCAAAGAAAACAAGTTAGGATTTTATAGTTATACCAAAAAAACTAGATCTAAGCAGAGCGTCGTGCCGGGAATATGTAGAACTGCGACATTTTTATGCAAAGCCGTAACATTTTAGCAACAACTTGGTGATATGTGTGTCACGTCCATCCCTGCTTACATACTGTAACTATGCATTTGGCGTAATTGTAAACGACGGCAAGACCTTATTTATTCCCTAAATTTATTTTGGTCTGACCGCGACTTTCAATGCAAATTATTGATCCTTCCAAAATGATAACTCTGCATCGCTGTATTATAAAACTCATGCATTCAGTGTGTTTGTGCAGAACAGACTCAGATATTTATCTCCCTTACACTCAAACACAATTTCTCACTGAAGGAGCCTTGGCAGAGTCGAATGCAAAAACGTTTGATGAAACCCTATCCAAAAAGAACAAGCTGGCAGTCTGGGTTGCTGGAAATTGCGTATATACGAGAGGTGGGTATAATGTCCTTGAAAAAGCATCATTACGTCGATGGACGTCGGAAGGATTTTTTCCAAGGCAGGACAATAGTAAATTTTTCTAGGGGTAGCGAAAAGAAGTTTTGCAGGAGGGGGCAACAGTAGTAAAATTTCATTTTACATACTCGAAACTAAGAGAAGAGCCTATTTTTGCTATAGATTCAATGGGAAAACAAAACCTTTCGAAACCCAGGGGTGGCCTTGCCCTGAACCCCTTTCCGACGCCCACGACTACTTCATCGAAGTTGTTGCATATTGCAAATAAATTTTTGTTAAACATCATTTTTCCGACGTACGTACAGCTTCAGAAAGAAGATGCGACCTCTCCTCGAAAACCTTTGCCCCATTCCCCTCAGTCGGATTTGGGCGCATGAGAAAGCTTGAGGTACGGTGCTCACCAGGTCTTCCTGCCACTGCAAGATTCTTGAGAAAAATTCAGTTTGGTCATACTCGCATTTATACTCCTTCGGAAGTGTCACGAGTGGTCAGCAGCGCCCATCTCCACTTGCTAGCCACGCGTCTACTTTCGCAGCGAATGCTGCATCTGCTCCAAAGGTGCAAACAGCGGAGAAAATGAGTGCAAAGAATCACTTCTGATTCGTGCTCAGAGACAATGCGGGAAAATGAAAATTGTTGTTTTCATTTTGTTGTTGTTTTCCATTTGTTGTTTTCAACTTTTAGCACCGCAGAAAAACTATTTGCATTGATGAAAAACGTTTTCAAATTTAGGTCTAAACGTGACCCATAACCAATTGACCCCTCAGCTTTATGAAAATTGCTTTGCAACAAAAAATTAAAAACAATAAGCAAAGCTTTTGATCAGGGTTTTTACACTTAAAGCAAAAAAATCGTGAATACTGAAAAGTCAACATTAATTTTAAGCAAAATTTCCATCGTGCATAAAAAATTTTCTTTCGGAAATGTTTTTTCAGTTTGTGGTGTTTTTGGTCTTTTTACTGATGTCACCGAAAGGGGGAACACCGAAGCGTTTTTGTTGCTGGAGTAACATTTAAAGAAGTGATCCAAACGGAAACTCTGTCGAAAGACTGATCAAAATAGACGACAGTGAAAACGCACGCATTTCGCAGGCGTTGTTTTTTGTCATGTCCGAAGTATACTTCTTGCGTGGTGGAATTCGAAGAGGATTGGTTTGATAAAAAATCTTGGCTTTTTTACAATTACGTGATGCAGACTGATACCAGTCATGATGCAGACTGATACCAAAAAACAAAAATTTTGTATTTAACCCCGAGCTAAAAGCCGTACATTAATACCTAACTGGGTCGCTAGCGATGCATACATGAAAAGGTTCGAGGTTAATTTTTCTGTTGAAGTTGCAAATTGAAGCGTATGGTGTTTATGAAAGCAATGTTCACAAGCAATTAGATTAATACAAGGAGGGTGGCAGTAATCGCTGAGCATTATGGTTTATAGGTTTTTCTAAATTGTAGTTTGGGTCAGTCACAAGCCGTTCAGGCATTTAGGGTTAAACGTAATGTGCACATTAGCTTGGAAGATTATCAGTACAGGTAACAGAATTTCAATGAAGATTTTGATAAACATTAGAGCGTTTATTGGTGTTATGGCTGAATCGACATGATAGATAAGTATTAAAATTTTTCTGTTGTTCGGGTCTCCAGTGAGACGTATCCTGAGCGTCTTGTGAGTGCGTGGTCTCTCTTGTCCTGTCATGTTCTGACGATGAGTCCTGCGCGAATAACCAAGCGCGACCGCAAACACAGTTTATGCAAAAGAAACAAACATGGTGCATGTAAGACAAAAAAACAACCCACATAAATACATACACAACGAAGCCATGGTAGGCCAAGACGGCCGAACTTCACACAGGATTGGGTTGCATCTTACTTCTAAACCGACCTAACAACATCACGTAAGTTTCTCTTCCCCGTACTGCTGACAAGAAAGCACGCAGTAGCAATTTATAATGTCTTGGCATAAACCGGTCTAGAGCCGGACTCTTGATCTTAGCAGTACTGAGCAGGGTATACAATCCACTCAGAAAGGAATGAGTCCATGACCTCAGGCAATTATGACTGCACCATTTTCGAATACAATTGTTTTACCTGACTTGATAAATCTGCGCCTCTATTTCAGAAACTACGCCACTTCAAATATTGAGTCCTCTGTGCCCTTGCAAGAAGCTCAAACAAACTAGATTTTGGTGGAATGCTCCTCAGGCAAACTATTAGGTGACTGGTTACTTGCAAAACAAATGATAGTTGCCGTTACAGAAACAAGCGGAAAAAAATTCCTGTTGGTTCCTTTTCTACAGCCACATGCTTTAATGTCTGAAGTCTGGTGACAAGGCTGATTGTGCCAGTACGGAGCTAATGAGTCTGGATAGCGCACCAGAGAAGGTATGTCATCATTTACCGTGATGATTACTTCTCTACTTTTCTACAGGCGCTGCGAAACGTCTCGACATGATTATCAAGTTGCTTGATGCGGGGCTGGAGCTGGATGTTTATGGGTCGTGCGCATTGAGACCTCTTTCTGGCAGTTGGATAGATCTTCCTAAGAAGCTCATTTCGTACAAGTTTTACTTTTCTTTTGAGAACTCGTTTCATTGTCGAGACTACATAACGGAAAAGGTTTGGTCGAACGCTTTGCAAGCCGGACTGGTTCCAGTCATTTGGGGCCCGACGCGATCGGACGTAAATCGCTTTCTTCCTGAAGGCTCATTCGTTTTTGTCGAGGATTTCCCCTCAGTTGAGAATTTGATAGAACGTTTACGTTATTACGACAAACACGACAAAGAATACAAGCGTTTCTTTGATTGGAGAAATGTTAAAAGCGACGGCAATGGTTCAAATAAGCGGTTAATGGAAGTGGCACCGGAACTGACTGGGTATTGTAGTCTTTGTCAACTTCTTCACGAGGACGACATAGAGGAGGAGAAAACCGGATCCAGACCTCGACGTCAGAGGTTATCGATGCGTGACTGGTGGTACGGTAGGGAAAACCCCGAGTGCTTGTCACCGCAAATAACCTCAGAATGGGTTTCAGGTCTTTACCGAAATCTTATACTCATCTTGGAAGTTCACTGTAGGGTTTTAACGTATAAATACCATTATACGATCGCTATCATTATTCTAACCGCTTTTCTGTTATTGCAATGTTCGCGACAGTCAGTTAAATTCTACAGCAGCTTTGGGGCAGCATCTATCCTCTCATGAATTAATTTAAATAGGTAGTCCTAATGCGATCACAATAGTTGTTGGAGTAATAGCGTGTTTTTGGAGTTTTAATCAAATAACTTTGTTACAAAGTTGCTAAAAAATGTGTTTTCTGCATTCACTAAAACGCCTTCAGGTGATTTTGTACTACTTGCAAGTTTGATTTCCCACTTATCGCCACGCCAAAGTGCCAACCTCAAGTAATTCTTTGTAGTTTTGTTGATGCCTTTGAATGAAACAAAGTTTGTAAGAGTTTTAAAAATGCACAGAATTTTGGAAAAGATATGCAAATGAATTACGCCCAAAAAACATGCAAAAATATTTCCTCTCCTGTTTTCATCACCGAACAATCAAGCTTTTTCTGTACTGTGCCTTTGTCATTTCTGCGCTTAGCTTGACAAGCACTTTTGTGAGAAAACTTGATTGTTTTTTTAATCATTGTTGTGTGTTGTGTTAATATTTCCTTGCTTAGACGTAAAGTTCTTCACAAAAGTGGGAATTCAAGTTTCCTGAAAGCAGAGTGAAAGGTTGATTGTTTGAAGTAACATTAATAATTTTAAGGGACGTTCACTGACATATATTCACGTCACATGATCTTTGGTCGACCTCTGGGCCGTTTGCCCTTGCGTGCACATGTTTGCATGCCAACTACGTCCGACAACAATGTTTCTTGAAAAGTTATACCTGAACGACAACAGTTCAGATTAAACTCGCCAGGCATGAAACAAGAATTGGGTCCATGAACTGTTCAAAATCCGGGTCTTCTTCACTTTCAGCTAAGACTTTATGCACGCGTGTCCGTTGAAACGTAATTCGGAACTTCATGTCACCGCACATTGGGCAATGCAGCCATCGACGGCTGCACGACAATTAATCTATATACTGCTCTCTTCACTCTGCGCTTCGAGTTGACCTGATGCAATCGACCTGATGCAATCTGTGAAATCAATTTTACTGAAAGAAGGTCTGCAAGATTTATTGTCAAGTGTATTACATGATCATTCAAGCCTGTTGCAACTTCTATTATTTGGACATCATTCGCTGAAACTTAAACCCACAACCAATATGTATAGCGCTGTCTCTAAATATCTTGAATTAACTAACCGCTTAACCTCGCCATAACACCTTGGATTTGTCTATTATAGTAACTCGTTTATTATTCCGCAATTAATTCTCCATTTCACTTTTTTTTCCTCGTGGTATAATTTGTTATATGCTTGCAGTTTAGCAAGCCGTGTCTACTCGTGCCTGCAATCTTTTGCTAATTGCTTGTCGTCTGTTTGCAATCTCTCGTCAACTGTTCGTCTTGAATTGGTTCGCTCGACATGACGCGACGAAGAGTACATTCAGGCTCCGGCCTGCCGCTTGTCGTCGTTAAATAAATAAAATAACACAATCTATATAAAATCTTGGGCTATTTTTACAAGTAATGCATCTTGCTAGAGCAAAAGATTAAATGGGGTAAGGCTCGCTCGCAGCGCAAAGACATAACCCTATGTAAGTTGTAGCGGGACTGAACTCAAAGCCACTTGGGCCTTCTAACGCATGATGAGGTTAGATGGCCCCCGGAGCAAGACGCAAGTTTGGGGCCCCAATGTTCGAAACTGCAAGGTCTTTCGGAAGCAAATGTACTGTATTGAAGAAAATACTTGTGACAGTGTTGGGAAGTTTCGGTGCCCCCGCAATCATTCGGCGCCCCTGCAGTGATTTGGCGCCCCCCTAGTGATGCGGCGCCGGAGGAATTGTTCCCCCTTGGTTACGCCCCTGTTCTAACGAGCATCGAAGGTAAATAGGTTTCAAAGCAATTTTGGCAAAGTGACAGAAAGCACACGAATGAATCAGTTCCCATTTAGCAGTCACGAGAAATAAACAATTACAACACGGACTGTTCTACTGTATTAGCAATTACTTCCATCTAAGTTGACATGAGTTGTAATAAAGATAACAAGCCAATAGCATGTACTCTGTTTGTAGACTTGAGCAAAGCCTTCGACTGTGTTGATCAAAATATATTACTTGAAAAATTGTGTTACTATGGTGTAAGAAGAACACCCATAATACTACCCACAAATAAAACGTCTCAGGGTAAGCTTTCCTTAAAGTATGTTGGTCCCAAATTTTGGTCCCTTATTCCTGATAATTTGAAATCTCTCTCGCCTTATTCATTTGGAAAACAATGTAAAAAAAAACTATTTTGCCACAATTCCTGTTGTATTCCTATCATATGCTTGTCACTTTTCCGTAATATTTTTTGGATGCCCCACGTTTCCCTTATATCTTTTGCCTCTACAGTTGCTCATCCCATCCCCCTTTGCATAGGTCTGTTTTTCTCATTCAATTTTTTGTTGCTTTGTTTACTTTTTTTATTTGACATTGATTTGATGCATTTTGTTGCTTTTCTTTTACTACATGTGAAACGTTTTCTCAAAAACTGACTTGTGCTTGCAACAGGGCTGGCTGAGAACTTGACCAGCATGATTTTTCGCCAACACTTTGTGATTCAAGTGTTAGAACACTATCATCATTTTGCTAAAGGTGAAGTTTTTAATCTTTTTTATATTTTTGTAAACCATGAGATTGAGTTTTGCTCTTCGATATTGTGGTTTTTCCTCTTGCTCAATTCGTGTTACTTCGTGATTTGAGTCACGAAAGTTCCTGATTAAATGATTAACATCACCTTCATAATTACATCTTTTGGACTGCAATCGTGACGTCACATGACCTGTCTCCGTGCACTCGCTATAAAGATAAAAAGGATGACGTGAGACCGCGCCGATGACGTGGCCTCTCTGAGGCGGGATCTTTTCGTCACAAAAGGCTTGCCTAAGGGAGTCGCGAGAGAAAAGATTAGAAAGAAAAAACATTTATTAAGAGCACAGACGCATTTATCAAGAGCTCAGCAGTTATTCTCAAGCTCGTCTGACACGATGAAATCAACTTGCTGTATTTCGAATAATTGTATTTTTCAAAAACGAACATACAGTAGAACTCCGATTATCCGAACTAATTAAAACCAGGGGTGGTTCGGATAAGCGAATTGGTCGGATAATCGAACAACATGCAATATTATGAAATTAGATCATATACAGAACATTACAAAGTACAGTACACATACAGTACATTGTTATTTATTGTATATTATCAGCAGTGGCAGTATAGTAATCACTCATTTTTTTTTGTTTTAAATTTGTCACTCTTTTATTCGCTGCCAAGTCTCTCATTTTTTTCAGGAACAACAGTTGTGTTGAACAACACTCATTCTGTTGTTCACACCATGCCATGGCAGTTTCAAATGCATCAAATGCTTCAGCATGTGTAGGACCCTTGATGTCTGATTCATCACACTCTTCTTCATCTGTTAAAACTTCATGATTAGTTTCTGCAAGCACAGACTCCACAATAGCCGCATTGCTGTCTCCAGATAAGGTTTCACCTTCAATTTGAAGCTCTCTAATTCCGTGCCTTGATTTAAAGGCTCTCAACCAACCGGTACTTGCCTTGAAGTCAGAATTTCCTGACAGCTCTTG
>Ga0210059_1012349_pt1 | contig 12915 bp, 5 predicted proteins | sample Ectturendosymbi2_FD_188042 | JGI IMG/M metagenome (GOLD analysis project Ga0210059, IMG submission 188042) | Ecteinascidia turbinata endosymbiont from Florida, USA - Sample 2 (SPAdes) (version 2) | ecosystem: Host-associated > Tunicates > Ascidians > Unclassified | place: Key West, Florida...
CTTGCATTTTTTTTCATGAAGTTTTCAATTTCCTCACGTAAATAAAAAAAACGCTTTAGCACGGCACCTCGGCTTAGCCACCTTAAACTTTACATAGCAAATTTCAATTAGAGTTGTACCTAGAACTCCGAAGGTTTCGACATCGACATCGCTGGAGCTCAAGGTATGTTTTTTCCCAGAGTTCTAGTGTTGAACTTTATCAACAGTAGTTGAATTTTTGCATGTTCATACCTGTTTGAAAGATCAAACCGGTGTGAACATGCAAAAGGAAATATGCAGAAAACGGGAAATTTTCACGTGAAAAAAACCAGAGAAAAACAATAAAATATAAGTCATTACGTTAAAGTTGCAAGTAATTGAAATCTATAGTCACCAGTTATTGAAGTATAACTGGATAGACTTCTCAAGCAAACAAAGAAGTTTTTATTTCACAAAATCATCCCGCGGGACGGATCCAACCACGCAACCGGTCGGATTTGGCCCGCGGGCCTTATGTTTGAATACCCCTGGCTTAGGCTAAGGAAAACTATGGGCGATTTAGACCATGGATTCCCTCTTGGGATGTACAAACAGAGTCACCCCACTAGGGTTAGATATTTAGATCAACAAACAGATTTATTCAAAGGTTTTCCGAAGACTGAATTTTAAATTCGTTCGACGTTCTGTGTTGGTGAAGATCTTTTGATGGTTTCGCGCAGTTGATTGAAGACATGACGTCCACTGGAGAAAGGCTTTACCACATTGTTCGTTACAGGCAATCGTGTATTTTCGCCATGCTGTCAGTTTTTATCGCAGAAACCTTAACTCTATGGTCAGTGGTTTTCACAACAAAGAATACAACTTAGTTTTGTTGACTGCTAGGCAGTCAAAGTACCCGTTAGTACGTTTCTGAAACTGACAATAATGCCCATAACTCAAACGTCATAGGCCATTCCAAAGTCTTTGGGTCCAAAGAAGTATCACACTGAATATGATTTCAATGGGATTCACTACAAAGTGGCAAGAGAGCTTACAAGCGATTCCGAAATCACTGATGTAAGTAAACTTGCTTAAGGTCTGCCAGTTGTTTTGCTTTTTTTCCAAAAAATAGTCGTTTCAGTTGTTAATGATGATGATGTACCAACAGTTTCATTGTGCTTTTTAGCAAGAAATTAGTAAAAGGCAGAAACGAATTATCCACTTTAGCACATGTGCTGAACTTTGATGCGCTGTTACCCCCCTGATCTGGGCACAATTGTTCCGCGAAAAGGAGGAAAACACACCTTCTACGGATGATGCTTTGGAAACAACGGGCATTAAAGCTTCATATGCTGAGACTCGATTGTTGTTTGCACTCCCCTATTGAAATTTCTGGCAGCGCGCTATACGGTCAGACCGGGTCGGGAATAGCGAAAAGAAACACAAAATGGCAGAAAAAGACAAAATGAACGGAGGCGCACATTCACTGAGTAAATTGCTGCATTGTTTGAAAGCTATTTATTCAAAGCCATTTTTAATCGACTTCCCCATTATAAGCAACATGTTACCAATGGTTAAATGGACGAAAGAGATGATTCTTTCGAATCAACCTGATGACGTGACATTTGGATGACGAATCGCGTAGAGTTGTTTGAACATAAAATATTTAGGCAACAATACGATATAGGAATATCGCAAGTCTTCGAACGGAAGGCATTATTTTACCGCTAGTCTTTCATAATATGCTGATGGATTGTGAAGTTGCCCAGTTGTTCGGTAGTTGATTTGCCCTCATGGTGGCTGATCACTGCGTGAGAACAACGGATCATTGTGCGAGGACAAAGGACCAAGGGACGGGGTGGTGATCGCTCGTCGTGTGTCAATAAAGATATGAGAAATTGAAAACGTGGACCAACTTGATTACAAGAAGTGTGTTTGGGAGCAACTGTTCACAGTCATAGTTGTAACTGTTGCAGGAAAGACTTTTAAGGTTGGTTACGAAGATGAAATCACTGTTAGTGCAATCATGCATCTCCAGCCAATTCCTGCCAGGTTGGTGTGTTAAAAAAATATTACCAGTCCATCGCGTTTGGGACCTTCACACAGCACCAATGTATATTTACCAACGTCTAAAAAACTGCAAGCGTTGTCGCTAGAAACACGAAAGTCATTTGGTCAGTGTTGCAGCCCGGAAAGTATCTTGACGTACATGCTGTGTTGCGGAAAAGATCAAAGTGCGGATCTCGCGGTGTTCGGAAGTCAACTAAAATGCTGAATCGTGGTTTGCTTACTTTTCACTGTTTGCGCAGCCACGCTCCCTCGTATTTTTTCTTTTGTAAATCTGCATCCTATTGCCGCTCCAGCAATGTCGGTCTGGACAGACGCGTAGCCAGGGGGGGGGAATGGCGGCAATTGCCCCCCCAATTCCGAAAATAGCACTAACAATTTTGAGGTTGATCAAGCTTTTGATGTGTAAGCCAAATAAATGCGTCAGTGCAAATCAACGAAGCTGCTTAAAAAACATTCTACTTCAACGTAGGGTGGAACCTGATCAAAGCAGAATGGTTTACCAATTGCCCATGATTAACAAAACATTGTGATATAGCGTAAATGCTGGAGAATTCATGCCATGGCTGACCTTCACCTGAGATTTAAGCTCCGTACAGAAGTTAGTGGTAATGAAATACAAACTTGCGTATACGCGCTTGTAATCAGCAACCGAAAGTAAAACGAGGAGTTAATGCTTCTCGAAGCTGTTTCCGGCGCACCAGCTTGCCACGTCACACCTAAGGGTGATGTAAACTTCATTTCAAGAACATCGCAAAAACGCCTTTCTGATAACTCTGGCTTGCTACAAGTACAGTATATTTTGCCTTGACTGCAGCATCAGCCGTAGCTTTAAATGAACATCGTAGATTTTTGTTTCAGCACAGTTTTAAAACTAAATGCGTGAATATGGCGGTGATGTGCATTTTGTGTGCCTTGAAGCTCGAGCCTTGGCTAAGAAGCAATTCAGTTTCAGTCTTTTTTATTACGCAAATAGGACATAGAAACTGTTTCGAAACAATAGCATTTATTCTAGATATTTAGTTGTGATGGCATGTAGACCTATTGTGACGGTTCAATCACAAATATATGGAGCCTTAACGGGTTTCACCAATGATCTCGCTTTATCTAACCGGCGAGTAAAAATAACAGTAGAACAGTTTTGTTCAAGTAATCAGAATCAGACCTGTACACAGTCTGAAAGCGTTTCAACATTCACCTGATGTTGATTACCACCCAGTCCTACAATAAATTTGAAACCAGCATTCAGCTGCAACGCGAAGAGTCAGCAGAAAAATCTGACGAAAGTAGAAAGATGCTATTGATTTTGTAAGTGATGAGGCCACTGACACTGCCATCTACTTCCAGATAGCTTGCAATCTGTTTTCTCGATAAAGCGCATGTGACCAAAATGGAACTAAATTGAATTTTTTCCCGGTCAATTGGATTTTGTTATTTAAATACGAATGGATGGATTAAAAGAAAGACTTCAACCGCTTAGTTCCCAAACGGTTTTGAGCACGACCCAAATCAGAGTTTGGTGAACACCTCGTGACCCAAGCCTCAAACAATGTATGAAAAAAATACTGATGTGTGAATGATTTTTGGCAGCAAGTTGCTAAGTTCATTTGCTGTATCACACCTAAGGGTGTCAGCAGTCTATACTCTTTTCTCAAGTATCTACGCTACAGAGAGACAAGCAGTAGTAACCAGGGACGCCGGAACGGGGGTGCATGACGGGGGCACTGCCCCCTGCCCTATGAAAGGGGGGACAGCTGGAGCATAGGTGTCCTTACATAACACCATCATAGGTAATTTCAGGAACGTCGGAGAGCGGTGAAATGACGGGTTATTGCCCTTTTAAAAGCGGGCAACAGGGGCGGAGGTGCCTTTTCATAACAGAATAATCGGTAATTTTATGGTTTATCAAGATCGACTTGAAACAAATTTATTGCAGCTATTCGCGCACACATAAAATTCAGAATGGAAATTCAGAATGGTTTTCTATAATTTCTGCTATGATTTTTGAGGTTAATGTTGTTGCTGTGCAAAAACAAGCATAATTGGTTACGATTTTTTTGTTTTTTACAAGATTCCATTGCCCTCAACTCTTTACTGCCCCCCCCTCCCTTCCCCACCGCTGTTCCGGCGTCTCTGGTGGCAACGTTGAAAATCTGCAACTCCAGCTTAGATCGCCTCTGCGCGACCCATTTTTTGACCCTTCTCCACCCTTTTTTGGGTTTTGATCCATACTTTGGGGACCACTGGGTTTGATCAACTAACCAACCGTTGTGTATAGCTGCGGCTACAAGTAGGCCTGTTTCTTAACTTCTTGCAGAGCCGTGTTATAATCGATTGTGGCTTCGTTTTCGCAAATACACAGCCGGTTTCACACTTTGCGTAGCCGTAGACTGAGTGGGCCAAACATATATGAAGGTTTGTTTAAGCCAGGAGCATGTATAACTTTCCCCAATTAAAAAATTGTGTTTATGATATTTGTGAATCCTGTTGTTAACTCTCAAAAGCTAGATAGATAAATACCTAATCGTTGATGGGAAGCAGGCTTCTTGCAAGTAGCGTACTAAAATGCTACCGCAGTCGCATATCATTGCGTTCAATGATATAAAATCCGAACATTTTTAAAACTCCTTGAGAGACTCTAGTGTTTGCAGTATCAGTTGCATACGTCAACCAGTCGCTCAACAATGAGACAAGATCCACGTCTCAGTCAACATGCGCGCAAGTTTTGTAGACCTACTTCGGGAGTCGGTGTCTTCGAGCAAATTCGCTACTGGGGTTCGATTGAACGCGTGTTTTTGTAAATCGTAAAAGTGTAAATATAAAAAGCGCAATCATAATGACGGCCACGATGGCTCCTTGCTCAACTGCAATATTAGCTGAAAAAAAGCATACTGCAGATCTTGCACTTACAGCATCGAGGTTTTCATAAACTCTTTTACAAGAAAGTTTTACAAGAAAATGGTGGCTTTCATTCAAAGTAGAAATTTGGAAATTTACTAAAAACAAACTTTTAAAACTTGTTCATTCAATGAAAGCAGACTTTCTATTTACCGGCTTAAATCAGAACAGAACTATTCAGAAAAATAGGTGCCAGAACAAGGCTCATTTTATGGATGATGTTTTTTTTAAAAAACAAGGGGCATAATATGTTTTAATGTTGAAAGTTGGTTCTTGTTTGTTCCCTCCTATCAAAATTTCTGGCTACGTGCCTGGTCCTCGATGACTCGTTATTATTTTTTGATGAGTCATGATGATCTCCATTCGACATAAGCGACTTTCACATCGATATCAATGATGCGAATTCTGGTTGAACATGTCTGTGCTGATCGAGCACTGGAGCAATTTAAACATTTCCACACGGCATATGTTTTTATGTTACTGTTATTGAGTAGAAAACAATCGTAAGCGCCTGTATTCCCTGCCTTTCTTGAAATAAAGTACCAGCATCATTTCCAAGGTGCATAAACAAGACGAAAAAGCGAGCATGACTACACAATTCTAGATTTTATTTTACTTTTGGATAACTGTCTTCACCCGAAGCCTCGACGAAACGCTTGTTTCGTTTGTACTCTAAAAGGTTTTTAATATGATGAAAAACAGAGCTTCATCCGTTTCTTCAACAGCTATCTCTTCTGCTAAGGTAGCATGTAAATGTAGTCAAAATAACATTTCTTTGATCAAAGCGTATTCTTGCCTCATCCTTCTTGGAAGTAAGCAAATATGCCGACTTACGACGTAATTACTTGATTTATTTGTAACGTTTGAGGTTCAGACGATGCGCGTGCGCGTTTAGTGGAAAGTTCCAGTGCTTATAACCTTGCTGGCTTAGGAAGTTTTGAATTTTTTAATGATTTTCTTTGCCCAAGCATCTCTTGAGAAGAAAGGTTGCTTTTTAGTTACTATCACGATTGCAAAGGATTGGGTTTTTAAAATCTAAGTAAATTAAAAAGTTAGGGATTACTACTGATACGAGATCGAGATTGGATCTTCATAGAATCGATGCACATCTTTGAAGTGAAATTTGATTTATTTCGCTATTGGAAGGACACATTTAATTTCCGAGTAAGGACACCGAAAACATAAAACCGAACAATTGTCCAACAAAAATTGTTGAAGTTTAGCACTCGGAGAACTTTTTTGGCAAAATCCGGAGGTTGCAAAGAAAACCATGGCATATAATCAGTGGAAAACATTTATTCGTCGATGACTGTGACTAACGTTGACAAAGCTGGAAAATATTATTCGAAATGTTGATGAAACATGACCTTCACTTCAATACAACATCGTAAGACAACACTTCTCAAAATTCAGTCAGTCCTGCTTCCTTGCAACAAAAACAAAGCCGAGATAATACTTGCATATCTGGCCTTCGAATGACAAAAGTTCAAAGTTAGATTCCGTCGTATTTGACGTTGCGCGTTTTTACTCCTTCCACAAACTTCCCGTGAACTTCGTCAGACCAACGACATTTCTTTACAGCTTCGTCCTCGCTGTAGCAGACACATTACAGTGGTCTGTACATAGTAAATGTTGTTCTAATAAAAAGAAGACAAAGCCCAAGCATCAAGCAACAAAGATGAAGAATGCTGACACGTAACTCAAAGGCTGTGATCAGTCAAGCATGAAAAGTGTGACAAACACAACATTACGTTTTCACAGTTTGGTAAAGAAGAGAAAGTTTTAGATAATTTGGCTTGAAATGTGAAGACAAACTGTACAGGGACTAAATCAAATAAAGTTTGACATGGAAAAACAATGAGCAAAGTACAAGGAACGTGGCGAACAAGACTGAAGAAGGCTTGAAAGAATGATGTCATGGAAAAACACAGAAAATTAACCATTGATGATGTAATTGAGCATCATGATTAAAAGCCCCATTAATTTTATGATGTAATGTTTTATTAGGAACCAACAAATGATTGATTAGGGAATTTCCAGAAGATTTGGGTATAAAAGAGGCAATTTCGGCTACCCAGGGCAGTTCGCTTTTCTACTTTGAACAGGGAACTCCTTCCTTGGTCTACGCCATCTTTGAGTGGTTTAGCCATTGAAGTAAATTTGAGGCTCTGCCTTACTGCCATCTTAGCTCGACGGGTGGTTTGTGAGTGCTACTTTGGATATTGGTTGTTCGCACGGTCGCCTTAGTAGCTTGAGTTCTCAGACTAAAAGCGGTGTCAATGGCCTGTTTTTTTAGTCAACATTAGTGGCATTGTCCGGGTGAAACTATGACACACGGGACCACAATTTTGGCCTGTCCAAATTATTCGCTGCCATATGAACTGATATTGTCAAAAGGCAACTTATTGCCTTGCTCAGTCCTAATGGAATTCTGCCACGCTATTTGTCCTCTGGATTGATATTGTCAAAAGGCAATTTATTGCCTTGCTCAATCCTAAGGCGAAACCCCGACACCCTTCCCATTAAAATAGTGGCAGCATAGGTACTCCCTGTCACTCTGTTTGATGATTTAAAAAGTCAATACAGAAATCAAGTTTGACAAACAAGTTGGGATTTGTTTCAACCTAGGTTCCCTTTTCAATACTTAAAGTCATCGTGTACTAACAAGATGAAGTGTAAAGTTGCCATACAAAATACGTGACCAAAATCTGCGGGAAACCTAACTTAGGAAACTTCTTTAAAAAAAAGCTTACAAAATCTTGTCACGATCCAACCTTACATAAAACATGCGTTCTGAACTGAGCATTTCCTTTCAGTTACAGAATGTCTGAGTAGAAAGTACTGTTATTACAAATTAGATACTTGAAGTCTGTAAGATTGGTAAACACCGCAAATGTATTGTGTTTGTGTTGCTGGGTTCGAGAGGGTTTTGAAGATGAAAATTATGCCAAGTTTACTGGTAAGTTTTAAAGGAAATTTGGAAAGATCTTACAGAGAAGAAAACTTACAGGAAATTTGGCTTGCAATTGGTGTTACGTGTTGACTCCAAGAGTCACGAAATTTAAATTCAGACGTCTCATAGGCAGGAAATGATTTCCTCTGTTAGAAAAAGAAATCTTTTCAATTAAATGGAGACGCACAAGTAATTTTGGGACAAAGAAAGTTTGCTAGGAAGCTAAGTTAAGACAGAAGTCAGTCTGCATTCATTACTAAAAGTCAGTACAGTTTTATATAAGAGAATGTGGATTATATTGATGGACCGCGCAAAATGTGAGTATTGCATTTTGTGTCGTTGTTATACCGTTGGACAATTCTTGTATAAATATATTTTATGCTGCTTAAATTAACATAAGGGACACCTGTGTCTGGCTTAGATGTCCAGATGCAGTTTGTTGCTTATCATTACTGTATGTTATCTCTCTTGAAACTTGACACATCGGACTCACAACGGGATAGTGACATAAACGTAGTTAAGTTAAAGGCCAGACTTGACTGTCACTTTTTGCGAGGAAGCATAGCCGGGTTTCCGTAAAATGGGGAAACCCCAGCTGCGCTTGCTGCACCCACTGAAAACCACACAATACAACCCCAAAACCTCTCCTATTACTACTGTTATCTGTCAATTTGTTTTTAATGAAACAAAACGAACAGCAACGAAATTTGAAGGGCTTGAAAAAAGAGAATATTCGAACAGTTTGAGCAAAGTCTACTGCTTATCTTCTTCAGCTCTGTAAAATCGGTATATTTTAAACAATTTTCTGCCTTCTCTTCACCCAAGCTGTTTCTGATGTTGAACCATACCAAACCATTTGTTGAAAAAATACATTTGGTACAGTGATGGCATTCGACCGGCTGGAAAGAAGCTGTTCTGGTAAGTGTGTGGCTTAATCCAGCGAACCGGTTGTTGGCTTACGTCAGGGGTTCTCAAGTGATCATTTGAGAACCTGCTATTAGTAAGTCCTGGAGTGAGAGAACCTGTTCTTGAGAAATTTGAATCCCGCCACCGACTGTATAGATGCTGAACTAGTGGGGCATGTAAACAAACTTGACGTGAAACTGCAGAGTTTTGTGGAAGTGGCTTTTCTCTGTTTCCTGTGCGCATGCTTGTAAAGCGTTACAACTTTGGAGTGAATTGACCAACAACATCAGCGAAACCAGAGATGGGGTACATTTCTTTACCCTCAAATTTGAATGCCATCATTGGTATAAGAAGTTATTATTATGTAATTCTGAAAATGGTGATATTGCATGATGCAACAAAGACAAATCAGAATGGGGTTTTTGTGTTTTTTTAAAGAACAAAAAAACTGTTTCTTTTCAAATAACCCAAAAAATGGATTTAAAAAAGAGCAAAACATCCAGGTGGGTTGGGTTTTTCTCGACCCTGATTATCTTTCAATCCTTTTTTATGATTTTCCCTTGATCGCACGATTTGGGACAAGTCACGTCATTATCAGTTTGATTGGATATGCGCCGCACACCTAGAGTAGATCCCTGATATTGAAGTAGCTGAGAATTACTGTCATTTGAAAAAGGTAAAAATCAGAGTTGAAAGCAATACAAGTTTCAAAAAATTAAATCCATGCAGCATGTGTTAGTAGCCTTAGAATAGGAAAAATAATCTAATTTCAGCATTTAAACATTTGTGATTTCACTCTTAGAATGCCCACCTTGCTTGGATGCCCGCGGACGTCGCCCCGTTCGCACCCTTCTGCACGCCACTGTTGCTCACGTTCCACCTAGAAGACCTTCGCGTACCACAGGTTGGGAGCCCCTGGTATATAGGATATAAAATGCATAAGAAAAATATTAAAATTTATGCAGAGAACCTGAAATACTGTAGTAGGCTAAGAGAAAGGTGGTAATTCGGGGCATTGTACTAACAGGAAAGCATCCAGCAGCAATAGAACTCACCCGACGAGATCACTCTATTGATACTAGGTTGTACTATCGTTATAGAGGGATAAGTGAACTACGATGATTCGCTTGTGGTGGCTATCATGGTGACTTGTTACTTATGGGCACCATCTACTGGTAACCACTTTATTTACATGTGGCGCCATCTCCAGGCCGTCACAGCTAGTCAGCTACCTCTATCCTGTCATGAACTTCGTGAACGTGTGTTCCATCCACTTTCATCATATTCATTCACTTTTACTTGGTGTATGTTAGTCACTTTCTGAACCACGTTTTTAGCCTTCGTGTAGGGTTGCCAGATTACTTGAAATTTTTTCAAGGACATTTTTTCCATGAGGTACGGTCAGTGGCGTAAAGAGGTCTGGTGATGCCCGGGACGACTGCTTCATTGTATGCCCCCCTTACTAATTATGGCATTGAGCAGTGGAGTGGCGTATGGTCAATGTAACTGGATATACGATGTTTATGACGTCATATTATGACATCATTGTGGCGTTGGTTTGGCGAAGTTTGTTTACACAACATGCATATTATTCTACACGCACTCTCCTTACTCGTTGTTGTAGCCTACAATGTGTCTCTGCAATACACATAAATTAATCAGCGCTCCAAGTTAAGAGACCGGTGCAAAAGACAGCACTCAACGCTAAGACAGAGCAATTCATAACTTTAAAAATATCCGGCAACGCGTTAAAACAGGGGAGTTGAACACACTCGGTGCTACGTCAGAATAATTCACAACTGCAAAAATATGGGACTGCGCATAAAGAGTGCAGTAAAAGACACTCAACGTTACGATGGGGCAGTTCACTACTTAAAAATATGGCTGCACAAATGTCTCGTCGAATAGCAGTCGAGCAGAGAATGTATGCGGCTGCGATGGCGGACACCCAGGGGTGACAGATTAAAACTTGCTAAACTACACTAGGATTGAAAATGCGCATAAAGTACGCAAGAAAACTTTCGTCATTATTCATGTGGTTGTGTAGTGGTCACACAAGTGCCACTACATGGAATTCGGCTAAGTCAGAGGGAACTGCATCAGATGAATGTGCCTGATGTGAAAGTCGAAACTCAAAATGCCTCGATCAGAAATGACGAGGGAAGCGCTTCTTTGGTCAAATCGGTTAAGGCGCAGATAGTGAGCAATTGGCTTTAATCACTTCCTCAGTCGGAAAGTTCGAACGGCAAGCGGGGCAGACCGGGTGTTCCGCTTCAGCTGTTATATGTACAACTGCTGGGGGGCAGAACAGACACGCGTTTGTGAGAGTCGTTATGATCAATCCGACCAGAACCGTCGTCAGAAAGTGTTCACTAGGGGACTTTACGCTTGTGCAGGGAGGCTTGATATTGAAAATTTGTTAAAATCTCCACTGATTTATAGTGTTTCATATATTAATTTAGGGGCCTTGGGGCTTTGTTTGGAGCGGCGAAGCCCACCAAAGCACCCCCGTGGCGACGGGACTGAATCCGCCTGAACTGCCAATTAGTGACGAAGCTCTAAATGATGCACATAGTTCAAGCGCAGATGTGAAGCTGCATTAGCTCACACCCAGGGTTGGCACATCAAAAAACGAAACGTGAAACTAGTGATGCATCAAAAAGTCAGCTTAACAAAGCAGTTGAAATAGGACAGTTTTGAAATTTGGCTCAGAAAATCATACGGCTGCATTTATTTTTCAAGTCTTTTTCGTGATTTTCCGTTGATAGCTTGATCTGGGCAAAGTCCCGTCACTATCAGTTGAATAGGGTGTGCGCCGCACACCTAGAGTATAGGTCCCTGGTATTGAGGAATGTGGGGATTACTGGCGTTTGAGTATCATAAAAACTATTGTTGACAAAGAACACAAGTTTCGCAAAATTATATCTATGCAGCATGTGTTAGTAGTCTTTCAATAGGAAAAATCATCTTGCTACAACATTTTAATTTTTACAGTTTTACTCTTCGGATGCCCGGGGACGTCGCCCCGTCTGCCCCCCTCTGCACGCCAATGGGTACGGTGGGCTACTTTTAGAAAGTTTGAATCACGTATGGGCAAGTCAGTCCTTGTTAACCATGTACGAAATTGAGAAATAAACGAAAAGTAGTATGACGACACAACCTTTCTTCAATAATTTACTTTTAACAACACAACTGTTTGAGATGGAACAAATCTATACATTGCTCTGTTCATTTACGATAGTTACATTGTTTATTCTTTATTATTGAATGTTCAACGCAATCAATAGTTCCTAAATGAACAATTTTATAAATATTCAAGAATTGTCAAGGACGCCGGAAAATATTCAGAGACAACAAGATGTTTTTCAAGAATCAAGGACACAACGCGTTTTGATAGCAAATTCAAGGACAGACCTTGGCGCTCAAGGACGTCTGGCAACCTTACCTTCATGTGAACAAAACATCTAGCATAGGCCTCAAAACTTAGTTACAGTCTGGTGTCGTAGCAATCGGTAAAGGTCCCAAAGTTAGCTACCACCAGTGGTGTGTTTAAGGGGAGGCGAGCGAGGCACTTGCCTCGGGCCCCCCCTTTTTGGGGCCCCCCCCCTTGAGGTATTACGTGCATAAATTTTCCTTTTTTTGGTGAAAGACGTATTATTCACTTCCGTAATGTGCTACAAAGCAAATCATAAGCAAGTATTTTGCTTTCAAAGGGCTCCCCTACAGAAATTGTAATGTGCAGGTACTTTGCTTTCAAAGGGGCCCCAACAGCAACTGAAATATGTATGTACTCTGCTGTTAAATTTCATCGAAGGGGCCCCTAAAGAAACTGTAGTGTGTAAGTACTCTACTTTCAAAGGGGCCCCCAACAGCAAGTGTAATGTTTAAATACCTTGCTTTCAAAGGGGCTCCCAATAGTAATTGTTATGTGTAAGTACCTTGCTTTCACAGGGGCTCCCAATAGCAATTGTAATGTGTAAATACCTTGATTTCAAAATGACCCCCAACAGTAACTATGATGTAAAAATCCTTACTTTCAAAGAGGCCCCCAACAGCAATTTTAATGTGTAAGTACTATGCTTTCAAAGGGGCCCCAAACAGCAGTTGTAAGTGAAAGTAGGCCTACTATGCTT
>Ga0210059_1012351_pt1 | contig 12913 bp, 6 predicted proteins | sample Ectturendosymbi2_FD_188042 | JGI IMG/M metagenome (GOLD analysis project Ga0210059, IMG submission 188042) | Ecteinascidia turbinata endosymbiont from Florida, USA - Sample 2 (SPAdes) (version 2) | ecosystem: Host-associated > Tunicates > Ascidians > Unclassified | place: Key West, Florida...
AAACAACTTTATTTGCAGATGATACAGTTCTTTCTTTTTCAGCAAAATCAGTCATTGATCTTAAAAAAAAGGTTAACGAGGAACTAAATAATATTGACAACTGGTTGAAACATAATAAACTATCTCTAAATTACAATGAAACTCATTACATGATGATTACAAAACAAAAAATACCTCTGGACTTTGACATGAACATTAGCATTAATAATTATATTATATCCAAAGTTCTTTTAATACTTGGGAGTAGTATTAGACAACAAACTAACCTGGAACTCACACACAGCTCGAGTGAAAAAACAAATATCCCAACCCTGTGGAGCTCTTACAAGGCTTATACATTACCTTCCCATCAATTCTTTAATAACAGTATATTATAGTCTGGTCTTTTCTCATCTTCAATATAGAATAAGTAGCTGGGGTTCAGCATCAACATATTTACTTAAAACAATACAGAATAAAATTATAAGATGAATTACATTTAGTTCATATAGATCAAATGCTGAAAAACTGTATGCACAGCTCAAAATTTTAAATCTGAATGACATTTATAAGTTACAAATAGCAAAATTGATGCATAAATTTGAGCATGACTGCTTACCATCTGTTTTTAACTATTTATTCACGAAGTTGGACAATATACATTCATATAATACTAGACAGAAAACATCTCAAGAATATATAGTTCCCAGAAAAAGATTGGCAATTGCACAAAAATCTCTTGCTTATATAGGAGTTAAGATTTGGGAATCTTTGGATCAAAATTTAAAAGTACAACCTTTCTACATTTTTGAAAAGAAATGCAAGTTACACTTAAACCAATACTAACTCGTGTCAAAAAACATTCTATTTGAATAAGGACTGAGAATGCGTAATTTTACGTGAAATCGATTTCCTATTAAAAATTTGCTGATCGATTCCTTGCTTACACCCATCGTGGAAAGTACATTGTGTCAATTATACGCTACCTTAAGTATTCCCCATTGTCATAATAAAAATTTCTGATGGTACAAACCTTAAACCCCATTAACATAGCATTATCTTAACATTAGACTAGTGGGGGACCTAACTAGAAAACTACCTGGTTATATTAGGTATCCCGGGAAGATGCATATATAATTTTGATTGTATTTCTATTCATGAGTTTGCTTGTTTATTTGTTGTTTTTTTTCGTGTGTGCTTGTTTCCCAAATAAAACAAATGGATGAAATGAAAAATGAAATGATTGCCGTGTTAGAGGTGAGTGGCTGTTGTGCTGCTTGCTTAAATTGAAGTAGGCCTAGCAGCGATCTTTGCAGTGAGTGATACAGTAGTGAACTCAGCTGTTGGCATACTATCAGTTGGGTTTGGCTTGTGGTAACCTGCCTTGTTTGTCATATTTGTGTTGTATCTGCGCAGGTGAATTAGCGCTGAACTCCCTGATGCCATGAATGTTAGTAAAGCACTACGACCCTCTCTGTAGATATACCACGATATCGCACGACGCATTTGCGCTTGTGATTTGACCTGAATTAAGTCAAGTGATCATCATGGATTTGTTTTCCGGAAATTGTTTTCTGTGAAGCCTTGAATGATTCTAGTACAAATGTACCGTACTGGACCATTGTATTGAGAGTGGGTTGTGTGCTTTCACAAGTCATAGCAGCCAGCGGAGACGCGGAGACTCCTTTTGAAGCTGAAATTTACACCTTAACGTAACTTTACAAACAGTTATTGCCACGAACACACCCGACGAGATCACTCTCGTCGTCACCATTAGCAAGTACTATCAACTGTTCACTAGCTTCACAAACAATGTAAGAGGTCACTCACTAAGATCACTCTTATTGCTTATTTGCACCACATATATATGGTATTGTTCTTCGCACACATTCTGTTTGTGGTGAACCGCGCATTCAGCGCAACGCCAGCGGAGTGGTTGCAGAAGTATGATTTCAACCAAAATTTGTGGGTGATAACACTTAACAGCACCTGATATTTGTTTGGAAATCATTGTGGTCACCTTGGGTTGATGAGAAATTCGATTATTGAAAAGTTTGCTGAAAAGTATCATGGGTAGCATAAAAGTTGAAAGTTGGTCATGTTGATCAATGATTTTGATAACTTTCATAAAAAGTGTACCTGTTGAAAATAATTTTATTGGATAGCTGGTGATAACAGCACCTGATATTTGTTTAAAAATCAGTCCAGTCGCATTGGGCTGATGAGAAATCAGCTGTTGTTTGATTGAGGCGTTCAATTCTTAAAAACTTCGCTGAAAAGTATAGGGTAGTGTAGAAGTTGGTCATGTTGATCAATGAATGTGGTAACTTTCGTAAAAAGTATACCCACTGGAAAACACTTTATTGGATAGCTAGTGATAACAGCATCTGATATTCTGTAATGTGACAGTACTGCATGAGGAGAATCAGTACCAAATAAAAAACAAGAAAAAAACGAAAATAAAATAACAAAGCACAATATACATCAACGTAATAACACAGATGATGGTGGGCAAGCAATGGGTGAAGAGTTGATACATGTACAGATGAGCAGGTGGTGCAAGCACACAGGTGAAGGAAGCAAGCAGCGATAAGGGTCATGAGGCAGAGAGAAATACATTTTAACACATTTAATTACAAATACAAGTAACACGGGCAGAAAACGATGTTTATACATACAAACAGCCAAGAAGATGCCCGTTTTTCTATTGCTCCTTTTATGAGTTGTTGTGACTCAGGGGTCAGTTCCTTTAATAGTTCATCATGGCTGTTTTGACATTTTGTGTTCTTCTCTTGTCGTATTCTGTTTTTCATGTGCATGAGATATAGCTGGTCTGAGGGGTTATAATCAAAGATCAAGTTTTTGAGTGAAGATTTTGGCGGTTAGTTTATCTGTGATCTGAGTGGAGTGTTTGTTTTCTGTCTTGGCAGTTTCCTGAGGATCTGTCAGACCTAGCCCACCATGCCTGAGAGGAAGAGCTGGTATTTGTCTTTCTGCATCAATCACTTCCCTCTCGTCCTACGAGAGCGGGAATCAATTGATCTCTGATGGCGTTTTCCAGTGGTTTGAATAATTCACTCACATCCGGCACTGTTCTTTGGAAATGGGTCCATCTGGAGCATAATCCTTTGGTGAATGCTGAGTATGCTGCTTGAGGATCATCTTGTGCATACTTTGAAAGCGACTGAAGCTCTTTTACCCAACCCTCAACCTTGTTTTTAGTGTTTTATTCGTTGAATGATTTTGTTCCAACTACCGACCCAAGGAAGCGTTCACCTTGGTCTGGTTTTTGAAGAATTTTTGTGCAAATAGCATTAGACTATTGTCTTTTACTGAGGATGGTCTTTGCAGGTTTTGGGTAATACCCAAAGTCTGGACCAATGGCCTGTAGGTATTCCCACCATTTTCTCACACCTGCCAGTGATCCAACTGCAGAGCTATCATCTGCATACCATACCTGTTTCACTTCATCATTTACAGTTTCATTGCTCAGTGTTTGTATCAGTGGTCGTGTGGGTAAGGCGTACATTGCCATTGCTGCATTGTCCCCTTGTGTCACACCCTCCTGTGACAGTATGTGATGTCCCCATTTTCAAGATATAGCATGGTGGGTGTATTGTAGCTGTTGTGTAGGTATTTGTACATGGTGGGACACAGTGTTTGATGTTTTCTAGATTGATTTTTCTGTTGAGTCTGTTGAATGCATTGTCTGCATCTACTAACAGCAGGCATTCACTGTTTTCCTCTTCATAACTTTTCGTTATAGCCTGTGTTGCTGCTTCTGTGCCTGATTCCAGTCCAGCACATGTCTGCAGAGTTCCCACTGCACGGATGATGTCTTCCTTTAGCAGTCCGGTGATTGTTTTTCCAATGATTTGTCATAGGCATTCACCAACACCTACTGGCCTAATGCCATTGTCTTTTTTCTTGAGTGGAACAAGTCTGCATGTGAGGAGAGTTGATACGTAGTCATGTGGAATGGTATCTGTTGCGAGATGCATGGCCAGGGTGGCAATTTCATCAGCTAGATTTTGTGAATGGGTGCCATATGATTTTGGACAGATCATTTCTCTCCAAGTTCCCATATCAATCTGGGTTTGTCCTCCAGACCCCGATGAGTTTTTAGCATTTGATGCGATTTCACCTTGAGTTATGTTTTCAAAGATAACCCTCTCTGTTTTGGTTTCAGGCTCATCGATTATGGCAGATTGTTTTAGTTCTGCTGCTTTTGGATGCTTTTCCTTCAGTTTCTTTTTGATGTCTGTAGTGATGTCATGTTTTCCATTATTGTCATTGGTATTATCCACAAATCTAAGGGCCTTTTTCACCTGTCCATGTAGCATTAGTCTACAGAAGGCTTTCCTGTCTGATTGTTTTTGGTTTTTAATTTTTTGAGTCTTGTTTGAATAGCTTCACACTCTGAGATCAGTTCTTCTAGCTTTCCTTGTTTCCACCATTCGTTTGTTCAGGTATTTGACATGTTCTCTGTTTTTTTGAGTGACAGCTTCTGGAGTAGTAGTGGCATAAGCACCTGAAGCATGTGGATTGCTACTGGCTTCCATCTTTTACTACCGGTAAAAGAGTCCTATGAGATGAGACACTTATGCAATTAGTGTTTTTCCAGCTTTTCCTCTTGAGATTTGCGTATAGTTTTTTTTCCATTTTACAATTTTTTGGTATGCCGAGTTGAGACTTTTTCTGATTTGCTTTAAGTATTTCATCTTGCCCCATGTTATAGGTTTCCCTTTGGGTGGTTTCCTTATCTTGGTCTTTGCAGCTATCACAGAACCATTTCAGTTTGTTATCCGTAGAATTGTCTTCGCAGTATATGAAATATTGATCCTGCGGTATTCCAACACAGATGCAGTGGTACCATTTCGTGCACGCTCCATCACACTCTAGGCCTTCATCGAAGTCGGTGACAATTTCCTTACAAAGTTCACTGTCCCAGTGCCTTTCAGAATTTCAGAAAAGACTTTATTCAGACTACGCTATACATTTGAGCCTATTTTTCCCCAAAACCTATTCAACATGCCTATGCTTATTCAAATAGACTGCATCTGATATTAGAATGCATCGTCTGATATTCACAGCATCTGATATTCATTTAATAATCATCGTGGTCTTGTTCCTGTTATTAGAAATCGTTGTTTGCATTGCAGCATTGATGTTCATGGAATCTTGGTAATAATTTGGAATTTGAAGCTTTGAAATGATGTGCAAAGGAGTATTTCGTTTTGGAATTTGACTAAAATCAATTTTGGGTGCATTTTCAGTGTTTTTGTAGCATATTTGCTCTATTTTTGTCTTGGCGTCTTTTTAGCCAAGCGCAAAAGTGGCAGCTGGTAAAATGACAGCTAGCTTTACCCTGGTTTGAACATTTATGTTTCTGCATTAATTATATGTTGTTCCATTAAAATGCCATGGGATTATTTTGTTCATGTTAGCAGTGGTCCCCCTTCATTTACTATTTTTGATTTTGGGATTGTGTTCCTCCTTTTGTCTGGTTTGTTTCATTTTTGTCTTAGAAAAAATATTTAGGTGTTCATCTCCCTACTCTATAAGTGAAATGTTCTTGCGCAACATTTTCCATGACACTTTCCTCAGTGTATGCAATCATTCTGTGTTCACATTGTTGTTTTCTTTCATGCAGATCAATGCACTTATTGCTGTCATGTGTCAAATATTTTCCTGTCACGTATGAGAGTACTTGTTGATAAAGTCTTCTATTCTAGTTGGGTGTGGGTCTCTTGCTCTGTAGGTTGCATTAATAACAAGAGTAAGCCCTGTAACAGTTACCTGAAAACATGTCTGCAGGCCATGCAAATGGCTGTTAAGGACAGTAAACTTGTCCATCAATAAAACTTTGCTATTGTAATTTAAAATGCCACACTGTATAAGCGGCAAACACAGCTTTACAAATTTTGGTCAGTTCAATATGTTTGCTGCTTTGTAATATGTCATATGTGATTTAGCTTATGAAACGTGTGATGTGATAGAAACATTAACATTTTTTCTAGCTTTTTGTTTTTTTATAATGCTGAAAGTTGTAGCCACATGTTGGGCTTAAAGTAAATATCACATACTGCCATTTTTAATATGAATCTCAGTGAGTTTCTTAATCAAGCCAAGGAAAGCATTGCCAAGTTTGAAAAAGCGCTCAGCTGGAAAGAATGTGAACATATAATATCAACAGTTGAGTGCCCATTTCACAATGGTCACCAGCTTCTACGTTCCAGGTATATAATGAATAATGTTAGGATTTTTAGAAAGAATCTAATATAACAATCATTTTGAACAATCATGAAATAGATGTAAAGTGGAATTTTTTCAATGTGTTGTTGCAGAATATTATTCCCATATTGCATGTAGGCTAGATTTATTTCTTGCCTTATGTTTAAATTGATTAAAAATTAGTTTCAATAAGAAAAAAAAACTCTGTTATGTTACTTAAAACATGTTTATTATTGCCTGGCTAATAACTGTAGCTTTGAGTATTTTCTGTTTAAATCAAATTTGATGTTCCTTTATTCAAAGGCTTTTTGCTGACTATGGCTACACATGTCAACTCTGAGATAGTTAGTTAGAGCTATTCAAGCTGGGATTAGCTGTGTAATGGCTGACCATGATCACATGATTCAGGGCATGATTAAGAAAAAAACGCGGTTAGGGTTTTCAGGGTTTCAGTGCTGCTATTAAACTTTTAATGTAGAAATTTAGCATAAGCATTTAAGACCCATGAATTCAACTCTACAAAAATGCAACAGCTACACTAGCCTTGTTTAAATGACCCAAGGGTACTGAATAACTTATTTATCTTTGTATAACACCACATAAAAAGATTTTACAGGAAAAATTCTGATCTTAACCTTAAAATCCTAATCCTCAAACGCTGCAAATCTGAAAACCCTGACTTCCAGCAGAACTCTGAAAACCTTTACTCAACAAATAATGGCTGACCATGTACTGAATCACATGACCATGGTTGGCTACCAAGCCACTTATATAAAACTACGTAAATAAAAGAAATATACATTATGTTTGAAATGTTTTATGCAGGTTATCGTAAAATATTCTAAAAGTTGCGAAGTTTGCTGTATGCCAAAAAAACTGTAGCAAAATTGTGCAACATGCACTGTTTCTTTCATAAACCAAAAACTGCAATATTTTTCTAATTCATGGTGCTGTATTCTTCTAATTGGTACAAACTTTATAATAGCCTAGGCCCAACTAGTAAGGTTTTCTTAGTTTTGCTTTGGAACTAAAAGTGTCATGCTCTGGTTTCCACAGGTCTTTTTAAAAGTTTATTAAGATGATTTAATGTATCAAGTTTTTTTCTAGCTTGTACTAACAATGGATGAAGCAACCTCATTTCATTTTGAAGATAGTTTTCAGTAACCGTAGTTACTTAAATATTGAAATGCAAAGGTTTTGACTATTTGTCTCTTTCTAGTTACATATGGTGAGTTTCCACTTCACTTCTGCAAATATGGATAGCTAGACAAGTCTCTATTGGTCATTGAATATTTGATTGATTGTGGTTTAAGAATGTTGAAAGATGATTCATAAGCTCAATCCTTTTTGACAGTCATTAACTTAAATTTACTTTTTCATCATTGTCAGAAAGTAATGGTTATATCTAAAATATATTTTTGGCTCTTTAGCTTTGAGAAACACATTAGAAAATGCAAGTGGAGGAGACATGGTTATACACATTCTGAAGTAAAGCAAATACTTGATGAAGAAAGTTCATTGGAAAGGTCTGATTCTTCCGTAAAGCTTGGTAATTACTGTTTTTTTTTTGTTAAAACGAGTTATCTTGTCGTAATGCTTTCACATGCAACCACGTAGATGTTTTTGCAAATCAACTTAGTTGTGGTGGTTTATTATGCTGCTAATAGATGCATTTTGTTAATTTGTCAGAGTTTTTGTTATTTACTTCACTCAACATTTCCTTACGTTGTACAGCTAGATAGTGTATGTGATCAACTGTGGGAGTAATTTATTCGAAATTGCCACTCTCCTGTTTAAATTGTATGCCCTGCATACTTTTGTGAGAAACCATATATCACAATGACTGTGCAGAAAAAGTCATACATTGTGTTTTTTGGAACAAAGCGAATGATGAGTAATGTTTGGGGAGTTGCTATGATGTTTCATTGGCACACTATAAACTTGTTGAGCTTGATGTGTATCAAAAATTGCTTTTGCATATGCTATTAACATCAATGATGCAAATGTTTGTGTCATTTAAAATGCATGCTTTTATTGTAGGTTGAAGATATTTTACAGATTTTGTTCAAGATATTCATAAAATTTGCTTTTACCAGTATTCATCAGTTTGTTATACATTTGGCATTGGTGCCAAACTAAGTGTTTGTAAATAATAATGGTTAATAAAGGCCATGGTTCATCGTATTTTGCTGTAAAATTGTTTTTATTTTCTTGAACATTTCTAAACTGTTGCAAGTTTGCATTTGGGCTATGGTGGAGTTCAAATTAGAAAGCAGTACTGTATCATGCATTTAATAACAATTTCTTTGCCAAGTGCAAGTCATATTTTTGATGAACTGTGAGTTTTAGTCTTCTCATTCAAAAAAACTTTGCCCAGTTTTAACAGTAGAACTTCTGTGAGTGAAATTTCTCTGTTATGTATAAAACGTTTTCCACATTTTAAATGTTTTATTTGTCTAACAAATGGCCCCATCTCATATTTCTTGTAAGTATGCCAGTTTTTCTCAGCATTTGAAACTTGAGAAACAGGTTTTATGGTTGACTGTTAATCAAAGAACGTTGTGTGGTTGATTGCAGATGACATAATTGATGAAATTGCGCCTGGTTGTCCACCTGTAAGAACGCATGAATTCAGTACATGTCTTCTTTCAAGAGAAGAAAGACTGCAAATTTACGACCGGATTATTGATAAAGTTCAAATTGGCAGCAGAAAAGTTGACCCAATGTTGCTTTTAGATCTACAAAAGCAGGCTTTGGAAAAGCTTCATGCTGCGAAAGGTTAGTCGTGAATGATTAACCGTAACAATATATACCATGTAATTTGTGGTGTTTGAGAACCTCTAGAAATATTGCTTTTGTTGTTTTCAGATAAATTATACCATGCTGAGACTAGATTGTTGTGCTAAAAAGTGTGGTCCAATGTGGTTTGCGCATGGTTACTTGATACATAACCGTTTTGAATTTTATATTGGAAGTTTTCTTTGCCAGCATATGAAAGATGGCCAACGAATATGTGATTTTATAGCTATGGACATGAGCAAGTGAATTTTCATAACATTGTTGAGGTTCAAGACAAAATAAAGCGTTAGGTACAGGAGGCTGTTTGTCTTTCTCAGCTGCTTTTTTACAGATACCTTTTACCAAAAATTTTCACTACGGTTTTGTTCGATGTTGAGGGTGAATGTAGTAGAAATCAGCAGATCTAAATGATAATGCACTTAGTCATGCTACATTTTCTCTCACACTCCTTGATAAGCAAACCAGCCCTTAACATTTAACAGTCCAGTATTTGTACCGCAGAAGATTGAATTTTCTGCCTGGCGCAGTGCCTTGCAATATTTCCCTAGTTATCCAGCACAAGAAAAAAATTTTGAACTTGCTGAGAAATACTTGAAATCTAGAAAAACTACGTCACAAAAGCAGCAGTAACGTAACATAGATGGAATCTTTCCCAACAATTGAAGAATTTTCGGCGAATTAGAGACGTTATTATGTATATAAAGCATATGGGCAGCTACAAAAAATGTGCAAAGAAATTGTGTCCTTTATACGGTGAATAGTTCAAAGCTTCACTGCTATTAAATGTTTTTAATTGATGAATCTGCAAAAAAACTTTTTCTTCGCCAGAGTTATGTTAATCAAGTGTGAGATTGTTCGAGCTGCATAATTTTCGAAGCACTGACTTTTAAGTATAATAAGTTTATTTTATGATGTCGATCGTTAAATACGTTTTACAAAATGATGCAAGAACACGATTCACATGTTACTTGCGACTGCACTAGAAACGGAGGAGTTGTCCACGTTAGAACTGTGGAAACAGCAGCGTGACCATAAACGCAGAAGACAGACTTACCGAGCGAAGAATGTACACATCACCAAGCGATCGCAAACAGAAGTGAGCATGGAATGATTGTTGTTTGGGAAAACGCTGAACTACTTTCGGTGTGCTTCAGACATACGTATTGCCCAATGCGGTCTTCTGGATGAGACAAAAAATAACGCAATTTTTTTAACGATGAAAATAGTTTTGTTTTTGAATGAATCGCTGTATTTTATGTTAAAATGACATGAACAAACCCAAAAATTGTTGATGATTTTCGAAAATAGCAAACGTTTTGTCAAACCTAGCGCATGACTGAAGCTGCCTAATTGGTGTGGTGTGAATATCTACGCTTCATTACTCTATAAGGAAATAGCACATTTACATTTTTGTTTTTCTCATATTATTACTATTAAGAACCGTTGTCTGGACACAGTCTCACATTGTTGAAAAGCGGTAATGTATAATGATTATATGATGTTGTTTGTCCGAAGTGGCCACACAACATTTCGGTATGTTGTTTCGTAAGGATTGTGGTTCTGCTGGTGTGCGTTCTGGTTTACATCTATACTTATTTTTGTTGCTATTTTAAGAAAGTTTTTTTTCAAAATTTGAAGGTCACTGAATTCGATGCACACCCTGCGTCGTTCCTAATACCCACATTGCATCTTCGCCCGGCCTGTAGAGGTTGCAGCAGCAGGGCATGATGTGTGTAATCTTTTTAGTTTTAACCTTTCTTGTTTGCTTTGCACCTGTGTGGCTCTGTTGCGTTAACTTCTCGTGAAACGAAGCCATTTTATAGAGACTGGAGGGTGTCAACAGCCGAGAACACAATTAGCGTTGTTTGCCATCAAAAATTGCAAAAGGCAACTAACGTTTTTCCCATACGGTTATGTTAATCCTGAAAGCAGATTACTGAAATGTCTAAAGTTTGCTCTATGAATGAATCAAATAAATGTCTTAACTTACTCGTGTTGTTTTGGTTTTGGACGAATTGGCCGAGCGATTTACAATACATTGAATTGTTTACATTGGATTAGTAAATACTTTTAGGTAACAACTAAATTTATTGCATTTGTTGAGAGGCTATTTGTCATCTCTAAAACCACTCCATTCTTTGTTGTCTGTTGAACAACATTGACATATTTCAGTTTTTTATGCTGTGGCCGTGAAGCAACTCACGCTGTCGTCAAATCACTGTGTGTCAGTGTTGCCGACGCCAGCGCTCTTCTGCAAATGAAAAGCTACGTTACGGTCCACTGAATTTCACTTTCCAGATTATTCGTGACGTGTTACAAGTGCACATGGAGGAATTGCGAAGGATGTGGAATCCAAACCTCAAGTGAATACTGCAGTTTTTTATTTAACAACTTTCATGTGGAATGTGTTAAGACTTATGCAAAGAATAATACTATTGTAAAGTGTAAGAACAATGCATGTGTATAGAAAGGAGTGTCATAAGATTAAAAATACTGACGAAGCAAGCAGGTATATTGTGTGATCCAGCAACTACCAAGACCTATGCTCGTAAAAAAACATATATGATCCTGTGTGAACAAAAGCAATTGTCAAAACTATATTTCTATTGTCTCAGTTCGAACGTATTCTGTTGCATTTGCATGGTCACGCAACCTCCACGACCAACCGGATGCCACATTTATATCCACTTCGTCTCTGCAATATAATCCGCATATGTGTCGCACGATGGTTTGGCGACCAGGGCTTTTAACGTTTCAGTAGAACTGGCAAGAGTAATTTTTACCAAGCTTGAATTAAATGGATATGCTGCTTAAGTTTGGGATGTTGAATGATAGATGATAAACGCTGGATTAGTAAATATTAGCCGTTGCTCTTCGTGCCATAAATGTAACCAGATACGTTTTGGTACTTTTAAATCTTTTAGGTTGGCGTCATCTTGGTGGTAATGAAAAGCATGGCTAAAATTGCTCGATAATGCGAGTGATTAGTCTTTGAGTGTTTGATCGATTTAATGCATACTCTGCGTTAAAGACAGAAAGCATCCGTTGTAATTCTATTAAAAAATACTCACTCTACCTGGAGAAAATTGTGTACAATCTAAAAGAAGCCCGATGTTAGTGCTCAAACTCAACCACCGAATAGAAACAGGTTTCAATTTTGTATACGAGTAAAAATGAATTCTGAAGAACTTGTATAAGGTAACATGTCTCTGACTACAAAGTGCGTCAGCATTCGTAGGTTACTTGTATTCGTGCATTCTTCTCGACAGTATTGTGATTGTTAACTGTATTCTACGTCGTTACTCGGAGAGCATTTGGTTTCTTGAAGACAAACCCTGCTCAGGAAACCTTAAAGCGCTATATGAGTCGGTAAATCACGGGTGCAATGCAACCCAAAATTTGATTTCGTTTTCCTGGGACATGTGACATTCGTTATTTCCGGACCAAACTATTTTTGACTTACCGACGTCTATTTTTAATAACTTTCACAACAAAGTCGTATCTGCGCAGCAAAACATACACAGCATACAAATTTTATACACTGTACCCCCCAAAAGGAGATTTTTTAGAGGGGAATTTTTGTTTATGCGTATGCGCGTTTTAGATCCGTTGCGTCATGCGCGTTTTAGATCCGTTTCTTCTTCATATCTAGTCATGGTGTAGGAAGACTCTTCCCATATAAGCAGGGCTTCCATCGATCTTGAACCAAAAATAAGGACGATTGGTAAAAATACGATTTTTCTACCAAAAAAAAATCAAACTTTTTTTCAGAAAAAATTTGTGTATTAAAACGAGAAGTGTCAAATCATTGTTTGTATTTATCGCCAGAGATTATCTGCTCCAACAACTTCTTGTTCTTTGAAACAAGCTCGTGCATCTCATGGCAGCTCAGGTCAAGATT